>Ga0208249_1000659_pt1 | contig 11320 bp, 10 predicted proteins | sample CryBogmetaGMA1M_FD_184546 | JGI IMG/M metagenome (GOLD analysis project Ga0208249, IMG submission 184546) | Freshwater microbial communities from Crystal Bog, Wisconsin, USA - MA1M (SPAdes) | ecosystem: Environmental > Aquatic > Freshwater > Lake | place: Crystal Bog, Wisconsin, USA | collected...
GCTAGCTAGCTCGCGGGATAGATGTTCAGTATTCATCGAAGTTTCTTTTATCAGAATTAATACATTAGGCCAAAACAGCGCTAGCTTGCATCGTTAGCCAGCCTTCATGATCTTGTGCCCAAATGGCGATTGTTTTACCGCTTGGATCTTTTTCTAAGTCAGGTTTAGCAGACACTTTAAAGATATTAATATCAAAAGTTGGGCGTATTGCTCTGAACTCAAAACTCTTGAGCTTACAAGCTGGAATACTTTGACGAACTAGATCCACTAGCAAAGTGGCAATTAAAGGGCCATGAACAATTAAGCCTGGATAACCTTCTACTTCAGTCACATATTGACGATCGTAATGAATGCGGTGACCGTTAAAGGTTAAAGCAGAGTAGCGAAACAGCAAGACATCATCAGGTGTAATGGTCTTGCTCCATTTTGCATCTGTGGGAGCAGCAGTAGGCGTAACCGGTTTGTCATCAGACCCTGGCGCATCGCGATAGACAATATCGTGTTCTTCAATAATCGCTAAACCTTTTTGGTTTGATATTTGATGTTGAACTAAAACAAAAATCAGATCACCAGTGCGTCCTGCTTTATGAGTGACGGATTCAATTTTAGAAACGCGCTCAATTTCATCGCCAACGCAAAGGGGCGCTAACCACTGGATGCGGCTACCAGCCCACATACGACGGGGCAATGGTACTGGAGGAAGAAAGCCGCCGCGCTTAGGATGGCCATCTGCACCAATCTCTGATTGGCGAGCATGCGGTAAAAAATAGAGCCAGTGCCATAGCTCAGGTAAAAAAGTACCTTTACTTGGTGCAGGATCATCGTGATCTAGTGTTGCTGCCAGAGCTCGTACGGGAGCAGCTGTAACAGTATCTTGGAAGGACTCGGTTTTACCTAGCCATTCCTGGAGGTGGGTAATAGTTTGGGCTTCGATTCGCATAAGTTCCATTATGCCAATCTTGAGAAAGGGTTTTAGCCCATTAAAACTGCGGCAAGGTAAATCAGAAGTCCAGCCATTGCGGAGCCTCCCAAAACTGTCATAACCCCTTTTTGGAACTTAAATAGAGCCAAACCCGCTAATCCGCAGATGACGATGGAGATCCAAGAAATAGAGGCACCCAGACCACTGGGCAAAAACACATGATAGGCAAAGAACAGGCCCAAGTTGGCAATCACGCCAACTACTGCAGCAGTAATCGCGGTAAGTGGGGCGGTAAAACCCAGTTTTCCGTGAGTAGATTCAATCAAGGGGCCACCCACCAGAATAAAAAAGAAGGATGGCAAAAAGGTGAACCAAGTGGCAACGCAAGCACCAAGAACACCAAACCAAAATGGATTGCTATTGCCAATGAGATGTTGAATGTGTCCGGCAAGATAGCCAACGAAGGCCACAACCATGATGAGCGGACCAGGAGTCGCTTCACCCAGAGCTAAGCCGTCAATCATTTGATTAGCACTAAGCCAATGGAAATGATCTACAGCCCCTTGATATACATACGGTAGGACAGCGTAAGCGCCACCAAATGTCAGAAGAGCTGCTTTAGTAAAGAACCACGCCAGCTCTGGATAAAGAGTTCTCCAGCCAAAGATAGAAATCAAGGCTGCAATTGGGAGTAACCAACAAGCAAATGCTATTACGCTATGACGAATTGTTTTTTGATAACTAAATTGTGCATGAGCAGGAGTAGGGGTATCGTCATCAATTATTGCGCTCCCATAATACTTCTCTTTCCCTGAGCTATGAGGATTAGCTTGTTGGAAATATTCGGGATAGCGCTTTCCTCCCCAATAACCAATCGCAGCAGCAAGCAAGACAATGATCGGAAAAGCTAAGTTCAAAATGAAGATCGCTAAAAAAGAGCCTAGTGCAATCAACTTTAGTGGGCTGTTATGAATCGTGCGCTTACCAATGCGAACGGCAGCGTGCAAGACAATGGCGACTACCGCAGGTTTAATACCAAAAAAGATGGCAGCAATCCATGGCACTTGTCCAAAAGTTAAATAAACCCAAGACAAAGCAATCAAGATAAATAGAGATGGCAATACAAACAAGGTTCCAGCCAGAATGCCACCCCGGCTGCGATGCATAAGCCAGCCAATGTAAGTGACGAGTTGTTGAGCTTCTGGCCCAGGCAATAACATGCAGTAGTTCAGGGCATGTAAAAAGCGCCGCTCAGAAATCCAGCGACGCTTCTCAACTAACTCTTGATGCAAGACAGCGATTTGTCCTGCGGGCCCACCAAAACTGATGAAGCCCAGTTTGGCCCAAAATTTTAGGGCCTCACGTAAGGAAACGCTCAAATGTCTTCCATTCCGCCAATCACTTGGCTAAAGCCGTTATCCACATAAATGATTTCAGCAGTAATGCCATTAGCTAAATCAGATAATAAGAAAGCAGCAGTATTACCAACATCATCAATCGTGACATTACGACGTAGGGGCGCAGTTTTTTCAACCGCTTCTAATATTTTGCTAAAGCCTTTGATGCCAGATGCAGCCAATGTTTTAATTGGGCCAGCAGAGATACCATTGGCACGAATACCTTTAGGACCAACCGATCCGGCGAGGTATCGAACAGATGCCTCTAAAGAAGCTTTGGCTAACCCCATCGTGTTGTAGTTAGGAACATTCTTCATTGCTCCTAAGTAGGTCAAGGTGAGCAAGGAAGATTTATCGCGCAACATCGGTAACGCTTCTTTAGCCATCGCAGGAAAGCTGTAAGCAGAAATATCGTGGGCAATTTTGAAGCCTTCCCGAGAAAGCCCCTCCAAAAAGTCTCCAGCAATTGCTTCGCGAGGAGCAAAACCAATCGCGTGGACAAAGCCATCAAACTGCGGCCAAGATTTAGCCAAATCCTTAAAGAGGGCTGTAATCTGCTCGTCGCTCCCAACGTCACAGTCAAAAATGAGCTCGGTATTGAATTCTTTTGCAAAATCTACAATCCGGTCCTTAAAGCGCTCACCTACATAGGTAAAGGCTAGCTCAGCGCCTTCGCGGTGACATGCCTTGGCGACACCATAGGCAATAGAGCGGTTAGAGAGGAGGCCGGTAATGAGGATTTTTTTGCCGGAGAGAAAGCCCATGTTGTGTCCTTTGCTTCAAATATGATTAGCTATCTACAATTGTTGCATATATGCCTACCTTAAACCCCATTCGCCAAATTGCCCATTTCTTGCTTCTAGCCCTGCTAGTGGGGCTTGGTGCTCAGTTCGCACAGGCAGCCCAGGGAATTTCTCAGTACGGCAAACCAAAATATCCTGATGGATTTGCTCATTTTGATTACGTAAATCCAAATGCGCCTAGGGGTGGCACCCTCACTTTGCCCAACCCTGGGCAAAGAACTAGCTTTGATAAGTTCAATCCATACACTCTGCGAGGTGTTACTGCCCCCGGTATTGATTTGATGTTTGAATCTTTAGCTGAAGGTAGTGCAGATGAGGTGTCGAGTATTTATGGATTGCTAGCTGAAGATATTGCTGTGGCAGCAGATCATAAGTCGGTCACTTTTCGGATTCGTCCTGAAGCAAAGTTTTCAGATGGCTCACCAGTGTTAGCTGCAGATGTGAAATATAGTTTTGATACCTTGATGAGTGGCAAGGCACACCCTCGTTACAAAACCACTTTCGCAGACATTCAAGAAGCGGTAGTGCTCTCCGATCGTTCTGTGCGTTTCGATTTCAAAAACAATAATACCGAACTGCCAATTTTGGCTGGAACACTGCCAATCTTTTCTCGGAATTGGGGAAGGAAGCCTGATGGCACGATGATCCCCTTTGACAAACTTGCGTTCGAAGCCCCACTGGGTAGCGGCCCGTACCTGATTGAATCTTTTAAAGCTGGTAAATCGATCGTCTATAAACGTAACCCTCAATACTGGGCTGATCAACTCAGTAAGCCATTAAATGTACGTGTGGGTTTTTATAACTTCGATCGTGTGCTCTATAAACTTTATAGCGACGATGCTGTTCGTCTCGAGGCATTTAAAGCGGGTGAGTTTGATGCCATCGTTGAATATCGAGCCAAGATTTGGGCAAAAGGCTATGTAGGATCAAAGTTTGATAACGGCACTTTATCTAAAAAGGCTTTCATCAATCATAACGGTGCTGGTATGCAAGGCTTTGCCATGAACATACGTAAACCCATTTTTCAGGATGCGCGTGTTCGTCAAGCATTAGGGTTGGCTTTAGATTTCGAATGGCTAAACCGTCAAATATTTTTTGATCAATATGGCCGCATCAACAGCTACTTTACAAATAGTGATTTGAGCGCCAACTTTGATGGCCCACGTAATCCAACTGAAGCAGAGTTGAAGTTATTAAAACCACTCAAGGCTAAATATCCGCAGTGGGTACCTGATGCGGTATTTGGCCCAATGCCAGCTCCGCCATCAACTAAACCACCCGATAGCCTGCGTCAGAATTTGAAGAAAGCCCGCGAATTATTAATGCATGCTGGCTGGCAGTACCGTGATGGCGCTTTGCGGAATGAGAGAGGCGAGCCTTTTCGCATGGAGATGGTGGAAAACGGTGGATTCTTCTTAAGAGTGATTTCTGCTTACAGTCGTAACTTAGAAAAGTTGGGTATTCAGTTAGATATTCGCACAAGTGACTTTGCCTTGTATCAAAAGCGTATGGATGAATACGACTTTGATATGACCACTACCCGTTTTCCAGATTCACAAAATCCTGGCAATGAACTATGGGATCGTTTTGGTAGTCAGGCTTCTAAAGAGAAGGGGTCTGACAATATCATCGGCATTCAATCGCCTGTCGTAGATGCCTTAATCGAAGCGATTACTAGAGCCCAGAATCGAGAAGAATTGCGTGCTGCTTGCAGAGCGCTTGATCGTGTGCTGTGGAATAGCTATTACGTAGTCCCACAGTGGTACAACCCAACTCACCGTGTAGCCTTTCGCAAAGAAATGCGTTACCCAGAGCCGCCCTTGTATTACCAAGCTGAGCCCTGGATTATGCAAAACTGGTGGAAAGAGGAGGCTAAATAATGCAAGGACAAATGCGTGCCTACATATTCAAGCGATTGCTGCTCATGATCCCAACGCTATTGGGTGTATTGACCTTGACTTTTGCAGTGGTGCAGTTTGTACCAGGCGGTCCAGTCGAGCAAATGGTATTGGAGCTTAAAGGTAAAGGTGATGCAGCAGTTGGTGGTACCGAGTCTTCAGGCGCTGGTGCTACTTATCGTGGACGCCAGGGTATAGATGCGCAACGCCTAGAGGAAGTAAAGGCGCTTTATGGTTTTGATAAGCCACCATTAGAGCGTTACTTCATGATGCTCAGTCGTTTTGCCAGATTTGATTTAGGTCAAAGCTATTATCAACATGAAAGCGTGTGGGGTTTGGTAGTTTCTAAACTACCAGTCTCTATCAGTATTGGTTTATGGACCTTTTTTATTACCTATTTAGTGTCCATTCCACTAGGTATTGCGAAGGCAGTGCGTGATGGCTCGCGCTTTGATGCTGTTACAAGTAGCATGATTTTGGTTGGCTATGCCATTCCAGGATTTGTCTTGGGAGTATTGCTCTTAGTGATCTTTGGGGGCGGTAGCTTCTTACAGATATTTCCATTACGCGGTCTTACTTCAGACAATTGGAGTGATCTGAGTTTCATTGGCAAGGTGCTGGACTATTTATGGCATTTAGTTCTGCCAATCACCGCTTCAGTATTAGGTAGTTTTGCAGTTGTCACCATGCTGACTAAAAACTCTTTCTTAGAAGAGATTCGTAAGCAGTATGTATTGACTGCCAGGGCAAAGGGCTTGACTGAAAAACAAGTGCTTTGGAAGCACGTGTTCCGTAATGCACTCTTGCCTTTGGTGACGGGATTTCCAGCAGCATTCATTGGGGCATTTTTCACTGGCTCACTCCTGATTGAGACGCTTTTTTCATTAGATGGGCTTGGCTTACTCTCATATGAGTCCGTTATGCGCAGGGATTACCCAGTGGTATTCGGTACTTTGTATTTATTCACCTTGATCGGCTTGTTTACTAAGCTGATTTCAGATCTTTGCTATGTTTATATTGATCCTCGCATTCAGTTCGGTGCTGGAGGCGGGTCATGAATCGTTGGCAGCGCTTTAAACATAGTCGCGTTGGCTATGCTAGTTTATGGATCTTCATGATCCTATTTGGATTATCGATGTGCGCTGAACTCATTGCGAATGACAAGCCTTTGGTCGTGCGTTATGAAGGACATTTTTATTTTCCGATTGCCAAAAACCAGCCAGAGACGGTATTTGGTGGTGACTTTTCTACCCCAACCGATTTTTTAGATCCTGATATTCGGCGCAATATTACGAGTCATGGAAACTGGGCAATTTACCCGCCAATTCACTATAGCTACGAGACACTGAATTACTTCTCTAAGGTGCCTAATCCTGCGCCACCTTCTTGGGAAAACTGGTTGGGCACTGATGATCGAGGGCGCGACGTATTGTCTCGACTCATTTATGGATTCCGTTTATCCATCTTATTTGGTTTAGCACTCACAATAGTAGGAGTGAGTGTGGGCATCATCACTGGATCTCTGATGGGGTTCTTTGGCGGCAAGTTTGATTTGGTCTCACAACGCCTGATAGAAATTTGGTCGGCGATGCCAGAGTTATATCTATTGATTATTTTTGCCTCTATTTTTAATCCAAGCGTTTCTTTGTTAATCATTTTGCTAGCAGCATTTGGTTGGATGGGTCTGTCTGACTATGTACGTGCAGAGTTCTTCCGTAATCGCGCCTTAGAATATGTTAGGGCAGCACGAGCGCTAGGTTTAACGAATGTGCAAATCATGTGGCGCCATATTTTGCCAAACAGCTTAACTCCAGTGATTACCTTTTTACCATTTAGGATGAGCGCGGCCATTCTGTCATTAACAAGTTTGGATTTCTTGGGTCTAGGCGTCCCACCAGGGACTCCAAGTCTAGGTGAGTTACTTTCTCAAGGTAAGGGTAATTTAGATGCTTGGTGGATCTCCTTATCTACCTTTGTAGTTTTGGTTACGACCTTACTATTGTTAACCTTCATGGGTGAGGCATTACGCGATGCCTTTGATTCGCGTAAATCTGGCGCAATGAGTGGGGGCCGATCATGAGCTTATTGCGCTATGAGGATCTCTCCATTTCTTTTGGATCAGGGCGCCGTGAAAAGTTTGCCGTAAATCATCTTGATTTGGATATTGGCATTGGTGAGCGGGTAGCTCTGGTGGGAGAGTCTGGTTCCGGTAAAACTTTAACTGCACTGGCTCCATTACGGCTAGAGCCAGAGGGCGCCAAAGTATCTGGAAAGATATTGTGGAATCGCAAGGACGGGCAGGGCACCGTCGACTTACTTTCATTGCCAATTCAAGATATTCGTGAAATCCGTGGCCGAGAAATTGCGATGGTGTTTCAGGAGCCGATGACAGCACTCAATCCTTTATTCACAGTGGGCAATCAAATTATTGAAGCTGTCCAGATTTATCAGCCACTCATTTCCAAGGCAGATTGCATCGATGCTGCGGTTGAGTTGCTCAAAAAGACGGGTATCCCGGAGCCTGAGCGCCGTTTTCATTCCTATCCACACCAACTCTCGGGTGGCCAAAGGCAGCGTGCCATGATTGCGATGGCTTTGGCGTGCAAACCAAGACTCCTCATTGCAGATGAACCTACTACCGCATTAGATGTGAGTTTACGTTTGCAGATTTTGGATTTGCTGAAGGAGCTTCAAGAAGAATCTAAAGATCAAGGTGGTATGGGGATTTTATTAATTACCCATGATCTCAATTTGGTAAAACATTTTGCTCAGCGGGTTGCAGTGTTAAACCAAGGAAACTTGATGGAGTCGGGTTCAACTAAACAAGTGTTTACTCAACCAACAGACCCATATACAAAGGCTTTAGTTAATAGTGAGCCTGTGCGTGACTTGGCGCCTGTGATGCCTTTGGCGCCTGTACTTCTCGAAACAGAGGATTTATCTGTGTCTTATCCAAGTTCAGAACCTAGCTCTTGGTTTAAAAAAGCACCGCCACATAAGGTTTTGAAAAAAGTCAGTTTTGCTCTAAAGCAAGGTCAAACTATTGGCGTCATTGGCGAGTCAGGCTCGGGTAAAACAACGCTAGGTATGGCGGTGCTCGGTTTATTGGGTGATTCTGCGGCACAAGTAACAGGAGATGTTGATGTCCTTGGTAGCGAGTGGCAAACACTAAAACCAGTGCAGCGTCGCGCCATGCGCTCAAGTTTGCAAGTCATTTTTCAAGATCCATTCGGCTCGCTCTCACCACGCATGAATGTCATGCAGATTGTGTCCGAGGGGTTAGATGTTCACTTTCCGAAACTTTCAGTAGTAGAGCGTGAAAATCGCGTGGTAGATATTTTGAAAGAAGTTGGTATTGATCGCTCAGCATTGACCCGTTACCCACATGAATTTTCTGGTGGACAAAGACAGCGAATTGCGATTGCGAGAGCGCTGATCCTGCGCCCACAAATTTTAGTTTTAGATGAGCCTACTTCGGCCTTAGATGTCTCCATACAAAAACAAGTGCTCGCGCTGCTGACTGAATTACAGAAGAAGTACAACTTGGCTTATCTCATGATTAGCCATGATTTGGCGGTCATTAGGGCCATGTCCCATGAGGTGATGGTTCTAAAGGCCGGCAAAGTGGTGGAGTTTGGGGATACTGAAACCATGATCAAGCACCCCCGCCAAACCTATACGAAAGAGCTTTTTGCGGCTGCTGAGCTTACTTAAATGGGCTAATTTGGTGCATTTGCCCCATTTTAAGGATAAATCATCTTTATAAACATAGACTTAAGGCTACAGTCAGTTCTAGGTTAATTAGGGCTTATTTGTTAAACTGATCAGATGTCACGAAAAAAAACGCTCTTATTTCAGGTTCTGGGTTTCGCCCTGGGCTTGGTCGTTTCTTTTTCGTCCTTCGCCGCAGATACACCAAGTGAGACTTCTGCTGAGGCGGTCGTTCCTAAAGAAAGTATGTTCCAAGCAGGACGCTCCTATATCTCACGCGTTTCTGATCGCTTAGTCGATACCGTCTCTGGAAAATCTGAAGAGTTAATCAATCGTGCCATGGAAGTCATTGGCGTGCGCTATCGCTGGGATGCCGAATTACCCCAGTCTGGTTTGGATGGCAGTAGCTTTGTAGGTTACGTATTTAAAGACAAGCTCGGATTTTTATTGCCACGCAAATCTACACAAATGAGTAGAGTTGGTAAGCCAGTGAATCGTGATGAACTGCAACCGGGCGATCTCGTATTTTTTAATACGATGCGCTTGACTTTTTCACACGTCGGAATTTATGTCGGCGACAATAAATTTATTCACTCTCCCTCTAAGGGGACTGCTGTGCGTGTTGACGATCTCAGTAGTCTGTATTGGGATAAGCGCTTTGATGGCGCACGTCGCCTAGATGGTAGCGACAATCTTGATGATGCAGAGCGCAAAGAACTTCTCAATGAAGTTAAAAACCTGAAGCGTAAGTCACGCAGTCTATAAGGAATTAGCTCTTGAGCTTTTCCTTGATCAAAGCCATTTGCTCCTGAGTAGCTGCCTCTCCCGCAAGAATTGCCGCGTTTCTGGATCTAAAGTCACCACCACTCATTTGTTTTAGTTGGGGGGTGATCACAATATCAGCACTCTTTAGCTCGAACTGATTAATACTTCTTTGCATAATTGAAATGGTGTGCTGAAGGATGCCGAATGTACCGCTTGCATCTTGATGAACGGGTTCAGAAGAGATGTTGACAGCGATCACGAGGGTGGCTCCCATTTGCCTGGCATAACTTACCGGTACTGGAGCGACTAATCCTCCATCGACATATTCTTTGCCACCAATAACGGTAGGCTGAAAGACGCCAGGCACACTGCACGATGCTCTAACAGCTTGGCCGGTATTGCCGCTTCTAAAAAGCACGCCTTTACCCGATTGCAATTCGGTAGCCACAATGCCCAGTGGAATCTGCATTTGTTCAATCGTTTTATTTTGAACTTCGCGATTGACCATATTTTGTAAGGCATCCCCTTTAATCAAGCCACCAAAACGTCCAACAAAAGGTAGACCCCAGTCAGCAATGGTGGCTTCATCAAGGTTGAGGGCTAGGCGATTGAGCTCATTACCCGTTGCGCCCGATGCAAAAAGGGCGGCAATCACGCTACCAGCACTGCTACCAACCACAATGTCAGGACGAATGCCCTGAGCCTCTAAGGCCTTAATGACACCCACATGGGCAAATCCTCTTGCAGCTCCAGCCCCAAGTACTAGGGCAACTACCGGTTTTTTGCTCCCCATTAAGCTGCACGAGCTCAGCCCTGTTGCCCCTAGAATGGTGCCTAGGCTAATCCCTAAGCCCAGCAAATGACGGCGCTCAGGGGAGTCGACCCTCTCAAATGGCTCATGCTGTGGTTTTGGTGAAATATTGTGCATATAGCTATTGTATTGAGCCTACCTTATAATGGTTGCACGGTGAACGAAAAGAACTTCGTTTCGGCGCGAACCAATCCCCCAACTAGAATTTAAGAGATGGATTGTTCGTAGTAGCTAGAGAACACCACAAACCCATTACTGAAATACATTTTTTAAAGCCCCATCAGGATATTCCTGATAGCCCGAATTTTATGGACGATCACAACAAGCGCGTAATTGAAACAGCCCTCCTGTGCGCACAGGAACCCCTCAGTGTGGCTGATTTGTCTCGCTTATTTGTTGAAGACGTCACCACCCCAGAAATCAATGAAGCCTTAGTTGAGCTTCAGCGCACCTGGGATGACAAAGGTATGGAGCTAGTGCATATTGCCACTGGCTGGCGTTTTCAGAGTCGTTTGTCAATGCGTGAGTACTTAGATCGTTTAACCCCTGAGAAGCCGCCAAAGTATTCTCGGGCAGTGATGGAAACCTTGGCAATTATTGCTTATCGTCAACCAGTGACCCGTGGTGAGATTGAGGAAATTCGTGGTGTTGCTGTAAGTAGCAATGTGATGAAGCAGTTGGAAGATCGTGGTTGGGTAGAAGTGATTGGCCATAAAGAGACTATTGGTCGTCCGGGTTTGTATGCCACTACTAAACAATTTTTAGATGATCTGAGTTTGACCAATTTACAGAGCCTACCAATGCTGGAAGATGCTGCGCCAATGGCGGCAGCAGAACAGTTGGGTCAAGCCATTATCGAATTTGATGCTGATGCCACAGTAGAAACGGTGATCATCAGTGAAGGTGAAGAGACGGCTGAAGATCCAACAAATGAAGCAGTAGAAGAAGTTACTCCCGAGTCTGAAGAACATTCAGATCAAACAAAACAATAATTAATGACAAGCTCTAACGAA
>Ga0208249_1000664_pt1 | contig 11299 bp, 9 predicted proteins | sample CryBogmetaGMA1M_FD_184546 | JGI IMG/M metagenome (GOLD analysis project Ga0208249, IMG submission 184546) | Freshwater microbial communities from Crystal Bog, Wisconsin, USA - MA1M (SPAdes) | ecosystem: Environmental > Aquatic > Freshwater > Lake | place: Crystal Bog, Wisconsin, USA | collected...
GGGTTCGAGCGTCCGTATCTCACGGCGGTGCTCAACGGCGACGTCGATAACTTCGCCGACCTGAAGATCAGCGCGTCGTTGCGAATCGCTGACGAGATCACCACTGACGCCAAGGTCATCCCGACCCTGACGTCGAGGGCGATGCTCGATGGAGCGGGTGTGGTCGAGGCCTTCCGTGAAACCGTGAACCAACTCGAAGGGTCCGTGGCCATCGCCGCGAGCTCGGCTGCCGAGCCAACGGATCTCCTCCTGGCACTGCGGGGGAGCGGGCAGGCGCTCTACATCGGTTTGGCCGAGGACGCCTACATCGTCGCCAGCGAGCCCTACGGGGTGGTCGAGGACACGGTGACCTATCTCCGACTTGACGGAGATATTCCGGCTGATCCCTCCAACCCTGCCAGTCGCGGACAGCTGGTGTGCCTCCGTGGCGATGTCGCCGGGAGCGCTGCAGGCATCGAGCGTTGGGCCTACGACGGCACCCGCCTGTCAGTGTCGCCCGATGAGCTCGACACCGCCCAGATCACGACCCGCGACATCGATCGCGGCGACTCCCCGCACTTCCTGCTGAAGGAGATCGGCGAGGCGGCTGGTTCGTTCCGTAAGACGCTTCGCGGCAAGTTGATCGACGGTACCGGCGGTCTCGAGGTCGTCCTCGGCGACGAGGTTCTTTCTGCAGTGATGCGTGCTGGCCTGGCTGACGGTTCGATCAACCGCATCATCGCGATCGGTCAGGGGACTGCTGCGGTCGCAGCGCGCGCCTTGGTCGAGGGGCTTGCCGCTTTCGCCCCGCGCACGAACCTCCGTGTGAGTTCGGCCCTTGCCACGGAGCTTTCGGGATTCGATCTCGCCGACTCGATGACTGACACGCTCATCATCGCGGTCAGTCAGTCGGGAACGACCACTGATACGAATCGCACGGTCGATCTTGTTCGGGCTCGTGGAGGTCACATCGTGGCGATCGTCAATCGCCGCAACAGTGACTTGACCGATCGGGCCGACGGCGTGCTGTACACCTCCGATGGTCGTGATGTGGAGATGAGTGTTGCGTCGACGAAGGCGTTCTACGCACAGATCGCTGCGTGTTTCCTCCTCGCCGCTGCTATCGCTGATGCTGTACTTCCTGGTGATGCTGTAGGGCCCGCCGGTTCGCCTGATCGGGCCGAGGTGCTCGAGAGTCTCCGCGCCCTGCCCGCGGCACTCGAGGCCACCTACGCCCTCCGACCCGAGATCGCTCGTGCCGCGCACGATGTCGCGCCGTCTCGTCGGTACTGGGCGATCGTGGGTAACGGTGCGAACCGGATCGCTGCCGAGGAGATTCGGATCAAGCTCTCCGAGCTCTGTTACAAAGCGATCGCCTGTGATGGCACCGAGGATAAGAAGCACATCGATCTCTCCTCCGAGCCGATGATCCTCGTCTGCGCAGCCGGCCTGCAGGGCTCGACTGCCGACGATGTGGCCAAGGAAGTGGCGATCTATCGGGCGCACAAAGCAGCGCCAGTCGTGATCGCCACCCAGGGAGAGGAACGGTTCTCGGCGGCGCTCCATGTGATCTCCGTGCCGGTGGTCCATCCGCGGTTGGCGTTCGTTCTCTCGGCGATGGTCGGGCATCTCTTCGGATATGAGGCTGCGCTCGCCATTGATGCTCAAGCCCGACCGTTGCGTGAGGCGCGAGCCGCAATCGACGAAGCGATCGCGGCTGGAGACACCGTTGATGGTGAGGAACTACTGCGTCGCCTGCAGCCCACGATGGCTCCGTCGGCAAGCCGGTACTTCGACAGTCTCCGATCAGGTGCGCTCGACGGCAACCTCGAGGCGAGCACCGCGTCGCGTCTCGCCTCGCTCTGGCGATACGCGCTCGGGATCGCGTCGCTCGAGTCCTACCAGGTCGAGCATGGAAAGGTCGGAACGCCCGGTGTGGTGCTCGAGGATCTCACCATCGCGCTGAGTTCTGCGATCGATGAACTGACCCGCCCCATTGATGCCATCAAGCATCAGGCCAAGACCGTCACCGTCGGTATCTCACGCAGCGATGAGACCCTCATGCAGGTGCCGCTGGTGCGCGAGGTTCTGGCCGCAGGTGCTCCCCGCGATCGACTCAGCTACACGACTCTTCGGACGTTGGCCTCGCTCGAACCTCTGGTGGCTGAGGTCCTCGGCTACACCCGCTACGCCATCGAAGGCCATGTCGATTCGAACGGACATGATGAGGCCACTGTGGTCGTCGTCGATCGCGGCGGCCTCGGTCGTGAACTGCGCAGTCGTACGGCCGATCAGCCCGAACTGCGGGGAACGAAACGATGGGTGGCGGTCGAGCGCACTGTGCTGGTCGCCAAGGGTCGCAGTGATGGTCGCACGGTGATCATCGTTCCGGAGATCAAGGACGGTGAACCCACAGGTCTTGCGCTGCTTCACGTCCGCCTTCACGAGGACCTCACACTTCCGGTCCTGCGTTCGATGCTGCAGGGCTACCGCAATCGTTATGGGGCGATCAAACATGCGGTCACCGAGACCGAGCCTGTGTTCCGGGACGACCTGCTCGTCGATGTTCCCATCATTGAACTCATGACCGAACCGGTGAACGATCTCGCCGAGCGCTGGCGATCGTGATCCGCGGCGTCGGCATCGATCTCGTCGATGTCGATCGATTCCGTCGCACGATGGCCCGGCATCCGGGGCTGATCGAACGACTCTTCACGCCCTCCGAGCGTGCGTACTGCTTGGAGCGCAACGACCCGACCGAGCGGTTCGCAGTGCGGTTCGCGGCGAAGGAAGCCACCCTCAAGTCGATGGGCGTGGGTATCGGGGCGGTGGAGTGGCATGACATCGAGGTGGGCCGGTCTCCCGGGGGCCGACCGAGCCTGGAACTTTCGGGGCGGGCGGCGAAACTCGCCGAGGAACTCAGCATCGTCAGGTTCGAACTGAGCATGACCCATACGAGCACGATGGCGCAGGCCGAGGTCATCGCTATCGGTGAGGGAATTCCGGCCCGTGGGGGCCAGGCACGGATGGCGCAGTGGCGAGGTGAGGTCGGGGAGCGTCCCGCGCTCGACGCTCTCGGCGCCGGTGAACTCATTGCCGGTGGGCTCATCCCGATTGTCACGCCGGTCGAGATGAACGACATCGACCGTGCGGCGCCCGAGCCGGTGGAGGAGCTGATCGCTCGAGCCGGATCAGCGCTCGCCCGACACGCGATCCGGATGCTCGGTGGGACGTATGGGCGCCGGGTCGTGGTGCTGGTGGGCAAGGGGAACAACGGCAACGACGGCCGTGATGCCGCTCGTCGGCTCACTCGACGCGGCGTGCGGGTCCGGATCGTCGACGTCGCAAACGCTCCTGCTGTCCTCCCGTCGTGTGATCTCGTGATCGACGCGGCATTCGGCAGCGGGTTCAGGGCTGATGACTCGCGTCCTTTTGTCGCCCCGCTGGCTCCAGCTGGCGCATTGGTGCTTGCCGTCGATATCCCCTCGGGCGTAGACGGTCTCACCGGTCAAGCAGGTACTGCTGGTGTGATGACTGCTGGTGTGATGACTGCTGATGAGACCATCACCTTTGCCGCGTTGAAGCCCGGACTGCTGTTTGCTGATGGTTCTCGCAGCGCCGGACGGGTCACGGTGGCCGATATCGGACTCGATGTGTCTCGCGCCTCAGCACATCTCCTCGGAGCGGCCGCTGTTGCGAGTTGGCTCACGGGGCGTTCTCCCGATGCCCATAAGTGGAACAGCGCTGTCTGCGTCGTGGCCGGTGGACCGGGGATGGAGGGCGCCGCGGCGCTTGCGTCCCGGGCGGCGCTGCGCACAGGTGCGGGCTACGTGCGACTCTCGATGCCCACACCAGATCCCGCTGTGACTCCCGCTGGGACTGCGGCAGTGCAGCTTCCCACCGAGGTGGTTCGCCGAGCATTGCCGTCGGTCGCATGGGCCGCCGATGTTCTGGCTGATCTCGCTCGGTTCCAGTCGCTCGTGATCGGAAACGGGCTCGGCCTCACCCCGCAGACCCTCGCGTCCGTCGTGGATGTCCTCGAGGGAGCGAAGATCCTCGGTCTGCCGACGGTCGTCGACGCCGATGGTCTCACTGCACTTGCAGCAGCGGCCGGTGGTCAGTCGGGTTCGCGCGAGTCGTCTTTGACGAGCGAGGCGTACTCCAAGATGGTCGGGCCCAACACGGTGCTGACCCCGCACGATGGTGAGTTCACCCGACTCGATGGATCGCCCCCGGGACCTGACCGAATCGCTGCTGCCCGTCGCCTGGCCGGGCGGACCGGAGCCGTTGTGCTGCTGAAAGGGCCCTCAACGGTGATCGCATCACCCACGGGTGATGTCCTCGTCTCCACGACAGGAGACGCACGTCTCGCGACCGCCGGAACCGGCGACGTACTCGCCGGAATCATCGGAGCGCTCCTCGCTGCTGGCCTCGATCCGTTCCGTGCGGCGGCGGCCGGAGCGTTCATCCATGGTGGGGCGGGCGCCCTAGGCTGGCGACACGGAACCGTGGCCGGCGACCTGCCCTGGCGCATTCCTGCTGTTCTGAAGCTGTTGTCCTGAACGCTTCCTTCCAACTTTCGTCCTCCGGAGGACCGATGCTTCGAGAACTCCCTGTCAGCGAGATCATGACCACCGAGGTCCTGACGTTCGCTTCCGGCGATGACGTCCGTGATGCCATGCGCGCCCTCCTGCGTCGCGATGTCGATGGGGCGCCGGTGCTCGATGACGGCGAGGTGGTCGGAATGCTCTCGACCAGCGACCTCATTGTTGAAGAGGCCCGGGTTCATCTGCCCACCGTGATCACCCTGCTCGGGGCATATCTCGAACTTCCGTCATCGAAGAAGCGGTTCGACGCCGATATGGAGAAAGCCCTCGGTTCGACGGTGGGCGAGGTCATGACTGCGGGCGCCGCGTCGATCGCTCCGGATGCCACGGTCGAGGAAGCCGCCACGATCATGCATGAGGAAGGCATCGACCGCATCGTTGTCATCGACGAGACCGGAATGCTTGTCGGCATCGTGGCCCGCGGTGACATCGTCCGTGAGATCGTCCGCGAGTTCGACTCCGTGGACGGCGAGTAGAGACGTCGTGCGAGCAGCGCGAGCCGAAGTCGATCTTGAGGCTGTCGCGCACAACATCCGAGCGCTGCGTGCGGCGGTCGCACCGGCTCTGATCTGCGCCATCGTGAAGGCCGACGGCTATGGCCATGGAGCCATTGCCACAAGCGAAGCAGTGCTCGAAGCCGGAGCCGATTGGCTGGGGGTGGCACTCGTCGAGGAGGCCGCGGTTCTGCGCCGGGCCGGCATCGTCGCTCCGATCCTGCTGCTCTCCCAACCACGCCTTGCGGATCTGGCGGCCGCAGTTCGCTTCGATCTGCGGGTCTGCGTGTACACGACTTCAGCGATCGACCTTCTTGCGGCTGCGGCCGCCGAGCAGAACCGCCGTGTTCTGGTGCATCTCAAAGTCGATACGGGCATGAATCGCGTTGGCGTTGCTCCATCGGAAGCCGTGGCGATGGCTCAGGAGATCTGCCGCCGTCCGGAACTCGAACTCGAGGGTGTGTTCACCCATTGCGCGGTAGCTGATGAGCTCGACAACCCCTTCACCGATCTTCAATTGGACCGATTCGATCAGGTGATTGGCGAGCTTGAGGCTGCCGGTATCGAACCCTCGATCCGTCATGCTGCCAATTCCGCCACCGGAATCGAGCACCAGCGTGGCCGCTACGACCTGGTTCGTACGGGCATAGCGGTCTACGGCATCGCTCCCGCACCGGGACTCGCCTCTGGACTCGGGCTGCGTCCTGCGCTCACGCTGCGGGCGGAGGTCTCGATGGTGAAGCGGGTGGCGGCGGGCGAAGGGGTCTCCTACGGCCTGCGGCACCGGTTCGAGAGTGACACCACCGTGGCCACCGTGCCGATCGGGTACGCCGATGGGGTGCCGAGGCGTTTCGGGCTTTCCGGGGGAGAGGTGCTGATCGGTGGGCGTCGTCGACGTGTCGTCGGTGTGGTCACTATGGATCAACTCATGGTGGACTGCGGCGATGACCTCATCGCTGTCGGTGATGAAGTTGTCCTCATCGGCCAGCAGGGAGCGGAGGTGATCACCGCTGAGGAATGGGCGGCGCATCTCGACACCATCGCCTATGAGGTCGTCTGCGGGATCGGTCCGCGGGTTCCGCGCTTCTACAGAAGGGCCGCCGAATGATCTTCGTTCGCACCACGTCAGCGCTCGCCACCAAGGCCGTCGCCGCGGCATTGGCGGAACTTGTCCGACCCGGCGATCTGCTCCTGCTCGCCGGTGACCTCGGAGCGGGCAAGACGGCGTTCACGCAGGGTTTCGGGGCTGCCCTCGGGATCGATGAACTCATCACCAGCCCGACCTTCACGCTCGTAAACACCTACGAAGGTCGACTCGAACTGAACCATCTCGATGTCTATCGACTCGAAGCACTCAGCGAGGTGCTTGATCTCGGTGTGCCCGAGATGCTTGATGACGGAGGAGTCACGGTCATCGAATGGGGTGATGCCGTTGCGCCGGCCCTGCCCGCTGATTATCTCGAGATCCGATTCTCCTACCCCGGAGAGCAAGAACCTGATGACGTGCGCGTCCTCGAGCTCATTCCGGTCGGCCCCCGCTGGTCGGCTCGCATGCGGGCCATCGCAACCGCGGTGTCCGAATGGATCCACGAACCGAATGGTGGGAACTGATGCTGATCATCGGAATCGATACGGCAACCGCCCAGGTGAGTGTGGCCATCGGAGGGCATGAAGGCGTTCTGGCTTCCACCCAGTCACTTCGCGGTCGCCAGCACGCTGAAGTGCTCACGCCGGCCATCGAGTTCACATGCCGGCAGGCCCGTATCGAACTCTCGGAGATCAGTGTGGTCGCGGTGGACCTCGGTCCCGGGCTCTTCACCGGTCTCCGTGTCGGCGTGGCATCGGCCAAGGCGATGGCGCATGCGCTCAACGTCCCCATGATCGGTGTGTCCTCGCTCGATCTGCTGGCGTTCCCTGTTCGTTTCACGTCCCGTCTGATCGTGGCCACCATCGATGCCCGACGCGGTGAGCTCTTCTACGCCTTCTATCGGCAGGTGCCGGGTGGCGTGCAGCGAGTTTCCGATCATCAGGTGGGTTCGCCCGACGATCTGGCCTCGGAGATCCTGGCGTCGGGCGAGGAGTGCCTGCTGGTCGGCGACGGGGTGCAGCGCTATCGCGAGGTGTTCGACGGGCTGAAGAAGATCGAGATCGTCGAGGAAGGGTTCGCCTATCCGGCGGCGTCCTCGCTCGTGATGCTGGCCCATGCGCAAGCGTTGCGCGAGCAGTGGGTCAAGCCCTGGGATCTCCAGCCGCTCTATCTCCGCAAACCTGATGCAGAGATCAATTGGTCGACCCGCCCGACGCCATGAGCGCGCTGCGGATCCTCGCTGCTGGTCGGGAGAGTGCTGGCGCTCGCAGTGCCGCTCCCGAGGTCGTGGTCACCCAGATGCGTCGGCGCCATCTGCGTGCCGTGCTGCGCATCGAAGAGCACACCAGTTCCACCCCGTGGTCGCACGGGTTGTTCCTCGCCGAGGCCCGACGCCCCGAACGCGTCTACCTCGTGGCCCGGATGGGGTCCTCGGTGGTCGGGTTCGCCGGGCTGCTGTTCGCGCTCACTGATGGTCACATCACGACCATTGCTGTGGATCCGGATCGTCAGGGTGCTCGACTCGGGACCCGCCTGATGCTGGTGTTGATGCGCGAAGCCATCGCCCGCGGAGCCACTGCAGTGACGCTCGAGGTCAGGGCATCGAATGAGGCGGCACTCGCGCTCTACCGGCGGTTCGGTTTCGCGCCCGTCGGCACCCGCAAGGGCTACTACCGCCATCCCGATGAGGACGCGCTCGTGCTGTGGGCCCATGAGGTCGACACCGACGATTTCACCCGTCGCCTCGACGCGATCGAGGCATCGCTCGACACCCCCCTCGTCGTCGAACGACTGGCTGCACTTCCGGCTACTGCACCCCCGACTACTGGGCCCCCAACAACTGATCTTCGGCGTACGAGTGAACAGGACGAACAATCATGACGACACGAGTGCTCGGTATCGAGACGAGTTGCGACGAGACCGCCGCCGCAGTGGTGGTCGATGGTCATCAGGTGCTGTCTTCGGTGGTATCGAGCCAGGTTGATCTTCATGCTCGCTTCGGTGGAGTGGTGCCGGAGATCGCCAGCCGCGCCCATGTTGAACTTCTGACGCCGGTGGTCGCCCGTGCGCTCATCGAAGCGGGTATCGCCGACGATCATGTGGATGCCGTGGCCGCAACCGTGGGCCCGGGTCTCATTGGTGCGCTGCTCGTCGGGGTGAGCGCGGCCAAGACGCTCGCACTGGTCTGGGATGTCCCGTTCGTGGCGGTGAACCATCTCGAGGCGCATCTCTACGCAGCGCTGCTGGAGGATCCGGAGATCGAACTGCCGGTCGTGGTTCTGCTGGTGTCGGGGGGTCACACGCTGTTGATCTTGATGGAAGGGCACGGGAAGTACCGCGTGCTCGGATCCACCATCGACGATGCTGCCGGCGAAGCCTTCGACAAGGTGGCCAGGTACCTCGGCCTCGGATATCCGGGCGGTCCGGCCATCGACATGATCTCTGATCAGGGCGACCCCGCCGCCATCGCTTTTCCTCGTGCCATGCTCGCCGAGGGCTACGACTTCTCTTTCTCCGGTCTCAAGACCTCGGTGGTCAACCATGTCCGGCGCAATCCGGAGGTGTCCACCGCCGACGTCGCCGCCTCGTTCCAACAGGCTGTCGTTGATGTGCTGGTGACCAAGGCCCGACGGGCTGCCCATGATCATGGGGCCAAGGGGTTGTGCCTTGCCGGAGGAGTTGCGGCCAACTCGCTTCTGCGGGAACGCCTCCTCGACGTCTGTGTGGCCGATGGTCTGCGGGCGTTCCTGCCGAGCCGGGCGATGTGCACCGACAATGCCGCCATGGTGGCCGCCGCGGGCTGGTACCGCCTGCAGTCCGACGGCCCGTCGCCCCTTGATACCGGCGCCGACCCGAATCTCCGCCTCATCTCGACACTGCTCTGATTTTGGGTCCGGAGCGATTCCGGTCGCTCAGGTTGTCTCCTGCCGATCTTCCGCGTATCGTTAGCACTCGCCCTCGGAGAGTGCTAACGCTCTCCGGGTCGCGCGAAACGCTCGCAGTCACAACCGATTCCTGAGCGAACCGACAACGGAGAAGCCCTTTCATGAACCTTCAGCCCCTCGAAGATCGCATCGTGGTCCAGCCCGGCCAGAGCGAGGAGACCACCGCCAGCGGCCTGGTCATCCCCGACACTGCCAAAGAGAAGCCCCAGCAGGGTGAAGTCCTTGCCGTCGGCCCCGGCCGTCGTAGCGAGCAGACCGGCGAGATCATCCCCCTCGACGTCAAGGTCGGCGACACGGTCGTCTACAGCAAGTACGGCGGCACGGAGATCAGCTCCGGCGGCGCAGACGTCCTCATCCTCAATGCTCGCGACGTGCTCGCGATCGTCAAGTAATCGGAGTCCTCAATGGCCAAGATTCTCAAGTTTGACGAGGACGCTCGCCGCGCCCTCGAGGCGGGCGTGAACGCGCTTGCCGATGCTGTCAAGGTCACGCTCGGCCCGAAGGGTCGAAACGTGGTGCTCGACAAGAAGTTCGGCGCCCCCACCATCACCAACGATGGCGTTTCCATCGCCCGTGAGGTTGAACTCGAAGATCCCTTCGAGAACATGGGTGCGCAGCTTGTCAAGGAGGTGGCCACCAAGACCAACGACATCGCTGGTGATGGAACCACCACCGCCACCGTGCTCGCCCAGGCCCTCGTGCGTGAAGGTCTTCGCAACGTTGCCGCCGGCGCCAGCCCGCTCGGCCTCAAGCGCGGCATCGAAAAGGCTGTGGCCACTGCTGTGGAGAGCATCCGCTCGCAGGCCAAGGAGATCGACGACAAGTCCGAGATCGCCCAGGTCGCCAGCATCTCCGCTGCTGACACCACCATTGGTGGCGTCATCGCCGATGCCATCGACAAGGTCGGCAAGGACGGCGTTGTCACGGTTGAAGAGTCCAACACCTTCGGCATGGATCTCGACTTCGTCGAGGGCATGCAGTTCGACAAGGGCTACCTCTCCCCGTACTTCGTCACTGATGCCGAGCGTCAGGAAGCTGTCCTCGACAACCCGTACATCCTCTTCGTGAACTCGAAGATCTCGTCGGTGCAGGACATGCTCCCCGTGCTCGAGAAGGTCATGCAGTCGGGCAAGCCCCTGCTGATCATCGCCGAGGATGTCGACGGCGAGGCTCTTGCCACGCTTGTCGTGAACAAGATCCGTGGCACCTTCAACTCCGTGGCTGTCAAGGCCCCGGGCTTCGGCGAGCGCCGTAAGGCCATGCTGGCCGATATGGCCATCCTCACCGGTGGCCAGGTCATCTCCGAGGAAGTCGGCCTCAAGCTCGACTCCACCTCGCTCGACCTGCTCGGCACCGCCCGCAAGGTCGTCGTCACCAAGGACGAGACCACCATCGTCGAGGGCGCTGGCGATTCCGCCGACGTCAACGGCCGCGTGGCCCAGATCAAGCGTGAGATGGACGACACCGATTCCGACTGGGATCGCGAGAAGCTCCAGGAGCGTCTGGCGAAGCTGTCGGGTGGCGTGGCCGTCATCAAGGTCGGCGCTGCTACCGAGGTCGAACTCAAAGAGAAGAAGCACCGCATCGAGGACGCCCTCAGCGCCACTCGTGCCGCGATCGAGGAAGGTGTCGTCGCTGGTGGCGGTACCGCTCTCATTCGTGCCCGTGCATCGCTCAAGGCCACCATCGACACCCTCGAGGGTGACGAGGCCACCGGCGCCCGCGCTGTCTACCGTGCACTCGAGGCCCCGGCCCGTTGCATCGCCGACAACGCCGGCCTCGAAGGTGCAGTCATCGTGCAGCAGATCGAGGACGCCACCGGCTCCATCGGTCTCAACGCCGCCACCGGCGAGATGGTCGACCTGCTCAAGGCCGGCGTCATCGATCCGGCCAAGGTGACCCGCGCTGCGCTGCAGAACGCAGCGTCCATCGCAGCTCTCCTGCTCACCACCGAGGCGCTCGTGGCTGACAAGCCCGACGATGGCGCCGGCGCTGCCGCTGCTGCGGCCGCCATGGGTGGCATGGGTGGCATGGGCGGCATGATGTGATCCAGGCTTCGGCCTGATCGTTCATCCGAACGTAGAACTGGAGTCGGCCGGCCCTTCGGGGCCGGCCTTCTTCATTTATCTCTCTGCAGTCCGGCTCTCTGCAGTCCGGTGCTCTGTGCCGAGAAGGCTCACCAGGCGG
>Ga0208249_1000665_pt1 | contig 11297 bp, 8 predicted proteins | sample CryBogmetaGMA1M_FD_184546 | JGI IMG/M metagenome (GOLD analysis project Ga0208249, IMG submission 184546) | Freshwater microbial communities from Crystal Bog, Wisconsin, USA - MA1M (SPAdes) | ecosystem: Environmental > Aquatic > Freshwater > Lake | place: Crystal Bog, Wisconsin, USA | collected...
GTGCCGGGCGCAGCGGCCGGCGGCCCCCGCCCTGGTCACGCCCCTCGGGCCGGGGCGGTTTTCCGCCCGGTTTTCCGGGGGGCCGGACCGCTCGCCGGGGCCCATTTCCCCGGGCCAGCCGGCCGTCTGCTACGCCGACGGACGGGTGCTCGGCGGCGGCTGGATCGAGTCGTGAACGGCCGGGGGGATTTCACCGGGGCGGCGGTGGCACGCGCCCGATCGGCGAACTAGGCTCTTTCCGGAGCCTGCCCGGTGCGTCGCGTCCGCGGCTGCGCCCCGCGTCGGGCCGATGCCGGCGTCGCGATCCCGCCGCGGGCGATTCCCCGCCGACCTCTGTTCCCCGTCCTCCGCAGGCACTCCCCGTGAACGACAACGGCTCCCTCTCGGCGATCGTCATAGGCGCGCTGGGCCTGTTCCTGGCGGTGATGGCCCTGGTGATGCTGCTCGTCGTCGTCAACTACGGCCGCATCTGGTTTCAGGCCTACTGGTCGAAGGCCCCGGTGCGGTTCCTCGAACTGGTGGGCATGAGCCTGCGGAAGGTCAACGCCAACACGATCGTGCAGGCGCGGATCATGGCGACGCAGGCCGGACTCGGCCCCGACTTCACGGCCCGGCGGCTCGAGGCCCACTACCTCGCCGGCGGCGACGTGCCCCGCGTGATCCGGGCGCTGATCGTGGCCCACCGGGCCGACCTCGACCTCGACTTCGACCGGGCCTGCGCCATCGACCTCGCCGGACGCGACGTGCTCGACGCCGTGCAGACGAGCGTCAACCCCAAGGTGATCGACTGCCCCGACGTGGCCAGCGGCAAGACCACCCTCTCGGCCGTCGCCAAGAACGGCGTCGAGCTGAAGATCCGGGCCCGCGTCACCGTGCGGACGAACCTGCAGCAGCTCATCGGCGGCGCCACCGAGGAGACGATCATCGCCCGCGTGGGCGAGGGGATCATCACGTCGATCGGCTCCGCCAATTCCCACTTCGAGGTGATGGAGCACCCCGACAAGATCTCGAAGGCGGTGCTCCAGCGGGGGCTCGACGCCCAGACGGCCTTCCAGATCGTGTCCATCGACATCGCCGACATCGAGGTGGGGGAGAACATCGGCGCGCGGCTCCAGGCCGACCAGGCCGAGGCCGACACGCGGGTGGCCCGTGCCAAGGCCGAGGAGCGGCGGAGCGTCGCCGTCGCCCGCGAGCAGGAGATGAAGGCCTCGACCGCGGAGAACCGGGCCCGCCTCTACCAGGCCGAGGCGCTCGTGCCGCAGTCGATCGGCGACGCCTTCCGGGCCGGCAGGCTCGAGGCCTCCGGTCCCAACCAGGTGGCGGCCCCCCTGTCGTAGCCGGCGCACGGCCGGCGCATGGCCGGCGCATGGCCGGCGTGCTGCCGACGTTGCGACGCGGTCGGGAGACGTCCGCCCCCGTCGCGTGGCCAGCCGCGGTCAGGCAGCCTGCCCAGCCTGCCCGGCACGATCCGCGGAATCGTCGCAGTTGGGGGAAATCGGCCAAACCTTGACGGCACCCCGTGCCGATATCTCCCCATGGGCGGGCACGGCGTCATGACGACGCGGGCCCCCCGCCGTCACGGTGGCCTTCGCACGGTCGCCGGAGTCGGGCCGACGAATCAACCAAGGGAGTGTGCCAATGGCCATGCGTCGTCTGCGGGTGTACACGGGCCCGGATCTCGAGCAGAAGAGCCTGTCGGTCCTGGAGCAGCAGGGCGACCGGCAGGTGCGCGTCACGCTCGGCGAGATCCTGCCGCTCCTGGCCGACGCCGTGGAAAGCAATCGCACCTGGCTCGGCGACTTCAAGGACGACGAAATCGCGATCTCGTCCGACCTCCACGACGTGCTGCAGGCCTACCGACACTTCCGTCGCCCCGGCGCCTGACCGACCGTGGAGAAAGTCCTCCGGGACGGGTTCCACGCACGAAAACCTGCGGTTTTCACGGGAGCTGCGCTCCCGCGATCGCCTCCATGCGATCGAGCAGGCTGTTGATCCACAGCCTGCTGACCGCGTCCGCGACCGCCGGCGGTGTTCACGCCGGCAGCGGTCGCACGGCGTGTTCCGCGGCCGCGGGGGCGTGCTCAACGGGTCCTGCTCCGGGCTGCTCCGGCCGCCGCCGCATTTTCCCGGCCGCGCCTCCTCCTTCGCGCGAGCCCCGCAGGCCGGCATGCCCGCCGCCGCCGCCTTCGCGGCGCTCCGGCGGGAACCCCCCTTGCGAGTGTGTTCGCCGCAACGCATACTCCCCCGGCGGGCAAGTCCTTCCCCCGGGTGTGCAGCCATGGGCTCCTTCGTGAACCTCGCCGATCTCGGCCGCCGTGTGCGAGCGGCGCGGCTGGCCCGCCGCCTCACGCTCGAGGAGGTGGTGTCGCGGGCGAAGTTCACGGTGAGTTGGCTCTCCAAGCTCGAGAACGGGCAGCTGACGCCGTCGCTCGAAGGGCTCGTCAAGCTCGCCGAAGTGCTCGAGTGCGGCGTGGATTCGTTCGTGCAGGGTCTGTCGGTGCCGCCGCAGATCGTGGTGGTGAAGAAGGGGGAGGGCCGCAAGGACGCCGCGCGGGAGAGCCGCTCGGGCTACGTCGTCGAGAGCCTCGCCGACCAGTGGCGCGACCGGGCGATGAACCCCGCCATCATCCACCTCTCGGGCGCCGGCAACCGGGCCCATCCCGACAACCATGACGGCCAGCGGTTTCTGCTGGTGCTCGACGGGGAGATCCGCCTCGAGTACGGGGAGGAGATCATCCAGTTGGGCGAAGGGGACAGCGTCTACATCTACGCCGCCATCCCCCACGTGCTCACGCCGATCGGTCGCGCCACCGCACGGGTGCTCAGCGTGTCCTTCGACCCGGTGCCGGCGGCCGGAGCCCCCGCCCCGAAGAAGCCGCCCCGGCAGTCGTCGGCGTCGAAGCGCGGCCGATCCTGACCGCCGCCTGCGGCGGCTCGTGCCCGCGACCGGCCGTGTTCGCGGCAGGCCTTGCTTGCGGCGGGCACTGCTCGCGGCAGGCACTGTTCGCGGCAGGCACTGCGGCTTGCTACGATGCCTGAAGGGCGGAGCGTTCGCTCGTCCGGCGGCTAGAATCCGGCCGCACGAACGGTGTCCGGCCGCACGAGCCAGCGCCGTCATTCCCGCATGCCCCCGGAGACCGCCGCCATGCCGATCTCACGCCGCGATTTCGTCGAGTCAGCCCTCGCCCTCACCGCCGCCGCCCTCGCCGACGCTGGCCCCCACCGGGCCCGCGCGGCCGAGGCGAAGCCGGCGGCCGGCCCGCAGGACAAGATCCGCGTGGCCACGATCGGCGTCAACGGCCAGGGCTCCGAGCACGTCGGGGAATGGCTCAAGACCCCCGAGGTCGACGTGGTGGCGATCTGCGACGTCGATCCGGCGGCCTACGGCAGGCTCATGGAGAAGCGGTTCAAGGACGCGGAGCGCCGGCCGGAGTACGTGCCCGACGTGCGCCGGCTCCTCGAGCGGAAGGACATCGACGCCGTCTCGATCGCCACGCCCAACCACTGGCACGCCCTGATGGCCGTCTGGGCGATGCAGGCCGGGAAGGACGTCTACGTCGAGAAGCCCTGCAGCCACAACGTGCTCGAGGGGCGGGTGATGACCGAGTGGGCCCGCAAGCTCGGCCGCATGTGCCAGATGGGGGTGCAGAGCCGCAGCATGACCGGCATGCGGCAGACACTCGACTTCGTCAAGAGCGGGAAGATCGGCCCGGTGAAGGCCGCGCGGGCGGTCTGCTACCGCCGCCGCGACAGCATCGGCCTGGTCGACACGCCCGCGCCGATCCCGCCGGGGCTCGACTTCGACCTCTGGGCCGGTCCCGCGCCCGCCGTGGTGCCCGTCCGCAAGCGGCTCCACTACGACTGGCACTGGACGCAGGTCACCGGCAACGGCGACCTCGGCAACCAGAATCCGCACGAGCTCGACAAGGCCCGCTGGGGCCTCGGCAAGCAGGAGCTGCCGAAGCGTGTCGTCAGCCTCGGCGGCCGGCTCGGCTACAAGGACAACGGCGACGTGGCCAACTGCCAGGTCACGCTCTTCCAGTGGGACGACGCCCTGCTCGTCTCCGACGTCCGCGGCCTGCCGATCAAGACGCCCGTCACCTTCGGCCTCCAGGGGGGGCCGTTCACCGGCGCCTGCAACATCTGGTACGGCACCGAGGGCTACGCCGTGGCCCCCAACTACAACTCCGGCGCCGCCTTCGACTACGACGGCCACGAGCTGGGGAAGTGGTCCGGCGGCGTCTACCAGCAGCATTTCGCCAACTTCGTCAAGGCGATCAAGAGCCGCGACCACCGCGACCTGCACCTCGACATCGAGGACGGCCATCTCTCGAGCGCCCTGGCCCACCTCGGCAACGTCTCCTGGGCGCTCGGCGAGGCCGTGCCGCCGGGCACGCGGCCCGCGCTCGCCGCCACCGACCGGCACGTCGTCGACACCTGGAACAGCTTCGAGTCGTACCTCGCCGAGGCAGGCGTCGACTTCGCCCAGACGAGCCTCGCCCGCGGTCGCGAACTCACGATCGACCCCCGCACGGAGCGGTCGACCGACGAGGAGGCCAACCGGCTCTTCACCCGCGAGTATCGGCGGGGCTTCGAGCTGCCGCGGGTGTAGCGGCCGCGGCCGCCGCGGGCGGAGCGGCCGATGCGAGCAGGAGCTGCCAGAAGTCGAGGTCGAGCCAGCGGCCGAACTTATAGCCCGCCTCGCGGATCGTGCCCGCGTGGACGAAGCCGAGCCGCCGGTGCAGGGCGATGCTCGCCGCATTGGCGGCGTCGATGCCCCCCACCATCACGTGCAGGCCCCGGACTCGAGCCTCCGCGACGAGCGCCGCGAGGAGGGCGTGGCCGACGCCCCGGCGGCGGCGGCGGTGGTCGACGTAGACGGAGTGCTCGACGGTGTGGAGGTAGGCGGGGAAGGGGCGGAAGGGGCCCCAGGTGGCGAACCCGGCGAGCGTGCCGTCACGGTCCTCGATCCCGAGCACCGGCAGCCCCGCCGTCTCCTTGGCGGTGAACCACGCCGCGATCGTGTCGGCCGACCGCGGCTCGTATTCGTAGAGGGCGGTCGTGTGGGCGATCTCGTGGTTGTAGATCGCCCGGATCGCCTCGAGGTGGGCCGGGCCGCAGCGGATGACCGGGCCGGGAGCGTCCGCCCCGCCCACGAACGGGCCGGCGGCGGTCACGGCCGGGCGCCGCGCGGCGGCGTGAGCAGCGACACCACGACGAGCACGAGGAACCCCAGCGGGATCGTCACCAGGCCGGGCTGGCTGAAGGGCACGACCGACGCGTCGCGGCTCCAGCCGTAGACCTTCTCGAAGGTGTCGGCCGAGAGCAGGATCCAGGCCAGCGACGAGAGCATGCCCACCGTCACGGCGGCGATGATGCCCTGCTTGGTCGTCCGCGGCCAGAAGAGCAGCATCACGAGCGCGGGCAGGTTGGCGCTCGCCGCGATGTTGAAGGCCCAGCCCACGAGGAAGCTCACGTTGAAGCTGCGGAAGAGGATGCCCAGCGCCATCGCCACGATCCCCAGGCCCACGGCCGCGATCTTGCCGCACCGCACCTTCTCGTGGTCGGTCATCGGGATCCGCAGCACGTTCTCGACGAGGTCGTGGGCCACGGCGCCGCTGCCGGCCATGATCAGGCCGCTGACCGTGCCGAGCACCGTGGTGAAGGCGATCGCCGAGATCACGGCGAAGAGCGCGGTGCTGAACGACTTGGCCAGCAGCGGCGCCGCCATGTTCGTGCTCGTGGGGTCGAGGGCGCCGCTGGTCATCGCGCCCAGGCCGAGGTAGAGCGTGAGCACGTAGAAGGCGCCGATGGCGGCGATCCCCACCACCGTGCTCTTGCGGGCGGCCGCCGCGTCCTTGACGGTGTAGTAGCGGATGAGGATGTGGGGCAGCGACGCGGTGCCGCAGAAGAGTGCGAGCATCAGGCTCGCGAAGTCGAGCCGGTCGGCGAGCCGGCCGGACGTCAGCCCCTTGAAGTAGCCGCCAGGCTTGAGCAGGTCGGCGCCCCGCCGCTCGACCGGGGAATAGGTCGTGTGCGTGCCGGCCTCGTCGACGTGCTTCTTGGCCGACCAGGTGACGATCGTGGAATCTTCGAGGGCGGCGAGGTATTCGAGGGGCCGCAGCGGGCCGGTGGAGGTCTTCCCGGCGTAGCGTGCCGGCAGCGCGGCGATCGTGCCCACCGGCCGCAGGTCGTGTTTGTTCGTCTGGGCCGCGCCGTCGACGAGCACGCGACCGTCGGGGGTGACGGTGCGGACCTGGGGCACGGGCACGGCGTCGGCGCAGCGGCCCGCGTTGACCACGAGGCCGCGGTCGAGGATCAGCGCCGTGAGGATGCCGCAGAAGAACACCAGGAGCGACCCCTTGATGAACTGCACCCACGTCGTGGAGACCATCCCCGCGGTGACGACGATCATCGTCACCGCCACCCCGACGAGGATCACGCCGGCGGCGTGCGGCAGGCCCAGGAGCGGCACGATCAGGTCGCCCGCCCCCACCATCTGCGGGATCAGGTAGAAGATGCTCACGACGAGCGTGGAGATCGCCACCGCCAGCTTGATGCCGCGGCTGTTGAACCGGGCGTCGAGGGCGTCGGCGAAGGTGAAGCGGCCGAGCGCCTTGATCGGCTCGGCGATCACGAACAGCGCCACGATCCAGCCGGCGAGGAAGCCGATCGAGTAGAGAAACCCGTCGTAGCCGTGGAAGGCGATCATGCCGCAGATGCCGAGGAACGACGCGGCGGAGAGGTAGTCGCCGGCGAAGGCGATGCCGTTGACGAACCAGTGGATCTCGCCGTGGGCGGCGTAGTAGCCCTGCGCCGACTGGGCCTTGCGGCCGAGGTAGAACGACAGGCCGATCACGCCGAGCACGAAGGCGGCGAAGATCGCGACGGCGGCGGGGGACGTTTCGTAGAGCATGGGTGCGGTGCGGGGCGACGACGGGGGGTCAGCCGCGGGACTGGCCTCCCTCGACGGCCCGGCAGGCGGCCATGTAGACGATCGCCAGCACGAGCGCCCCGCCGATCAGCCCCATGCCCGCCGCGATCGCGAGGTTGACGCCGCCGAAGGGCCGCAGCGACAGGCTCTCCGGAAAGAGGAGCACGAGCACCATGAAGGCCAGATAGCAGGCCACGTAGACCCAGAAGAGCGCCAGGCCGATCCGGCGAGTGGCGTCCGCGGCGCCGCCGCGGGCCGTCGTCGCCCGTTCGTCGTCGCCCGCCGGTGCCGCCATTGATCGTCTCCCTTCGCCTCCGGTGATCCCCTGCCGCGGGCGAAGTGTAGCACGGGCCGCCCCGTGCCGTCGTGACGCCCGCGAAGCGGTCGCGCCGCGGTGGCGGGAGCCGGTCACCGGCCGCGATCGCGGCCATTGACCGGCTCCGTGCGCCACCAGTCGGGCCCCTCGGCCTCGATCCCGGCGGTGTGGACCCGCAGGCGGGCCATCATCGCCGCGAGCCGCTCGGGCTCCCGCGCGGCCAGGTCGCGGGTCTCGTCCCGGTCGGCGGCGAGGTCGTAGAGCTCGGGCTTCTCGAGCGACTCGTCGACGACGATCTTCCAGTCCCCCTCGCGGTAGGCGACGCGGCCCCCCCACCGCCAATAGAGCGGCTCGGTGCGGTCCGCCCGGCCGCCGGCGAACAACGGCCGCAGGTCCGCGCCGTCGAGCGTGCGTCCCTCCGGGAAAGCGATGCCCGCCGCCGCGAGCACGGTCGGGAAGAAATCGCTCCCTACGACCGGCGCGGCGGACGTGGTGCCCGGCTGGATCTTCCCGGGCCAGCGGACGATCCCCGGCACCCGGTGGCCCCCCTCGTACATCGACCGCTTGCGGCCGCGGAGACCGCCGGCGAGGCCGCGGCCCGGCCCCTTGGTGCCGTCCCCCTCCGGTCCGTTGTCGCTCGTGAAGAAGACGAGCGTCGAGTCGGTGAGCCCCTGATCGTCGAGCGCCTTCATGAGCCGGCCGAAGGCGTCGTCGAGCTGGCTGACGTTGGCCCGGTAGGTCCGCTCCACCGGGTCGGCGACGCCGGCGTGGAGTTTTTCATAGCGGTCGGCCGAGGCGATCGGGTAGTGGGGCTCGTGCGCCCAGACGGCGAGGAAGAAGGGTTTCTCCCGGTCGCGCTTCGTCTCGAGCCACGCGATCGCTTCGGAGGCGATGAAGGGCGCCGAGTGGTCGTCGGCCCTGCCCACGGGTGTGCCGTTGCGGACGAAGTTTTCCGGAAACGCATGGCTCGGGGCGGCGTTGTTCTGCGTGCCGAGCCACCAGGCGTAGCCGTGGGAATCGGGCTGCGGCTGCTCGGGGGAATTGAACAGGCCGTTCAAGTGCCACTTGCCGACGTGGCAGGTGTCGTAGCCGGCCTCGGCGAGCAGCTTCGGCAGCGCGATCTCGGACGTGCGCAGGTGGATCGGGCTCCCCGCGGGGATCCAGGTGAACACGCCGTTGCGGTAGGGGTGCCGGCCGGTGAGCAGCGCCGACCGCGAGGGGGAGCAGACGCTGCCGGCCGAGTGGCAGTCGGTGAGCCGCAGGCCCTGCGCGGCGAAGCGGTCGAGGTGGGGCGTCACGGCCGCCGCGTTGCCGTAGCAGCCGAGCTCGCCGTAGCCGAGGTCGTCGGCGAGCACGAGGACGACATTCGGCCGCGCGGCCGCGGCCGTGGCCGCGAGAGGCACGAGGCAGGCCAGCGCCGCGAGCGCCGCGGCGACGAAACGATGGGGATGCATGCGGCGGGTGACTCCTGCGGGGAAGGTGTCTCGGGGCCGGTCGTCGGTGCGGGGTGTGCGGGCGGCCTCGTGCTCAGCCCGCCCTGCGGCGCGGCGGGGGCGGCCGGCGCCGCCGCGGGCCGCTCCCGGCGGCGGCCGCATCGAGGAGCGGGTCGTCGGCCGCCTGCCGGGCCGCGTCGAGCCGGGCCTCGAGCTCGGTCCGCCGGTCGCGGGCCCCCGGATCGGCGGCGTGGTCGACCCGCTCGTCGGGGTCGGCGGCGAGATCGAAGAGCTGCGTGCGGTCCGTCGCCGGATACTCGATCAGCTTCCAGGACGGCGTGACGAGCGCCCGCTGCACGTCGCCATAGGCGAGGAGCAGCTCCTCCCGCACCGCGGGCGCCGCGCCGCGGAGCAGCGGCAGCAGGCTCTTCGCCTCGCTCCCCGCCGGGGCCGCGACGCCGGCGAGGTCGCCGACCGTCGCGATGAGGTCGTGGAGGTAGCAGAGGCCCGGCGACCGCACGCCCGCGGGCACGCCCGGCCCGGCGATCACGGCCGGCGGCCGCATCGAATGCTCGTAGAGATTCTGCTTGCCGAGCAGGCCGTGGCTGCCGAGCGCCAGCCCGTGGTCGCTCGTGAAGAGGATCACCGTGTCGTCGAGCCGCCCCCTGGCCGCGAGCGCCGCGACGATCCGGCCGATCTGCACGTCCATCCCCTCGATGCAGGCGTAGTAGTCGGCCAGCTCCCGCGCGATCGCCTCCCGCGTCCGCGGCCAGCCGAGCAGCGTCTCGTCGCGGATCGCCAGCGCACCGTTGTCGAAGGGATGCTCGGGGAGGAAGTTGGCCGGCGGCGGCGGCTCGCGGCCGGCGAACCGTTCCCGGAAGCCGGCCGGCGGCTGCCTCGGATCGTGCGGGGCCGTGAAGGCGACCCAGGCGAAGAACGGCTCGTCGCCGAGCGACTGCACGAACTCGACGGCGGCCCCGCCGAAGAGCGCCGAGGAGTGGGTGCCGGTGGCCGTGGCCGGCCCCGGCGGGCCGTGGTCGGCGAACGAGACCACGGGCACCGCGCGCTGGTCGTGCATGCCGCCGAAGAAGACGTTGCGGCCCGCGGCGAAGCACCGCGTCGCGGCGGCGGGGCCGTTGTGCCACTTGCCGGTGAGGAACGTGCGGTAGCCCGCCCGGCCGAAGGCCTCGGGCCAGGTGTCGCTCGTGCGCAGCTGCTCCTCGACGTGGAAGAGCGACCGGCCGGAGAGCATCATCGCGCGGCTCGGCACGCAGACGGCCCCCTGCATCGAGCCCATGCAGTAGGCCCGGCTGAACACCCCCCCCCGGGCCACGAGCGCGTCCACGGCCGGCGTCTCGAGGTGCGGATTGCCCAGCGCGTGAACCGTGTCGGCCCGCTGGTCGTCGCTCAGGATCACGAGCACGCTCGGCGGCCGAGCGCCCCCGGGCGTGCGGCCGGCGCGTTCGCGCCCCGTCTCCGGAACGGCGGCCGCGGCCTTCGCCGGCCCGCCGCCATCGACCAGCGGCAGCGGCCAATCGGGATGCGGCACGTGCTCGCGGGCGAGGATCGCCTCGAGCCGGCGCACGATCTCGGGGTGATCCGCGGCGACGTCCCGCGATTCGGCCGGATCGGCCGCGAGGTCGTAGAGCTCCGTCGGCAGGGGCTCGGTGGCGTTCCTCGACGCGGCCCGCCGCACGACCTTCCAGCGGCCGTCCACGGCGGCCTGCCAGTTGGCCTCGGTGAGCTCGCGGTAGAGCGTCCGGTCGGCCGCCGCGGCGGCCCGGCCGGAGAGCGGCCCGGCGAGGCTCACGCCGTCGAGGCCGGGGGGGATGCGGTCGGCGAGGCCGGCGAGGTCGAGCAGCGTCGGCAGCCAGTCCTCGAAGCCGGTCGGCGCGTCGATCGAGCGGCCGGCGGGGATGCGGCCGGGCCAGACGGCGACCGTCGGCACGCGCAGGCCCCCCTCGTAGGGCGTGCCCTTCCACTCGCGCAAGGCCCCGTGGCTCCCCATCCGCCGCGTGTCGATGCCGCCGACGCCCGGGATCGTGGCGCCGTTGTCGCTCGAGAAGACGAAGACGGTGTCGTCGGCGAGGCCCAGCTCGTCGAGCAGGCCGACGATCCTCCCCACCTCGCGGTCCATCCGCGTGACCATCGCGGCGTAGGTCGCCAGCGGCCGCTCGCAGGGCACGTAGCCCTTGCCGCCAGCGTAGGGCTCCTCGCCGGCGAACTGCCGCGCGTACTCCGCCAGCGACGGCTCGTCGGCAGGCACCTGGAGCGCGAGGTGCGGCACCGTCGTCGGCACGTAGAGGAAGAACGGCCGGCCGGCGTGGCGGCGGACGAACGCCCGCTGCCGCTCGGCGATCAGGTCGGCCGAGTAGGTCTTGCCATCGAGCTCCACCCGCTCGCGGCCGTCCCAGAGATGGTCGGGATAGAAGCTGTGGGCCTGCCGCTGGCAGTTGTAGCCGAAGAACTCATCGAAGCCGCAGGCGAGCGGGTCCGACGCGCTGCCGGGCGCACCCAAGCCCCACTTGCCGAAGCCGCCCGTGGCGTAGCCCGCGTCGCGCAGGATCGCCGCGAGCGTCACCGTGCCGGCTGGCATCGGCGCCTGCCCCTCGGG
>Ga0208249_1000667_pt1 | contig 11284 bp, 8 predicted proteins | sample CryBogmetaGMA1M_FD_184546 | JGI IMG/M metagenome (GOLD analysis project Ga0208249, IMG submission 184546) | Freshwater microbial communities from Crystal Bog, Wisconsin, USA - MA1M (SPAdes) | ecosystem: Environmental > Aquatic > Freshwater > Lake | place: Crystal Bog, Wisconsin, USA | collected...
GAGCAGAAGGCAACCGCATCGCCGCCAATTTCGAGATTGTTCTCAGGGTTACGCGCATGAAGCGTGAAGGTTTTGGGCGCGAGCCCGATTTTAGATTCGACCAACTGGCGCGGGAAACGGACGCGGCCGGTTTCCTCGTCAACAATCGCACCTTCCTTTTTTAAAATGGCGCGGGCACCGGCATGCAAAACGTCGATGCCCAATTCTTCCAAGACTTTGAGAGATTCGGAATGGATGCGCTCGATTTGCTCGGGCGTAGCCAGTTCAACCGGTGCAAAGGGCCTACGGGGCTGCGGGGCGCGAGGCGCTTTTCCGGCCCGTTCTGCACGGCCTGCGCGGCGGCGGCCACCTTCACTCATCAGTTCCATCCGGAAACCCTTCATCTTTAACCAGAATTCTTAATTGAGAAGCCTAATCGGTCCCGCGTCGTGGTCAAAGCGCCTTTGGCGCAAAAAGACATCTGTTTTATAGATGAAGGCATAAGATAGCGGCACTCACGCGCCCCGCGAGCGCCTCGTTCCCCGCCGCCCTAAGACCGCATCATCATTGTCGATCAGCTCGATTTGAGTGCCAAGCAAGGGATATCCGAGTGTTCGGTGCGGAAAGCCCATTGCTCCTATCTGCTCATTCTGAAAATCAGGATCGAGCACGGTTTCAACCAGCACCATGTTCCTTGCCAAATCCGCCATGGCATTGCGCGCCGAATGGCTATTGAGCGCAGCCTCGGCTCCTCGCATGGCCGCGTGAGCAACATATTGAACATTGTCTAGGACGCAGTCTGGGAACAAACCAACAAGAGCTGCCCGCAAAGGATCAATGTCGGTGCCTGCGGCCCCGGTTAACACCACACGGTCAATCGAATTGCCACCATGCCGCTTCAAGAGAATACGGACAGCGGCTTGGATCGCCGACTTCCCCAATTGTAAAGCTCGAATATCGTGCTGAGTGACGGCAATTCTTGGGTTCGCTTCCCGCACAAGATAGGTCGCAGACCGATATTCCTCTCGTATGCGCGCCGTTTGCTGGGCTTTGGTGACATCCAACGTACCATCGCGCGCCATGAGACCCGACAAACGAAGCTCAGCCAACACATCAACTAATCCGGATCGACAAAAGCCGCCGAGATTGAGCGTTTCAACCGCTTCATCAAACCCCGGCTCATCAGACCAAAGCGGCGAACCTACGACCCTAAACCGAGGTTCAAAGGAAATTGGATCAATCCGTATCGCATCAATTGCTCCGGGTACCGAATGCCGTCCGGCTTCAATCTGCCCACCATCCAACACTGAGCCGGCCGGAGGGGCGGCCGCAAATAATTTTCCTTTCGAGCCCATAACAATCTCGGTCGTGGTTCCAATCGAAATCAGAAGCGTAACCTTATCATCCTGATTCATTCCAACATGATACGCGGCAGCCACCGCGTTGCTGCCGACATGCCCGCCAACGAGCGGCAATGCATGCAACATAGCGCCCGCGGCCATGTGACACCCGATCTCGAACGCAGATATATCAAGCGGTTGGGAAATCGCGTTCGCGAAGGGTGCACCACCCAGTTCGGAAGGATCAAGACCAAGCAGAATATGATGGGTCACCGGGTCGGCGATGAAGACGCCATTGATGATGGATTGATGATCGATACCAGCTAGATCGGTCAACTGATGAACGAGACCGTCAACAGCAACACGCAGCGAGTCCGTCATCTGTTCTAAACGTTCCCCCCCCGACATTGCGACCGCAATACGACTCATCGGATCGGCACCGAAGCGAGCGAGCGGATTAATCAGGATCGAACGGGCGATGATTTGACCAGTTTCACCATCCGCTAGAGTCCCCTCTAATATCGCATGCCCAACATTTAGTGCTAATTGCGCTCTACCTATCGGAAAATGGGCCCCTTCCACCTGAATACCGGCTTTATCTACCTCAAAACCGTGAGCAATCGTGGCGACACTTGACCCGATCAGCCCAACTTCAACCGTCCAGTTGCCCCGCCGTAAAGTTTTTTGAAGTAGTTTTAGAACACCAAGACCAATTTCGATTCCAAAAATTCCGTATTGCTCCGCCAATGCTAAGCTTAACCGTCGAACATCGCTCGAAGGGTCATGTATATCCGGCTCTCTTACATTAACGCTACAGAGGCGAATGACCGCATCGCCCTGATCGGCAGAAGACAGGCTCAATGGCGTCGACGACCAGCGCGTCGATCCCCACCATCATTCTTTGATGGCGGGGATTGAAGCGGTCCAAGCGTCTGAATAACCTGCTCTTCTTGAGGTCGGCCACCCTTAGAATGGCTGTCCACTGCCGCTCGAATGGCCGCCAGATGTTTGAAACCCGTTCCGCAGCAGCCGCCAACAATCTGGACGCCCGAATCAACCGCTAAACAGGCATAATCGGCCATCAATTCTGGCGTTCCAGAATAATGAATATGCTCGCCCACGAAGTGCGGAATTCCGGCATTTGCCTTCGCTATTATAGGGATTCCCGCAGCCTTTGCGGTCATTCCCAAGACGCTCATTACCAAATCAGAGGCACCAACCCCACAATTCGCACCGATTGCCAAGGGTTTAGGGTCCAATGTCTCGGCAAACGCCACCAATCCCTCGGGTGTAATACCCATCATTGTGCGCCCCGCCGTGTCGAAGCTCGCGGTAAAAGTATAGGGAAGGCCCACACGGATAGCAGCATGGGCGGCAGCCCGGATTTCCTCGAGCGATGACATGGTCTCAATCCAAGCAACGTCAGCGCCACCTTCTTTTAGGCCCATCATCTGGTCAACAAAGACCTCTACAGCCTCTTCCTCCGTCAAAGGACCCAATGGCGCAAAAAGATCTCCTGTTGGGCCAACCGACCCCGCCACAACAACAGGACGCCCCGATTTATCTGCCACTGAACGTGCTAGACTTGCGGCCAACTTGTTGATTTCCTGCGCTCTGTCCTGCATGCCGTGTAGCATTAAGCGGCGCGCGTTGCCCCCAAAGGTATTGGTCAAAATGATATCAGCGCCCGCATCAACGAAGCCCTGATGCAAGGCCATCACCCGGTCGGGATGCTCTAAATTCCAAACCTCAGGGGCTTCTCCAGCGACAAGACCCATTTCAAATAGATTTGTTCCGGTTGCACCGTCTGCGAGCAAAACCTTGCCGGACGATAAGAGAGAGGCGAGCATAAATGACAAAACCTTCGGTAAGAGGACTATCCTAATTTAAGCCTTACACACGTAAGCGCCAAGGGAAAAGGCAGGAATGAAACCAATTAATTAGATCAAAGACGCCTTAACCCCCGATAAACATATCTCAATTGCTGCAAAAACTTTGACCTTTTTACATGAATTAGCATAATTCATTCTTGCAGAAGGGACCGCGCACCATGGATGAACCATCGTTCAAAAAGCTTCAAGACGTTCGGAGATCCGAAAGCGGACTTGACCTGACCGAGGCCGTTAGACGCGCGAGGATCGAAAAGGCTGAACAATCAAACGTTTCTAGAGATTTACAAGCTGCCGAGCTGTCACATCTTGAGAACCTGAAGGATGAGCTCACGCCCGTATTAGCGCAGTTGCCCCGCGATGCTGATCTGTTCAATCACGGCCTCGTTCCCGGCGAAAGACCCCGCCTCTATATCGACATGATCGCCTTCGTCGAAATGAGCCGGGATCGCCGAACCTACCGCTTTCTCATGGACAGCCCAACAGGTCGACAATTACTAGGTGAAAGCGAAGATATTACTATTATGGCGATGGCTATAACGAATTACTTAGGTCGAAGACTTGTCGAGCGTGAAAATGCAATTAATAGTACCATGCAGTTTGATGGGATTAAGCAAGCAGGACATCTTGAACTCGAGCAAGAAAGTTTAATTTCGTCAATTCCGGTAATTACGGAAATAAAACGTCCCGATGGTGGTGGCTTTTTCTGATGTTTCTAATCGGACTTGTTGCGGGTATTTTGGCAGTCTATGCTGGAACACATTGGGATACTGTGATTATTCCGCAAATTGATCAATTTATTGAAAATCTTGGCGGAAAATCAACCCTTTAATTTCAATAGTCCAATAGGGCCAATTCCGCCATTTTCGAGTAAACCGCGGGTTTGGCCAGTAATTTTCACGCCCTTCTCCGTCATATCAAAATCAAACAGGTGATATCCGGCGCGGTGCCCGGGCGTTCCACGTAAAGCGGATGCAGAGGGAGCCCCAATTACTGGAACTAAATCATCTGGCCCTGCGATATGTGCTATCGAAGTCCGATGATTATGTCCATGGAGAATTAATTCAGCTCCAGTTTCTTTGATGATAGCCTCAAATTCTTTCGCATCGGTCAGCGTACGACCAAACGTAGCACCCCCCACATAGGGTGGATGATGGATCAAGATAACACGCGCAAGTCCTTGTTTTTTCAAGAAAATCATCGCATTTTTCAAGTCAGATAACTGTCTTTTTCCCAATCGTCCCGTCGCTAAAAGCGGCCAAGTTGATATCCCAGAACTCAACCCCACCAGCGCTATAGGACCCATCATTCGGATATAGGGAAAACCTTCAAATGACCCAGAATCAGTTGTCATCCAAGGACCCCAATGACGCCCTATTTCAGGTTGAGCGGAAGTAACGTAAGCGTCATGATTTCCCGGAACAACGCTAGCACGGCTTGAATCACCAAGTTTTCGCATAAATTCAGCTGCTGGAGGAAATTCAGCGGGCAACGAAATATTGATCAAATCTCCAGCACAAGCGATGTGATCTGGCTTTTGTTGATGAATATCTTCTACAATACGATCAAGTACGACCATATCATGCGATGTACGACGCCGCATGGTCCAGTTCATAAACCCAGCGAATCGCTTTCCAACGAGCTCAGTAGGACGAGGCGATGGAATGGGACCAATATGGGGATCTGAAAGATGAGCAAGGCGAAACATGACTCTTCCCTGCCCGTCAGCACCCTATGCCGTCAAGCACTACCAATCAAAATGCCTGCAATAAACACCAAAGCACCTCCGATAACCACTTGAAACGCAGCCTGTAAAAAGGGCGTATCCATAAATTTAGCGCGGACCCAAGCGATAGCCCAAAGTTCGAGCAAAACGATTACAGTCGCTATCGCTGTAGCAACCAAGAAGGCATTCGGCACGCTATCGGGAACAAGATAGGGTAACGTATGCCCAATTCCACCAATCGTAGTCATGAGCCCGCAGATACCGCCGCGAATCCAAGGCGAGCCGCGGCCCGTCAGCGAACCGTCATCCGACAGCGCCTCGGCGAAACCCATACTGATTCCGGCGCCAATAGAGGAAGCCATTCCAACTAGAAACGTTGGCCAATTGCCATGAGTAGCAAAGGCAGCTGCAAATACCGGCGCTAAGGTGGAAACGGATCCGTCCATCAGTCCCGCGAGGCCAGGCTGAACGTATTGCAGCACAAACATGCGCTTTTTTGTTTCCGCTTCCTCATCACCAGCTTCGCCTTTTCCAGTTTCTTCCATCATTCCGAGCGTCTTTTTCTCGTGGCTACGCTCCAGTTCCGCGAGCTTTAACAAAAGCCCGCGAATACCAATGTCGAGAACACGGTCAGCTGATTTTTCATAAAAATTTGCTGCTTGCATTTCCATGATTTCAGCTTCCTCGCGCATCTTATCGACGCCTAAATTTTTGATGAGCCACACAGGACGCCGCTTAAGGAAGCCCTTTACATCTTCCCTCCGAATTGGAGAAAGATGCTCGCCGAACCGCGTCTTGTAGAGGTCATAGAGCATATTGCGATGCTCGCGCTCATCATCCGCCATCTCATCAAAAACGGCAGCCGAGTGCGGATATGCGTCCCTGACCCGATCAGCAAAGGTCTGATAAATCCTTGAATCTTCTTCCTCATTTGAAATCGCAAGCGTTAAAATGTCGCGCTCGGTGAGTTCGGAAAGCGGAAGTTGAGGCATAAGAAAACGCTCCTGGATAAATGGTTGTTTGGAATGATTCTAAGCGCTTAGTCACCAAAAGCAAATCTTAATCTCGAACCTAAGAGCCTCAAAGATTGATCGGAAAAATGGTTTTGCAAAAAATATTCAATCAGGTCGCTACAAAAATCGATACGTGACCACAAAATTGATGGCTCATACCTCTTGAAGCGGAAGCAAAATTGTCCAAAGTGTATTCACTTACTAAGTCCAATCTCCATAACGTCTCGATGAAGGCTACAATCGATGAAATACTCCATTTTTAGCCTGCTTCAACAGGCTTTTCGGGACCAAAAAGATTGGACGCCGGCATGGAGAGATCCTGAACCACAGCCAGAATATGATATTGTTTTGATTGGTGGCGGAGGACATGGCCTCGCGACTGCCTATTACCTAGCCAAAGAGCATGGTTTAAAGAATATCGCGGTCCTCGAAAAAGGCTATATTGGCGGAGGATCCGTTGGTCGGAACACCACTATCGTACGCTCAAACTATCAAGAGCCAGGCAATATTCCGTTCTATGAATTATCGCTGAAACTCTGGGAAGGGCTAGAGCAGGATTTTAACTACAATGCGATGATGAGCCAGCGTGGTGTATTGAACCTTTATCACTCAGATAGCCAACGCGACGAATATGCTCGTCGCGGCAATGCGATGGCGATGCATGGCGTTCCTGGTGACCTGCTCGATCGCGATGGTGTCCGCGCACTGGTACCATTTCTTGATTTTAACAATGCCCGTTTTCCGATCCATGGCGGCCTCCTTCAAAAGCGCGGCGGAACGGCACGCCACGATGCTGTTGCTTGGGGGTTCGCTAGGGGTGCAGATAGCCGCGGTGTCGATATCTTGCAAAATACCGAGGCTAAGCAACTTAGAATTGAAAGTGGCCACGTAATCGGCGTGGAAACGAACCGCGGGTTCATTAAGGCCAAAAAAATTGGTATTGTTGCGGCCGGCAACACAACGCGCGTCGCAGAAACAGCTGGACTTCGATTGCCTATTGAATCGTATGTTCTTCAAGCATTTGTCTCGGAAGCGATTAAGCCACTAATACCTTGCGTAGTAACTTTCGGCGCAGGCCATTTCTATATTAGCCAGTCGGATAAGGGCGGGCTGGTATTTGGTGCGTCGCTCGATTTCTATACGTCCTATGCAGCTCGCGGAAATCTCCCGGGCGTTGAGGATACGATCGAGGAGGCGATGGCGATTATGCCAAACATCAGTAGAGTGCGTTTGTTGCGTCATTGGGGTGGCATTATGGATATGTCGATGGACGGGTCACCCATAATTGATAAAACTGATATTGGCGGCCTCTATCTCAATTGTGGCTGGTGCTACGGTGGGTTCAAGGCAACTCCGGGCTCAGGGTTCTGCTTCGCGCATTTAATTGCAAAAGATGAGACACATCCAGCGGCCAAAGCGCTAAGGCTAAACCGATTTGAAACCGGCCATGTCATTGATGAGGCGGGCACTGGTGCCCAGCCCAATCTACATTAAGGGCCTAATAGCATGCGAATTCCCTGTCCTTTTTGTGGAGAGCGAGATTCTCAAGAATTTACTTTTCTTGGTCAAGCTGGCCTAACGCGGCCCGATCCATATTCACCCGACGCACAAAAGGCGTTTCACGATTACGTTCATATTAGAAAAAATCCGGCTGGGCCGAACTCCGAGCTTTGGCTGCACGCCAATGGTTGTCGCTCTTGGATCGTAGTTCAACGGAACACCCTGACACACGAAATTAGCAGCTCCGAGTTTGCTTCTCCTATCCTGAAGGAGGTAATGCGATGAGCCAATCCAATCGTCTCGCCATTGGTGGTCTTATCGACCGTACCCAGGTTCTAAATTTTACTTTCGACGGCAAGCGCTTCGAAGGGTTCGCTGGAGATACGCTTGCATCTGCCCTCATCGCCAATAATATTTCGCTGATCGGACGCTCGTTTAAATATCACCGTCCTAGAGGCATCTTTACAGCGGGTTCAGAGGAACCCAATGCGCTTGTGGAGTTAAGGTCCGGCGCTCGTTTAGAACCAAATACTCGAGCGACAACCGCCGAACTCTATGATGGGCTTGAAGCAACCAGCCAAAACCGCTGGCCGTCGCTTGATTTCGATATAATGTCGATAAACTCTCTTTTTTCACCATTTTTAGCCGCTGGCTTTTATTATAAAACATTCATGTGGCCGGCATCGTTCTGGGAGAAATATTACGAACCGGCTATTCGTCGAGCGGCTGGGCTTGGAAAGCCCCCGGTAGGAGACGATCCTGACCACTATGAGAAGGCATTTGCTCATTGTGACGTGCTGGTCATTGGAGCAGGTCCCGCGGGGCTTGCGGCAGCATTGACGGCAGGGCGATCAGGTGCGCGTGTCATTCTATGTGATGAAGGCTACGCTTTAGGCGGGCGACTTCTTTCCGATTCCCTCATTATCAATGACAGGCCTGCAATAGAGTGGGTACGTGAAGCAGAATTAGAATTAGCTTCGCTGAAGAATGTTCGCATCATGACGCGCGCGACGGTTTTTGGTGTTTATGACCACGGCGTTTACGGTGTTGTCGAACGGATCAATGATCACGTGGCGATCCCACCAGCCTATCAACCTCGGCAACGAAGCTATCGTGTTAAAGCAAAGCGAGCAATATTGGCCGCGGGAGCGATCGAGCGCCCAATGATATTTGGCGATAATGATAAGCCTGGCGTAATGCTTGGTTCAGCCATACGCACTTATATCAACCGGTATGCAGCTTTGCCCGGACATCGCGCCGTCGTGTTCACGAGTTCAGATGAAGGATATAGCACTGCCGCTATGCTGGAGTTGGCGGGCGCAAGTGTTGAAGCAATCATCGACACGCGAAAAGGCGAAATGGTGCAATGCGCGCTTGGTGGCAAGCGAGTTCAAGCTGTTGAGGTAATTGATCAATCGGGAAATACTCGCTTGATCGATTGCGATTTGATTGCATCGTCAAACGGATGGAATCCGGCAGTGCATCTGACCTGCCATCTTGGCGGAAGACCTGTTTGGGACGATGAAAGTCATTCATTTTTGCCTGGAAAACTACCGCCTGGACTATCCGTCGCAGGAGCGGCGACAGGCAGATTCACTCTACAAGATGCACTTGCCGACGGCGATCGCTTAGGTGCTGAAGCGGCCGAATCTGCAGGTTTCAAAGCAGATAAATTAGATACTCTATCAAGCGGTCCGGAAGGTACATCGCACAAGCCACTTTGGCGTGTGATTTCCGGAAAGGGAAAACGCTTTGTTGATTTCCAGCATGATGTGACTGATTTGGATATTGAACTTGCTAATCGCGAAGGCTTTCGTTCCGTTGAACATATGAAACGGTATACGACTTTGGGGATGGCAACCGATCAGGGGAAAACTGCGAATATTGCAGGCCTTGCGATTTTAGGAGAAGTCTCCGGTCGAACGATTGCAGAGGTAGGAACGACTATTTTCCGACCTCCTTATACCCCAGTTGCCTTAGGAGCTCTTGCGGGTCACCACGTGCATCGTGGTTTTCGTCCAACGCGATTAACTCCATCCCATCAATGGGCTGAGGAGCAAGGTGCTGTTTTTATGGAAACCGGCCTTTGGATGCGTGCCCAGTATTTTCCAAAATCGCCCGGAGAGGATTGGCTATCGGCGATGAAGCGTGAGGTCTTGATAACACGTGAAAAAGTTGGAGTTTGCGACGTTTCAACATTGGGAAAGATCGATATTCGTGGGAAGGACGCAGCCAATTTTCTTGATCGCATTTATACCGGTACATTCTCTACATTGCCAATTGGACGCGTCCGATACGGCCTAATGATGCGCGAGGATGGTTTCGTTTTCGACGACGGTACAACGGCTCGTCTGGGCGAAAATCATTACCTAATGACAACCACGACCGCCGGTGCAGGGAAAGTGATGGCTCATCTCGAATTCTGCCACCAAGTGCTTTGGCCAGATCTTGATATTGCCTTTACGTCTGTCACGGAGCAGTGGGCGCAATATTCAATTGCAGGACCAAGGTCTAGGGATGTCTTAAGAAAAATCGTCGATCCGTCGACCGATTTATCAAATGAAGCCTTCCCCTATATGGAAGCAAAGGTGATAACCGTTTGCGGTGGCATACAAGCGAGGCTTTTCAGAATCTCCTTCTCCGGCGAAATGGCTTACGAGATTGGAGTTCCTAATCGATATGGCGATGCGATGATTCGTGCGATAATTTCCGCGGGCCAGGAATTCGAAATTACGCCCTATGGCCTAGAAGCGCTCTCTACAATGCGAATTGAGAAGGGCCATGTCGCAGGCTTGGAATTAAACGGACAAACTACGCCGCGGGATTTAGGGCTGGGCAAAATGGTATCCCAAAAGAAAGACTGTATCGGAAAGCAAATGTCCGAGCGACCCGCGATGCTCGAGGCCGACAGACCTATATTCGTCGGCTTTAGGCCAAAAGATAATGTATCAAAGCTCACGGGTGGAGCACATTTCCTTGATTTAAAAGCCAAGCCTTCACTGGACGCAGATCTGGGCCATATGATGTCAGTGGCTTACTCGCCCACTCTAAAAAGCTGGATCGGTCTTGGCATTCTAAAAAATGGTCGGATGCGGATCGGTGAACATGTTCGTGCAGTTGATTTTATGCGTGGCACCGATATCGTTGTAGAAGTGTGTGATCCCGTATTTTTTGATCCAAACGGGGAGCGTCTCCGTGGTTGAAACGTATATCCAACCCAGATCCGCCCTTGCTCCCTTCTTAACGAAGGGACGCTATGGATCATTAGACGGTAAGGCCGGTTTATCAATTTTGGAAGTAAAGGAGTTTGCCTTAGCGAGCGTTACTACCTTTAAGAACCAAAAGACAGGCCTTAAAAAGGCAATAAAGCAGTTTTTTGAAATTGATTTACCTACCAGATCAAAGGTTGCTACGAAAGACGGTATAAGTTTTGTAGGCATAGCACCCGGTCAATGGCTTGCCTTTGCTGAGACGCAATATTCGCATAGTTTCATTGGACAACTGGAATCCTGTGTTGGAACCCTCGGTGCAGTTGTAGATCAGTCTGATGCGCGGGCCATCGTCGAATTATCAGGGCCCAAAGTAAGATCAGCGCTTTCAAAAGGTATCTCAATTGATATGGACGAGCGAATTTTCGGTAAGGGCGATGCCGCAACGACGATGGCCGCCCAATTATGGATAACCCTTTGGCAGACCGATGAAGCGCCAGTTTTTCGAATTGCCATTTTCCGGGCGTACGGATCGTCACTTGTGGATTGGATTTCAACATCAGCGGCCGAATTTGGGTACGAAATCATCGGTTAACTAAAAAATAATTAACCTTTACCGCATTCCGCA
>Ga0208249_1000668_pt1 | contig 11282 bp, 7 predicted proteins | sample CryBogmetaGMA1M_FD_184546 | JGI IMG/M metagenome (GOLD analysis project Ga0208249, IMG submission 184546) | Freshwater microbial communities from Crystal Bog, Wisconsin, USA - MA1M (SPAdes) | ecosystem: Environmental > Aquatic > Freshwater > Lake | place: Crystal Bog, Wisconsin, USA | collected...
CGATTTTCTGCATCGTGGCCTTGAAGATCTCGCGGTCCTCGCCGCGGCGGATCGCCTCGGCCTTGGCACCGATCATCTCCACGCCGTGCTTCTCCAGCACGCCGTGCTTCACGAGTTCCATCGCCAGGTTGAGGGCCGTCTGGCCGCCCAGCGTGGGCAGCACGGCGTCGGGCTTCTCGACCTCGATCACCTTCTCGAGCGTCTGCCAGGTGAGCGGTTCGATGTAGGTGCGGTCGGCCGTCCCCGGATCGGTCATGATCGTGGCCGGGTTCGAGTTGACCAGCACCACCCGATAGCCGTCTTCGCGGAGGGCCTTGCAGGCCTGGGTGCCGGAGTAGTCGAACTCGCAGGCCTGGCCGATGACGATGGGGCCGGACCCGATCAGGAGGATGGTGTGCAGGTCGTCGCGGCGCGGCATGGAACGGCTTCTGCGGGGCGGGCAAAAATCGCCCGAGCGTAGCATCCTTCGCGGCCCGCGGACAACGAGCGGCTACAATCCCCGCACGTCAACCACCTCCGCCGTGCCCCGCGCCCCGGAACCCCCCATGTCGCTCGCCACGCCCGCCACCGACGCCGTTCGCGACAGCCTGCCCGACGACCTCAAGGACATCCGCCTGAACCTGGGGTCGGTCCTCGTCGGCGAAAACCTCGAACCGCCCCAGGCGCTGGGGGTGGCCCTGGCCGCGGCCCGGTTCGTCCGCTGCGAACCGCTCGCCGCGGCCCTGGAGTCGGACCTCCATGCCGGCCTCGGCGCCGCCGCCGCGCCGGTGATCTCCGACGCGGTCGCCGCGGCGGGCCTGATGGCGATGAACACGGTCTACTATCGATTCCGGCACATGCTCGGCAAGGAGAGCTACGAATCGCGGTCGCCACGGCTGCGGATGAGCCGGATGGCGCAGCCCGCCACCTCGAAGCTCGACTTCGAGCTGATGAGCCTCGGCTGTGCGGCGCTCGCGGGCTGCGAGCTCTGCATCAAGAACCACGAGTCGAGCCTGCTCCACCTCGGCGCCAGCGAAGACGCCTGCCACGACGCCGTGCGGATCGCCGCCGTGATCAACGCCACCGCGTGCGGAATCGCCTGATTCGGCGCACCTCCGACCTCGCCAGTCGTGCTATCCAGGGCTCGAGCGAACTCCAGCCGTACCGCTCACGCGGTGACGCTTCCTCGATCAGGAAGCCCACTCGCGTCAGTGATGGGGGGTCGGCCGCGAGGTTCACGCCAGCTCGCGAAGATACTCGAGCGTGTAGATGCCGGTGTCGTGGCCGTCGGAGAAGCCGATCGAGTAGGCATACTGCCCCACGGGCTTCATGCCGGTGACCACGAGCGGCACCAGCTCTTCCGGCCGCAGCACCTGCAGCATGGCCGCAGGCTTCGGCGCCGACCGCTTCTCGCGGCACGTGGCACACGGGCAGGCATCGCGGAGCAGCTGCGCCGTGTAGCGGGCGGTCGTGCCGTCGTTCCAGTCGATCTCGATGGCCTTGCCGGCGGCCTCGTCCGCCGCTCGCCGGATCGCCGTCGGCACGGGCTGATTCGGGGTCATGCACGCCCTCCGGGTGTGTGTCGCAGGTCGACGAACCGGCGGCCCTTGCCCTCGAACCGCGGCAGGCTGCCGATCGGCACCGTCCGAACGGCGACGCGGAGTCCCAGGCGGATCTTGAGCTCGCGGGCGACGCGGTCGGGGTCGTCGAGACGATCTTCGATCTCGAGGGCGAGTTCGTCGAGGCTCTCGCGGGTGGAGGCCGTGAGCCGGTGCTCGATCACCTCGGGGAATCCCCGCACGATCTCGTCGATGGCGTGAGGAAACACGTTGATGCCCCGGATCACCAGCATGTCGTCGGTGCGGCCGAGGATGCCCCCGGCGAGCCTGACCCAAGGGCAGGCGCCCGCCTCGACGTCGGCCGCACAGGCCCACGTCGGCCGGACCACGTCGCCGGTGCGGTAGCGGATCACCGGCGCCCCGCAGCGGCCGAGCGTGGTGAGCACCAGTTCCGCGAGCTGCCCAGGCTCGGCGGCCTCGCCCGTCTCGAGCGCGAGAAACTCCGGGTGGAACCAGTCCTCGATCACGTCGAGACCGTCGCCGTGATGGTCGCCCACGCCCCAGGGGCCGATCTCGGTGGCCCCGGCGTGATCGAGCACGTCGGCGGCCCACGCGGCCGCGATCCGGGCCCGGGTGGCGGCCACCGATCCGCCGGGTTCGCCGGCGACGATCACCAGTCGCACCCCGAGCGCGGCGGCGTCGATCTTCGCCTCGGCAGCCACCTCGGCGAGATGCAGCGCGTAGCTCGGTGTCGCCAAGAGCACGCTGCCGCCGACCGTGCGGATCAGCTCCAGCCGGGCCAGGCTCGTCATCCCACCGGTCGGAATCGCCATCGCCCCCGCGGCGATCGCCGCCTCGAAGCCGCTCCAGAAGCCGACGTACGGGCCGAACGACGAGGCCACGATCACGCGGTCGCCGGCCGTCACGCCACCCCGATCGAGGATCGTCTTCCAGCAGGCCATCCACCACGCCCAGTCGGCGGCGGTGTCGTGGACCGGCAAGGGCCGGCCGTGGGTACCGCTCGTCTGGTGGTAGCGGACATAGCGGTCCGGCTCCCACGTGAGATTGCCGGGGCGGCCGGTCGCGGCCGCCGCCTCCACGAGCTCGTCCTTGAACGTGAACGGCCAGTTGGCGAGCTCGTCGAGCGCGCGGATGCCGGCCGGGTCGGCGACGCGGGAGAGCTTCGCCGCGTAGAAGCCGTTGTGCGGGAGCACCTCGCGGAGCAGGGCCCGCAGCCGATCGAGCTTGCGGGCGTCGACCGCATCGCGGGGGGCAGCAGTGGCAGATCGGTCGTCGCTCGCCATGCGGCGATTATGGCATGCCGAGCGACGGGATGCCTTGCGACGGCGCGTTTCGCAGGGGCGGCTGGAGGCCCTGCATGCCCTGCGGCGGCGGGAGCACGAGCGGTTGCTGGGGCGGGGCCGGCAGCGGCTGCGGCGCGGAGAACTGGATCGGCGGCTGCGCGGGAGGCGGCGCCGGCACCGGCTGGACGACCGGCGCGGGGGTGACCACCGGCGGCGGCGCCACCGGCGGCAGGCTGCCCGCCGCGAGCCGCACCTGCTCCGCGCGCGACACGACGAGTTCTGCCGGCGTCGAGGCGGCGGGCTGCATCGCGAGGTCGACCACCCGCTCGTCGCGGACCTCCCACGGAACGATGTTCTCGGTGACGAAGTCGAGCGGGAAGATCTCGTACCAGGGCACGGGAAAGGGTTGCCGAACCGTGAGCGTCTCGTAGCCGTCCTTCACGAGCCTGATCTTCCGGGTGCCGTAGTAGACGAAGTCGTGCGACACCGGCGTGGTGCCGAGCGGATAGTCGTCGACGTAGACGAGCGCCCCGGGCGGATTCGAGCGGATCGTCATCCGGCGCTGGACGCACCCGGGCGACGAGACCATGGCGGCGGCGGCGGCGAGCAGGAAGACGCGACGCATGGGGCGGACGATAGGAGGCGGACACGGCCGCCGCCAGACCGACGGGAGTTGCCCAGGTTGCCCGGGCCGCGCCAGGTCGCGACCGTGACGCCGGCTGGCTAGACTTTGGCTCCTCCCCCTTCCCTTGCCCCACCCTCCCGCTTTTCCGGGGTTCGACGCGTGGCATCTGGCACCACTCTCGACTACTGCGAGCTGACCGACATCGGTCGCCGGCGGGCCAACAACCAAGACGCCAAGGCCGTGCTCGTGCCCTGGAGCCCGGAGCAGTATCGCCGCCGCGGCTGGCTGTTCGTGGTGGCCGACGGCATGGGGGCCCATGCGGCGGGCGAAATGGCCAGCGCGCTGGCGGTCGAGCACGTGCCGCTCGTCTACGAGAAGACGGCGGCCCGCTCGCCGCCCCTGGCCCTCAAGGGGAGCATCGAGCAGGCCAACGCCGAGATCCACTCGCGCGGCGAGAGTGCGATCGACATGAAGGGCATGGGCACCACCTGCACGGCACTGGCGCTCCTGCCTCGGGGCGCTCTCGTCGGCCAGGTGGGCGACAGCCGCGCGTATCGCATCCGCGGCACCACCATCGACCAGCTCTCCCGCGATCACTCCCTCGCCTGGGAGATGGAGGCGCACCGGCCCGCAGGCGTCGAGGATGCGATCCCGAAGAACATCATCACCCGCTCCATGGGCCCGCACCCGCAGGTCGCGGTGGACCTCGAGGGGCCTTTTCCGGTCGAAGCCGACGACGTGTTCCTCCTCTGCAGCGACGGGCTGTCGGGGCAGGTCGCCGACGAGGAGATCGGCCTCCTCGCGGGCAGCCTGCCTCCGAAGCAGGCGGCCGCGGCGCTCGTCGGACTGGCGCTCGTGCGGGGCGCCCCCGACAACGTCACCGTGATCGTGGCCCGCGCCGGCGCGAACGAGGCGTCCGCGACGACGATCGACGCCACCCCGTGGCCGCTCACCGACGAGGTGCCAGCCGACGCGGCCAGACGCGGCGTGTCGTGGCCCCTTCTCGGCCTCGCGGCTGCGAGCCTGCTCGTGGCCCTCATCGGATACGGCGGCCTGACCACCGAGGCCGCCGTCGTCAGCCTCGGCGCCGGACTGGCGGAGGCGCTGGCGTTCGCCACCCTCGCCGCCATGGGGCTGCTCTTCGTCGGCTCGCTGCTCGCGGCCCTGCTCGGGGCGATCGCGCCGGCGAACGGCGGCGTCCGCGTGCTCAGGCCGGGGGCGAAGCTCGGTGCCGGGCCCTATCGCAGCTACTCCTGCGCGGCGTCGGCCCCCCTTCTCGACGGCATCATCGCCAGCATCGAGTCGGCGGCCGACGGCCTGTCGAGCCGCGACCGCGACCAGCTGCTGGATGCGGTCACCGAGGCCCGTCGGCCGGTGGCGGCCGGTGACCTGCCCGCCGGGATCCGCGCCGCCGCAGCGGCGATCGGGATCTACCGCCGAGTGGTCGAAGCGGCCCGCTCCGACGACACCGTCCACGGCTGATCCGGGGCATCCGCGAACCGGGTGCCCGCAGGTTTTCATGAGTGGTTGAAGGTTTTCATAAGTGGCCGCAGGTTTTCAACCTGCGGGTATCCACGTCTGGCGCAGCACTTGTGCAGGTTGAAAACCTGCACCCACTTTCTCCGTTGAAAACCTGCACCCACTTTTCCGACTGAAACCCTGCACCCACGTCACACCGGCGCGGCAAACTCTGCGGGTCGCGGGGTTCGGGAGGACCGCTCGTGACCTTTCTAGGGGTCGTGCTTCCGGCGACGGTCGTGCCGAATCTTCAGCCGATGACTCCTGGGAATCTTTCCCAGGAGGATCGCGATGCGTGGCGGCACTGCGGCGACTGTGGCGGTGATTGGCATGGTGCTCGGCGGCTGGGCGGAGGCCCAGGAAACGGGGTTCGTCGGCCGGCCGGGCCAGGTGGGGGCATTCGAGTCGTTCGACCCGGTGCTCACCGACGACGTGATGACGGGCGTGATCCCGTCCGGCCAGGACTGGTTCCTGTTCGGCGGCGGCGATCGCGGCGGCATCTCCGGCTGGCTCGACGGCGGCTTCATCGGCAACTTCGGCGTGCCGCCGAGCAAGTTCAACGGCCCTTACAACGCCGTGGACCGGGCCAACGAGGCGATGATGAACCAGGTCTATCTCATCGCCGAGCAAACGCTCCCGACCGATGGCGACACCGGCATCGGCTACCGAACGGACCTGCTCTACGGCGAAGACTTCCCCCTGGCGATGTCGCTGGGCTGGGAGACGAACCCCGGGCCGACCGACTGGAACAGCGGCGAGTATTACGGCCTCGCGATCCCGCAGCTCTACGCCGAGGTCGGCAACCAAGATCTCTCGCTGAAGCTCGGCCACTTCTACACGATCGTGGGCTACGAAGGCGTGCCCGCGGTCGGCAACTTCTTCTATCAGAAGTCATACAGTTACCAGTTCGCCGGCCCCTTCACCCACTGGGGCGGCCTCGTGAACTGGAAGGCCTCCGACAACGTCGAGGTCGACGGCGGCCTCGTGAACGGCTGGAACGGTCTGGCCTCGCCCTACAGCAAGGCCAACTTTCTCGGCCGCGTCCGCGCCAAGAACGACGACAACTCGCTGGCCACGTCGTTCGCGATCATCAGCGGCGACGAGGGCAACGACTTCTCGCCTCTCTTCCAGCCGGCACCGCCGCTCACCTCGGCCAACCGTACCCGCTACAGCCTCCTGTTCGAGGCCCGGCCGACGGACAACGTGGAATACGTCTTCCACCAGTGGCTCGGCACGCAGGCCAAGGGGCTCGCCGACGGCGGCACCGCCCTCTGGACCGGCATCGACCAATACCTCTACTACCGCTGGAGCAAGACCTGGCTCTGGGGAGCCCGCTTCGAGTGGTTCCAAGACACGAACGGCACCCGCGTGGGCCTGAATCGGCCGAGCAACCCTAACCACGTGCCGCTGCCCGGCAACTACTATTCGCTCACGGTCGGCCCCAACTGGGTGCCGACGGGCAACTTCATGATGCGGCCCTGCTTCCGCTGGGACTTCTTCGGCGGACCGACCGGCCCGCGCCGCCCCTACAACGACGGCGTCAGCAACCAGCAGACGATGCTCGGCTTCGACCTGATTCAGAAGTTCTGAGTTCACGCCCGCCGGGCCATCCATGGCCCCGGCGGGCTTGGGCCGGCACGGCCACAGCCAAGGTGTGGCCACGCCGGCGGCTCACCCTCACGGCTCGCGGCACGCCCGGCGGGCCATCCATGGCCCCGGCGGGCTCACCGGGTAAGCGATGGGGATCGCCCGCATCAGGAAGCCCAATCGCGTAAGCGATGGGGATCGCCCGGATCAGGAAGCCCAATCGCGTAAGCGATGGGGATCGCCTGAGGCTCAAGTGCGAGCCGTATGAGTTCACGACCACCGGGCCGTGCGCCGCCGCAGCCGCCAGGCCGCCAGCGCGGCCACGACCGGCAGCAAGTTGCTCGGTTCGGGAACCGCGGCGATCCCGGCCGCCGCACCGCCAGGGAGGTAGCCCCCGCCGTCGAACAGGCCGGTGCCCGTGAAATCGGCCACGTCGAGGATGTCCATCACGCCGTCGTAGTTGAAGTCGCCCTGGCCCCAGGTGGTGGCGGCCCCGCTGTCGTAGAGACTGCCGGCGAGCACGTTGGCGGCATCGAGGATGTCGAGCACGCCGTCGATGTTGGTGTCGCCCGCGGCCGCGAAGGCGATTGAAAACGAACCGCCGCCGTTGTCGAGCCAGCCGATCGTGCGGTCCGTGCCGCCGGCGATCGCCGCGGCAGCGGCCGACGAGGTGATGCCCGACGTGCCGTCCCACACGCCGCTGCCGAGGCCGGAGCGCAGGTCGGCCACGAGGGCGGCCTGCGCGATGCCCCCGGCCGCGACGGTGACCCGCGAGCCTCCCACGTCGAGCCGGCCGCCCGTCGCCTGATCGACGGTGAGCCCGCCAACTTGGAGATCGACCGTGGCAGACGCCGGCAGCTGCACCACACCGCTGCCGCTCACCGACAGCACCGGCTTATTCGAGAATCCGCCCGCCTGCACCTCGAGCCGGCCGATGCCCGACGTGCCGTTGACCAGCACCGATGACGCCTGCATCACGCCCCCGGTGAGCCGCACGCTCGGCGCCCGCGCGATCACCCCCACGTCGATCGCCAGCGTCCCTCCCGCGACGACCGTGGGGCTCGCCGCCACGGCCCGCGAGTTCGCGATCCGAAGCACTCCGGCCTGGACGGTCGTGGTGCCGCTGAACGAGTTGCTGCCTGACAGCGTCCAGGTGCCGCTGTCGGCCTTGAGCAGGTGCACCATGCCGGAGCCGTTGGTGATGCCCCCGGCGATCTCGCCGCGGCCGGCCCCTTGGAGCGTGAACGTGCGATTGCCCGTCGCCGCCGACGTGAGCGACACGCCGCCGGCGTCGGCGGCGGTACCACTGAACCGCATCAGTCCCGCGTCGGACTGGATGAGGTAGCTGCCGCCCCCGACGTTGGCCACGATGCTCCCCTGGAAGTCATTCGTGCCGCTGAGGTTGAGCAGGCCCACGCTCGTGTTGTTGCGGCCGTTGAAGGAGATCTGGTTGGGCACCGTGCGGCTGTCCTGGATCTCGATCCGCGCGGTCGTGGCATTGCCGGAGGCGCCGATCGTGACGGTCCCCGTGCCGAACGGCCGCGACCGGGTGACCCGGGCGACGGCGGGCCCAGCGCTGCCGGCGTCGATCACGGTGGGTCCGGTGTAGGTGTTGTTGTTCGCGAAGATCACGGTGCCGGTGCCATCGACGGTGAGCCCGCCCTCCCCCACGATCGTGCCGCTGAGCGAGAGCGTCTGGGTGGAATCGTTGGTGATGGCGGTGGTGGTCTCGTAGAGCTCGATCCGGGAGGCGATCGTCTGCGGGCGGGTGTTCGCGGCCGCCAGGCTGATCGTGGGCGTGCCGCTGGAGCGGGCGAACTGCAGCGAACCCGCGGTGCTCCCCAGCGTGTAGGCGGTGGTCGTGGAGCTGAACGCCAGGCCGCCGATCGTGCGGGCCTGGCTCCACGTGAACGTGCCGCTTGACGCGGTGTTGGCCCCGAGGGCGACCGTCTGGTCTTCGAACTTCGGCACGCCCCCGGTCCAGGCGGCGGCCGAGTCCCACGAGCCGATCGCCGCGGTGCCGCTGAACGCGATCGTGCCGCTGACGGCCGGCTTCTGATACACGCGGACGTAGTCGATCTTGGTCTGGTCGCTGGCGCCGGCGGGCCACTGCGTGAGCGACGGGGTGCCGGGCCAGCCGCCGACGGCGTAGTTGAGGATCAGATACATCGACGTCATCTGAGTGATGGCCGTCGCGCTCGAGAAGCTGCTCACCTGCGCCCCGTCGAAATAGAAGGCGGCGCTCGTGTCGGACGTCCACTCCATGCCGAACGTGTGGTAGGCGGTGTTGAGGGCGCCGGCGCTGCCGGGATCCACGCCTCCCGCGCCGGCCGAGTTGCCCCCACTCGCGTTGGTGTAGTGCCAGGCGGTGTGATACTTCGTGTTGGGATAGCCGCTGGTGCCGCCGTCGGTGGTGAGCGGAAACTCCATGATGTCGGCCTCGGGGGGCCAGCCGCTGTCGAGGCCCCAGAAGGCGGGCCACGACCCGGGCGTGGTGGGGAGGAGGATCCGGGCCTCGAAGTAGCCGCCGTCCCACTTTTCGAGCGAGTAGCCGGTGGAGATCACGCCGGACGTGAAAGCCTTTCCGCCCTGCGCGACCCGTTCCGCCTTGAGCGTGACCGTGCCGTCTCCGGGGAACTGCACGTTGGACGAGGCCATGTAGGCGTCGTGGTTGTGGGTCCGGCCCCAGGGATAGGCGTCGATCCACTTGACGGTGTCGAGGGCCGAGCCGTTGAACTCGTCGGCGAAGACGAGTTTGTAGGTGGAGGACGGAGGCGCGGCCGTGGCGACGCCCCCGGCGAGGCACGCCGTGACGAGCGCGACCGCACCAGCGAGAGCGAGGACCGGCAGTACGGGCGGACGGCTGGTCACGCGGCAAAACGCTCCGCTTTTGAGAAAGCCTGGAACGGAGGTTTCCAACATCCCCCACCCTCACTTTTAGGCGGAAGAGGCCCGATCAGCAACGATCCGGGCCTCGAGCCCTCCCCGGTGCGACTGCGGAGCGCACAGCAGATCCTTGCTTTTCCGTAATCTTCGGAATGTTCACCAATCTCTCACAAGCGTGGGCAATTCTTCCCGCGGTCCGGTTGCGGCAGGGCAACTTTGCCGTGACTGAGCTCGTCGGCTTCTTGCCCAAACTCCCTGGTTTCGCGTGGATCGCGGCCGTGGAGGGCGGGTTTCACGTCCTGCAATCACCTCTCGTTGGCCGCGAACGGATGTCGCGCCGCCGGGTCACTTTCGATAGGTGGATTTCCATGGTGCGGATGCTGAATCGCGGGTGGCTCTCCGGCCTCAAACTCGTCGCACTTCTTGCCTGCGTGCTCTGGCTGCCGACGCCCGCGTGGGCCGCGACATACACCTACGACTTTGGCACCACCACCGGCACGTCCTCGTACAACACATCCGGGGGCACATCCTGGTCCAGCCTGCCCACGGCGCCGTCAGGCACCGCTTATGTACGCGTATCAAACGGCGGTGGCGGCGGTTTCACGCTCGCGAATCCCGGCGATCCCAATCTCGGATCGGGAGCAGAGTTGGTCATCACCGGCCCCACGTCAACCTCCGTGACCAAGTTCTCGATCTACAACTACGAGGCGACATCCACGTATTCACTCTCCTATTCGGCCATTTTGTCTGGAACTTCGGGGGCCATCTACGCGTTGCTTGGGGATGGATCAACTTACAGTGACGGGAACAGCTTTACCGGAGCCCAAGTTGCAAGCGGCTACCTGTTCACCCTCGGAACGGGCGGCGTCACGACGCAGTACCGGAATGGCAGCAATTGGTCGTCAACGTCGCTGACCACCAGCGGAATCACCACCGCATCCGTACTGGACTTCAAAATCTTCGGAAACACGAGCGGCGCTTCGGCGAGTTACTACCTGAACGGCACGACCTACTCGCTTGCGACCGGAAAAGTCGATTACTGGCTGGGGAACACCAAGATCGGTGATGGGCTGAACGCTGGATCAATCAGTGCTGCCACCATCGACTCTTTCATGTTCTACACCTCGGGCGCTGCAGGTTCGAACGAGAAGATCACCCTCGACAACATCGTCTATGGCACGACTTTTGATTCCGCTCCGCCCGGCAACTATTGGGCTCCCGGCGCCGGTGGCGGCGGCACGGGGACTTGGTCCAGTTCAAACGCCAACTGGGCCACGACGTCCGGCACCGTGGGAAGTGGAACGCAAGCGGCGACGGGATCACTCATTTTTGGCAATACGGCTGGCACGGTCACCGTGTCGGGTTCCGTTTCTGCCGTAGCCGGCATGCAGATTTCGACGGCGGGCTACCAGTTCTCGGGAGGCACCATCGGGCTTACGGGAGCAAATGCGTCTGCCAATACGATTACGGTGGATTCGTCGGTTTCTGGAACGATCAGTTCGTTCCTCGCTGGCTCGAACGGCATGACAAAGGCTGGCAGCGGGGCTTTGTTGCTCGGGGGCAGCAATAGTCTGGTCGGCGGAGTATTGCTCTCCGCCGGCACGCTCCGCGGCGGCGACAACGCCGCGTTCGGCAGCGGTCTGCTGGCCCTGAACGCCGGCACGATCACCGGCACCGGCTCCGTGGCCCGCTCCTTCGGCAACGGCGTCGCGATCGGTGGCGATGTGTCTTTCGGCGACGCAACCGGCACGGGCGACCTGACCTTCAGTGGCACGGTTGGCCTCGGCGGTGCGACCCGCCAACTCACCACCGCGGCCGCCACCA
>Ga0208249_1000670_pt1 | contig 11248 bp, 4 predicted proteins | sample CryBogmetaGMA1M_FD_184546 | JGI IMG/M metagenome (GOLD analysis project Ga0208249, IMG submission 184546) | Freshwater microbial communities from Crystal Bog, Wisconsin, USA - MA1M (SPAdes) | ecosystem: Environmental > Aquatic > Freshwater > Lake | place: Crystal Bog, Wisconsin, USA | collected...
CCCCAGGGGGGTGGAGCGATTCGCTCCAGTGCCAGTGCCAATCGCTTCAGGTCATTTCCGTAAAATCTCGCATTTGACAGCATATTCGTCATTTTCCGCGAGGTTGGCTGGAAACGGCACGCGATTTGCAGTGAATTTTCTTGCGGGGGGTTGCGCACGGTTCACGAGAACCACCCCTGAGGCAAGCAAGCCGGTTCGGCACAGTACAGCGAAGCGTAAGGAAGCAGGGAAATGCTCATGATCTCCACTCGGGTGTGCTCCGTCATTCGTGTTGTCGCCGTGGCCGGGATGACCTGGCTGAGTCTGTTCGCGGCGGGGGCCGGGCAGGCAGTCGCTGCCGACTATTACTGGGACGTGAACGGCACCACCGCCTACGGCGACGGGGCCGGCATCTTTCGTTCGAGTGCCAGCGGCACGACCTGGTCGACCTCTTCGTCGGGCACGACGGCGCTCACGTTCGTCATTGCAAGCGGCGTGGGCACCACCCAATCGTTTCAGTTTGGCTTCGGGACGGCACCGACCAACAACACGAACGGCGGCGCGGTCACGATCGGCAACAGCACCAGCACGGCGAATCAGCCCACGGTCGGAGCCTTGATCTTCAATGCGTCGGGAACGAGTGGCTATACCATTACGAACTCCGTAGGCAATGCCAACGTCATGTCGGTGACGCTCACGGGATCAGCCACCAACGCCATCGGCTCAGGAACCGGCATCCTGGTCAACAGCAACGTCTCTGGCGACATTACGTTCGGGAAATACGGTGGCGGCACGGGCGGTACGGGAGCGAACGTCACCAATATCGGCTCCGCCGGCATCATCCTCGCCAGGGCGCAGACCTGGACGAACAACAGCAACTCGTACTCGCTGATCGTGAACGCTCCCATTGCGGGTGCCTTCGCGCTCACCACCAACGGCACCGGCACGATCGTGCTCGGCGGCTCTAACTCGTTTAGCAGCCTCAACGTCTCCGCGGGCACGGTCCGGGTCACCGCGTCCGGGGGGCTCTCCAGCGGCACCGTCACGGTTGGTTCCGCCGGCACGCTCAACGTGCTCACGGCCGTGACCAATAGCCTTGCCAACTCGGGCACGGTCTCGATCGGCGCCGGCGGCAGCATGACGACCGGCTCGGTCGGCACGGGTGCCCTCTCGCTTGCCGGCGTCAGCGGAACTGGTGCGAGTTTCACGGGCACGGCAGCCGCGACGCAGGCGCCATCCTCCGTGACCATGTCGGGCTATGCCACGATCACGCTGGCCTCGGCCACCAGCGGGATGCTCTCGACTGGCCCGGTGTCGATCTCCGGGCTGAGCAACGTGCTGAGCGTCGGCGGCGTGACCGCGGCGGGCAATACGTACACGCTCCTGTCGGGCACGGGCCTGACAAACACCGGGTCGATTACGCTCACCGGTGCAGCGATCGGCGGTCAGACGCTCGCCCCCGGAGGTTCGACGACGATCGGTCGCACGACCTACAACTTCAACCAGACGGCCACGGCCCTGCAACTCGCCATCACTGGCACCACGTACGACCTCTTCTGGAACGGCGGCTCGAGCGGCGCCTGGGACTACACGACCGCCAACTGGCAGAAGGACGGCGCCGGCTCGAACATCGTGTTCGTGGCAGGTGACAAGGCCACGCTCGGCACGGCCAGCACGATCACGGTCGATTCCGGAACGTTTGGTAGCAGCGTTCAGGCCTCGTCGCTCACGGTGAACAACTCGTCCGGCACCGTCGACTTGAGCGGCAGTGCCATTTCCACGACCGGCACGTTCGGCAAGTCGGGGGCTGGGAGCTTCACCATGTCGAATGCGGCCACATTCGGCGCGGGGGCGTGGATCGGCGGCGGCTCGATGACCACCAGCGGCTCAATGACGGTGACGTCCGCCGGCCTCAACGTCAGCAGCGGATCACTCACGGCGAACGCCGCCACGACGATCACGGCCGGCGGCCTCAACGTGTCTGGTGGTTCGTTCACGTCGAGTGCGACGACGACGGTGACGCTGGGCGGCCTCAACGTGAGCGGGGGCTCGACCACGCTCAATAATGCCAGCAGTATCACGGGCGGGATCACGCTCACGGGCGGCACGACGGCCCTGAATGCCGCCAACACGGTCACTGGCACCGTGGGGATCTCGGGGGGCGGCGTGCTTTCGCTGGGGAACGCGAGTGGCGCCGGGGCCGGCACCATTTCCATCAGCAACGGCACGCTCACCTCGAGCACGGCGGTCACGGTGGCCAATCCGATCGCGGTGGGGTCGGGCAGCGCCACGATCAACAACGACAACGCGCTCACGCTCACCGGTTCGATCACCGGCATCGGCAACACGCTGGTCAAGTCGGGCTCCGGGACGCTCACGATCAGCATCCTGAGCACGTCGGGCACTGGCGATGGCATGGTGGTCAACACCAGCGGCGGCACGACCGTGTTTTCCGGGACCGCCATGAAGAACTTCGGCTACACCTCGACGTTCAACGGGCCCGTGACCCTCGACAACGCCGCCATCCAGCTTTCGAACTCCACGACGCTGGCCGGCACGGGCACGATCACCACGCTCGGCATCTCGTCGATCGACCTCAAGGCGAGCGGCCCGGGTGGAACGAAGTACATCACAACTCCGGTGTCGTTCGGGAGCGGCACCGCCTCGCTCAACGGCGTCTCCAGCAAGAATCTGGAACTCTCCGGCGTGATCTCCGGCAGCGGCAACGTGACGACCACCGGCGTGGCGACCGTGCGATTCACCACGAGCACCCAGGGCACCTTCTCCGGCACGCTCTCGGCCAACTCCAGCGGCGTAGCCGGCACCACGCAGGTGACGACTCAGGCCCTCGGGACCGGGTCGCTCATCACCAACCCGAACTCGGGCTTCACCTACTCGGGCACCGCCGCCCCGCTGCTCTTCAAGAACACGGTGCTGGGCGAATACTCGGGCACGATCTCGGGCGACGGCGTGGTCGGCTCCTACGCCAGCCAGGGTAGCCGGGCGATCCTTTCCGGCTCCAACACCTACACCGGCGGCACGCTGATCTGGAACAACATCGGCTTCAAGAACTCTTACGCCTTCGGCACCGGCACGATCACGGCGATGGACTCGTCCTCCCGCATCAACAACGACGCCGCCACGACGCTCTCGATCGCCAATCCGATCAGCATCACCAGCGGCATGGTGATGGCCTTCACCGGGTCGTCCGTCACGGGGCTCACCGGCACGCTCACGGGCGGCACGAGCACGATCCTCCGGGCCAGCACCGGCGGCACGATCGACCTCACGCAGCAGTCGACCGCGACGATGAACACTTTCTCGGGCTTGGCCGACATCGGCGGGGCCGGTGCCACGATGTGGACGACGGGCGACGCCAACTTCGGCAATGCTTCGGCCATCTCGTTCAGCGGCACACCGGGCACGTTGATCAATGGGACCGCCACGAATCAGGTGAGCATCCTGGTGGCTAAGGCGGCGAACGTCACGATCAGCAAGCCGATGCTCATTGGCACGGGTTCGACCGCCAGCACCTACTATGCGACGTTTGACACGGGGACCAATGCGATGACGATCACAGGCACGATCGCTGATCGCGTCGGTGACGGCACCTCGCCATCGTCCGGCGGCGTGATCAAGATTGGTAGCGGTAGCCTCACGCTTTCCGCCGCCAATACCTACACCCAGGGCACCACGGTGTCGGAGGGATTGCTGCGGGTCAACGGCTCGCTGGCGACGGGCACCGTGTCCGTCCTCTCAGCGGCCGTCCTGGGCGGTAGCGGCACGATCGGCAGCAGCATCGTCTACAACTCAGGGGCCAACTTCGCGTTCGATCCGCTGAGCACATTGACGGTCAACGGAGCCTCGGTTTCGTTCGGCGGCTTCGGGGTCAACAACCTGTCGGGTCTCGACTCAAACACGGCGGACGGAACCTATACGTTGATGAGCGGCAGTTCGCTCTTCGATCTCACGAACGTCTCGAACGTGGGGTCGTCGAATGCCTACTCCCTCGGCGCGGGCAAGACTGCCTACTTGCAGACCGGCAGCAGTCCGAATAGTTTCATGGTCGTGGTGGTGCCTGAGCCGACGAGCTTGATGGCCGCAGCCTGTGGTGGCCTCGTGGCCCTGCTCATGGCTCGCCGCGGACGGGCCCGACAACGGGCCGACTGACACGAATGCTGCATGAAGCACCGAAGCCGCGGCTTGTGAATGGCTTCGCGCTCCGGCGAACGCTTTTGGCGCTGGCGGCGGGTGTGACGGTCAGCCTTGCGTTGCACCCGGTCGGTTTCGTGACGGCGGCCGAGGCCCTCAAGGAGCCGCCCGATTTCACGCAGGGCGCCCAGGTCGATCGGTCGCAGACCTACAACCTCGGGGCAACCGGCCTGCGGGGCTGGATCCACACCCGGGCGGCGACCAACTTCGACGGGGTTCAGGGGCGGACAACCACATCCAGCCGGCAGATCCTGGTGACCCACGTCGGCCGTGGTTCCCCCGCCGACGGCGTGATGGAGCCGGGGGACGTGATCCTCGGCGTGGACGGCGGACGGTTCACCGACGACGCCCGCAAGAGCCTTGCCGTCGCCATTCAGGCGGCTGAGACGGAGGCCGGAGGCGGCGTCCTACGGCTCACCCGCTGGCGGGCTGGCACGGTCGCGGAGGTGCGGATTCCCCTGCGGGTGCTGGGCACGTATGCCGCGACCGCGCCTTACGACTGCCCCAAGTCGCGGCGGATCCTCGAGGAGGCCTGCGAGGTCCTGGCGCGGGAGCCACTCACCGAAGACCTCTTCGGCGCGGTCAACGGGCTGGCGCTCCTCGCGAGCGGTCGCCCGGAGTATCTCCCCCGCATCCAGGATTTTGCTCGAAGGATGGCGGCGGGGGCGCCGGCGGTGGTTCGCGACGACATGCGGACGTGGGAGTGTGGATACCGCACGATCTTCCTCGTCGAATACCACCTGCTCACCGGCGACCGGGAGGTGCTGCCCGCGATCGAGGCCCTCACGCTCGCGCTTGCCAGAGGACAGGGCATGTACGGCACGTTTGGCCATGGTTTTTCCGAACCGGCGGCCGATGGCGGCCCGCACGGCCCGATCCCGCCCTACGGGCCCGTCAACGCGGCAGGGCTGATCGGTAATCTCGCGATCGTCATGGGGCGGACGTGTGGTGTGGCCGATTCGGAGGTCGCCGCCGCCATCGACCGCGGCTCGCGGTTCTTCGGCTATTACGTCGACAAGGGAGCGATTCCCTATGGCGAGCACATGCCCTGGCCCCATCACGACAACAACGGCAAAAACGCCATGGCCGCCGCCTTCTTCGCCCTCCAGGGCGACCGGCCCCGGGAATCGCGGTACTTCGCGAAGATGGTGACGGCGTCGTTTCGCAACCGCGAATACGGCCACACCGGGCAGGGCTTCAGCTACCTCTGGGGCGGTCTGGGAGCTGGCATGGGAGGGCCGACGGCCGCGGCGGCGTTCGTCACGGAGGCCTCGTGGCATCTTGACCTCGTCCGCCGGTGCGACGGCTCGTTCACCTACGACGGCAGCGAGCAGTATGGCCCGGGCAGCACCGACGACGACACCTACTTCGGCAGGAGCGGCTACTACGGGCTGAGCCCGACGGCCTCGTATGTGCTCACCTATGCCCTGCCGCTTCGTGCGATCTGCCTGACCGGCAAAAGCGTGGTCGAGTCGCAGTGGCTCGCAGATGGCGACGTGGCCGAGGCCGTCGCCTCGGGCCGATTCGACCTTGACCGCGCGACGATGGCCACTGAGGGCCTGGTTGCCGCGCTGGGAGACTGGTCGCCGGTGGCCCGCAGCTGGGCCGCCGAGGAACTCTCCCGCCGGCCAGAGGCGAAGCGGCTGGTGCCGCAGCTGATCGCCCTGGCCGAGGGGCCCGATCCCCGCGTCCGCCAGGGGGCATGCGAGGCGCTTGGGCGGCTGCGGGCCCCCGAGGCGCTCCCGGTTCTCGTCCGCCTGCTCGTGCACGAGGATCGCTGGCTGCGAACCCAGGCCGCGCACGCGCTCGAGAGCATGGGCGACGCGGCCCGGCCCGTCGTGCCCCAGATGCTCGCCGCGGTGGCCCGCACCGCCGAGCCGCTCGAGCCGATTGCATGGGCCGATCCGATCCAACTCACGCATGGGGAACTCGCGGCGGCGCTCTTCAAGGGTCTGCTACGGTCGTCCATCGACGACGTCGATCGCGAACTGCTCCATCCGGCCATCCGGGCCGTGTCGCGGAACGCCGACGGCATGGCCCGGGCCACACTCACGCATCTTCTCGAGCATCAACTCACGGTCGAAGACGTCCAGGCGCTCGGCCCCGACATCCTCGCCGCGGCCACCATCCCCTGCCCAGCCGACACCATGTTTCGCAACGAGATCCGCATGGCGGCGTTCAAGGCGCTGGTCAAGTATCGGTTTCGCGAGGGGATCGAGGCGGGCGTCCTCATCGCCCGCACCCAGGGCGGGCACGGCAGCGAGACGCGAACAGGCGAGATCATGAAGGAACTGGCCGGATACGGCGCTGCCGCGGAAGGCATCGTGCCGGACCTCGAGGCTCTGGTTGAGTTCTTCAACGCCGAGTGCGCGGCCGGCGGCTTCCCCGAGGGGCCGCTCAACGACGCCCGGACCGACGCCGTGAAGGCCGCGATCGCGACGATCGGGTCAGCCACGGAGAGTCCGTCGATCCGCACGCTCACCGCCGCCACAGCAGACGAGTGATCGTCCGGGCGGTCGGCGTTTCCAGGAGTGGCTTTGGCCTGACTTGGAAATCCTGATCCAGTGGACATGAAGGTCTACTGCCCTGAGGGCAAGGAGACTTTCGATGACGACGAGAAGACGGAAGAAGCACCGTCCCGAGGAGGTCGTTGCCAAGCTGCGACACGCTGATGCGATGCTCAACGCAGGCAAGGATCTGGCGGCGGTGTTGCCGACCAAGCTCTGGACATCCAGATGCTCAAGCACATCTCGGAGGGAAACTGGTAATACGGGTCACACGTGATCCTCGCGCGTTGCAGGGCCACCGCAGCCGGCCGGCGACATGCTCGGCGCCGGCGGGACGTGTGAGTTCTCTGCTCAAACGCTCCGGAGCGACCGCCGCGGGGCACACGTCTCACCGGCTTCTCCGCGTGCCTCCGATCCGGCTGCTCCCCCTTCCGGAATCGCACATGCAAGCGATGAGGCGCGAGCCCAATGCGAACCGGGAAGACACACAGGTTGAAAACCTGTGCTACGAGAAGAAGCAGCGACGGGCATGTACGGTGGTGGATCAGCCGCGTAGCAGTCAGCGATTCGAGGCCAAGCCCCGCACGGACGAGGTGCCGCTTGTGAAGCGCATGCTTCAGTTGGAGAGGTCGAAGCCGCGGTATGGGTATCGCCGGATCGGCTGGCTGCTTCGAGAAGAAGGAGGGCGTGCTGGGTTGTCTCGAGTGTTTCGTCTGTGGCAGCGGGAGGGGCTGAAAGTGCCTGTAAAGAAGCGGAAAAAGCGTCGCCTGGGCTCGAGTGCGAATGGATGCCATCGGCGACGGGCCCAGGCCCCGAATGACGTGTGGTGCTGGGACTTCGTGTTCGACAGACGGTGAGCGGCAGCCAGCTGAAGTGGCTGTCGGTCGTCGACGAGCACACCCGCGAGTGCCTGGCCCTGAAGGTCGACCGAGGCATCACGAGCGAAGACGTGATCGACACGCTCTCCGAGTTGTTCGCGACACGTGGTGTGCCCCGGCACATCCGCAGCGACAACGGGCCCGAGTTTATCGCTCAGACCCTACGTCGCTTCCAACACCCAACGGCCTCATAGCTCGTTGGGTTATCCGACCCCGGCCGGGTTCGCCGCCGCGTGTGCAGCTTCCGCCTCGGCCAAGGCCTCGGCTCCAGCCGCACACGCTGGTTCCCTTGGTCAACTCTGGTCCTAAACCCTCATGCCTCTGGTACAGGAAACACAACCCGGTCACGGCCCTATCAACTGTCGCCGTGTTTAGCGGCGCAATCGGCGCGATCGGATCGCCGTGCCAGCGGCGGCCGCAATCGCAGCAGCCAGCAAGGCAAACGTGGAGGGCTCGGGCACGGCAGCAATGCCAGATGCTCCCGGGGGCACGTTGTAGTTCCCATTGTCATAGAGGCCCGTGTTGAAGAAGTCGGAGGCGTCGAGGACGTCCACCACGCCGTCGTAGTTGAAGTCGCCCTCCAGCCAGCTCGCTGGAAGCCCGGTGTCGTACTTGCCGAACGTGAGGAAGTTGCCCGCGTCGAGGACGTCGACCACCCAGTCGATGTTGGTGTCGCCAGGGGCGGCGAAGGCCGCCGAGAGCGAACCGTCGCCGTTGTCGAGCCAGCCCACCGCTCGCGGGATGCTGGAGGCAATGTCGGCTGCTGCGGTGCTCGACGTGATGCCGCTCGTGCCGTTCCAGGAGCCGTCGCCTCGGCCTTCGATGAGCTCGGCGACGAGCTGCGTGGCGGTCATGCCGCCGGCGATCGTGAGGAAGCCGCTCGTGACATCCATGAGACCATTGCCGGTGGAGAGGTTGAGGCCTGCGACGCTGGTAGTCGTGTAGGGAGCCACCTGCCCGGTGCCGCCCGCCACCACGACGAGTTGGCTCGCCGAGAGTGCATTGGCACTGGCGAGTTGCAGCACGCCGGCCCGAACCGTGCTAGAGCCAGTGAGCGTATTGGCACCGCCCAGGGTCATCGTGCCGGTGCCGACCTTCGTGAGCGGGCCGGCCCCGGAGATGACACCGTTGAAAGTCGACGAAGCGTTGCCCGCGCCGACCGTGAGCGATCCGCCTGAGACCACCCTGCCCGAACCCGCGAGCGCTCCGAGCGTCGACGCGTAACCGCCGAGGTCAAGAGTGGCGCCTGCCGAAACGGAGGCCGACGAAGCAGACGGGATGGCGGTGGCACTGGCCGCCGTGAGGGTGCCTGAAGCCACGTTCGTTGAGCCCGTGTAGCTGTTGACGCCCGAAAGCGTCACGCGGCCTGCGCCGATCTTCGTGATTGAGGCCGCCCCGGTCACGTTCCCGGGCAGTGTCATGCCGCCGGCTCCGCCGATCGAGACGGCACCGCTGGCCGCGATGCCGGTGCTCCAGCTCGCGGCAGCGCCAGCGTTGGAGTTGACGAGCGACACCGCGCTGCCGGAGCCGTTCAGCGTGAGCGCCTCGCCGACGATCGCCTGGCCATTGAGGTCGAGTACGCCGCCGGCGAGCCCGGGGGCCGTCGAGGTCGTGACGACCGTGCCGGCCGACGTCGATCCGAGCGCCTGGGCGTTGCCCAGCCGGAGCGTGCCGGTGGAAACGGTCGTGGGACCGTTGTAGGTGTTGGCTCCATTGAGCGTGGTCATGCCGACAGTCGTGGTGGTACTGCCACCGACGTGGATGCCAAACAGCAGCGCCGGATTGGTCGAGGACGTGCCGCTGATCGCACCGTTGAACACAGCGTTGCCCGCCCCACCCACGACGAGGTTGCGAGTGGCCGTGCCCGTGTTGTGCAGGTCGAACGTCCCGGAAACGAGCACCGTCGCATTCGCACCGACCTCCAACAACTTGTCGATGTTCCCGTTGAGCATGCCGTTGGTCGCCACGAGAGTGGCCGGGCCGGTACCCGACGTGTTGATCCGGAAATGCTGGCCGACGAGCAGGAAGCCGGTGGAGTATGTCCCCGACGTGGCCATGTCGAAGGCGGCCGAACTCTCGCTGTTGCTGCTCTGCAGCGTGCTGCTTACCAGCACGGAGGGGTTTTGGACCCGGAGCGTGCCGGCCTGGATGCTCGTGATTCCGCCGTAGTTGGCCGAACCGGAAAGCGTCAGCGTGCCTTCGCCCCACTTGGTGAGTCCACCAGTGCCGGTAACGAGGCCCGTGAGGTTGGTGCTGCCGTCGCCGCCGAGGCCGGTGGAGGTATCGTTGAGCGTTACGGTGCCAGCAACGCTCGCGGCGGCTGCCGTATTGCTGTTGACGAGGGCGCCGCTGTTGTTGAGGCCGCTCGACGACAGTGCCAGTGGCTCGGCCACACCCGTCTGGCCGTTGAGGTCGATGACGCCGCCGGCCGTGACCGTCGTGCCCACCGCGGCCGAGCCGAGCGCGGTTGCGCTGCCGAGTTGCAACGTGCCGGAGCCGACGGTCGTTGCACCCGTAAAGGTGTTGTTGCCGGAGAGCGTGATCACGGCAGGTGTAACGGTGCCAGTCTGAATGTTCACGGCACCGCTGCCCGAGATCGTGCCGGCCAATGTCTGGCTGACCACGCTCGAGACGACGAACGTGCCGTCGTTGGCGATCCCACCGAGGAACGTGCCCGAGCCCAGGACGCCCGAGTCGGAGACCTTGAGGGTGCTGCCGGCGGCGATCGCGATGCTGCCTGTGGACGTGCTCGTGCCTGTGAGGAAGAGCGTGCCCGCGCCGGACTGGGTGAGCGAACCTGTGCCGGAGATCACGCCTCCAAGCGTCTGGTTGCTCGAACCCGAGTAGACGAGCGCCGCGTTGTTGGCGATCGGACCGGAGTAGCTGCCGCCATTGAGGCTGCCTGAGGCCCCGATCTGGAACGTGCCGCCCGAGAGTGCGACGCCGTTGATGACGAAGATGTTGTTGTTGGCGGTGAACAGCCCCGCGGCTGACTTGACCAGCGAGTTGGTGGTGAGCGTGCCGCCGTCGAGGCTGACGGTGCCCGTGGTGTTGCTCACCGTGGTGATGTCGGCTGCGACGCCGGCCGCATCGACAGTGATCGCGGCCGCCTTGGCAATCGTGGCGTTGTCGCCCGGATCGAAGGCATAGCCGGTGCTACCCGACTGCCAGTTGACGCTGGAGTAGTTCCAGAGGCTGTTGGCTGAGCCGGTCCACGTGAGGTTGTACTGCGAGCCGCTGACCGACAGCACGAGCGCCGTGCCGCTCTGCGTGAACGAATAGGTGCTGCGGCCGATGTTCGCGGATGAGCCGAGCGCGACCGTCTGGTTGCCCAGCAGCGAACCGGTTGCCGCGATCGAGCCCGTGTTGAGAATGCTGCTGCCGGAGAGGAGCGAATAGGTCGAGCCCTTGATGGCGATGCCCGACAGCGACAGGAGGTTACCGGTGCCGGAGATGGTCACTCGGCCGCTGGCCGTGATCGTGCTGCCGACCACGAGGTCGATCTGGGCGTTGCCCCCCATCGTCACCGAGGCCACCCGATTCACAAACCCGCTGGTGCCCGTGTCGGACAGCGTCGCGAGCGAACCGGCCGAGCCGGCCAGCGTGAAGGCCCCGTAGTAGTTGTCGCCGCCTCCGAAGTCGGGAGACGTGAGGCGGCCGCCGGGGCCGACG
>Ga0208249_1000672_pt1 | contig 11246 bp, 10 predicted proteins | sample CryBogmetaGMA1M_FD_184546 | JGI IMG/M metagenome (GOLD analysis project Ga0208249, IMG submission 184546) | Freshwater microbial communities from Crystal Bog, Wisconsin, USA - MA1M (SPAdes) | ecosystem: Environmental > Aquatic > Freshwater > Lake | place: Crystal Bog, Wisconsin, USA | collected...
GGTAGTAACCCTCCAGGGCACTGCCAGATTCAACATCGGGCAAACGCCGCGCGACCCGGTCGCGCAGCTCACTCGATTGCCCCATGAAGAAATCGGACTGATGCGCCGCAAACATCGCGAGGCCATCGTTAGGACACGCGACCAGGATGCGCTCCCACCGGGCGGCCGCCTCGTGCAGACGCCCAGAATTCCATGCATCGAGTGCAGCGATATGAGCAAGCTCACGCTGGTTTGCCCCACCCGAGACAGCCCGCGCCGCCTCGAGCGCTGCGCGCGCTGGTGCCAGCAGCGACTGCTCCGAGCTCAACGCGAAAAGCATGCTCTTGAGGACATGCGCCATGACCAGACCCCGGTCGATCGCAAGTGCTGCTTTCGCCTGCGCGAGCGGATCGCCGGTCAGCGTGATCAGATTCGTCAGCCCCACGCCATAGTGCTCGACTGCGGCAGCATCGCTCGCACTGAGCGGGGCATCAAACACATCTCGATAAGCCACGGCACTGTCCTCGGTTTGAGTGCAGCACGACAGGACTAAGGCTGCTGCACGGATCATGCTGAGAGATGCCGCCCAATGGCAAGCCAGCCTTCCAAAAGTCACCTCGCGTATAGTCCCGGCCATGTCCCGGCCCACGCCACCGAGCGCTTGCGCTTGATGAAATCCCCCTCTGAATCCAAGGCACCGTCTGCCGCGCTGGTCGGCGGTCTGTGCTATCTGGTGTCGTCGCTGGTCTGGGGACTGAATATCCCGCTGACGTCGCGCCTTTTCAGCACATTCGATCCGTACTGGCTCGCGGTGCTTCGGCTGTCGATTGCCTCGACCATCCTGGGGGCACTGGTTGCGGCCAGCAGCAGCCTGTCGCAATTGCGCTCGCCGATTCCGCACTGGCGAGTCCTGACGATGAGCCTGTGCGTCAGCTGCTTCTTCGTCTTTTTCAATCTCGGGCTGAGGTATACCAATCCGATCACTGCCGCCGCGATCATGGCCGGCTCACCGGTCTACGGCGCAGTCGTCTTTCGCTGGATGAACCGCTCACCGCTTGAAAAAGGCTTCTGGGGAGCCGCCGCGCTCACGATCATCGGCGCAGTCATCGCGATCTACGGCAAGGCGGATGCAACCAGCCAGTCGCTGCATCTGCAGGGTGGCGAGCCACTGATCGTGCTGTCCTTTTTCGCCTGGACGGCTTACTCGATCCTGGCGCAACGCTGGTTCACACCCGCCACCTCGCAGTTGCGCCGCACCTTCCTGACCTCGGCCTATGCGGTTCCGTGGCTGATCGTCTGGTGGCTGCTTGCCCGGGCCGTCGGTCTGACCGGAGCACCCAATCTCGAGCCGAGCGCAGAAGCCATCACGAACCTGCTGATCACCGCAGCCCTCTCGTCGGCCTTGGGCGCAGTCGCCTGGAATAACGGCGTGGCGCGCCTTGGCATCAATGCCGGCGTCATGTGGCAAAACACCGTGCCGGTCTTTGCAGTGCTGATTTCGCTGCTGGTGTTTTCGGTCAGACCGCTGCCAGAGCAGGTGATCGGCGGACTGGTCGTGCTGGCAGGCGTGCTCTACATGCAATGGCAGCGAATGCGAACGACGCGGGCCACCATGGTGAAGCACTGAGACACGGTTGAGTTCAGGGCATCAGCACAGCAGCATGCCGCCATCGACCAGGAGCGATTGTCCGGTCATGCCGGCCGACTCGGGCGATCCGAGATAGACCGCCAGCGCGGCCACCTCCGAGGGCTCAAGCACGCGCCCCATCGGTACCCGAGCGAGCGCCGCCTTCACCACCGCGTCGCCGTCGGCACCACCGATGGCGGCATAGCCTCGCTTGAGGTTCTCGACCATATCGGTCTGGATGAACCCCGGACAGATCGCATTGACGGTCACACCGGTGCTTGCCGCTTCGAGCGCCACGCAACGGGTGAGTCCGACCACCGCATGCTTGCTGACGTTGTAGGCGCTCTGATTGCGCGAGCCCCACTTTCCTGCAGTCGATGCAATGTTGACGATACGTCCGCGTCCGCGTGACTGCATGCCCGGCAAAGCGGCCTGCATCAGGTTGATCACACCGAAAAGATTGACATCGAGCAGCCGCTGAAAATCTTCCGGCGCATAGTCGAGGAAGGTCTTCGACTGATAGATGCCGGCATTGTTGACCAGCACATCGAGCCGTCCGAACTGCGCTTCGATCGCATCGACCGCCGCGAAGCAGGCGGCACGATCGGTGACATCGAGCGGCATGATGATCGATCGCTCGGCAGGGATTTCGAGCGACGCCTGCACCTGCGCCAGCATCTCGCGATTGGTGGCAGCCAGGCAGACCGTGGCGCCTTCGGCGGCATAGGCCTGCGCAATCGCGCGACCGATGCCGCGACTTGCGCCGGTGATCAGCGCAACGTGATTGGCCAGCCGGGACCCTGAGGAGCGAATGGTGCTTGATTCAGTCATGCGATATCTCTTTCAAAAATTTGGCCCCTCAGCAGGCTTGCCAAGGCTCAGCGATTACCCGAAATCGGATCCCCGAAGGTCGTCCATTTCTGGCCGTCGAACCGGGCCATCACCACGGTCGACAGCGGGCCATAATCGGTCGGCGAGGTATCAAGCATCAGACCGGGCAAGGTCACCGCGATCCGAACATCCTTCAGATTGGTCGCAATCTTCTGGATGTTGTCGCGGGTCAGGTTATCACCGGCGGTCTTGAGGACATAGACCACCGACTGAGCTACGCCATAAGCCTGCAGGTTGAGCTGATCGTTCGGGTCACCGCCCGGAAAATACTTTTTCATGAACTCCTTGTACTCGACCATCGCCGGGTCGCTTTCCCACTGCTTGTCGGACGGGTCCTTCAGGAATTGCGTAGTCATCAGTCCCACCGCTCGTTCGAGGCCTGCAGGCTGCAGCACAGAGCCGATGGTGGACGACACATTGGTGATGTAGTGCGTCGGCTTCCATCCCGCTTCCGCAATCCGGCGAATCGACTGGCTGGCAAACTTCGGCGAGGCCGCTGTGATGAAAGTATCCGCGCCGGTGGCCTTGAGGCTCAGAATCTGCGAATCGACCGTGGCGTCGGTAACTTCGAACGACGCCTCTCCGACGAGCATTGCCTTGGCTTTGTCGCCCAGCCGTTCACGCACGCCTCTGAGATAGTCCTTACCGAAGTCGTCGTTCTGATACAGGATCGCGATCTTTGCGTTGGGGTTGGTGCGAAGGATGTGCTCGGCAAACACCCGGCCTTCCAGCGGATAGGTGGGCGACCAGCCAGTGGTCCAGGGGAAATTTTTCGGATCGTTCCATTTGCCGGCACCGGTATTGACGAAGAGCTGCGGCACCTTTTTCTGGTTCAGGTAGGTGTGCACGGCAGAATTGGTCGGCGTGCCCACACTGCCGGTGACCACCAGCACTTCGTCCTGCTCGACCAGCCGCCGCGTGTTTTCGAGTGTCTTGGCCGGCACATAACCGTCATCGAGGCTGATGATTTTGATCTTGCGGCCATTCACGCCGCCCTGATCGTTGATCTTGTTGAAGTAGCCCACCATGGTGCGGCCCAGTGAGCCATAGGCCGAGGCCGGGCCGCTATAGGGCATGGTCTGACCGATGACGATCTCCGTATCGGACGCGCCGGTGTCGTATTTTTTTTGAGCTGCGACGGAGCCGGCAAATGCGAGGCCGACAGCCGCCAGTGCAATGGCGATGCGTTTCATGGTGTCTCCCTGAGTCTCTGTTTGGTTGAATGGTTCACGATGTTAATCGATGAAGCGCGATCCGCCTCGCCGCGCTGACCCGCCGACCTGACGCTGATCGGCATTCCTGTCATCATCGTCCGGACAAACGGCGCGCCACTGTCGCGAACGCCGATCAGGGGAGACACCATGCATGCTGCTGAACGCCCCTTCGCCGGGCTGAAGGTCATCGACTGTGCGAGTTTCATTGCAGCGCCCGCAGCCGCCACGACCATGGCCGACTTCGGTGCAGACGTCATCAAGATCGAAGCACCCGAAGGCGACCCCTACCGCGAGACCTACCATGCCGCCGGCCTGCCGGTCACCGAACGCAACTACCCCTGGGAACTCGACAATCGCAGCAAGCGCAGCCTGTGCCTCGACCTCAAGCAGGCCGAAGGGCGTGATGTGCTGTATCGCCTTGTGCGCGAGGCAGATGTGTTCATCACCAATCTGCCGCTGCCGGTGCGTGACCGGCTGAAGCTCGACTACGCCTCGATCAGCGCGCTGAACCCACGGCTGATCTACGCCTCGTTCACCGCCTACGGCGAGGTCGGCCCCGAGTCCGGCAAGACCGGTTTTGATGCGACCGCCTATTGGGCGCGCTCTGGCCTGATGGATCTGGTCAAAGCCGATCACACCGCACCGCCCAGCCGACCTACCATGGGCATGGGCGACCATCCGAGCGCGATGGCGTTTTATGCAGCCATCATCACCGCACTTTTTTCACGAGAGCGCACTGGTCACGGCTCGCAGGTACGCTCATCGCTGCTGGCCAATGGCCTGTGGTCAAACGGGATCATGGTGCAGGGGCAACTCGACGGGCTGCATTTTGCGCCACGCCCACCGCGCGATAAGGCGGCCAATCCCTTTGCCAACATCTATCGCTGCGCAGATGGCCGCTGGATCAACCTCGCCCTGTCGAGCGAAGCCCGCCAGTTCGGTCTGCTGATGAATGCGCTCGAGCTTGGCGACTGGCAGACGGACCCGATGCTGAGCACGCCGCAGGACTGCCGCGATCATCATGTCGAGGTCATCGCCCGCTTCGACCGCCAATTCGTGCGTCACGATCTTTCGTATTGGCGGCATCGATTCGATCAGGTCGGTATCACCTTCGGGGTCATTGGCGTCATGGCCGATATCGACGCCGACGAACAAATGCTGGCTGCCGGTGCGCTCGTGCCCTTTGCCGACGGCAGCGGCCTCACCGTCAACAGTCCTTTCGATCTGGTGGGCGTCGACAAGATCGCCCCTCGCCGTGCACCGAAACTCGGCGAGCACAGCGAGGACATTTTGCGCGAGGCCGGCTTCGGGCTGAGTGAGATCAGCCGGCTGCGCGAACTCGGCGTGCTGCGAGGTCAGTAAGCCGCGCAGGGACAGGTGCTGCGAGCTCAGCGAGCAGTAGCGCCGCAGGCACTGTGCGGCAGCGTTGAGCCGCCCGCGCGTCAGCCCTGCTCTGGCTTGTCGCGTTCGCGATAATCCTTGAAGCTCGCATCGCGCTCGCTCAGCAGGCTGCTGACACTGGCACCGTCCCGCCGAAACCGCGTCATATAGGCCTTGCTCGCTTCGGTCTGAAAGGCCAATGCCTGCAGCTCGGTGCCGGCCCTGATCGCGGCGCGCAGTCCCATGATCTCCATCGCGCGATGCACGCTGCGCTTGTTGATGGCCGCCAGCTCACTTGGCAGCAGACTCACGCGCTGCGCGATCGCCAGCACCTCGGCCTCGAGCCGATCGGCCGGATACGCGCGATTGGCCCAGCCCTTTTGCGCGGCCTCGGCGCCACTGAGCGAGTCACCGGTCAGCATCGACTCCATCGCCTGGCGCAGACCCATCGTCCACGGATGAAACTGCATGTCGGGTGGGCTCATCAGGCGCACCGGCGGATAGCCGATCTGCGCATCATCGGCGACATAAACCAGATCACAGGCGGTGGCGAGTTCGGTACCACCGGCCAGGCAATAGCCATGAACCTGAGCAATCACCGGCTTGGCCAGATCCCAGACGCGAAACCAGCCGTCGACCACATGACGCGACCACTGACCGATGCCACCTGCGGTGTGATAGGGCTGGTCGACGGTATTGTTGGCGCTCAGGTCATACCCCGAGCAAAACGCGGGTCCGGCGCCGCGAATGATCGTGACCTTGACCTCGGGATCACGGTCGTGCGCCTCGAGCGCGGCAAAAATTTCGGTGCGCAGGGCGTTGTTCAGTGCATTGCGTTTTTCAGGGCGATTCAGCGTGATGCGGCGCACGCCGCTCGACGGCTCGTCGACGAGGATATAGATCGGATCGGTCATGGATGTCTCCGTGATGGCAGGCTCATCGAGGAGCAAGCGCGTGACCAGTTTACGCGAGCGGCGAGACACCCATCCATTGCTTGATGAATCCGACTCAGGCCGACGCAAGCATTGCAAGACTGGCCATCCACAGGCGTTGAGCGCCCTCCGGATCGGCCACATGCGGCGAAAAGCCCGATCTCCGATTGGTAGGCGGTGCCGGCAAACCGATTGCGCAATCTTCAAGATAGAGGCCGCCGCGCCCGGCGAGTTCGGGGGCAGTCGCCGCCCAGACGCTGGTTGCCGCGCCCTGTTCGGTGCTCTTGAAAATATCGAGGACCGTGCCATCCGGCTTGAACCATCCCATCGCCGACATCTCGTCATGGGTCAGGAACTTCTGCAGACCGGTCATGATGCCGCCGGGATGCACCGCGTTTGCGGTGATGCCCTCAGCACCATGACGCAGATGCACGCCCAGGGCCATCAGCGCGTTGGCGCTCTTGGCCTGTCCATAGGCGCTCCACTTGTTGTAATCGCGACGCTCGTAATGGATGTCGTCGAAATCAACGCCCGACAGCTTGTGGCCGGTCGAACTCAGGGCCACCAGACGCGAGGGAGCTCCGGCCAGCAGCGCAGGCAGCAGTGCGGTGGTGAGCGCGAAGTGGCCCAGATGATTGGTGCCAAACTGGGCCTCCCAACCATTGGCCATGCGGGTCAGCGGACACGCCATGATCGCGGCGTTGTTGATCAGGATGTGCAGCGGCCTGTTTTGCCAGTCGCTTGCAAATCGCCGCACGCTCGCGAGATCGGCGAGATCGAGCATTGCCACCGTGATCACCGCCTGAGGCGATTGCCTGCGCAGCATGGCCGCAGCCGCCTCGCCCTGCTCACGGTTTCTCACCGCCAGCGTCAGGTTGGCTCCGGCATGAGCCAGCGCACGCGAGGTCTCCAGACCAAGGCCGCTCGCGCCGCCGGTCACGATCGCCTGCTTGCCTGACAGCGACAGATGCTGCACCACCTCGAGTGCCGTGCTGCGAGCACCAAATGCCGATTGCGGGTTTTCAGAAGTCATAAGGAATCTCCGTGATGACGCGATCGCTGAGACAAGCGCTCGATCGCCAGATCAGTCGAGTTTGCCACGACCTGTCTCTGCGCCGGCCCATGCGAGAATTGCCGGATGGCTGACACCTCATCAAATATCGACAAACCGAACGACGGACGGGTCCGCATCTCGAAGCTGCTGGCTGAACGCGGCATCTGCTCGCGCCGTGAAGCCGACCTCTACATCGAGCAGGGCCTGGTGCTGCTCGATGGCCAACCGGTCACCGAACTTGGCAGCCGCGCCTTGCCGAGCCAGACGGTGAGCCTGGCCGATGGCGCCAAGCTGCAGCAGGCCCGGCGCATCACCGTCATCCTCAACAAGCCGATCGGCCATGTCTCGCATGCCGACGATGACGGCAATTACCCGCCTGCTGCGCGACTGATCACGCTTGAGCGTCAATGGTTCGACCCGAAGGTGGACGGCCCGTCTCCCCCGAAATCGGGGCGCCCTGCCCGCCTCGACACCCGTGGCCTCGCGCCTGCAGGACGCCTCGATATCGACTCGACCGGCCTGCTGGTTCTCACGCAGGATGGCCGCATCGCGAGGCAGCTGATCGGCGAGGAATCACCGATCGAAAAGGAATACCTGGTGCGGGTCGATGGCACGCTCGATGCGGCCCAGCTGGCCTTGCTCAACCATGGGCTGTCGCTCGACGGCCGAGCGCTCAAACCTGCCAGGGTGTCCTGGGCCAACGAAGACCAGCTGCGCTTCGTGCTGCGCGAAGGCCGGAAGCGGCAAATCCGCCGGATGTGCGATCTGGTCGGGTTGAAAGTGACCGGCCTGCGGCGGGTGCGGATCGGCCGCATCCCGCTTGGCAGCCTGCCGGTCGGGCAGTGGCGACTGCTCGGACCGTTCGAGCGCTTCTGAGCCGACGCTCAATGCTTGTTCGGCCCCATGTAGCCGAACAGGAAACCCGCCACTTTGCGCATCTGGATTTCCTCGGAGCCTTCGGTGATCCGATAGCGGCGATGGTGACGATAAATATGCTCGAAGGGTTTGTGGCGTGAGTAGCCGATGCCGCCGTGCACCTGCATCGCGCGATCGGCTGCCTCGCACACCAGACGGTTGGCCCAGTAATTGCACATCGAGACTTTGTCGGAGAGTTTTTTCTCGACCTCGGGATGCGGCATCTGATCCATCTCCCAGGCAGTCTTGCGAATCAGCAGACGCAGCATCTCGCATTGGGTGGCAAGCTCAACCAGCGGGAACTGAATACCCTGGTTGCGGGCGAGCTCCTCACCGAAGGGCTTGCGTTCGCGGGCATAGCGCACGCTCTCGGCCACGCAAAACGAGGCTGCGCCCAGCGAGCTCGCCGCCTGACGAATTCGGTTTTCGTGAACAAACGACTGGGCAAGCGGCAGGCCGTGATCCATCGATCCGAACATCGCATCATCGGGCACCCACACATCGGTGAAACTCACACGCGGATGGTCGGTCGGCATGTTGAAGGTCCAGAGGTATTCCTCGATCTTCACACCGGGAGTGTCGGTCGGCACCAGAAAACAGGTGATGCCGCGACCATCGCCGGCCTTGCCGGAGGTGCGCGCAAACGTCGCGCAATGCGTGGCGATGTGCATGCCGGTGGTCCACATCTTTTCACCGTCGATGCGCCAGCCCGAGACACCGTTGCGTACTTCGCGCACCGCGCGGGTTTCCATGTGGGTGGCGTCCGAGCCATGATTGGGTTCGGTCAGACCGAATGAGATTTTCATCTCGAAGGCCAGCGAGCCCTTGATGAATTTTTCTTTCTGCGCGGGCGTGCCGAAGTCGCGCAGCATCACGATGACCGGGAAATTGCCGACCACCGAATGCTCGTTCTGAAGGTCGTTGAACAGACCCAGCCCCTTGCTGGCCATATGCTCGCGAATCACCGCCATCCACAGATTGCCGACACCCTGACCACCGAATTCCTTGGGCAGCGAGAGTCGAAAAAAGCCCGCTTTGTCGGCACGACGCTTGGCTTCGAGCAGCAATTCCTCCCATTCATGGCGAGGCAGGCCGCCTGCCTCGTAATCGGTGCGGGCAAACTCGCGACGATGATCGAAAAAGCGCTCGTTATCGTCCTGAGCCTGCAGTGGCCTGATCTCGGCATCGATGAAGGCATCGAGTTTGCCCAGAAAAGCGACCAGCTCGGGCGGCAGATTGAAATCCATGAATTACTCCTTGGTGTGTGGGGTGGCCGCGCGGGCGTCGAGCTCGCGCCGGTAGCTGGCATAGCTGGGCTGATCGATCGACATCTTGGCCAGCGTGCAGGCCATCAGATGATCGATCAGACCCGGTGACTCGGTGGTGAGCGAGCCGCTGCGAATGCGTTCGCACAACTCGCGCTCAAGCGCAGACGCATCACCCTGATGGCCGAGCAACTGCTGCAATCGCTCGAGCGAGGCCGCCTCAAGCGCATCGCCGGTCTGCAGCTGACGGCGCGCCAGATCGATGGCATTGGCGGCGACGCGCGCATGAAAGACCGCATCGGGCGGCAGTTGCGGCACGAGCTGATCGCGGATCATTGCCGCGACCACCTCCAGGATTTCGACCGGGGTCGGTGAATCGAGCATGTCAGGCGCTCCCGCTCAGCAAACGCATCAGGTCCATTTCATTCTCTGACGCTCGGCGCACGATCATCGCGCGCTCGACCGTGCGGTTACGACCACTGCGAAACCATTCAAGCATGCTGGCACAGCTGACGCCCCAGCGCAGACTGCCCACCATCTCCCAGAAGCGAAAGCGCATCGGATCGACCGCTTGCCCACTGGCCTGTGCATAGGCCTTCAGCAGTTCATCGCGGGTACCCAGGCCGCCTGCCGGCAGATCGAGGTTGCCGAATCGCCAGGGCGGCAGGCACAACCAGGCCAGATCCTCCACCGGGTCACCCAGATGCGCGATCTCCCAGTCGAGCACCGCCCTCACGCCGTCGGTGCCGATGATCACATTGCCATGGCGATAGTCGCCGTGAACCAGATGCGGGCGTGCCGGCTCGGGTGGCGCATGATCGTCGAGCCAGCGAAAGGCCAGCTCAAAGACCGGCCTGGGCTCACTGAAGGACATGGCGCGCGCATGCAGATCCTCGATGGTCTTGCGAACCCCCGAGACCGGCAGCGCCGCCGGCAAACCGCTGACATCCGCGGCATGCAGTGTCGCGGCAATGCCGGCGAGCTGCGACACCAGCTGCGGCCTGATCGCATCGAACTGCGCATTACGCAGGATCTTTCGCGGAATGGTTTCACCGGGGATGCGAATCATCAGGAATCCGTCTCCCAGCGCGTCATCCGCGCCGAGGATATGAACCACCTGTGCGACCGGTGCGCCGGCCTGGCGCAGGGCTCGTACCAGCATTGCCTCATCGGTCAGCGACAGCGTTCGCGCGGCGCGCACGCCACCCGGTGCTCGCCGCAGGATCAGCGGCCAGGCCGTCGCCGCGCCCTGATCCGTCCCGATTGCATCGAAGGACCAGGTCTCGAGCGTCGCACCGGCCGACAATCGCTTGAGCCCCTCAATGCGCTGCGCACCCGGCAAGGCACGCAGGGTTGCCGCCTGCAGTGCATTGCGAAATGCATCGAAGTCGCCAGCCATCACTCGGTTGCCATCAATGTGTTGCCATCGTTCGCAGCCGCTAGCGGCTTTGCTCCCACCAGGGATAACCCGGCGGCATATCTGCGCTGACCCGTCCCGGGAAATCCGCCTGGCGCTTGCCCAGAAACGCGGCCACCCCTTCGCGAACATCCGGCCCGCTACCCAGCAGCCGGTTGTATTCGCTGTCGAGCTCCAGCAGATCGAATGGCGTACCGTCGCCGGTGAAACGCCACAACATCTGCCGGGTCAGGGCCACCGACACCGGAGCGGTGTGATCGACGATCTCGCGGGCAATCTCGTTGGCGCGAGCCAGCAATTCATCGGGTGCGACCGCCGCTTCGACCAGACCGCCGCGCACCGCCTCCTGTGCATCGAAGACCCGCCCTGAATAACACCATCGCAGGGCTTGAGGCAGTCCGACGATACGCGGCAAGAACCAGGCACTCGCGGCTTCAGGCACCAGCCCTCTGCGTGTAAAGACCGCCCCGAACTTTGCGTCGGTCGATGCGATCCGCACATCCATGGGGAGTGTCATTGTCAGCCCGACGCCGACCGCTGCGCCGTTGATGGCCGCAATCGAGGGCTTGCGA
>Ga0208249_1000673_pt1 | contig 11241 bp, 2 predicted proteins | sample CryBogmetaGMA1M_FD_184546 | JGI IMG/M metagenome (GOLD analysis project Ga0208249, IMG submission 184546) | Freshwater microbial communities from Crystal Bog, Wisconsin, USA - MA1M (SPAdes) | ecosystem: Environmental > Aquatic > Freshwater > Lake | place: Crystal Bog, Wisconsin, USA | collected...
AGCAAGTTATAATAAAACAAATCAACAATACGATGTAGACATCATATAATATCACACACCCCCTCATTCGGCAATTCCAAAAGAGAATAAAATGAATCATAAAGATTCCAAACCCAAAGAATTCCTGTGAGTAGTAAATAAAGTTCGAGAAAGACTTTTGGTACCAATATCCCCAATTTGGTCCCCTGTAACTTTATGCTTGCAAATGATGACACCACATTGGATCAGATCCCGGATAAACTCAATCTTAACAATAGCATGCTTTGTGCGTTCCAAATGTTTCTCCCCATTTAGGACTTTCACCGCAGGCATGCAGTCACACCAAATCAGAGCATGACTGACATCAATCCCAAGTTCAGTAAATAAATGCATAATCCAGAGCAGTTGTACACATTGATGATATACACACTCAATTTCAGCAATAGTAGTTGATGTCGCAACTGTAGTGGATTTCTTGCTTTTCCAAGAAATAAGACAACCCGATAAAAATATGAAATATCCATAGACAGATTTTCCAGATTGTAAATCTCCTGCCCAATCTGAATCCCCATAGCTCTCAAGGCTGTAACTCTCAAATCCTCGAAATGTCAGGACCAATTTTGAAGTGCCTTTCAAATAACGTAGCACATCCATTCCTGCATTCCAATGGTCATCAGTTGCTGCAGAATTATGTGCACTGAGGCTACCAATAGCAAAAGCCAAATCAGGTCTGGTCCACACCATAGGGTACATCAGCTTACCCACAAGCATACGATAGGGTTTGCTTGTCAGTGTATCTCCCTCACATGGTTTCTGTAAAACAAGTCCTGATTGCATGGGAATAGGCTTTGGATGAGATTCTGTCATATCAAACTCTCGCAATATATCTAGGACAGAAGCTTCCTGTGAAATAGTCAACACGCAATTCTCCAAATCTCGCTTAATATCAGTTCCCACATAGCGACTAACTGATCCCATATCCTTGACATCAAAACGTTTCGAAAACTTCTGCCAATATTCATCAAAATGAACCTGATCACTGGGGTGATATACAGTCAGCAAATCATCAACCCAGACAACAATGAATATGCTTGATCCACCATCATTGATCCTCTTAAAGATGCACATATCAGCTTTAAGACAGATAAAACCCACCGAGCCTAAAAATTCTTGCAGCATAGCTCGCCAATTCCGTCCTGCCTGCTTGAGACCATACAAAGATTTCAATAAGAAGCAATGCAACTTTTCACCTTTCATGCCACGTTTCTCAAAACCCTGAGGCTGATCCATCCATATAGTCTGCCCATCAAGACCAGCATTCACAAACGCACCTTTCACATCTGACTGATGAATTATCAATCCCAGATGGTTGGCCATGGCAAAAATTACACGTATTGTATCCAATTTGCAAACAGGAGCAAACGTCTCTTCATAGTTCACTCCAAATTCCTGAAGGTCACCTCTTGCACACAGGCGCGCCTTTTCAGATTCATCAGCCTTCACAGTAGGACCCTCTTTCTGTGCATATACCCATGTGCAAGGAATTGATTTTGCCTCATCAGGTTTCACTCGCAAATCCCATGTCTTGTGATCATTCACAAGCTGATCATACTCACGCAACATAGCCTTGCGCCACCTTTGCTGATCTGTCTCCTTCATAAGCTTCATGTCCCTGTAATTTCGCGGTACAGTCAGAAATGCAAAACAAGCCACATGAGCTACAGGATCGCCAGGCCGTGCATAATTGACTCCAGTGCGCATGGGACGAGTAAGAGCAGCAGGAACAAATGGAGGGGACACATCAGCATCTGCAGACTCAGATGCTTCTTTTTCATCTTCATGAACAACCTCCCCCGGATCTGGCTCAACATCAGAGCCAAGATCCACAATGGAAGAGGCGCCAACAACAGATGAAAGAGAAGATTGCATAGGAACAAGTTCATCAAACTTCACATGTGTTGCCATGTAGCGCATGTTCGTGCCTACTTCTAACACCTTGTAACAGTGTCCATTCTGACCATAGCCTATCATGCGACAAAGAATGCCACGCGCATCAAGTTTATGCTGCCCCCTAAGCTTCTCAGCAGGCGGACGCACCCAACAATACGAACCGAAAACGCGAAGGTGCAATCTACTGAAGTCAGGTTTCATTCCCGAGAATGCATGTACAGGCACAAGCTTGAGATCTGCATAAGGAGATCTATTAGCTACAAAAGCAGCACAACGAAGTGCATCTGGCCAATAACTCTTGCGCAAGCCAGACTCTAAAAGAATGGTACGAGCCTTGTCAAGCAAAACACGATTGGATATCTCAGCAACTCCATTTTGTTCATGCTCATAGTCGATAGAATTTTCCTGCTCAACACCCCATTCTTTCATCAAACTGGCAAAAACTCCAAAATTCAACTCTTTTGCATTGTCATGCCTCACAGCCTTCATCTGTGAGCCTGTCTGTCGTTCGGCCCAAGGCCTAAAGAGTTTGAATACATCCACAATGGATTCACCACTACGATCTATCATAGGAAAAGGGCAACGCATGCCTGTGTGATCATCTGTAATCACCATAGCCAAAGTCTCTCCATCAACACCTGCAATATTGATAATCAAAAAATCAATATGCAAAAGCCACAAAGGCTTAACAGCTCGAGCATTCTCAGAGCGAGGGAAAGGCCTCCTTGTTAATTTGCCTGCAACACATGCAGCACATACTGATGTTTGTTCCATTGGTACATCGAAACCATCCACCATAGAAGCTAGACGAACCATGCCAGCATGACTTAGGTGACACAACCTGTGATGTGATAGATCCTCAGCTGCCAAGAGAACTGTCTGCTCTTGCAGCGGCGCAGTGTCAGGATAATTGACACTCAAGCCCATGACCCACAAGCCTCCTGTCACACGAGACCTCATCACTTCAACCCCATTAAGCAAAAACTGCTTCACTTCATTAGCAGAGACAGTCTTGATGCCCTGCTTATCCAACTCAGTGTTGGATACAAGATTTGCCATAATGCCTGGCACATAGTACACTTCTTTGAGCAGCACAATGTTGCATCCCACTGGAGTAGTCGAAGTGAATTCAATTGATCCTACTCCTGTGATGTCCAAAGACTCTCCACTGCCTACACACATTGTGCCTTCGAACAACGAAAAAGTCTTGAAGGCTTTCCTATCATGAGTGTAATGCCTGACAGAACCCCCATCATCTATCCAAACTTTTGAGAAGTCTAAGTCTAGAACATGTTGCCCACTATGTCCAACGAAAGCAGGATGGGAGGTACCTAGTACATGCCTTCCTATAGGTCCAACAAAAGCAAAATGGGAAGTAGCATGCGAGGAATCTATCCTACTATCAGGCTTGCTACTTTTCATGTTCCTACCATTGTACAATGTCTTTGGCTTCCAGCCAGGCTTCGGTCTATTTGTGCAGTCCGGGGATATATGCCCCTTCTCTCCGCACCTAAAACAAGTTCGCATGTCAACATCACTGTCAGTCCCAAGAAAAGCAGCAGCAGCACGCAGATTTGCCTCCTTCTTCACATGGTTGACCTTTGAGTCCCGAGCAGTCTCAGTCAACTGCCTGTTGATCCTATCAATAGTGAGAGTCTCCTCCTCCTGTGCCTTTAACGCCGCCACCACAGACGTGAAGGCAGGGCCAGCATCTCGCACAGAGCGCAACATTATCACAGCATGAAGCCTCTCTAGATCCAATCCTCCATTAGCCTTTATCTCTGTGATCACTGAGTTGACTCTGCCAATATGTGCCGACATGTCTAAGCTCGCATCATATTTCATATCAAGCAAACGATCAAGGCGGCTGAGCGACGAAGCAGCTGAATTCGATAAGAACTGACGATGTAGCCTGACGATCATATCATACGCAGTCGAGCAGTCCTCCACAAGCGACAAAGCGTCATCATTCAGCTTGTTAATAAACAACCCTCGCACTCTAGCATCATTCAAAACCCTGCTCGCTCGCTGAGTGACTTTCAACGCTCGCTCAGTATCATCATCATCCGCAGACGGAACATCATTCTCACGATCAATGATGTAAAGCAGGTCTTTGGCTTCAAGCAGCGTCCGGAACTTTAGCATGAAGTGAGGCCATGCCGCTCCAGTCGCATTAAACGATACCAGCGACTTGTACATGTCGTCATTCATTGCCGGACAGCTTGAGCAGTCGTGCTGATAACGTGTGAAAGAAGTCGTTCACGACTTCTGCTCGTCAGAATTAAAAACTGATAACTGATCCGGAACCAAGCACCCGGTTCCGGATGATAGCCCAAATCTCAAGGGCTGACGACTACGGGTTGCCGAGAACGAGCACCGACCGGCAGCCGATTCGGCAGGACACGGAACGAGTCGGCCACACGCGGAAACAAAAATTAATTAATCAGTACTAGTACTACTAGTACAATACTAGTACTACTAGTAATCTAAAAATAACAATCAGGAATTGGCGAATGCCCCAGGAGGTAAAAGTGCCAAATGTACCAAGTGCCAAATCTAAGGTACCATACCCCCAAAAACGTAACTTGCAAAAAAGCAAGTTATAATAAAACAAATCACCAATATGATGTAGACATCATATAATATCACACACCCCCTCATTCGGCAATTCCAAAAGAGAATAAAATGAAATCATAAAGATTCCAAACCCAAAGAATTCCTGTGAGTAGTAAATAAAGTTCGAGAAAGACTTTTGGTACCAATATCTCCAATTTGGTCCCCTGTAACTTTATGCTTGCAAATGATGACACCACGTTGGATCAGATCCCGGATAAACTCAATCTTGACAATAGCATGCTTTGTGCGTTCCAAATGTTTCTCCCCATTTAGGACTTTCACCGCAGGCATGCAGTCACACCAAATCAGAGCATGACTGACATCAATCCCAAGTTCAGTAAATAAATGCATAATCCAGAGCAGTTGTACACATTGATGATATACACACTCAATTTCAGCAATAGTAGTTGATGTCGCAACTGTAGTGGATTTCTTGCTTTTCCAAGAAATAAGACAACCCGATAAAAATATGAAATATCCATAGACAGATTTTCCAGATTGTAAATCTCCTGCCCAATCTGAATCCCCATAGCTCTCAAGGCTGTAACTCTCAAATCCTCGAAATGTCAGGACCAATTTTGAAGTGCCTTTCAAATAACGTAGCACATCCATTCCTGCATTCCAATGGTCATCAGTTGCTGCAGAATTATGTGCACTGAGGCTACCAATAGCAAAAGCCAAATCAGGTCTGGTCCACACCATAGGGTACATCAGCTTACCCACAAGCATACGATAGGGTTTGCTTGTCAGTGTATCTCCCTCACATGGTTTCTGTAAAACAAGTCCTGATTGCATGGGAATAGGCTTTGGATGAGATTCTGTCATATCAAACTCTCGCAATATATCTAGGACAGAAGCTTCCTGTGAAATAGTCAACACGCAATTCTCCAAATCTCGCTTAATATCAGTTCCCACATAGCGACTAACTGATCCCATATCCTTGACATCAAAACGTTTCGAAAACTTCTGCCAATATTCATCAAAATGAACCTGATCACTGGGGTGATATACAGTCAGCAAATCATCAACCCAGACAACAATGAATATGCTTGATCCACCATCATTGATCCTCTTAAAGATGCACATATCAGCTTTAAGACAGATAAAACCCACCGAGCCTAAAAATTCTTGCAGCATAGCTCGCCAATTCCGTCCTGCCTGCTTGAGACCATACAAAGATTTCAATAAGAAGCAATGCAACTTTTCACCTTTCATGCCACGTTTCTCAAAACCCTGAGGCTGATCCATCCATATAGTCTGCCCATCAAGACCAGCATTCACAAACGCACCTTTCACATCTGACTGATGAATTATCAATCCCAGATGGTTGGCCATGGCAAAAATTACACGTATTGTATCCAATTTGCAAACAGGAGCAAACGTCTCTTCATAGTTCACTCCAAATTCCTGAAGGTCACCTCTTGCACACAGGCGCGCCTTTTCAGATTCATCAGCCTTCACAGTAGGACCCTCTTTCTGTGCATATACCCATGTGCAAGGAATTGATTTTGCCTCATCAGGTTTCACTCGCAAATCCCATGTCTTGTGATCATTCACAAGCTGATCATACTCACGCAACATAGCCTTGCGCCACCTTTGCTGATCTGTCTCCTTCATAAGCTTCATGTCCCTGTAATTTCGCGGTACAGTCAGAAATGCAAAACAAGCCACATGAGCTACAGGATCGCCAGGCCGTGCATAATTGACTCCAGTGCGCATGGGACGAGTAAGAGCAGCAGGAACAAATGGAGGGGACACATCAGCATCTGCAGACTCAGATGCTTCTTTTTCATCTTCATGAACAACCTCCCCCGGATCTGGCTCAACATCAGAGCCAAGATCCACAATGGAAGAGGCGCCAACAACAGATGAAAGAGAAGATTGCATAGGAACAAGTTCATCAAACTTCACATGTGTTGCCATGTAGCGCATGTTCGTGCCTACTTCTAACACCTTGTAACAGTGTCCATTCTGACCATAGCCTATCATGCGACAAAGAATGCCACGCGCATCAAGTTTATGCTGCCCCCTAAGCTTCTCAGCAGGCGGACGCACCCAACAATACGAACCGAAAACGCGAAGGTGCAATCTACTGAAGTCAGGTTTCATTCCCGAGAATGCATGTACAGGCACAAGCTTGAGATCTGCATAAGGAGATCTATTAGCTACAAAAGCAGCACAACGAAGTGCATCTGGCCAATAACTCTTGCGCAAGCCAGACTCTAAAAGAATGGTACGAGCCTTGTCAAGCAAAACACGATTGGATATCTCAGCAACTCCATTTTGTTCATGCTCATAGTCGATAGAATTTTCCTGCTCAACACCCCATTCTTTCATCAAACTGGCAAAAACTCCAAAATTCAACTCTTTTGCATTGTCATGCCTCACAGCCTTCATCTGTGAGCCTGTCTGTCGTTCGGCCCAAGGCCTAAAGAGTTTGAATACATCCACAATGGATTCACCACTACGATCTATCATAGGAAAAGGGCAACGCATGCCTGTGTGATCATCTGTAATCACCATAGCCAAAGTCTCTCCATCAACACCTGCAATATTGATAATCAAAAAATCAATATGCAAAAGCCACAAAGGCTTAACAGCTCGAGCATTCTCAGAGCGAGGGAAAGGCCTCCTTGTTAATTTGCCTGCAACACATGCAGCACATACTGATGTTTGTTCCATTGGTACATCGAAACCATCCACCATAGAAGCTAGACGAACCATGCCAGCATGACTTAGGTGACACAACCTGTGATGTGATAGATCCTCAGCTGCCAAGAGAACTGTCTGCTCTTGCAGCGGCGCAGTGTCAGGATAATTGACACTCAAGCCCATGACCCACAAGCCTCCTGTCACACGAGACCTCATCACTTCAACCCCATTAAGCAAAAACTGCTTCACTTCATTAGCAGAGACAGTCTTGATGCCCTGCTTATCCAACTCAGTGTTGGATACAAGATTTGCCATAATGCCTGGCACATAGTACACTTCTTTGAGCAGCACAATGTTGCATCCCACTGGAGTAGTCGAAGTGAATTCAATTGATCCTACTCCTGTGATGTCCAAAGACTCTCCACTGCCTACACACATTGTGCCTTCGAACAACGAAAAAGTCTTGAAGGCTTTCCTATCATGAGTGTAATGCCTGACAGAACCCCCATCATCTATCCAAACTTTTGAGAAGTCTAAGTCTAGAACATGTTGCCCACTATGTCCAACGAAAGCAGGATGGGAGGTACCTAGTACATGCCTTCCTATAGGTCCAACAAAAGCAAAATGGGAAGTAGCATGCGAGGAATCTATCCTACTATCAGGCTTGCTACTTTTCATGTTCCTACCATTGTACAATGTCTTTGGCTTCCAGCCAGGCTTCGGTCTATTTGTGCAGTCCGGGGATATATGCCCCTTCTCTCCGCACCTAAAACAAGTTCGCATGTCAACATCACTGTCAGTCCCAAGAAAAGCAGCAGCAGCACGCAGATTTGCCTCCTTCTTCACATGGTTGACCTTTGAGTCCCGAGCAGTCTCAGTCAACTGCCTGTTGATCCTATCAATAGTGAGAGTCTCCTCCTCCTGTGCCTTTAACGCCGCCACCACAGACGTGAAGGCAGGGCCAGCATCTCGCACAGAGCGCAACATTATCACAGCATGAAGCCTCTCTAGATCCAATCCTCCATTAGCCTTTATCTCTGTGATCACTGAGTTGACTCTGCCAATATGTGCCGACATGTCTAAGCTCGCATCATATTTCATATCAAGCAAACGATCAAGGCGGCTGAGCGACGAAGCAGCTGAATTCGATAAGAACTGACGATGTAGCCTGACGATCATATCATACGCAGTCGAGCAGTCCTCCACAAGCGACAAAGCGTCATCATTCAGCTTGTTAATAAACAACCCTCGCACTCTAGCATCATTCAAAACCCTGCTCGCTCGCTGAGTGACTTTCAACGCTCGCTCAGTATCATCATCATCCGCAGACGGAACATCATTCTCACGATCAATGATGTAAAGCAGGTCTTTGGCTTCAAGCAGCGTCCGGAACTTTAGCATGAAGTGAGGCCATGCCGCTCCAGTCGCATTAAACGATACCAGCGACTTGTACATGTCGTCATTCATTGCCGGACAGCTTGAGCAGTCGTGCTGATAACGTGTGAAAGAAGTCGTTCACGACTTCTGCTCGTCAGAATTAAAAACTGATAACTGATCCGGAACCAAGCACCCGGTTCCGGATGATAGCCCAAATCTCAAGGGCTGACGACTACGGGTTGCCGAGAACGAGCACCGACCGGCAGCCGATTCGGCAGGACACGGAACGAGTCGGCCACACGCGGAAACAAAAATTAATTAATCAGTACTAGTACTACTAGTACAATACTAGTACTACTAGTAATCTAAAAATAACAATCAGGAATTGGCGAATGCCCCAGGAGGTAAAAGTGCCAAATGTACCAAGTGCCAAATCTAAGGTACCATACCCCCAAAAACGTAACTTGCAAAAAAGCAAGTTATAATAAAACAAATCGCCAATATGATGTAGACTTCATATAAGATCACACACCCCCTCATTCGACAATTCCAAGAAGAATAAAAGGCAAACATGAATCATAAAGATTCCAAACCCAAAGAATTCCTGTGCGTGGTAAATAATGTTCGCGATAGACTTTTAGTGCCAATATCTCCAATTTGGTCACCGGTAACTTTATGCTTGCAGACAATAATATCACGTTGGATCAAATCGCGAATAAATTCAATCTTGACAATAGCATGTTTGGTACGCTCCAGATGCTTCTCCCCATTAAGGACTTTCACAGCTGGCATGCAATCGCACCATATAAGAGCGGTTGACGTCACAATTCCAAGCTCAGAAAAAAGATGTAATATCCACAAAAGCTGAACACATTGATGATATACACATTCAATTTCAGCAATTGTTGTAGATGTGGCAACACTTGTAGATTTCTTGCTTTTCCATGAAATCAAACAGCCAGACAGGAAAATGAAATATCCATACACTGACTTGCCAGATTGTAAATCTCCAGCCCAATCAGAGTCTCCAAAACTCTCTAAAATGAAAGAATCAAAACCTCTAAAGATCAATGCCAATTTGGAACTGCCCTTTAGATAGCGCAATACATCCATTCCAGCATTCCAATGATCATCCGTAGCAGCTGAGTTATGAGCACTCAAACTTCCTACAGCAAAAGCTATGTCCGGACGAGTCCAAACCATAGGGTACATAAGCTTTCCTACCATCATGCGATAGGGTTTGCTTGTCAAAGTATCATCATCTGATGGCTTCTGCAACACAAGCCCAGCAACAAGGGGTATGGGTTTGGGATGAGCCTCCGTCATATCAAATTCACGAAGCACATCCAAAATCGAAGATTCCTGAGATATGGTCAAAATCCGATTCTCAAAATCACGGCTAATATCTGTGCCAACATAGCGGCTGACTAAACCCATATCCTTCACATCAAAGCGTTGAGAGAAGCTCTTCCAATATTCCTCAAAACAAGATTGATCCTTTGGATGATATACTGTGAGCAAATCATCCACCCATACAACAATAAACATGCTGGATACACCTGCAGGCTCCTTCTTGAAGACACACATGTCAGACTTAAGGGAAATAAAACCAACTGACGCCAAAAATTCCTGAAGCATGCTTCTCCAATTCCTACCAGCCTGTTTAAGTCCATACAAAGATTTCAGCAGGTAACAGTGAAGCTTCTCACCCTTCAATCCTCGTCTCTCAAATCCTGGTGGCTGATCCATCCATATTGTCTGCCCCTCCAGACCTGCATTTACGAAAGCACCCTTGACATCTGATTGATGAATAAGCAGTCCCAAACTGTTAGCCATTGCAAACATTGTGCGTATAGAATCTAGTTTGCAAACAGGAGCGAAAGTCTCTTCATAATTCACGCCAAATTCTTGCATATCACCTCTAGCACATAATCGAGCCTTTTCTGCATCCTCTGCCTTAACATTTGGACCCTGCTTTTGTACATACACCCAAGTACAAGGGATAGATTTCGCATCATCAGGCTTAATCCGCAAATCCCAGGTCTTATGATCCTTCACCAATTGATCATACTCACGTGCCATGGCCTTTCGCCATCTCTGTTGGTCTGGCTGACTCAAAAGCCTCATGTCTCTATAATTCCTAGGAACAGTGATGAAAGCAAAACAAGCCACATGTGCACTCTGTGATCCGTATCTGTCTATCTGATTCATGGTGCGCACAGGACGAGTAAGAGCTGCAGGCACAAATGGACTAGGAGCCTTCTCATCAGTCTCTAATACATCTGATCCATCTTCATGAACAACTACCTCCCCCGGATCGAGCTCGAAGTCAGAGCCAAGATCCACAACAGAGGCATTCCCAACAACAGACGGATGAGAAGTCATGGGAGCTAATTCATCAAACTTCACATGGATAGCCATGTACCGCAGATTTGTACCGACCTCTAACAGCTTATAACAATGGCCATTTTGGCCATAGCCAATCATGCGACAAAGAATGCCTCTAGCATCTAGCTTATGATGACCTTTCAATTTCTCAGCAGGGGGACGCACCCAACAAAAAGATCCAAAAACCCGCAGATGCAATCTGCCAAAATCTGGCTTCACTCCAGAAAAAGCATGGACCGGGACCAATTTGAGATCAGCATAGGGAGAACGGTTTGCAAC
>Ga0208249_1000674_pt1 | contig 11223 bp, 9 predicted proteins | sample CryBogmetaGMA1M_FD_184546 | JGI IMG/M metagenome (GOLD analysis project Ga0208249, IMG submission 184546) | Freshwater microbial communities from Crystal Bog, Wisconsin, USA - MA1M (SPAdes) | ecosystem: Environmental > Aquatic > Freshwater > Lake | place: Crystal Bog, Wisconsin, USA | collected...
GAAGAAAAGATGAAGGCAATGAAAAGACGCATCGACTGAAGAGATCGTCGGGGCGATCGGTCTGGACCGGTGGCATCTCCCCCGCGCCGCAACCGACCCCCTTTCGACGAAATCATAAAGACCTCGGCGAAGGGCCACAAGGAATGTGCCGCGTTGCCGGCGGGCCCGGGGGAGGGACTTCCTGGCGGCTGGTCAGGCCGACTTTGGAGGATGGTGGAAGGCTATCTATGGGATGGGTGTCGGTTCGGTGGACCCGGAGGAATCCTCCGGGTCCCTCGAGGCCGATCATTCGTAGATCGGGCAAAACGTCCCGAAGGCCGCTTCGCAGAACACCCCTGGGTCGTTGAACCGCTGCCCCCGGTCGAGGGCTGAAATCGCCGCCATCTGGGGCCCGGTGAGGGTGAAGTCGAAGAGCTGGAGGTTTTCCTTCAGCCGCTCGCGGCGGGAGGTCTTGGGGATCACGGCCGTCCCCCGCTGAATCCCCCAACGGAGGAGGACCTGGGCCGGCGTCCGCTCGCAGGCACTGGCGGTGTCGCGGATGAGGGGATGGTCGAGGAGCGACTCCTCCGGCCGGGCCATGCCGAGGGGGACGTACGACGGGGCGCCCAAGGGAGAGAAGGCGGTCACGGCGATTCCCTGTTCCCGGCAGAAGCGGAGGAGCTTCTCCTGAGCGAGGAGCGGGTGGAGCTCCACCTGGAGGACGGCCGGCGGGATCCGCGCCCCGGCGAGGAGATCGCGGAGGAGCGCCGTCGAGCAGTTGCACACGCCGATGCGGCGGACGATCCCGGCCCAGACGAGCTCTTCCATCGCCCCCCACGTCTCCGCCAGAGGGACGTTGACCATCTCCATCCGCGGCGGGGATGCCGCTGGGTCGTGGATCCAGCCTGGGGGATAGCGCTCCTCGAACGGCACGAACCGCTGGGCGATCGGGAAATGAACGAGGTAGAGATCGAGGTAGTCGAGGCCGAGGTCGCGGAGGGAGCGTTCCGCGGCGGCGCGGACATGCCGCGGATCGTGGTAGGTGTTCCAGAGCTTCGACGTCACCCACAACTCCTCGCGGCGGCAGACGCCCGCAGCGAGGCTCGAGCGGATCCCCACGCCGGCCTCGACTTCGTTGCCGTAGTCGCAGGCCGAATCGAGATGCCGGTAGCCGACCCGCAGCGCCTCCTCGACCATCCCGGCGGTGTCGGCCCGGTCGATTTTCCAGAGGCCGAGCCCCACGGCGGGGGGCGCGCTCTTTGGGGTCACGGGGAGCTTGGGGACGGCAGTTGGCATGACGACCTCGGCGGGGCGTGGATGGCGAAACTTTCCGTCACGATAGCAGGCCGGGAATGCGATGTGCTGGGGAGGCCGGCACCGCCGGCATCAATCGACGCGGGGGCCGGCGGGGATCGGTGGCGGCGGCACCGGCTTGATCCGGCCGCGCCAGCGTTCCGCGCTGGGGGGGCGCTTGCCGCCACGCGGGGGCGCTCGGAGAACCATCAGCCCGGCCAGGAGCGAGAGCCCGAGAACGACCCAGAAGCGGATGGGCATAGGGGGAGGATCCAGGCGGAGCGGCCCATCAGGGGAGCGATCACCCGCTCGGGAGGGATTACCGGAAGACGACGAACCGGCCGTCGGGGAGGGCGACTGCAGCCACTCCCTTCCCCGAGGTCGCTGCGGAGTCGGTGGCTCCGGCCGGACGCCCCTGGGGATCGTACCGTTGCCAGCCGATCCGGCCGTCCTTGTTCCAGACGACCAGCGCGCTTCCATCAGCCGCGGGCACGGCGGCGACACCGTGGCGGTGCCAGCTCCGTCCCGGCGTCTTCACCTCCCCCGGCGGCAAGAGTTGCCCATCGCCGTCGAGCCGGGCGAAGTGAACGGTATAGTCGTCACCGTTTGGCCAGGCGGCTACGAATCCACCCGGCGCCGGCCGGAGATCGTAGTAGGTCATCGGGCAGGTGCTGATCTTCCATGGCGCGGCGCTGATCCGCTGTCGCGACGTCTCGTCCGTGGCCGGGTTCCAGAAGGCGATGTGCATGTCGCGCTCGTTACCCGTTTCCTCGCGATAGAGCACCGCGAACCGGCCATCGCCACAGGGGACCGTCACGGTGGTGCAACAGTTGCACGGATTGAACGATCGATCGATCTCCGTCGGCGGGCCAAAAGTCTGCCCGTCATCCACGGAGACGTTGCCGAGGAGTCGATCGGCAAGCCATACCGCGGCGACCCGACCATCGCCGTCGGCGGCAATCGAAAAGCCCTCGCTGGGGCGGTGATTCACGTTGCGCACCGGCGCGAACGATGCCGCTCCCGGCGCCAGTTCGGCGAGGTGGTATCCCCAATCCTCTTGGGGAAGCTTCAGCTTCCAGGCGTTGGTCATCAGCGTCACCAACACCCTGCCATCGCGCCCCAGCGCCATGTCACCATCGCTGTATTCGAGCCCGGGCCTGTCGGGATCGACGGCGACGACCGGGATCGATGCCGCGAACTCCGGCACGGCGGAGGGCGTGGTTACGGCGTTCGAGAGGCTGTACCGCGGCCCGGCGGCCGTGGCGAAGAGGAGATAGATCCGGCCCTCGGCGTCGACGAGCGCCCGAGTCGGATGCCCATCCTCCGGCGTGGCGACGACGATAACGGTCGGATCGTCGATCGGATCGGCTGCAGCGAAGCTGCCGGCGATCGTGGCAGAGGCGAGGATCGCGACGGTGGCAATGATCGCGTGGGGCTTCAGGCGGCGTGCGGCACAGCGAGGGTGCGGGAAAAGGGCATGGAGCATGGCCTGGCGCGGCTTCCTTTCGGTCAGAACGTCGCTCCGGCCGACAGCATGACCGTGTCGTTGGGGTTGAACTCCGGCACCCGGTTGGCGGAGATCGTCCGGGCGAAGACGTAGCCTACCTCGGCCACCCCCGCCACGCTGCGGTTGCGAAACCACTCGAGCCCGAGGATCGCCCGCAGGTCGCTGATCGTCACCAGCGCTGTCGTGTCGTCGGGGAGCGTCACCGCCCACGAGCCGCCACCGAACTGGAAGGCCGAGTAGAGCCACGCTCCGCCGCCCCCGTCGAAGCTCTGCACCTTGCGAACATAGCGCGAGCGGGGGACGAGGAGCTCGAGCCGGTTGTCGGCGTTCGGCGTCCAGATCAGGCCGCCGACGGGGAGGACGCGCATGTCGAGCTGGCGGACGACCGCCGCCCCTGCGACTACCGTCCAGGTGGTCGTGAGCTTGTAGTCGACCAGCCCCCAGCCGGTCAGTTGAAAAGCCTTCGGGCTCGATTGCCGGTAGTCCCCATAGACGCCGGGGGTGAGGCCGAAGCCGAAGCCAAAGCGTTCGGTGACCGGCGTCCGCCAGGCGATGTCGACATAGGCATCGAAGACCGTCGACGGCAACTCGAGGGCATCGGGTGCCTGCCAGAAGTGGAAGCCGAAGCCGGGGGTGATGAGGAGGGCAGGGAGATCGTCGAACCACACCGGCGCAAACGAGGTGGCGATCGGAATGTCCGTGGTGCCGAAGCCGTCGCTGCCATTTTTCGGCAGCCAGGCTGTCGAGATCGACCGCGCATACCAGAAGCGGTCGGCCGGCGAGCGTCGCTGTTCGTCCCACTCACTGCCGAGGTCGTCGAACAGCGGGCCCTGGCCCGGGGCGATCGGCGTCGAGGGGACGATGGCGCCGGTTTGAAGGATCTCCGCTTCCGCGCCGGCGTCGATCGAGAGCGGCACTTCATAGAGAGCCTGTTCGGGGTCGGCGAGCAAGGCATTCCCGTCGATCGTTGCTGTCGCCTCCAGGCTCGTCGGAGCGCCGGCCGACAGCGCTGGGAAGGGCGCCGTCGCGATCCAGATCGACATCGCGCCGATCGCCGTGTGCTTCGTCGCTCGGAGGATGCTGGCGGAGAACATCGGTGGGCGATCCCCGCGAAGCGTGCCGGCTGGAAATGGCGAAGAGAGGGACGGTACCAGGGGGGGGGAGTCGAGGCAATTCGGCTTCCCGGCCGACGGCGTGATCAGGGCAAGCTGGGGACCAAAATGTTGACTGTCATGGCGATTGATTCGCAGCCGGGGAGGAGCGTATCCCCATGCCGGTCCGATATCTGTCTTTGCCCGGGGCGTGATCGACCTGTCTCGAGGAACTTCATCGATGAAACACCACATCCACCGCGCCGCGACCCTCTCGGTCGTCGCTGTCGCCGGCCTGATCGCCGTCCCGGCATCGGCCAATCCAGGCCTCCTCCACAAGCACGGGGCCAGGCCGGTCGGTGTCCCTACCATGCTCCCCGGAAAGTCTCCGACCGGCGGTGTCGTTGCTGCGACGGCAGTCGCCCCCTCGGTCGCTGGTGCGCCCAGCGTCGTCGCGGCCTCGTCGATCGGGGTGGTCGCCTTCGTTCCTGGTGCCGATGGCTCGGCCGCGGCCGGGGTCGTCGTCGTCGGTGGGCCCGATGGCTCCGTGACCTTCGGCGCCGACGGTCCGGGCGTCGCTCCGGGGCAGCCCCCGATCTGTGTCATGCCGCCTCCCGATGGTCATCATTCGGGGCCGAACGGGGGGCCGCAGTTCTGGCACCACCCCAATCCCGGCATGATCGATTCGGGCGCCATCGATCCCGGGATGATCGATTCGGGGATGGTGATGGTCGATGGCCCGCCGCCGGGATTTTTCGGCGGGGGCATCGATGGCAACACGATTGACGGCGCCGGTGACATGCCGATGGTCCTCTACGCCCCATTCCCTCCGGGCGGCCCCGGTCCGGAGGGCGTTGGGCCCGGGTTTGTCCACCAGACGATGAATGCCTCGATGGCGTCCGCTGCCTCGGCCTCCGATGTGGCTGGGGGGGGCGGCCGAGCCCTCGCCGGCGGTCTACCGAACCGTGCCGCCGGAGTGCGCACCGATTCCCTCGCCACGATCCGCCACCACGGCCATAGGCCGGTCGCGAAGCCGGCCGGTGTCGCCGTCAGCGGCGACGATGCAAGCGGGGGCGTTGTTCAGGCGGGGGGCGTTGCCGAAGATGCCGCCAGGACGGCTCCCCACGATCGGCAAGCGAGGCTCGGGGCGTCGAACGTAGCGGGACAGGCCGTCATTCCGCCGGCCGCAACCGCCGCGCCGCGGTGGCGTGATCGACTTCGCTTCACGTGGCCGACGACGAAGTGACCGACGAAGATCGATCGGCCAGACGGATGCCCCGGTCCGGGTGTGCAATTGCGGAGTACACACCCGGACCGTTGGGGCACCCTTCTGGGGCTCGTGGCAGCGGGAGCTTTCTCCCGCAGCGCGTCTTCGAAAAGACCGGGCCGCATCCCGGTCAGGGGTCTCGATCTCCTCGTGATCAGGTGAGGTGGTAGGCCGACTCCCCATGCTCGGCGTAGTCGAGCCCTTCGGCCTGAGCCTGATGGCTGACCGTGAAGCCGATCGTCTTGTGGATCAAGAACCCGAGGACGAGCGTGCAGAGGAAGGCGTAGCCGCCGGCCCAGAGCAGGCCCTGAGCCTGGATCAAGACTTGGTCCATCCCTCCCACGGCCGGCCGGATGCAAAACAGGCCGACGAGGAGGGCGCCGAGGGCACCACCCACGCCGTGGACGCCGACGACGTCGAGCGAGTCGTCATAGCCGATGAGCGGCTTGGCCTGAACGGCAAGGAAGCAGACGATCCCACTGATCAGCCCGATGAGGAGGGCGCTGAACGGGCTGACATGCCCGGCACAGGGGGTGATCGCCACGAGTCCCGCCACCATGCCGGAGGCGAAGCCGAGGGACGACGGCTTGCCGACCTTGAGCCATTCAGCCAACACCCACGCCCCGGAGGCAGCGCTGCCGGCGATCGCGGTCGTGGCGAAGGCGAGCACCGCGACGCCGCCGGCCACCGGGAGGAAGTCCTTGCCGACGGCGATTGCCGATCCGGCATTGAAGCCGAACCAGCCGACCATGAGCATGGCGGCCCCGATGAGCGTCCAGCCGACGCTGTGGGGCACGAAGTGGCCGCCCGGATAGCCACGCCGCTTCGGCAGGATGAGCAGGAGAGCCAGCGCCGACACGCCCGCGAGGACGTGGACGACGGTGCCACCGGCGAAGTCGAGCACGCCCTTCTGGAACAGCCAGCCGTTGACGTTCCAAACCCAGTGGCAGACCGGGTTGTAAACGATCGTTGCCCACAGAACCGTGAACAGGCACCAGGCACTGAACTTCACCCGTTCGGCGATCGCGCCGACGATGAGGGCCGGGGTGATGATCGCGAACATCATCTGATAGATGGCGAAGAGGAGCTCAGGCACACCGTTCGGTGCTGCTTCGACCGTATCGCCGCTGGTCACGATCCGCTCGTAAGCGTTCGCGCCGTCGACGTTCAGCTCGGCGAACGAGTTGAGGAACACGAGCCCCGGATCCCAGCCGAGGTAGCTGTGCTTCGGAAGCTCCTTGCCGTCGGGGCCGACACCGGCATCGAGGGCGATGGCCGAAGGAACGGCGAAGGCCATGTTGTAGCCGTAGGCCACCCACTCGATGGCGACGATCGGGACGCAGATCATCACGAGCATGAACATGTTGAGGACGTTCTTGGCCTGCACCATGCCTCCGTAGAAGAGGGCGAGGCCAGGCATCATGAAGAACACGAGCGCGGCGCTGACGAGGATCCAGGCGATCGACCCGGTGTCGTAGGTGCCCCTCAGATGGGCCGCGGAATGGGGTTGGGCGTCGGCAGCCGCGGCGGCGGGGGCCGCAACGGCGACGGCCACGGGCGGCTCCTCGACGGCGGCTTGTGCCCAGGCACCTGGACAACTTACGAACAAACAGACGGTCGCGATGAGCGCCGCGGGAAGCAGACGGAACATGAAGACTCCTCTCACGTGAACCCCGAAGCCTTGTGAGGCAGACGGGGCGGGACAGGGGCCGATGCGAGAGGTCAGGAAACGAACACACACTCCCGCAACGCGGGAGAGGGAACGCAACGACGCCACAGGGCGCCTCCGGACGCGGGACCAAACATCGCACGACACCAGAAGGGCAAACAGGGAATCCATGGGGGCCACCTCCGAAGTGGCCAGATCCATGGCAGCCGGTTGTCGAACCAGCCGGAGAACACGGAATGCAACCTCCGTGCCACAACGCTGCCGATTCGGAAAGTGCCGGAGTCAGCCGGCTAAAAACAGCTTTTTTCCGCCGGATGACCGGTTTTCAGCCCCCCGCTCTTCCCGGGGCCAGGCGGCCTGAGGGGACCGAGTGCCGCACGGTTTGCTGGCATGGAGTGCCGCGCTCGCAGGCAGCGGTGGGTGGCCACCGGCCCGAAGCTCCCGCCGCCGACGGCCGCCTGCTGCAACACCGATCGACCGGACAGATCGTCCTCGTTCTCTGCCGACACGGGTGCGCGTTCCGCGAAGGGAATCAGGCCATCTCCCTCACGGGCCGTGAGTCATGACAAATCTTGCGTCAGCACGACTCGATACCGTGCCTTGCCAGACCGGAGACGGTCGATCGCCTCATTGGCCTTACTCATCGGGAAGGTTTCGCAGACGGCGTTGATGTCATGCCGCGCGCAGAACTCGAGCATGTCGGCGGTGGTCGCCGGGCTGCCCAAGGGGGAGCCGGAGACGGTCTTCTGCCCCACCATCAGCGGGAAGGCCGCGATCTCGAGTGGCTCGAGGACGGCACCGACAACGTGGAGGTGACCGCGGGGCCGGAGGGCCCCGAGATAGGCCTGCCAGTTGAGCTTCACGTTGGCCGTCACCAGGATGAAGTCGAGCGTGCCGGCAATGCTTCCCAGCTGGGCGTCGTCGGTGCTGCAGAGGGTGTTGTGCGCACCGAGATGCTTGGCCTCAGCCGCCTTCGATTCGGAGCTGGTGAACGCCGTTACTTCGCAGCCCCACTTGTTCAAAAACTGCAGCGCCATGTGCCCGAGGCCACCGATCCCGATCACACCGACGCGGTCGGTCGGCTTGATGCCGAGCTGGATCATCGGATTGAAGACGGTGATGCCGCCGCAGAACAGCGGCCCCGACCGGGTGAGGTCGAGGGCGTCGGGCAGGGGTATGGCCCAGGACCAGTGCGAGCGGACACGCTGCGCGAAGCCGCCGTGCCTGCCGACGATCGTCTGCTCGATGCCGCTGCACAGGTTGTGATCGCCGTGCATGCAGTTGCGACACGACATGCACGAGCCGCTGAACCATCCCAGCCCCACGCGCTGGCCCACCTTGAGCCCCTTGGCCTGCGGGCCAAGGGCCGCAACCGTGCCGACGACCTCATGGCCCGGCACGATTGGGTACTGGCTCATGCCCCAGTCGTTGTCGAGCATCGACAGATCACTGTGGCAAATCCCGCATGAGGCCACGTCGATCTCAACGTGCTCATCGCCGAGGGGACCAAGATCGATCCCCACCTTGGCAAGCTTGCCCTTGGGTTGCGTGGCTGCGAGAGCGATGGTCGACACAGGAAATGCTCCAGAGCAGGGAGGACATTCCCTGAGGATAGCAGGCTGTGGATAACCTGCCCCGCAGCCGGGGGATCGGGGACGGCCGGCTGGCCTGCCGGGGTGCGCAAACCGCGGGCTACTCCCCCGGGTTCGCCACGACCTGCCCAGCCCCGTTGACCGCCCAGCTGTACGCGAACTCGATCAGTTGTCCGTCACCGAAAAAATCTTTCGACGCCGTGCATGTGTCGCATTGGTACACGACAAGGCGTTCCTCACCGTTGACGAACGCTTCTCCGGCAGCGGCGGCAGGGGCGGAGCACCTAGGGCAGTGCCAAACAGCGGGGGTGCGCGGGGGAGTGTTGGGGTTCGGCTTCATGGTGGGTTTTTCATTTGATATCAAACAAACGGGGCCCAAGTGTAATGCTCGATCAGCGCCCGCTCGCCCCCGTATCACCGACATCTTTCACCATGCACCTCCGTCGTCGGGCGGAGGATACCGGCGCCGCAGGGCACGCGTCTCGAAACTGCCTGTGGAAAACGTCATCCCTGAGCTTTTTCTCACGGAGGACAACTCGGAAAAAAGCCAGGTGTTTTCGGGGTATCAACCGCCGCTTCCTTGACTTCGACGAAGCCATCCCCTATTGAGAAGGGGTTATAGGCTCCTTCTTCTCTCACCCACACGCGGCGCCGTGTCGTTCGGGCTAATCTGACGGCTGTCGGCGATGATGGTCTCTCCGGTGTATCGGGCTCGCGAGCAGCCCGGCCTGCCCGAACGGCGTGTCCGTATCCTGCCGACGACCGCCACGCGGTCAGGTCGGCAGAAGAGATCTCCCGTCCACGACTCCCTCGGTGATGGCCGGCGGCGCGAGTCCGCGTCTTGAAAGCCGCTCTCATGGCCCCCCGCAGTCCGTTCTGGTCCGACCTCCGCGGCCTGTTCGGCAGTTCGTCGGCGCGGCGCCGTCGCCCCCGCGGCAAGCGGCCCGCCCAGTCGTTCCTCGCCCAGTTCGACGGCGGCGACGGCGCGGCCTGCCGTCTGCCGCCGGCCCCATTCGGCGGCTTCGACGTGCTCGAGGCGCGGGTCATGTTCGCCGCCCCCGAGGGCGAATTCGGCTTTGACACCGCGACCGGCACGATCACCTCCTACTTGGGCGCCGGCGGCGCGTCGTCATCCCCGCCACGATCGGCGGCCTGACGGTCACCGGCATCGGCCAAACGGCGTTCTACGGCAACGCCGGCCTGACGAGCCTGTCACTCCCCCCGAACCTCACGACCATCGGCAGCAACGCGTTCAACGGCTGCACCGGCTTGACGAGCCTCACGCTCCCCGCGGGCGTCATGACCATCAGCACCGGTGCGTTCAACGGCTGCACCGGCCTGACGAGCCTGTCACTCCCCACGAACCTCACGACCATCGGCAGCAACGCGTTCGTAGGCTGCAGCGGCCTGACGAGCCTCACGCTCCCCGCCGGCGTCACGACCATCGGCGCAGGTGCGTTCGCTGGCTGTACCGGCCTGACGAGCCTCACGCTGCCCGCGGGCGTCACGACCATCGGCGGCAACGCGTTCCTTGGCTGCTTCCGCCTGACGAGCCTCTATTTCTTGGGCAATGCCCCCCCCAGCGTCGGCACCAACGCCTTCGGCGGCGTGTCCGCGCAGATCTACTACCTCGCCGACAAGACCGGGTGGACAACCGCGTTCAACGGCCTGACGGCCGTCAGCGTCGATTACACGACCGGCGACTTCAGGTGGTCGATCTCCAACGGCGCCGTCACGATCACCTCCTACACCGGCTCCGGCGGAGCCGTCACGATTCCCGACACGATCTTCGGGCTGCCTGTCACCGGCATCGGCAGCAAAGCGTTCTTCAACAAGGCCACCCTGACGAGCCTGTCACTTCCTACGAACCTCACGACCATCGGCACCGAAGCGTTCTCCGGCTGCACCGGCTTAACGAGCCTGTCACTCCCCACGAACCTCACGACCATCGGCAACAACGCGTTCCAACGCTGCACCGGCTTGACGAGCCTGTCACTCCCCACGAACCTCACGACCATCGGCGCAGGTGCGTTCGTGGGGTGCACCGGCCTGACGAGCCTGTCACTCCCTACGAGCCTCACGACCATCGGCACAGGTGCGTTCCTGAGCTGCACCGGCCTGAAGAGCCTGTCACTCCCCACGAACCTCACGACCATCGGCATCAACGCGTTCCGAGACTGCAGCGGCCTGACGAGCCTCACGCTGCCCACGAACCTCACGACCATCGGCCTCAACGCGTTCTCTCTCTGCACCGGCCTGACGAGCCTCACGATCCCCGCGGGCGTCACGACCATTGGCAACGTCGCTTTCAACGGCTGCACCAGCCTGACGAGCCTCTATTTCCTGGGCAATGCCCCCCCCAGCGTCAGCACCGACGCCTTCCTTGGCGTTTCCGCGACGATCTCTTACCTCACGGGCACCACCGGCTGGACGACCCCGTTCTACGGCCTGACGGCCGTCAGCGTCGCCTCCATCGCTGCCAGTTCGGGCGACTTCGGATGCTCGATCTCCAACGGCGCCGTCACGATCACCGAGTACACCGGCTCCGGCGGCGCCGTCACGATTCCCGACACGATCTTCGGACTGCCTGTCACCGGCATCGGCAGCAACGCGTTCTTAAACAAGACCGCCCTGACGAGCCTCACGCTCCCCACGGGCGTCACGACCATCGGCGACTATGCGTTCTACGGCTGCACCGGCTTAACGAGCCTGTCACTCCCCACGAACCTCACGACCATCGGCAACAGCGCGTTTCGAGGCTGCAGCGGCTTGACGAGCCTGTCACTCCCCACGAACCTCACGACCATCGGCGGCAACGCGTTCTA
>Ga0208249_1000675_pt1 | contig 11217 bp, 8 predicted proteins | sample CryBogmetaGMA1M_FD_184546 | JGI IMG/M metagenome (GOLD analysis project Ga0208249, IMG submission 184546) | Freshwater microbial communities from Crystal Bog, Wisconsin, USA - MA1M (SPAdes) | ecosystem: Environmental > Aquatic > Freshwater > Lake | place: Crystal Bog, Wisconsin, USA | collected...
GGACTGCGAGCGATGCTGCCGAGGTCATGTCAAGCTGCTACGGCACAGGCAATCCGACTGTGAGGTCGCCGCGGTTGCCCGGCAGCTGCGACAACTCCTCGGCGACCGCGAGGCGGCGGTGGAAGCCGACGTGCGCCGTGCGGCACGGCTCGGCGCCGCGGAAGCTGAGCGGGCGGGGAATGCGACGCACAGGCTCGAGGTGGCCACGCGTGCTCTCGCCGATCTGCGCGGCAAACAAACGGCCGGCGAGGGCGATGCGTTCGCGATCCACCTTGCCGAAGTCGAGGTCGCGAAGGAGCGGCGGGCGGTCGTCGAGCGGCTCGCGATGTGGGAGCGGCATCGGGTGCAGGTATGGGCGGCACAGGGCGTCCTCGCGGCGCGGTGCGGCCTCGCGTGCCACTGACCGACATCACTGGCGTTGGAAGATGAGTCGACGCAGTTCCTGCTCGAAGGAATCGCTCGCCTCGATCGCCTCCTGAAAGGCGTCCTTGCTCAGGCTCAGGAGTTCGGCCGGCTCGCGAACGGTGACCGTCGCCGTGCGGACTCCCCCCTGGAGAAGAGCGATCTCGCCGAAGAACTCGCCCGGTCCCAGGAAGCGGACCGATCTCCGCGTTCCCCCCTCCTCGATTTCCACCTCGAGCCGTCCGCTCCGGACCATGTAGAAGGTGTCGGCCGCGTCGCCCTGGCGCACGACGAGGGTCCCGACCGGCACGCGTTCCACGAGCACCCTCCCCGCGATCCGCATCAGGCCCTCGGCTCCGACGTCGGCAAACACGGGGCAACTCCTCAGGAATGCGCACACCATCTCCGCAGACTTGAGTCGCACGTCCGACGCGATGCGCCCGTCGACCATCTTCACGATGCGGTCGGCGGCATCGAGCACCCGTTGATCGTGCGTCACGACGATCACGGTCGTGCCGTGCTCGTTGGAGTACCGCTTGAGCAACTCCATGACGATCCGCCCCGACTGGGCGTCGAGGGCCGCCGTCGGCTCGTCGGCCAGGATCAGCCCCGGGCGGTTTGCCAGCGCCCGCGCGATCGCCACCCGCTGACGCTGCCCACCGGACAGCCGGGCAGGCGTGTACCCCGCTCGCTCGCCGAGCCCGAGTTCGCCGAGCAGTTCCCGCGCGCGGCGGGTGGCATCGGCTGCGGAGAGCGGCCCGAGATCCAGCGCCATCCTCACGTTCTGCTCTGCCGTCAGGGATCCGAAGAGGTTGTGCGCCTGGAAGATGAATCCGACGTGGCGGCGGAACGTCACCAGGCCCCGGGCGTCGAGGGCGTGGAGGTTCTCGCCGAGCACGGTCAGTTCGCCCTGCTGCACGGCGCGAAGGGCGCCGATCAGCGTGAGGAGCGTCGTTTTGCCCGAACCGGATGGCCCCGTCATCACGACGATCTCGCCGCGGGCGATGTCGAGTTCGTTGTCGAAAAGCGTCTGCTTTCGCAGCTCGCCGGCGCCGAAGAAGTGATTCACATGGCGAATCGCCACGGTCGAGGAGCGCGAGGCGTCGATGCCCCGGACGGCGCGGACCGGCGAACCGTCGGACGATGTGGCTGCGACGACTTCGGTCATGTGAAGAGGTCCGCGGGGGCGGCGGCATGCAGTTTCCGGATGGCGAGCAGCCCGGACACAACGCACATCACCAGCGTGAGGCAGAAGACCAGCGCCGCCCGCGCCGGCGTCACCCGCATCAGCAGGCCGGTGGCCGCGGCCAGCCAGCCGTAGCAGATCGCGGCTGATGCGAAGCCCGGCAGGAAGCCGAGCGTGGCGAGATAGAGCGATTCCTCGATCACGAGAAGCACGAAGTAGCGCGGCGCGTAGCCCATCGCCTTCAGCGTCGCGAACTCGGCCATATGGTCGGAGATCTCCGTCGCGAGAATTTGATAGCACACGACCACCCCCACGACGAACCCCAGCACCAGGCCGAGTCCGAAGACGAAGCCGATCGGCGTGCTCCGCTTCCAGAAGGAAAGCTCCTGCGAGACATACATGTCCTTGGTGTGCACGGCGACGTCTTCCGGAAGGGTCGCCGCCAACGCCGCTCTCACGACACGTGGGTCGGCGCCCGGGGTGACTCGAATGATGCCGAGGTCGACGCTTCCGAGCCCGCGTCCATCCGCGACGCGGGCGGGTGCCACCGCGTTGAGTGTCTCCGTGCTGGCGAGCAGAGTGCCGTCGTTCGCGAAGTCGGTGCCCAACTGAAAGACACCGACGATTCGCACCCGGCGCCCGGCGAGGTTGATCTCCGTGCTGTCCGCGAGCGGCCCGTAGTCGGGCTTGCTGCGGCCGTCGGCGAGCACGGTCATCGGGACGCGGAGCGCTCCGACGCGGCGGTTGATGGCGTCGTCGCGAAACATGACGACGTCCGGGTCGAAGGCGGCGATCCGAATGGGCCTGCCCATGTCGCCCTCGCCGCCGAAGAGCGGCGCCAGTTGCGTTTCGAGGTACATCGGCTCCGCCACGCCAACGCCCGGCACACAGCGGGCCTGCTCCAGCCGCTGCTGCGGGAATGGCTCGCTGACGGCGAGCGTATAGCGGCCGGCGGCGGTGACGATGATGTCCGCGTCGATCGCCTCGATGAAGGCCACGGTGCTGTCGAGGAGCGCGTTGCGAAACCCCAGTTGGAGGAACATCAGCAGGACGGCGAATCCGACGCCTCCCACGGCCAGCAGAAGCCGCCGGATGTCGTGGGTCAGGTTGCGCCAGGCGAGGGGTATCTTCATGGGCTCGGTGTGCGACGGACCGCCGCGGTGCCTAGAACAGGTCAGCGGGGGCCGCCGTCGCCACCTTGCGAAGTGCGGTCATGGCCGCCGAGACACACATCGCCATGGCGAGCATGAGCACTACGCCCGCCTCCCACAGTCCCAGCCTCATGGGAATGTGGGCGAGTCTGCGGGTGACCTCGTAGAGGTTCCACGCCACGAGCAACCCCGGCACGTAGCCTGCCACCGCGATCGCCAACGCCTGTGCCAGGACCAACCCTGAGATGTAGCCCTGCTCGTACCCGAGCGCCTTCATCGTGGCGAACTCGCGGAAGTGGTGGGCGACCTTGTTCGCGAGCACCTGCGACACGATCGCCATGCCGACGATCAGCGACGTGGCCACGCCCACTCCGAAGATGACGCCCACGGACGTCTTGGCGATCCAGTGATGCCGCTCGGAGCGGGCCAGTTCCTCACGAGCGAGGACCCGCACATCGGCCGGCAGACGCTCGCGCAGCCGTGCCACGACCCCATCCACGTCGGCTCGATCGGCGACGGTGACGAGCCCAAACGACGTCCGCCCCGGCGGAAATGCCGGCTGGATGCGGAGGAAGTTCGGCGCGCTCGTCACGATCGCGCCGTCGGCGCTGAATCCGGTGCCCATGTCGAAGTTCCCGGCGACCGTCACGGTCACCGCGCCGGCGTCGGCCCGCGTGCCCGACTGTTGCGGCCCGAACTCGGGACGCGATGTGCGGTCGATGAGGACGGTGTCCGGCCGCCGGAGCAGGTCCGCTGACCCGCCAAGGCGCGGCAGGTCGAGCGCGGGACGATCGAGGTCGAAGCCCATCAGCATGATCGCCCGCGATCGGCCGCGGCCGGGGTCGGCGGGTCGCCACGTGGTGAACGAGAGGTTGAAGGGCACGACATCGGCGACGCCAGCCACGCCTCGCGCCTGCTGCAGTCGCTCCAGCGGGACGGAATCCGGACTCGACAGAAAGAGGTAGTTCCGCGAACAGACGAGGATGTCGAAGAGCATGTTGTCCTGGATCAGCACGGCCGTGCGACGAACCGACCCGTAGAAGCCGAGTTGCATCAGCATCAGAAGCACCGCGAACGCCACGCCGAGCATGGCGACAGCGGTTCTTCCGCTATCGTGCACAAGGTCAAGCCACGCGTAGGGAACCTTCATCGCGGCACAGCCGGGTGCGGCAGGACCGGTCCGGCGTCCGGGGCCATGAAGTCGACGTCGACCTGCAGGTTCACGAAGTCCGCCGCGGACTTGGGGTCGTCGAGGGCGACGCGCACCTTGACGACGCGCTGCTCCGCGGTGGACGGCATCCCCAGCCCCTGGACCTCGTTTGCAGACACCATCCCGCCGATCGTCACGACCTTCCCCTCGAGCGGGCCGGGGATCGCCCGGCTGCGGACAGCCGCTCGCTGGCCGATCGCGATGCGACGCACGTCCGTCTCGTACACCTCGGCGACGACGTGCATCGCCGAGACGTCGGCCATGAGGAGGATGGGCTTCGGCGCCACGATCTCACCGTCGTGGGACAGGATCTCCAGAACCCGGCCGGCTGCCGGAGCCCGGACGAGCGACAGATCGCGCCGCAGTCGCGCGGCGTCCACGGCCTTCTCGAGCGCGACGAGGGAGCCTCCCGCGTCCACGAGGGCCGCATTGGCACGCGCGGCATTGAGCCTCGCCTCGGCGCCCCTGCGGGTCAGCTCGCGCGCCTGACTCATCCGGTCGAGCAGCGATCGCTGGGCCCGCACGTCGAGTTCGGCCTGCGTCTTCATGAGCCTTCGCCGATCGAGTGCCTGCTCCGGGACGAGTCTGGACTCGAGACCTGCCAGGCGATCGAGTTCTCGGCGGGCCGTGGCGGCGCCAGCTTCGGCGGCCTCGACGCGTGCCTCCTGGGCCGTCGCCTCGAGGTTCGGTGCGTCAGCCTGCTGCATCGCCAGTTCGGCCTCGACGACCGTGGCGGCGGCCACCGCCCGCTGCGCGTCGAGCCGCTCTCGGGCCTCGGCGAGTTGGGCGCACGCCACATCGAACTCAACGCGGCGGAGTTCCGCGCTCGCCAGCCGCACGAGTTCAACGTCGGGCATGACGGCATCCCCGACGGACACCAACACCCGCTCGATCCGCTCGCCCGGCGCGGCACCCACGTGGACGACACCCTTCGCCGGCTCGATGCGTCCGAGCGCGCCGACGATCGGCGCGGTCGACGCGTCGGCCACCGGACCCACGGTCGGCGCGGGGGCCGGACCGCACGTCGGGATCGTCGGAAACGCCGCGAGCAGAACTCCGGCGAAGAAGCGATGGCGGCCGGCGCGATGGGCGTTCATGCAGGCGACGTGTCGGCACGTGACAAGGATTCGCCGCGGCGGGCGAAGCCTACGGACGGGAAATCGACCCCGAGGGTATTCACCCCCGCCATCAGCGGCAACTGCCGCGGCGTACCGGGGAAATCCCCCGCAGAAACCGCCCTCCGCATGCCTGCTAGACTCTGGCATCAACGACGACGTGCTCACACCGTCCGATCCATGGATCAACGCGATCCGAACTCGACGATTCCGCCCGCTGCGGCGGACATCTTCGCCACGCGGCCCTTGTCGCCGAGCGACCATCCGGCGACTGTCGCGAATCCCGCCGAATGCCGGGCGATCGGCAACTACGTCGTCGAGCGGGAACTCGGACGGGGCGGCATGGGCGTCGTGTACCTCGCACGACATTCCCAGTTCAGCGATCGCCGCTACGCGGTGAAGCTGATCGCGGCGACGATCGCGTGCCCGATCACGTACGATCGGTTCCGTCGCGAAGTCGAAGCGGTCGGGAAGTCCCGACACACGAACCTCCTCTACGCGATCGACGCGGGGTCGCACGAGGGCAGCCCGTACCTCGTGACGGAGTTCGTCGACGGGCTCGACCTGGGCAGGATTCTCCGCGACCGCGGTCCGTTGCCGGTCCCGGTCGCCTGCGAGATCGCCAGGCAAATGGCGTCAGGACTCGCATTCGCGCACGCGCACGGCATCATCCACCGCGACATCAAGCCTCAAAATGTGATGCTGCAGCCGAACGGTCTGGTCAAGATCCTCGACCTCGGGCTCGCGTCGGTCCGGGACTCCACGCTGGGCCCTCCCGCCGGGGAGGTGGTGGGCACGCCTGCGTACATGCCCCCCGAACAATGGCGGGCCGCGTCGCAGATCACGACTGCCGCCGACATCTACTCCCTCGGCTGCACCTTGTTCGAGATGCTCGCCGGGCGCCCTCCGTATCCGCCCGATCGCTATCCGGGCATCGGCGAGCAGCAACACGCCCACCTCCATCTCGCGCCTCCGAGAATCGGTGACGTCGCACCGCGCACACCGGCCGACATCGCCCGGCTCGTGGACCGTTGCCTGGAGAAGGATCCGACCAAGCGGCCTCGAGGGTGCGACGAGATCGTGTCGGCACTCGAAGCCCATGCGGCCCCCATCGAGTCGGCGCTCGTACTCGGCGACGCGAATCCTAGCGGGACCGGCGACGCGGCGGCACGGTACGAGCAGTTCGTGAGCGAATACGGCGACCATCGCGGAGATGCCTCATCTGCTCCGGCGTTCGTGGCGGCGTGGCTCGCCGGCCTGCTGATCGCGGCCTCCGGCCTGACGATGGCGTACTTCGGTCCCGGAACAACGCCCGCGTGGTCGACACGGTTCGACCTCCTGGCAGACATGGCGGCCCCGGCAGGGACCGGATTTCTCGTCGAACAGGGCCGCTCAGTCCTCTTTCTGACGCTCATCTTTCTCGTCGCCTTCCTCCGCTACCGGATGCCGATCACACGCTTCTTCACTGTCCGGCTCCACACCTGGAGGGTATGGGTCGCCCGGCTCGTGTTCTTCGCCGTGATGTCGGTCTTCCTGGGGAGCGAGTTCTGCCGACACTGGTATCCGCAGCATGCGGCGACCGACATGGTCGCGTGGGCCGCCAGCCACGGCATCGTCACGACGGCGGACCGCGAAGTGGTCCCCTATCGCTGGTATCTGGCGTACTCGCTCGTCCACTACACGTGTGTGTTCGGTGGACTGCTGCTGCTGCCGGTCCTCCAGTTCACGCTCGCCGACGCGGAGTACGTGAGACGGTCGATGAAACTGTTCACCGCGGCGCAGCGCGAGGAACCCAACGCGATGGAGTCCGTCAACCGGTTGTACGGCCTCGCGCGGCAGTTTCGCCGCGTCGCGAGCCGCTACGTCGACGTCGCGGGGACCCTTGCCGTTGGCATTCAGTATGAGTATTGGATCGGAAGGTGGACGCTCACTGCGACCGGGTACCTCATCGAGGTCGCCGGCATGGTGCTCACGGCCGCCGTCATGGTGGCGTTCTTCGCGTACGTCACCGCCCACTACGCGGATGCGATCGACATCACATTGATGCGGCAGGGCGGGGGCCCCGACTACCGGATCGAGGACCGGCTGGAGCGGTTCAACCTGCAATGGTTCCTTCGATCGGCCGTGTTGTCGCGGCCCGGCGGAGTCGCCCTCATCTCGTTGATGTTTCTGGCACTCGTGGTCGGTCGTCGGGCCTTTCCCTAACTGCCCGTGGGCTAAGCCATCCATGGCCTTTGTCCACGTGGTCGACCGCAGGAAACGCCGAGGGCTTCCAAGGTCGAGTTCAGCCCCATCGTGCGGCGCGACGCTTTGGCCACGGCCTGCTCACAGCCCGGGGCCGGCGTGGACCGCCGCACGACACGGCGGCCGTGGCGCCAGGAGCCCGCGACATTTCCTCGGTTCAACGAAGGGGAGTCGGGGCTTGTACTGGATGGATTGGACGGAATAAAATTCAGCCACAGATGGTGCAGAATCGCCACCGTCCACCGCCCCGTCCTTCGCCTGATCAGTCTTCCCCGGAGAATCGAACGATGAAGAAAACACTCTCCGTGATTGCGGTCACCGCCCTCCTCGGCAGCCACACCGTGCATGCCGCCCCGCCCGGAAATCTGAACCAGCGGCAGCAAGAAGAACTTCTCGGCGAGGTCATCGGTATTGGCATCGCCGGGGCGGTGATCGGTGCCGCGATCAATGAACAAAGCCATCATCAGCACTACAACAACAACGGCTGGAACAACAACAACGGCTGGAACAACAACGGCAACAATCGCTGGAACAACAACAACAACAACAACAATCGCTCGAACAACACCAACGGCCGACGGTATGACTACGTCCCGTCGTCAAGTTCGCGGCCCCAGCAGTCCACCGTCTACCGGGAAACGTATCCGTCGCAGCCGCAGCGGGTCTACTCGCAGCAGCCGGTCTATTCCTCGACGATCGAAGGCGAGCGGATCATCTCGTCGGGTCCCGTGATCACAGGCGAGCAGGTCATCACCTCGAGTCCGGTCATATCCTCGAGTCCCGTCATCACGAGCGAACGGGTGATCTCCTCGAGCCCGACGGTTTCGAGCGAGAGGGTCGTCTCGTCGACTCCCGTCAAGGAGAACAGGCTCCCCTACAAGGGCCCCGGCGTGACGATCAGGCTCACCAAGGAGACGGGGGGCACCGTCGCCTACCTCATCGACGGTATCGAGGAGGCCACGATCGAGGCCGGCCAGGAGCAGACGCTCACGAAGAAGGGCAAGTATGAGATCCGGTTTTCGCGCGGCCGCAGCCCGGAGGGCACCGATTTCGGTCAGGCTCGCTACACGATCACCGAAGGCGCCTATGCCTTCGAGGTCACCGAGAAGGGCTGGGAACTGCTTCGTGAAAAAGATCTCTCCCCGACCGCTGCGGCAACGCCCTCACCCTCCGGCCTGAAGACGAACACCTTGCCTCCCAAGGCGGCCTCGGCCCCTGCGTCGGTGCTGGTCACAGCCCCGCTTCCTGCCGCCCCGGCGGAATCGTCCGGAGCCGCAGCGCGTGCCGCGTCCACATCGCCCGGCACCCCTTGAATCTGGAACTCGGGAGTGAAGCCACCCGCGGCGCGGGACCGCACGGCACCATCGACACCGGAGTAAGATGCATCCGGGAAGGCGGCCGAGTTCGGCCCGTTCCCGCGCGTCCCTGTCTCCCGGAGTCAACGCCATGACCGATGCGTCCTCGGCCAACGTGATCTGGATCGTGGTCGCGGCGATCGCCGCGGCCGTGATCGCCGCCATCGTGCTGTACAACCAGCTCGTCGCGATGGACGTCCGTTGCGACAACGCCTGGAGCGACATCGACGTGCAGCTCAAGCGGCGGCACGACCTCATCCCCAACGTCGTCGAGGCGGTGAAGGGCTACACCAGCCACGAACGCGGCACGCTCGACGCCGTCGTCGCCGCCCGGTCGCGGGCGATGGCGGCCAAGGGGCCGGAGCAGGCCGCCGCCGCCGAGAACGCCCTCACCGGCACGCTCAAGACCCTCTTCGCCCTCGCCGAGGCCTACCCCGACCTCAAGGCCAACACGCAGTTCACCCACCTCCAGGAGCAGCTCGCCTCGCTCGAGGACTCGATCCAGTCGTCGCGCCGCTACTTCAACGCCACCGTGCGGGAGCTCAACGGCTCCGTGCGGATGGTTCCCTGGAGCCTGCTGGCCGGCCTGGCGGGAGCCAGACCGAGGGAGTTCTTCGAGATCACCGACGCGGCGGAGCGGGCGGTGCCCAGCGTGAAGATGGGGTGAGCCGATGGCCGCGGTCGTGACCAACCCCGGTTCGTCCGTCGGCCCGCGGCCCCGATCCGACGCGCGACCACGCCCGACGTCGCCCGTGCGTCACCGGCTGCTTGCGACGGCCCTCGCGCTCGCCGCGCTCTCCGGCGGAGTCGCCACGGCCCGGTCGATCGTCGTCGAGGATTTCGACGCCGCGCTCACCGTCGGCGTCGACGGGTCGCTCGAGGTGGTGGAAAAGATCCGGCTGCGGTTCGAGGGCCAGTGGAACGGCATCCAGCGGTTCATCCCCATCGACTACCAGGCGGGCCAATCGGGCAACTACCGCCTCCGGCTCACGGTCGAAAGCGTGACCGACGACGCCGGAACGCCGCTGAAGATGACGCGGTCGTTCTCGGGGCACGCCGAGGTGCTCAAGATCTGGGTGCCCGGCGCGAATGATGCCGCACGGACAGTGGTGATCCGCTACCGCGTCGCCAATGCCCTGCGGTTCTTCGACGACCACGACGAGCTCTACTGGAACGTCACCGGCGACGAATGGCCCTATCCGATCGGCCGGGCCCGGGCCGTGATCACGTTGCCGGGGGCGGCCGTGAACGTGCGGGCCAACGCGTTCACCGGCGGCTACGGCTCCGGCGAGCGGACGGTGTCGGTCGCGATCGACGGCGAACGCCGCGATCCCGACAAGGGGTTCACGCGCGACGCCGAGGCCGCACCGCCCGCCGGGGACCGGCACGTGGTCGAGGTGGCCGCCGCGCGGCCGCTCGGCATCCGCGAAGGGCTCACGGCCGCCGTCGCGTGGAACCCGGGCGTGATCCGCCGGCCGACGGAGTGGGAGCGACGCTTCGCCTGGGTCGGCGACAACCTCGATCGGATCGGCCTCGTGGGCTTCCTCGGTGCCGCGCCGCTGGTGGCGCTCGGCCTGATGCTCTCCCGCTGGGTGAAGGACGGCCGCGACCCGCGGACCGGCCCGGTCGTCGTCGCCTACGAGCCGCCGGAGGGACTCGGCCCGGCCGAGGTCGGCACGCTCGTCGACAACTCCCCCGATGCCCGCGACCTGATGGCGATGATCGTCGACTGCGCCGTGAAGCGGGTGATCCGCATCCGCGAGCTCCGCAAGGCGGGCTGGCTCACCAAAGCCGAATACGCCTTCGAGCTGCTGCAGCCGCGCGACACGTGGACGAACCTGACCACGGGTGAGCAGCGGCTCCTCACGTCCATGTTCGACGCGAGCACGGGGAAACCCGGCGCGAACGGCGTCGTGCAGACGGTCACCTCCGACGACCTCACCAACCGCTTCTACACGCACCTCCCCGGCATCCGCGGGGCGGTCTTCGACGGCCTCGTGCGCGACGGCCACTATCGCGAACGGCCCGACCACGTCACGCAGCGCTACGTGGTGACCTCGATCGCGTCGGCCGTCGTCCTTCTCGCGGCCGGTTTCGGCCTCGCGCAGTGGATCTTCCGCGGCATCCCCGGCTGGATGGTGCCCGTGATCGTGGGCTCGGGCGTGCTCACGGCCCTCGTCGTCGCCGGCATCGGCGTGTTCATGCCGGCCCGCACGCCCAAGGGGGCGAAGGCCCGGATGGCGATCCTCGGCTTCGAGGAATACCTCGGCCGCGTCGACCGGCACCGGCTCGCGACCATCCCGCTCACGCCCGAGCTCTTCGAGAAGTACCTGCCCTACGCGATGGCCCTCGGCGTCGACGGACGGTGGGCGAAGGCGTTCGAGGGGATCTGCAAGGAGCCGCCCGACTGGTACGTGGGCACGGGGACCGCCACCGGCCCCTTCGAGCCGGGCGGCCTCACGCAGCACCTCGCGCAGATGGGCAACGTGACGACCTCCGCGATGCAGTCGGCCCCGCGGTCGGAGAGCTCGGGCGGCAACGACTCCTTCAGCTC
>Ga0208249_1000676_pt1 | contig 11205 bp, 9 predicted proteins | sample CryBogmetaGMA1M_FD_184546 | JGI IMG/M metagenome (GOLD analysis project Ga0208249, IMG submission 184546) | Freshwater microbial communities from Crystal Bog, Wisconsin, USA - MA1M (SPAdes) | ecosystem: Environmental > Aquatic > Freshwater > Lake | place: Crystal Bog, Wisconsin, USA | collected...
GGCTGGAGCTCATCGCCGCTCACCATGGCTGCGGCCATCCTCGCCCGCACCAAGAAGGTTTCGGTTTCCATCTCGGCGCTGCTCGTGCCGTTGCATGACCCGTTGCGCATCGCCGAGGACATCGCCGCCATCGATCTGATGTCGAAGGGTCGCCTCAGCGTCATCGGTGGTCTCGGCTACCGCCCGAGCGAGTACGCCGCCCACGGCAAGTCTTGGGAGGACCGAGGCAAGATCATGGACGAATGCGTCGATGTCATGCTGAAGGCCTGGACCGGTGAGCCTTTCGAGTACCGCGGTACCACCGTGCAGGTCACGCCCCGGCCCTTCACCCAGCCCCATCCCGCCTTCCTGCTTGGGGGCACCTCCAAGCCCGCCGCCCGTCGCGCCGCCCGTTTCGGCCTTCCGATCATGTTCGCCGCGCCCGTGCCGGAGATCGAAGCCCACTATTACGAGAAGTGCACGGAATACGGCACCAACGGTTTCGCCATGGCCCCGCCGGCCAGCTTCTACCACGTGTTCTTCGCCGAGGATGTTGATCAGGGTTGGGCCGAAATGGGTGATTTCCTGCTGCATGAAGCTGTCACCTATTCCTCATGGCAGACCTCCGACATCAAGTCCTCGGCGCATTCGCATGCCACCACGGTGGCCGAACTGCGTGAGGAAGGTCTCTACCGCGTGATGTCGCCGGCCGAAGCCGTCGACGAGGCCGCGGCCGCCGGCGATTTCGCCATCTTCTCGATGCATCCGCTGTGTGGCGGGATGCCCATCGAACTGGCCTGGAAGCAGTTCGAGTTGTTCCGCAACGAGGTCCTTCCGGCGCTGGCCTAGCGTCGCCGCAGTTCACACATCGCATCGATCACGGGGAGATGACCACCATGACCAAGAACAACTGGGGCCGATGGGGCGCAGACGACGAGCGCGGCGCTCTCAACCTGCTCACTCCGGAGATCATCATGGCCGCGGCGCAGTCGATCACCACCGGCAAGGTGTACAGCCTCGGCATCCCGATCCAGGGCAAGGGTGTTCCGCTCATGGATTACCGCGGTGTGCCCATGCGCTACACGCTGCGCGATGGAACCGATGCCGATCGCGATCTCTGGATGGGTGCGCTCGAAGGCACCGGCGCCCATGAGGACATCCTCACCATGGCCTCGCACACCACCTCCCATATGGACGCTCTCATCCATGTGTACGAGGACTACAAGCACTACAACGGCGTGGATTACACCGAGATGCGTTCCATGGATGGAGCCCGAAAGCTCGGTATCGAGAAGGCCTCGTCATTTGCGGCGCGCGGCGTCGTGCTGGACATGGTGGCGTTCTTCGGCGACGACGTTCATGTCGAGCACGGTCGCATCATCACCGGCGCCGATCTGCAGGGTGCCGCCGATGCCCAGGGGGTTGAGATCCGCACCGGCGATGTGGTGCTGATCCGAACTGGATACCTCGACTGGTGGCTGGCCGCCGATCAGGCCACCCGCGACTCCACCTGGTTCCAAGCTGGCATCGGTGCCGATGCTGCCCAGTGGCTCGCGGATCGCGATGTTGTCGCCGTGGGTTCCGATAACGCTGCCATCGAGTCGATCCCGTTCGATGAGAACCATTTCCTGATCGCTCACAAGATCCTGTTGGTGCGTTCCGGCATCTACATGCTCGAGTACCTCGACCTCTCGGCACTTGCTGCCGATGGCGTGCGCGAAGGCATCATTGCCGTCTCACCGCTGAAGGTCACCGGCGCCACGGGTAGCCCGATCAATCCGGTGTTCATCGCCTGAGTCCCGGCTGGGTCTCAGCCCGCTCGTTGGGCGGGTCACAGGATGCTGCCCGAGGGCGCCGCATCTGCAATCGTTGCGCCATGCAGATTCGTTCACGTTCATTCATCGGCGCGCTCGCGCTCGTCCTCACAGTGTCGCTCGGCCTTGCGGGCTGTGGCAGTTCGTCCTCCTCGAAGGATTCCGCGGCGAAGTCGACCGTGGCCGATCCGGCGGCTCCCGGGCCCTACGGCGTGGGCTTCCGCACGATCCAGATCGTTGACACCGCCCGCAATCGTCCGCTCGACGTCACGGTCTGGTACCCGACCGCTCCCGGTACGACCGGCACGCCCGCCCGCTATGCGCTGCTGCCCACCGTGTACACCGACTCGAAGGTCGCCATTGCCGATGCCCCCATCGTGGCCGAGGACAAGTTGCCCCTGGTCATCTATTCGCATGGCAGCGGTGGCTTGAACTTCATCTCGGCGTTCATCACCGAGCATCTCGCGAGCGAGGGCTTCATCGTGATCGCCGCCAACCACACCGGGAACACAGCGATTGACAACTTCGTCAACACAACGGTCTCGCAGGATCAGAACGATATGAATCGTCCGGCCGACATCAGCGCCGAGATCGACGGCATCCTCGCTCGTAACGCAGACGCGAACGATCCGCTCCACAACAAGATCGATGCCGATCGCATCGGGCTCTTCGGACATAGCTACGGCGGATACACCGCTCTCGCCACTGTTGGTGGTCACTCCACGCCGCTCGGCACCACGGTGGCCGATAAGCGCATCAAGGCAACTATTGGTCTTGCTCCGTACACGACTCGTCTCACCGCCGCTGAGCTTGCTGCCGTCGAGGTACCCACGATGATGCTGGTCGGCACCAAGGACATCACAACTCCGGCGAACACCAATGCTGAGATCGCATACGAGTCGATCAGTGGCCGGCCCTTGGTCCTTGTTGAGATGACCGATGCCGCCCACCAATCATTCACCGATGTGTGCGCGTATCTCGATGAGATCCCCAAGCTCCCTGATGCACCCCAGGCTGTCGTCGATGTGATCCGCAAGCAGGCAACAGAGGGTTGTGGTGAAGGGTTCATGCCGTTCGCACGCGACATCGAGGTCACCAACACGTTGACGACGGCGTTCCTGCTCCAGTACGTGGCCGGGAAGTCGGGTTACGACTACTACTGGACAACCTGGCCGAAGTCGCAGACCGACCTGACCGTGCAGGCGAAACTCCAGTAAACCAAGGGGTTTTCTGCGCTTGGTGAGGTTCAGCGCAACCGATGATTGGCGGTAGGTTCGTCGGGTGAACCCCGTTGAACTTGCCGTCGCAGCGCTCGTCACTGCGGCGGTCGGCGCGCTCGGCGGACTCGGTGGTGCGATCCTTCTCGTGCCGATACTGGTGCTCTCGGGGCTTTCCGCGCGTGAGGCCGCGCCACTCGGACTCATTTCGGTGGCGGCCGGCTCACTGGCTGCAGCACCCCATCAGTTGCGAGCCCATCTGGTCAACCACCGTCTCGGGGTCTCGACCGAGATCATCGGGTCGGCGGCCGCGCTCATCGGCGCACTCGCCTCCGGCATCATCGGAGAGTCGACTCTTGCCGTGATGCTCGGTGTGGTGGCGCTTGTTGCCGCGTTCTTCGGAGCGAGGCGGAAGGGCATCCGGAATCGTCCCGACCCTTCACTCACCATCGACGACCTCGGGGAGCACGCCGGTTCGCTCTCCGGGGTCTACCGACTCGATGACGGCGAGTTCGTGCAGTACCAAGCGAATCGGGTGCCCATCGGGCTTCTCGGCATGGCGTCGGCGGGACTCATCGCCGGGCTCTCCGGGGTGAGTGGCGGATTCATCAAGACCCCCACGACTTCCGAGGTGATGCATGTCCCGGTGAAGGTGGCAGCGGCCACCACCACATTCACTGTTGGTATCACCTCAGCTGTCGCTCTGCTGGTCTACGAGGCACAGGGGCGGATCGTGGTCTCCGATGCCGCGCTCGTGGCGGGTGCCGCGTTGGTTGGTGGCACATTCGGGGTGCGTCTCCAAGCCCTTCTCCCACCGCCGCTCGTTCGCAAGGTGCTCTCGGCCGTGCTGGTGATCATCGGCGTGCTGCTCATCGTGAGGAACCTGTGATCCCAGGTATGGCGCGTCTCGCTGGCCTGATGCAGACCGCGCTGATCGCCGCATTCCTGCTCGCGTTGGGTGGTGCGTTCGTACCGGGAGCGGTCGGTCATGCCAGCGGCGTGGCGTGTGTGGTCCTGTTGATCAGTGCACCGGTGGTGCGAGTCGGCTGGCTCACTGTTGAGTGGGCGCGCACCGGCGACCACAGATTTGCGCTGCTGGGCGCGCTGCTGCTCGGAGTTCTTGCGACCAGCGGGGCGCTGGCCTTCCTGAAGTGAACCAGACGAGTTTCGCGGGCTGGTAGGAGCAACCGGAGCGCACCTGCGCTGCTGGTTCAGCCCTTTCAGCTTGCGCGGTCCTCAGCGACTGCGTCGAGCAGTTCGTATTCCTCGCTGGTGTCGGCCCAGTCCTCGAACTGGGTGACGCCGAGGGTGTCGAAGCGCTTGCGCAGCCAGCCGTCGTTGGCGTCGAGCAGGCCGAGCTTCTTGCAGTTCGGCACGATCTTCGAGAACAGAAGCTGCTGGAAGGGATCCTGGTTCTTGATCTCGGGATCGTCCTGCTTGAACACCCGGATGGCATCACGGACCGGAACGCCGAGACGCTCCCAGACCTCCTGCTGCAGGAAGCGATCACGCATGCGCACGGCGGCTTCGAAGGCGAATTCCTGACGGTCGAGCAGTTCGGCCGAGGTGAGACCCTCGTAGTACTCCTTGAGCGTCAGCACGCCGAAGGCCACATGACGGGCCTCGTCGCTCATGACGTAGCGAAGGAGCTGCTTGAGGAGCGGATCGCCGGTGGTCTGATGGGCCATGCCGAACGCAGCGAGAGCGAGACCCTCGACCATGATCTGCATGCCGAGGTAGGTCATGTCCCAGCGGCTGTCCTCGACGATGTCGTCGAGGAGCATCTTGAGGTGATGGTTGATGGCGTAGTGACCCTCGAGCTTGGTATCGAGATACTTGGCGAACACCTCGACGTGACGGGCTTCGTCCATGACCTGGGTGGCGGCGTAGTACTTGGCGTCGATCCACGGCACGGTCTCGACGATCTTGGCGGTGCAGACAAGTGCGCCCTGCTCACCGTGCATGAACTGGCTGAGGCTCCAGTTGATGCGTTCGATCTCGAATTTCACCCAATCATCGTTGGTCCACTTGGCGAGCACAGTGCCGCTCAGATCGATACCGAGCTCGGCGATTCCTTCGACCGTGGGGGTGAGTGGGTTCTCGCGTGCGAGCTTCTCGTTGTCGACCTCGATCGACCAGTCGAGGTCGGTCTCGCCGTTCCACATCGAGGTCTTGGCCTTCTCGTAGAGCTTCATGAGCGGCACACGGCTGCGCTCGTAATCCCAGGTGAAGATGGAATCCGCGTTGTTCTTCACCACATGGATGGCTTCGTCCATGTCGGTGTTGGTGAGTTCGAGGATGGCGTCGAGGTCGTTGACGTCCTCGCGGCCGAGGATCTCTGCGTCGGTGCGGGCCATGGTGATCTCCCTGGGGAACCGGGAGCCTCCGTCGGCTCCTCGTTGTTACCCAACAGTAGGTTCTGAACAGAAGCGGCGCTAGGCGCTTTAGAAATGAGCCTTCGGCATTCGAGCCGATCCCGCCGAGATGCCGTCAGTAGTGTCTTCTCCATGTCTACGGCATCGACAAGTTCTGGGTTTCTTGCTCCGCTCACCGGGGCATCGACCTCTCCGGACGGATTGGCCGTTCCCCGCGATTTCGGGGCCCGCCATGGTGAGGGCCTTCATTTCGGCCTCTCCCTCGGGGGAGGAGGCCTCTTCTTCGTGGCCTGGCAGGTCACGTATCTCCATGAGATGGCCACCCGCGGTATCGATCTGAGTGGTGCGCAGCGCATCGTTGGCACCTCCGCCGGTTCGATGACCGCCGCGGTTCTCCAGAACGACTCCATCGGACGGTTCGACAAACAACTCGGCGTCATGGCGAAGATTCCTGCGCTGGTGGCGAAACTGGCCCCGGCCAGCGATTTCAGTCCGAGTCAGCAGCGAGCCCTCGAACTGTTCGGTGGTGCAACCGATGCAAGCACCGAGACACTTCGCAGTATCGGGGTTGCTGCGTTGGCTGCGGCGACACCGGCTCCTTCGGTCATGGAGCGCAATTCCGGTCTGGTCATCCTGTCGCGCAAGTGGGCGTCGCCGGCGCTGCACATCACGTGTGTCGACACGTATACCGGCGAGCGCTGTGTGATCACCCGGAATGCGAACGTCCCCATCGCACGAGCCGTGGCAGCCAGCAGCGCCATCCCCGGCGTGTTCTCCCCGCAACCCATCGGTGATCGTCGCTGCATGGACGGCGGGGTGAGCGGCTCGGGGACACATCTCGATCTGGTTGCTGGTGCTGAGCGAGTCGTCGTGTTGAGTCTCATCGATGGCTCACCCACCGAGGTCGGCGGTATGACCCAGGCCCCCGGCGCGTTCCATTCGGAACTCGAGGAACTGCGGGCATCGGGCAGTGAACTGTTCCTGCGCAGCCCCGAGACCATGGACATCGCCCGCCTCATGGATCCGAAGGCGGTTCCGGAAGCGATCGCTATGGCTCGTCGTCAGGCCGCCGCCGATGCTGATGCGCTGCGCGAGTTCCTCGCATGACCGATCTCTCGAAGCTCGAGGTCAATGAGGTACTCGCGGAGAGTTCTCGTCGCACTGGCGGTCTCACCGAACTCGGCACCGGTCCGTTCGTCGAACCACTCGCATTGTTCATGGAGTCGCTCCATCGCGATGCACAACTGAACGAACTCGGGGCGCTCATCGCCAGTGAGCGGGCGCTCATGCATACCGTTAACCGACTGAATTACATCGAGGATCGCAAGCGGTTCCCGGTCATTGCGCAACAACGCATCGTGAAGCCGGTGTTCATCATCGGCATGCCGCGCACCGGCACCACGATCCTGCACGACATCCTCGCCAAAGACCCCGCGAATCGTGCGCCGATGACCTGGGAGACCATGTTCCCGTCGCCACCTCCGCAACGGGCCACGTTCCGCACCGATCCGCGCATCGAACAGTGCGCCGCGTTGTTCCCGGCGCAGCAGGAGCAGAACCCGGGCTTCGAGGCCATCCACCCCACTGGTCCCGAGCTCACCCAGGAATGTGTCGTGATGATGGGTGAGGCCATGTGCACGCCGCTGTTCCACAATCAGTTCCGGGTTCCGACCTTCGAGGATTGGGTTGATCTCGAGGCCGACTGGTCCCATGTGTACGACTTCCATCACATGCAGCTGCAGCATCTGCAGTCGGGCTACGAGGGTGATCGTTGGGTGCTCAAGACCGGCGCCCATCTCTGGGGCCTCGAACATCTGCTGGCCACGTACCCCGATGCGCGCATCGTGTTCACCCATCGCGACCCGGTGAAGTCCATGACCTCGTACGCGAGTCTCACGTCGAAGGTCCGAGCTGTCGGGAGCGATCAGGTTGATCCCGCGGAGGTGGCATCGGACTGGATCCCGCGTCTGCAGCGTGTGCTCACCCGCAGCATCCGGATCCGCGCTGAGCACGAGTATCCCGATGCCGTGTTCCACGACATGATGTTCCGCGACTTCATCACCGATCAGTTCGCAGTCGTCGAGCAGATCTATGACGCCTTCGACATCCCGATGTCATCGGAGGGTGCGTCGGCGATGCAGGCATTCATCGATGCCAACCCACCGGGTGTGCACGGCGTGCATCGCTACACCCCTGAGGAGTACTCCATCGATCCGGCGCACGTGCGTGCTGAGTTCCGCGAGTACATCGAGCATTTCGAGCTGCCACCGGAGTAGCCCCGCAGCGGGGAGATCTCTCCGCTGGTCGGCGGCGTTCGGTAGATCCTGAGAGTCACCTGACAGTGACGATGACCCGACCCACCGTGGCCCGATCGGCCATATCAGTGATTGCTTGAGGCAGTTGTTCGAATGGCGGCGTGGCGCCGACCACGGGACGCGCGGCTCCGCTGCGCACCGCATCGAGGACCTCGCGCATGGCGTGCTCGCCCAGTGAGGTCGGGGCGACGTTCCAGCCCATGGCTCCCTTGAGCAGGGCGATCATGTCATCGGAGGTGTAGTTCAGCAGCACACCGCACAGCTTGAAGTTCCCCATGGCGATCCGACGGGGAACGATGAACGCCTCATCGGCCACAACCTTGTTCGAAGCGAACCCCATCATCAGATAGCGGCCGTTGTAAGCGATGCATTTCATCGAGGCATCCATGACCGCTTCACCGACGTTGTCGAACACGACATCGACTCCGCGACCGTCGGTGGCTTCCAGAACCACCTGGGAAAAATCCTCGGCGGAATAGTCGATGGCGACATCAGCGCCGAGCTCCCGGCACAGTTGCGCCTTCTCGGCTGAACCACAGGTGGCGAAGACCGTGGCGCCGGCATGCTTGGCCAGTTGGATGGCTGCGGAGCCCGAGCCGCCTGCACCGGCATGGATGAGCACGGTCTCGCCGGCCTGCAGATCGGCTCGATCGATGAGTCCGAGCCACGCCAGATGGAACGGGAACAGCAGCGCAGCAGCACCGGGAAGTTCGATGTCCTCGGGAACCTCGAACACTCCGGTGGCCGGGCAGATCGCGAACTCGGCGAAGCCACCGTGGGCTTGGCGGGTGATGGCTGCAACACGACGACCGAGAAGGGTTTCGGTGCCCGTTCCACACCCGACGACCACGCCGAACACCTCCATGCCGGGGCTGTAGGGAAAGGTGGGTGGCGCCATCATGTTGCCGCCGGTGATCCGCTCGAGATCGTTGAGGTTGAGCGGGATGGCCTGCACCTCGATGAGTACCTCGCCGGGTCCCGGTTCGGGGATGGGCACGGTTTCGAGGCGCAGCACCTCGAGAGGTGAACCGTAGTCGTGGACCCGCCAGGCCCTCATCTGGGTGGTCGCGATGGCGGCGCCAGTGGTCGCATCGGTCGGCGTTTCGGTCATGGATCCCCCTCAGAACAGGCCCTGATGTTGCCACGACAGCCTTGGTTCAGCTTCGGATGAAGATGAATCGGACTCGGCGGGAGCCGTAGAGTCGGACCTGTTCGTTCGCCGACCCCCGGAAAGACCATGGCTGAAACCGTTCACACCATCATCTACACCCAGACCGATGAGGCGCCGGCGCTGGCCACGGCCTCGTTCCTCCCCATCATCAGCGCGTTCTCCAGCGTCGCCGGTGTCGGGGTCGAGTTGCGCGACATCTCGCTCGCCGCCCGCGTGCTCTCGCAGTTCCCGGAGTCGCTCACTGCAGATCAGCAGGTGGCTGACGATCTCGCTGAACTCGGTGAACTCGTCACCCGCCCCGAGGCCAATGTCATCAAGCTTCCGAACATCTCGGCGTCAGTGCCCCAACTGAAGGCCACCATCGAGGAACTGCAGGCCCGTGGGTTCGCCATTCCCGACTATCCCGATGATCCGCAGACCCCGGCCGAGGTCGAGGCCAAGGCCAGGTACGACAAGGTCAAGGGCTCGGCCGTCAATCCGGTACTGCGTGAGGGCAACTCCGATCGTCGCGCTCCGGCATCGGTCAAGAACTATGCCCGCAGCCATCCGCATTCGATGGGGGCATGGTCGCCCGAGTCGAAGACCCACGTTGCCCATATGACCGGTGGCGACTTCCGCTCGAACGAGCAGTCGGTCACCATGGCGGCCCCCGACACATTGCGCATCGAACTCCATGGCGACGACGGCCAGGTCACCGTTCTCAAGCCCGCACTCCCAGTACTTACCGGTGAGGTGGTCGATGCCACCGTCATGAGTGCCGCTGCGCTCAATGCGTTCCTCGCCGAGCAGGTCGCGGACGCAAAGGCGAAGGGTGTGCTGTTCTCGGTTCACCTCAAAGCCACCATGATGAAGGTCTCCGACCCGATCATCTTCGGGCATGCGGTCAAGGCGTTCTTCGGTGATGTCTTCACCAAGCATGCAACCACCTTCGACGCGCTCGGTGTTTCGGCCAACGACGGTATGGGCGATCTCCTCAACCGCATCGCGTCGCTACCCGAGGCAGGGCGTTCGGCCATCGAGGCCGATATCGCCGCCGCCATTGCCGCCGGTCCGGCGCTCGCCATGGTCGACAGCGACAAGGGCATCACCAATCTGCATGTGCCCAGCGATGTCATCGTCGACGCCTCGATGCCGGCCATGATCCGCACCTCAGGCCAGATGTGGAACGCCGCTGGTGAAGAGCAGGACACCAAAGCGGTCATTCCCGATTCCAGCTACGCGGGTGTCTACGACGTCGTCGTGAAGGATTGCATCGCCAACGGAGCGTTCGACCCCGCCACGATGGGTTCGGTGCCCAACGTGGGACTCATGGCGCAGAAGGCCGAGGAATATGGCTCCCACGACAAGACCTTCGAGATCGCCGCACCCGGCGTGGTCAAGGTGCTTGATGCCAGCGGCGCCACACTCATGGAGCACCGTGTCGAAACCGGCGATATCTGGCGGGCCTGCCAGACCAAGGACGCCGCAGTGCGCGACTGGGTGAAGCTGGCTGTCACCCGTGCGCGTGCCACCGGTGCGCCGGCCGTGTTCTGGCTCGACGAGTCACGGGCCCATGATGCCCAACTCATCGCCAAGGTTGCGGCGTATCTGCCCGATCACGACATGTCGGGTCTCACCATTGAGATCATGACCCCCGAGGCCGCAACGGCGTTCTCGCTCGAGCGCATCCGTCGCGGCGAGGACACCATCTCGGTCACCGGCAACGTGCTGCGTGATTACCTCACCGACCTCTTCCCGATTATGGAACTCGGTACCAGCGCCAAGATGCTGTCGATCGTGCCGCTCATGAACGGTGGCGGCCTGTTCGAGACCGGTGCCGGCGGTTCTGCCCCGAAGCATGTGCAGCAGCTCGTCAAGGAGAACTACCTCCGTTGGGATTCACTCGGTGAGTTCCTCGCCCTTGCGGCTTCACTCGAGCACCTCGCTGTTGTCGGCGACAACGCTCGTGCGCAGTCCCTGGCCGATGCGCTGGATCTCGCCACTGGCCGTCTGCTCGACGAGAACCGTTCGCCGGCCCGTCGTGTCGGTCAGCTCGACAACCGCGGCAGTCACTTCTACATCGCGCTCTACTGGGCCCAGGCACTCGCGGCCCAGACCACCGACGCGGCACTCTCGGCGCTGTTCACTCCGGTGGCGGCGGCATTGGCCGACAACGAGCAGGCCATCGTGGGCGAACTCAACGCCGTGCAGGGCTCACCTGCCGATATCGGGGGGTATTACTTCCCCGATCCGGCGCTCGTCTCTAAGGTGATGCGGCCGAGCGCAACCTTCAACGCCATCATCGACTCGTTCGGCGCCTAGGAGTCATCATGAGCCATATCCCGGATCCACCGC
>Ga0208249_1000677_pt1 | contig 11202 bp, 9 predicted proteins | sample CryBogmetaGMA1M_FD_184546 | JGI IMG/M metagenome (GOLD analysis project Ga0208249, IMG submission 184546) | Freshwater microbial communities from Crystal Bog, Wisconsin, USA - MA1M (SPAdes) | ecosystem: Environmental > Aquatic > Freshwater > Lake | place: Crystal Bog, Wisconsin, USA | collected...
CCGAGAATCTCCTCCGCCACGCGCTCGAGAAAATCAGCTCGCTCCGCGCCGGTCGTCCGGGCGAACGGCCCGGCCGCCGCGTCGGCCGCCGCGAGGGCCTCCTCGGCGTCGATCGGGCGGGCGAGTTGGAACTTGCCGTCGAGGGGAGTGCCGTCGGCGGGTGAGGAGACGGCGAAGGTCCGTCCACTCTTGCGCAGGGCGGCGGCGACGAAATTGAGACCGTGGAGCGGAGCCATCGAGGATTCCTTCGGAGAGAGCGGGGGGCGTGCAGGAGACGATTCAGACGGTGACAACCGGATTCTCGAGGACTCCGATCCCGTCGACAGCGATCCGCACCACGTCGCCAGCACGGAGTGTGAATGATTCGTCGGGAACGACACCGGTGCCGGTGAGGAGCACGGCGCCGTGGGGAAAGCGCTGGCTACGCAGCAGCCAGCCGGCCAGATCGGCCAGGCCCCGCTTGATTTGGTCGATCCGCGTCTCGCCGGCAAAGATCGTTGAGCCTCCGCGGATGATCTCGATGCCGATCGACCAGCGTCGGATCGTCGCCTCGTCGGTCTCCAGGGCCACCCAGGGGCCGAGCGCACAGGAGCGGTCGTACGTCTTGGCCTGCGGCAGGTAGAGGAGATTCTCCCCTTCGATGTCGCGCGAGCTCATGTCGTTGCCGATCGCACAGCCGACGATGGCCCCGCGCGTGTTGATCACGAGGGCGAGCTCCGGCTCCGGCACGTTCCACGTCGCGTCACCGCGGATGCCGACGGCGTCGCCGGTGCCCACGACCTTCTCGGCGAGGCTCTTGAAGAAGATCTCGGGTCTGTCAGCATCGTAAACACGATCGTAGGCGGTGGCGCTGAAGTCCGATTCTTCCATCCGCGCCGTCTTGCTGCGGAGGTACGTCACGCCCGCGGCCCACACCTCCTGTTGCTCCACTGGCGCCAGGAGCGTGACGTCGGCAAGGGGAAGGTGGGGGGCGAGTGGGGCAAGCGCTGCCACGATCTTCGCCGGCTCGGCGCTGTCGAGGAGCGCCGTGAGGCTCGAGATACCGGCAGCGGAGAGATCGGCGATGGTGTCCCGGCCCCACGCGGCACCGACTTTTGCCGGGGCCCCGGAAGCGGTGAGGAAGCGGCAGACGAGTGATGTGGCCGTGCCGGGCGTTCGAGGCGAGTGGTGAAGCGACGGGGGAGAGACCATGGGGTAAGTTCCTCGGCGAGCGGACGCTGGAGACCGGGGCGGGATTGTCCGGGCGCCGCCGGGGGTTGGCAAGCGTGGCGGGGCTTTCCCCCGCGGGACGGTCCCGGTACCGTGATGGGGCTTGTGGGTCGTTCGGGGGGAGTTTTCCGGGAGCCGTCCACCATGACAGATCGATTGCCGCATGCGCCCGAGGCACACACACCTGCCGGCGCGATCCTTGGCCGCCGCCGGTTTCTCAGCCGGTCCGCCACAGCGGCCGTGGCCGCGAGCCCGGCCTGGAGCTTCATGATCGTCCCCCGCCATGTCCTCGGTGGGCAGGGACAGGTGCCCCCGAGTGAACGGGTCAACCTCGCCGGCATCGGCGTCGGCGGCATGGGCGGGGGCGACGTCGGCACGTTCACCAAGCTCGGCGCGAACTTCGTCGCCCTTTGTGACGTCGACGACGAACGTGCCCAGGGGACTTTCCAGGCTCACCCCAAGGCGACGCGCTACAAAGACTTCCGCGTCATGCTTGACAAGGAGGGGAAGCACCTCGACGGCTGCACCATCAGCACCCCGGACCACACCCATGCCGTCGCCGCCATGGCCGCCATCGGCTCAGGCAAGCATGTCTATGTCCAGAAGCCCCTCACCCACACCCTCCGGGAGGCCCGCACGCTGACCGAGGCCGCCCGCAAGGCGGGCGTCGTCACGCAGATGGGCAACCAGGGGCACGCCACCGAAGGGGCTCGGCTCACCAACGAATGGATTCAGGCCGGCATCATTGGCGAGGTCCGCGAGGTTCACACCTGGTCCGACCGGGCGGGCCGGCTCTGGAAGCAGGGGATCAATCGCCCCGAGGGCACCCCGCCGATCCCTGCTACCCTCGACTGGAACCTCTGGCTCGGCCCCGTCGCCGATCGCCCGTATCATCCCGCCTACTGTCCTCATGCGTGGCGCGGTTGGGTCGACTTCGGCACCGGCGCCCTCGGCGACATGGGCTGCCACATCATCGATCATCCGATGTGGGCCCTCGCCCTCGGCTCCCCCACGACCGTCGAATCGCGGATCACCCTCGACGGCGCCTACCTTGAAGGCAACACGCGCAACTTCGACTCCTTTCCGATCGCGGCGGTCGTCACCTACGACTTCCCCGCCCGCGAGGCTGCCGGAAAAACCCTCCCTCCCGTCCGCATGACCTGGTACGAGGGGGGGCTGATGCCGCCGACGCCCGCAGAGCTGCCGGCTGGGGAAAAGCTCCCCGACAACGGCGTCCTGTACGTCGGCTCGAAGGGGAAGATGTTCCATTCCTCCCACGGCGGCACCCCGCGGCTCCTCCCGGCCGATTTTGCTGAAAGTGCCAAGGCCGTGCCTGCGTCGATCCCCCGCTCCCCTGGCCACTACGAGGAATGGCTCCTCGCCTGCAAGGGGCAGGGGAAGACGATGTCGAACTTCGACGTCTCCGGCCCCCTCACCGAGACGGTCCTCCTCGGTGTCCTCGCGATGCGCGTTCCTGGCGAACGGATCGAGTGGGATGGGCCGAATCTCCACGTCAAGAATCTCCCCGATCTCAACCAGCACCTCCACATCGACTACCGGCCCGGGTGGTCGCTCGGATGACTCCAATGACTCCGATGAGAGACATCGTTCTCCGCTTCGTCCTCCTTGGGGCTCTCCTCGTCGCTGCCAGCGCTCGTCAGGCCGTGGCCGCCGACAATGAGCTCACCGTGGCGGAGAAGGCTGCCGGCTGGCAGCTCCTCTTCGACGGCCGCACGACGACAGGGTGGATGAGTCCGAAGGGGAAGCCGCTCCCCCAGAGCCATGTGCAGGACGGGGCCCTCAACCCGCACCCCTGCGATTACATGCTCGTCTTTGAAAGGCCGCTCGAGGATTACGAGCTGGCCCTCGAGTTCAAGATCAGCCCCAAGTGCAATAGCGGAATCTTCGTCCGCACCTGGCCGCTCGAACCGCGGCCTGGCAAGGATGTCGGCTTCAACGGGATCGAGATTGCCATCGATGACACGACGACGGCCGACTTCCACGATACGGGCGCCCTCTACGATCTCGTCAAGCCGACGGCCAACGCGATGAAGCCGGCCGGCGAGTGGAACACGGCGCTGGTCACAAGCCGGGGGCCGAAGCTCGAGGTGGCGATCAACGGCCGCATCGTGTCGGCCATCGATTTCGATCAGTGGCCCGAGGCGAATCGTCGCCCCGATGGTTCGATGCACAAGTTCGACGTCGCTTACAAGGCTCATCCGCGGCGCGGCCATGTCGGGCTCCAGGATCATGGCTCGGATTGCTGGTATCGCAACATCAAGCTCCGCCCGCTCGCGGCGGCGGCGAAGTGATCCGTTTCTCGTCGCCCCGTCCGGAGAATCCCCGTGCCAAGTGACAATCCCGCCGGCCAGCGGTCGGACGCTCCCGGTGCGGTCGGCCGCCCCACGAACACGCGCTGGCTGGTCGTCGCCTTCGCCGTGTCGCTCGCCGTCCTCCAGTACGTCGATCGGGTTTGCATCGCCCAGGCCGGTCCTGTGATCCAGAAGGACCTCGGACTCACCGACATCCAGATGGGCATGGTGTTCTCGGCGTTCACGCTCGCCTACGCGCTGTTCGAGATCCCCGGGGGGTTCCTCGGCGACTGGATCGGGCCGCGGAAGGTGATCCTGCGAATCGTGCTTTGGTGGAGCTTCTTCACCGCCGCGACCGGCTGGGTGCGGAGTTTCTGGCCGCTGGTCGGGGTGCGTTTCCTGTTCGGCGCGGGCGAAGCGGGCTGCTTCCCCAACATCTCCAAGGCCTTCAAACGTTGGCTCCCCCCCTCGGAACGCGCCCAGGCGCAGGGGGTGCTCTGGTTCTCGGCGCGGTGGGGCGGAGCGATCACCCCGTTCCTGCTCTGGGCTCTCCTCGAGTTCGTTCACTGGCGGACGGCCTTCCTCGTCTTCGGGCTCGTCGGGGTCGCCTGGGCCCTGGCCTTCAATGCCTGGTTCCGCGACGACCCTCGCACGCACCCCCAGGTCAACGCCGCCGAGGCGGCTCTTCTCCCGGTCGGCTCCGACGCCGGCGATGACCACAAGCATGTCCCCTGGGGGCCGATGTTCTCCTCCGTGACCGCCTGGGGACTCTTCGGCCAGTACTGGTGCATGAGCTACGCCTGGTACTTCTTCATCACCTGGTTCCCCAAGTACCTCATCGCCGACCGAGGCTTCGATCTCAAGGCAACCAGCGCCCTGCTCGCGGGGTTGCCGCTGGCCCTCGGCGGCCTCGGAGCCTTCACCGCCGGTTGGATCACGCCACCGCTGGTGCGGCGCTTGGGCCCGACCGCCGCGCGCCGGGGGATCGGGTTTGTGGCCATGGCCTCCGCAGGAGTCCTCTTCTTTTCCTCCACGCGTTTCGACAATCCGTACGTGGCGGTGCTGCTGATCGCGCTTGCGAGCTTTGCCATGGATCTCACGCTCCCGGGGTCGTGGACGACCTGCATGGACATCGGCGGCCGGGGCGTCGGCTCGCTCTCCGGCGCCATGAACATGATGGGAAACCTCGGTGGCGTCGTCTCGTCCGCGGTGGTGGGGGCGATCATCGACACGCAGGTCGACCGGACGGGAACGCTCCTCGGTGCCCTCATCGCCCGGTTCGGTGCCTGGAACCTTTCGATCGTCATCACGTCGATGGCCTGCTTCGTTGGCGCTTGCTGCTGGCTGCTGGTCGACCCCGTCACCCCTCTCGATCTCGGCGATCCGGAGCACGGCCCCGCCCACACGCCCCCGTCGCGCTGATTCCCACCACGAGACGCACCGATGACCTCCCCCGATGTCTCCCTCTCGGACGATCCCCACGGCCCCGTCGGAGAAACCGTCTACGACATCCAGTCGGCCGCCGACGGTCCCTCCGGCGTGCTGCCCCTCACCGACGACATGCTGCGACACGCCCCCTCGGGCGATCTCTTCGGGCTCTCACAGAACGTCGGGATGGGATGGGCCGCGTCGGGATCTGCCGATCCGCAGTTTCTCATCCTCTCGACGCAAGGGGGCGTTCGCGCCCCCGACGGCCGGCCGGTTGCCCTCGGCTACCACACCGGCCACTGGGAGATCGGGCTCCTCGTCGAGGCGGCCGCGGAGGAGCTGCGCCGGCTCGGGAAGGTTCCCTTCGCCGGTTTCTGCTCCGATCCCTGTGATGGCCGTAGCCAGGGAACGACGGGCATGTTCGACAGCCTTCCCTACCGCAATGACGCCGCCACGGTGCTGCGCCGCCTCGCCCGATCGCTGCCGCTGCGACAGGGGGTGCTCGGGATCGCCACCTGCGACAAGGGCCTCCCGGCAATGCTCATGGCGCTCTGCGGGCTCCCTGATCTCCCCGGCGTGATCGTCCCCGGCGGCGTCACCCTCCCGCCACGGAGCGGCGAAGACGCGGGCAAGATCCAGACGATTGGCGCCCGCTACAGCCACGGCCTGATCACGCTTCAAGAGGCGGCCGATCTCGGCTGCCGGGCTTGCGCCACCCCGGGAGGCGGGTGCCAATTCCTCGGTACGGCGGCAACGGCGCAGGTGGTGGCCGAAGCGCTCGGCCTCACGCTTCCCCATGCGGCGCTCGTTCCCTCGGGGCAGCCGGTGTGGCGCGACCTCGCCGTCCGTTCGGCGCGGGCGCTGGTGTCGCTCGCCGGGGCCGGATCGACGACGCGCGACATCCTCACGGCCAGCTCGTTCTACAACGCGATGGTCGTTCACGCCGCCTTCGGCGGCTCGACGAATCTCCTCCTCCACATCCCCGCCTTCGCGCACGCCGCCGGCCTCCCCCTGCCGACGGTCGATGACTGGATCGGGGTCAACAAGATCGTGCCGCGCCTCGTGAGCGTGCTTCCCAACGGGCCCGTCCATCATCCCACCGTGCGCGTGTTCCTCGCCGGTGGCGTGCCGGAGGTGATGCTCCATCTCGATTCGATCGGGCTCCTCGACTCCACCGCCCGGACGGTGAGTGGATGGACCGTCGGCGAAACGCTCGACTGGTGGCGGACGAGCGACCGGCGGAAGCGCTTCCGCCGGCTCCTTACCAAGCTTGACGGCGTCGATCCAGACGACGTCATCCTTCCGCCCGAGAAGGCGGCTCGGGCCGGGCTGAAGGGGACGCTCGCCTTTCCACGCGGCAACCTCGCCCCGGAGGGCTCCGTCGTCAAGGCGACGGCGATCGACCCGAGCGTGATCGGCGCCGACGGCGTCTATCTCCACGAGGGGCCCGCACGGGTGTTCACGAGCGAGAAGGCCGCCATCGCAGCGATCAAGGAGGGAAAGATCGTCGCCGGCGACGTCATGATCCTCGCCGGTGTCGGCCCGATGGGAACGGGGATGGAGGAGACCTATCAGGTGACGAGCGCCTTGAAGCACATTCCAGGGGGCAACCGGGTGGCGCTGATCACCGATGCCCGCTTCTCCGGCGTTTCCACCGGGGCGTGCATCGGCCATGTCGGCCCAGAGGCGCTCGCCGGCGGGCCGCTCGGCAAGCTGCTCGACGGCGACATCGTCCGGGTCGTGATCGACACCGGGAGCGTCAGTGGCTCGATCGATCTCGTCGGGTGGACGGGCCATGACGCGGGGAGCTCGAGTGCTGAAGCCGGGGCGAGTGAATTGGCTCGACGCTCCTCCCGCCCCGATCTCGCCGCCGATCCCCATCTCCCCGACGACACCAAGCTCTGGGCGGTGCTCCAATCGGCCAGCGGCGGTACCTGGCGGGGCTGTATCTATGACTCGGAGCGGATCGCCGCGCGGCTTTCGCGCGACTGACGGTCCTTCCGCGGGCCATTCAGGAGCAGGCCCAAGGGCGTGTGGCGGACGAGAAGTTGGTAGCTCACGAGGAGAATCGCGGTAGCAAGCGTCGTCACGAGGAAGAACTTGAGCGTGCCGGGCAGGGGCCAGCCGCGGGAGTATTGCTGGAGCACGATCACCACCGGCATGTGGGCGAGGTAGAGCCAGTAGGCCGAGTCGGAGAGGTAGCGCCACATCGGGCTCTCCGCCGGCACGAGCCAGCGGAAGAAGCCGATCGCGGCGAAGCTCATCAGCCAGGCATAGAGCACCTGCGACAAGGCTCCGGCTACGGGGAACTGCATCGTGACGAGGCCGACGGGGAAGCAGATCACAAGGCCGATGAGCAACGGCACGAGCCAGCGCCGTCCGACGCTCTCGACGTCGTTGTTCGACCGGTGTTCGGCGAGGAACAACAACGCCCCGTAGCCGAAGAAAACAGCGTAGTAGGCGAGGACATGCGGCTGGGGGAGGAGCCCGGCGGAGGTGTCGGGACCGAAGCCCGGTGCGAACAGCCCCATGAAGAGTTGCGGGACGAGCGTCAGCGGCACCGTCCAGAGCAGGGCCGCCGGGGAAGTGACGAGCCAGCCGGGTGGAGAGGGGAGGCGGAGACTTGTCGCCAGCGCGGCGACCGCGGCAAACCCGACGGCGAGCCAGCAGAGAAACATCAGAAACCACAGATAGTTGAGCGTCATGCCGGTGAGGAGCGACTGCGGCGACGGATCGAGCGGCATGGCAACGACAAACTTCGGGGAGAGAAGCCAGTCGCGGTAGGCATCGCGGGCCCGCGTCATCAGATCAGCCGGCGGGGGGACCGGCACCGCGGTTGATTCCCCCGTGCGCGCGGCGAGGAGCGCGCGGATGGCGTCACGCTCGGCGCGGAGCGTTTCCGGGGGCGCAAGGTCGATTCGGAGAAGACCGGCGATGAAGGCGGTGGTGCCGGCGTCGGCGTTCGTCGAGTCGAGGGGGCTTCCACCATCTGGTCCGCGCTTCGCAGGATCGGCACCTGCCTCCAGGAGGAGCTGCACGACCGGCAGGCGGCCGGCGAAGGCCGCGGCGTGGAGGGGAGTGCGGCCGTCGCTGCCGAGGGCCTCGGCGTCGGCGCCGGCGCCAAGGAGCGTCCGGGCCACGTCGACGTCCCCGACGAGGGCCGCGAGCGTGATCAGTGGTAGGCGGAACTCGGTGTCGATCCCGGTGGCGTCGGCACCGGCTGCGATCGCTGCGGTGACGCCGCCGGCATCCCTGGCCCGGATCAGCTTGGTCAACGGCGAGGCAGGCCCGGCGGGCACCGTCGGAGCGCCCGCAGCGGCGGCACCCGGGGCTTGCTTGGTCACCCAGTCGAAGAGAGGAAGCAGCGTGCAGAAACTGAGGAGCAAGGGGACGAAGACCCGCTTGTATCGCTGCGCGAGCATCGCCGCGGCGCCGCGACGCTGCCAGAGCATCGCCGTGAAGAAGCCGCTGACGAGGAAGAACAGCGGCATGCGGAAGCCATGGATTGCGAGGAACAGCAGGCCGAGCCAGGGGGCCGGCTGCGTGTCCTGCACCGGCCACGGGATTCCCGGGACGTAGGCGAGACTGGCGTGGAGGAGGATGCCGAGGAGCATCGCCACGCCGCGGAGGGCATCGAGATCGTGGCGACGGGGATCGGTAGGGGGGCTCATCGATTCTATTTCCAGGGGCAGGCCGGCCGCACAGGGGGCATCGTAGCGGGAGAGCCGGAATCGCGTCCTCACCGTCCCGCGGTCGCCTTGCGACGCTCACTGAGGGCCCGCTGATACTCGAAGAACCGGGCTCGCTGCGACGCGCTGGTATTGTCGATGACGCCCTTGCGGCCGGCGTTGCGGGAGTCTTCGCTCGGCGTCTGGGGCGGTGCGCTGCCTCTGCCTGCGGCACCTCCAGGTTGGCCTGTGGCCTGCGTGGCAGTGGCTGCTGCGGGGCGTGCCGCAGCCGTGGCCGCGAACGCTCCAAGGAGAAGATTCTCGCTCTGGATCTGTCGGTCGAGCTCGGCCTTTCTGCCTGCCGGTGGAGTGGCGAAGAAACGGTCCATAGCGCGACGTTTTCCGGCTTCCGCCGTAGCCCATCCCGCGGCGGCTGCCTGCCCGCGCAACCTCGGTGGAAGCGACTCGGTCTTCTCCTTGATCTTTCCCCACGCGTCGGCGATCACCCTGGCTTCCGCCTCGGTCTTCGGACCCCCGTCGACGGCCACCAACCGATCGGCCTCCCGCTGCATCGCGATGACTTCGGCGAGGCGTGGATCGGTGGTGAAGCGGATCCAGCCGCCGAGCCAGGCGATGAGGAACAGGGCGACGGCGGCAAGGAGCGTGCGGCCGCCCCAGCGGCGGAGCGTCGGATTCATGCGGGATTTCCGGGATGGTTGTCCGGTCAGAGATTGTCAACGTGGCCGTCGAGGAACAGATAGTTGCGGGCGCCGTCCTGCGGCGGTCGGCGGAGGGCGTTGGGGTTGGCACCGTTGAAGGCGGCCTCTTCCCCGGAGGCGAAACCGAAACCCCCGCCGTGGAACGCATCGAACTCGAACATCACCCACAGCTTCGAAGTGCCCCCCTGCACGCCCCCGACGTTCATCGCCTCCTCGCGGGTGAGGTTGGCGAGGCGCCATTCCGGATATTCGTAACTCGTGCCTTCGTAGGGAAGCGACTGGTATTCCGGCGGGGCATCGGCGAGCGATTTGCCGATGGCGGCAAGGTCGCTTTTGAATCGCTCCATCCCCCGGGTCGACTTCTGGAAGTAGGAGATGTCGGAGGGGCATTTGAAGATGTTGCGGTTGTTCTCCGAGTAGGGGCCGAGGGCCGCGGCGATGCTCTGCCGGGCGGGGCGATCCTCGGTGGCGAAGATCAGTTCGTCACTCGGGAGTGAAGCCGCATCGGGGAATCGTCCTCGGCTCTTGCGGTCGAGAAACATCGTCAGCGCGATTCCCACCTGCTTGAGGTTCGACTTGCACTCCGTCCGCCGGGCTGCTTCCCGGGCCGCCTGCACGGCCGGGAGGAGGAGGCCAACGAGCAGGCCGATGATCGCGATCACGACGAGCAGCTCGACGAGCGTGAACGCCTCCTTGTTTCGGGCGCCGGCCACGCGGCGTGCCCCCGGGCGACCGCTCGCTGGTTGGTTGGGGGGCGCGGAGGGAATGGTTGGCATGATGCCTCCACGGGGGCGGTAGGACCGTCGCGTGACAGCTCGCTCAGTGACAGCCTGTTCAAGAGAAACGGCCGGGAAACCGAATCCTGACAAGGCTCCTGAAAACCGTCCAATCCGCCCCGATTCGCTCTATTGACAGAATTGGACGCCGCGTCTTCGGCTCGGGTGGGGCGCCTCGAAGGTAGCGTGCGGCGTACCAGAGATCGTAGGCTCCTCGGCATCAAAGCAGCCCATCGATCAGTCCCACAGCAGACTAGAGGCGGATCCCCGTGACCGAAGCCCTCATCGTCGTCGACTTGCAAAACGACTTTTGTCCTGGAGGGGCTCTCCCGGTCGACGACGGCGACGCCATCGTGCCCCTGGTGAACAGGCTGCTGGCGCAGGCTAAGGTCCGCATCCTGACGCAGGACTGGCATCCGCCGCAGCACGGCTCGTTTGCCGCCAATCACCCCGCCGCCAGGCCGTTTGACCGTGGGCTCGTCGGCGGCGTCGAGCAGGTTCTCTGGCCGGTGCACTGCGTGCAGGGGACGAGCGGGGCGGAGTTCCATCCCGGCCTCGAGACCGACCGGGCCGACCTCATCCTCAGAAAGGGGAGGAATGGGGCGTTGGACAGCTATTCAGCTTTCTTTGAGAACGATCGGGTCTCGCCGACGGGGCTCGATGGCTACCTCCGGTCGCGGGGCGTTGATGCGGTGGCGGTCGTCGGGCTCGCCCTCGACTTCTGCGTGGCGGCGACGGCGGTCGACGCGGCCGGGCTCGGCTACCGGGTGCGCGTCCTCGAGTCGGCTTGCCGGGCGATCGATCAAGCAGGGTCGCTTGCCGCGTGCTGGGCGGCGATGGACAAGGCCGGGGTGACGATCGAGCGCGGGGGAGCTCTCTGATGACAGCCTTCGCCAGTCAAGCATGCTCCGAGAGTGACTCGCCCGTCATCCGCTCCAGGGTCGACACCGATTTCTACAAGTTGCTGATGGCACAGTCGGTGATCCGCCATCGGCCTGCAGTCGAGGTGACGTTTTCCATCGTCAATCGGACGAAGTCGGTGCGGCTGGCCGACGACGTGGACGAGGAAAGACTCAGGGCGGAGCTCGAC
>Ga0208249_1000684_pt1 | contig 11169 bp, 7 predicted proteins | sample CryBogmetaGMA1M_FD_184546 | JGI IMG/M metagenome (GOLD analysis project Ga0208249, IMG submission 184546) | Freshwater microbial communities from Crystal Bog, Wisconsin, USA - MA1M (SPAdes) | ecosystem: Environmental > Aquatic > Freshwater > Lake | place: Crystal Bog, Wisconsin, USA | collected...
CCCCGCCGGCGCGTCGAGGCCCGAGGCAGAGGAGGTGGCCTGGCCGGGCGTCCCGGGGTTGTCGCGGGCCACCGACCACATCGCGATCATGCCCAGCCCCTTCTGCCGAGCGAAGTCTTCGAGCGTCTGGGCGTCGGCGAGGGTGAACACCTCGGAGAGCACGTCGTTGACACCGAGCATCGGGGTCACGCCCAGCTGATTCCAGCCGAACCCCTGGCTGAACTCCGCGAACAGGGTCGTGAGCTGCGTGTGGGTGTTCGTGGCGGCGAGCACCGCATACGCGCCCATCGACTTCGCCGAGGCTCCGGTGGTCGGTGCGGCCGACTCGCCGTAGTCCATCGCCATCACGTTCACGCCGTCGAGCACCACGCCGGCCCGGAGGGCGGCCCGCACCACGTTCAGGCCGTCGGCCGTGAGGCCGTCGGGCAGGACGGGCAGCGTGTACCAGACCTCCAGGCCGGGCCGAGACTGCTGGAGCAGCTTGAGCGCGTTGCTGCCGAGAGTGATTGCAGCCGGATCGGCCACCGCCGCTCCCTCGATGTCGAAGTCGATGCGGTTGAGCCCGTAGGCATCGACGATGCCGGCGTACGCCCCGGCCAGATCCGCCGCGGTCCGCCCGTGCGCCGCGTACCACTGGGCGAGGCTCGTGCCGGCCGCTCCGCCGAGCGAGATCATCACGTCGCCCCCGGCCGCCTGGAACGACCGGATCGACTGGTTGATCGCGACGGCCTGCTCGTTGGTGGAGGTGGGGGCGAGCACGGACAGCCCCGCCCAGGCGGGTGTGCCATCCGGAGCGGCCTGGATGAAGCCGAGCGTCACCAGCGACACACCGCGGGTGCCGGCAATCGTGAGCAGGTTCGGCACGGGCCACATCCCCATGTCCACGTAAGGCGCGAAGTAGGCCTCGCCCCACTTCTGATCACCGGCGTTGCCGGAGTTGATCCCGCCGGGCGGAAGGGTCGGAGTGGGGGTTGGCGTCGGTGTGGGTGATGGAGACGGGGTCGGCGTTGGTGTCGGCGTGGACGCATTGGCGAGCACGCCGGAGATATAGGCCGTGGCCGAGGGATCCTTGCAGGTGAAGTTCGCGATCGTGAGGCTCGCCAGCGGCACGCCCTCCAGGCGATACGACTGCTGCATGCTCGGGATCCGCAGGACGGCGCTGCCCGTCTCGTCGGCGAGCCGCAGTTCGCCGCCGGTGAACCAGTCGAGGGCGAGGACGTCAGCCGCGGGATGGAAGTCGGGGATCGTGACGTTCTGGTTCCACGACCAGGTGATCGTGAAGGTTCGGGGGGCGGTAGCCGCCGCCATGGCTCCGGGTGGTTCGATTGCGGCGGCGAGTAGGAGGGTGTCGCTCGTGCCCGAGGGGCTCACCGAGAACATGGCCCGGGCTTCGAGCTGCTCCGAGGCGAACTGTCCCGGCTGGTGGCGGACGAGTCGCGAGATGAGCCGCCGCTGGCTCCGCCGCTGCTGCCGGGTCGGCACCGGCAAGGCCAGCGTGCCGAGGAACTGGTGCACGTTCATGACGCACCTCCGTGACCCCTGCTTCGATCGTAAGACGGGTTGGGCCGGGCCGCCACGACTGGGCGAACCAGCCGCCGGCGACGACCGCCTATTCATACGTGCCTCGCGTCTGATGGGTCGCGGGACCCGCTTTTCAGGCCGGATTTCTTCGGCCGGACGCCAGGCATTTGTTTTTTCTATGAAAGTGAGCAACTTATCTATTGATGCCAGAGCGGGGCGATTGCCAATGATGGTCTGTGGGGAAGGCATGTGCATGCCTCCGTTCGACGATCGCAGCAGGAGCCGTCTCATGTGTGGCACGAACCCGATGACGAACACCAATCGCCGGCACTGGCTGGCCGCCGTCGCGGCGAGCGGCGTCGTGGCGGCGCGGTCCTCGTGGGGCCGGGCCTCGAGCCCGGATCGGGCGCCGACGGCCGACATGAGCCCGGTCGAGGCCCTCGACTTTCTCCGGGCTGGCAACACCCGGTTCGTCGCCGGCCGGAGTGCCGCTCCGAATCGCGACATCGGGCGGCTCCGGGAGGTGGCGCCGCGGCAGACGCCGTTTGCCGCCTTTCTCGGCTGTGCCGACTCCCGGGTACCGATCGAGATCGTTTTCGATCAGGGATTCGGTGACCTGTTCGTGACGCGGATCGCCGGCAACGTCGCCGCCACGGAGAACATCGCCAGCCTGGAGTTCGCCACGGAGGTGCTCGGCGCGAAGGTGCTCTATGTGCTCGGCCACACGTCGTGCGGCGCCGTCACGGCCGCGGCGAAGGCCGCGCCGGTGCCGGGGCAGATTTCGGCGCTCTTCCAGCACATCCGGCCGGCCGTGCGCGCCGCCAAGGGAGACGTGACAGCGGCGATCCGCGAGAACGTGCGGCTCCAGGCCCAGACGCTGGTCGAGGGATCCACGGTGATCTCGTCGCTCGTGTCGTCCGGCAAGGTGATCGTGGCCGGCGGCGTGTTCGATCTCGAGACGGGCCTGGTGGAGACCATCGATCTGGCGTGACCGGCCCGGCGGTCACCGGAGGCGAGGCGGCGGTTCATGGACTGGCTCAACTACCATCACCTGCTCTACTTCTGGACAGCCGCGAAGGAGCAGGGTGTCTCGAAGGCCGCGGCGGCTCTCCACGTCGCCCAGCCGACCGTCACCGCGCAGGTGCGGGCGCTCGAGCGGGCGCTCGGCCAGCGGCTCTTCGAGCGGCAGGGCCGCAACCTCCGGCTCACGGCCGAAGGGGAGAAGGTGTTCCGCTACGCCGACGAGATCTTCTCGCTCGGCCGGGAACTGCTGCAGACGGTGAAGGGGGAGCCACAGCAGGCTCCGCGGCGGTTCCGGGTGGGTGTGTCCGACGCCCTGCCGAAGCTGACGACCTACCGGCTGCTCGAACCGGCCCTGGCGATCCAGCCGGCCTTCCGGCTGCACGTGCGGATCGATAAGACCGAGCGGCTGCTCGGCGAACTCGCGGTGCACGGCCTCGACATCGTGATCGCCGACACCCCGATGATGCCGAGCCTGCGGGTGCGGGCCTTCAGCCACCTGCTCGGCGAGACGACCATGTCGATCTACGGAGCGGCCGACCTGGCCCGGGCGATCCGCCGGGAGTTTCCCCGGTCGCTGCACGGCGCCCCGCTCCTCCTGCAGACGACGAACACGGCCGTCCGGCAGTCGCTCGACCAGTGGTTCGACGTCCACCAGATCGTGCCGACGGTGGTCGGCGAGGTGGAAGACATGGCGATGCTGCAGACCCTCGGTGAGCATGGTCTTGGCCTGTTCGCCGCCCCCACCGTGATGCGGAAGGAGATCTGCCACCGCCACCACGTGGCCTGGGTCGGTGAACTCGACAAGGTTCGCGAGAAATTCTATGCCATCTCGATCGAGCGGCGGATCACGCATCCCGCCGTGAAGCTGATCGCCGATCAGGCGAAGCGCCGGCTGTTCACGTGAGCCGATCTCGACGAAGCGCCCGCACCATGGGCTACGCTCTGCGAGGCCTCGATGCCCTGGTGGCCGAGGCGTCCACACGATCCGCGAAGTGGCCGGCGCATGCATGACATCGATCTCATTCTGACGCTGACGGGTGGACTGGCGGCCGCCCTGGTCCTCGGCACCATCACGCACCGCCTCCGGCTGTCGCCGATCGTGGGCTACATCCTGGCCGGTGTCGTGGTCGGGCCCGCCACGCCGGGATTCGAAGCGGATCGCTCGCTCGCCGAGCAGCTGGCGGAGATCGGCGTGATCCTCTTGATGTTCGGGGTGGGGCTCCATTTTCACTTCAAGGAGCTGCTCGCGGTGCGGCGCGTGGCGGTGCCGGGGGCGCTCGTTCAGAGTGGCGTGGCCACGCTCCTCGGCGCGATGGTCGGCCGGGTCCTGGGCTGGGATTGGCTGACGGCGATCATCTTCGGCGGCGCCCTGTCGGTCGCGAGCACCGTGGTGCTGGTCCGCGTGCTCTCCGACAACAACGAACTGCAGACGCGGGCGGGTCACATCGCGGTCGGCTGGCTCGTGGTCGAAGACCTGCTCACCGTCATCGCGCTGGTGATGCTCCCGGTGGTGGCCGGACCTGCGGCGACCACCCCGGCGGGAGTCGCCGCCGCGATCGCGGTGGCCGTCGCGAAGATGGCGCTGCTCGTGGTCCTGACCGTGGTCGTCGGAGGCCGCGTCGTCCCGTGGCTGATGGAGCGGATCGCCGCCACGCGTTCGCGCGAGCTGTTCACGCTCAGTTCGCTCGTCGTGCCGCTCGGGATCGCCGTCGGGGCGTCGCAGCTGTTCGGGGTGTCGATGGCGCTGGGAGCGTTTCTCGCCGGGATGGTCGTGGGCCGAAGCGAGTTTGGCCTGCGGGCCGCATCGGAGGCCCTGCCGATGCGGGATGCGTTCGCGGTGCTGTTTTTCGTGTCGGTGGGGATGCTCCTCGATCCGATCGCGGCGCTGCGGTCGCCGCTCGCCCTGGGCCTCGCCCTCCTCGTGGTGCTGGTGGCCAAGCCGGCGGCGGCGCTCGCCATCATCTTCACACTGGGCTATCCCCGCCGGGTCGCATTTCCGGTCGCCATAGCACTCGCCCAGATCGGTGAGTTTTCGTTCATCCTCGCCGCGCTCGGCACCCAACTCGGCGTGATGCACGGCGACGCCGTGAACACGCTCGTGGCGACGGCCATCGTGTCGATCACGCTCAACCCGCTTCTGGTGCGGGCCGGCGCCGGCGTCGAGCGCTGGCTGGTGCGGCGGCTGCCCGCCGGCGACGTCGCGGCCGGGGAGCCCGCGGCCGACGCCACGGACTCGAGCCAGCGGGCGATCGTCGTCGGCTACGGACCTGTCGGCCAGACGGTCACGGAGCTTCTGCTCGACAACGGGATCGAGCCCACGGTGATCGAGCTCAATCTCGACACGGTGCGGCGGCTGGAGGTGTTCGACGTCAAAGCCATCTATGGCGATGCCACCCGGCCGGAGGTGCTCGTGGAGGCGGGCGTGGCCCAGGCAGCGTACTTGCTGATCACGTCGGGGATGGGCGCCCTCGACGAGGAGATCATCCGCCGCGCCAAGGAATTGAACCCCGCCATCCACGTGCTCGCGCGGACTCGGTTCATCCATCAGCTCGCCAAGCTGCGGCAGGCGGGCGCCGCCGACGTGTTCGCGGCGGAAGGCGAGGTGGCGCTCGCGTTCACGGTGCGGATCCTCGAGCGCCTCGGGGCCACGGGTGAGCAGATCGACCGGGAGCGGCGGCGCGTCGAGGCGTTATTTCGCGAGGGGTAGTCGCAGGATGGACACGCCTCTGGCGAGGGGTTTGAGAAGGTCACAGACGCGGATGCAAGCCGTCACGGCGGTGGTTGCCGAGTGCCGCGTGCTACCATCAGGGTGACAGTCGCGGTCTCGCGAGGTCCTTCTCCGGAGATCAGGGCAGCCATGACCACACCCATGAACCGTCCCTCACGCATGGCCGCCGCTGGCCTTTGCTCGCTGGCTGCCATGATGGCCGTAGGGCTCGCGCCCGCTTCCGGACAGGGCGGCACGTGGAACGTGACTCAAGCCACCTGGGGCACGACATCGGCGGTCGGTTCCTTCGCCTGGGCGATCGACCAGGCGAATAATTCGCTCACGAACGACGTGATCTCGATCGACTCGAACCTGCAGATCGACGTCGACGGCGCCACGGGCTACAGCTCGATCTTCAACCTCGCCACGATCACCCGCTCGGTGACGATCCTCGGCCACAACGCGACGCTCGTCGGCAATCCGGTGTTCTTGACCAACGGAGGGCAACCCGTGACCAAGAACAACCCTCAGGAGTATCTGCCCGGCGCGGGAGACATTCTCATCGAGCCGTCCTATTCGTTCGCGAAAATCGGCTCCAGCGGCGCGGACAACAGCGGCCTCCACGTCACCATTCAAGACCTCAACACCGACGGCCTCAACCGCTTCGCGCGGGTCGAGAGAAACGCCGCGCTCGACTACGTGAACGGGGGAATCACCAAGTCGGTGAACTTCACCGGCAACGCCGCAGTCACGCCGGGATTCGACGTCGCCACGGGTGGCACGCTGACCGCCGACCGGCTCACGGTCACGAGTGCCTCCGCGCTCAATGGTGGTGGCGTCACGGGCTTCTTCGGCGGACTCGACGCCACGCTCAACATCTCTCGCGCCAACGTCTCGGACTCGAGCACGGGAGGGGCCGTCGTGCTCGCCGGCGGCACCGCCAACGTCGTCAGTTCGATCTTCTACGGGTCCGGGGGCGTCACGGCCGTGGCCGGAGTCGCGGTGCCAACGGCGACGGTGAACGTCGTCAACACCGCGGCCTACCTGGCTGGCCCGCTCAATGGCGGGGACGACAAGTCGTTTGTGACGAACAAGTTTTCGGCGGGGGCGGGAGCCGTGATCAATCTCCAGGCCAGCACGGTCGTCGCCGACCTTGTCTCGCTGACCACCGGTACGGCCGATGCCACCGGCACACCGCTCAACGCCGACGGGGGATCCATCAACCTCGTGTCATCGGCCGTCATGGCCACCGTGGACGAGGACTCGCTTCCGGGGCAGATCGCCTACAGCACCTCGAACGGCGGAACACTTTCTGCGGATGCGTTCAGTTGGGTCAGGCCGACGCCCGCCCAGTCGGGAGCGGCGCTGAAGGCGTTGTTCGGGCAACCAGGACTGCTGACCGGGTCCACGGGCCTCGGCGTGACCGTCCTTTCGCCGAGCCCGCTCGTCGAGATGGCCCTCCCGTATCCCGAGGGCACGTACCCGGTGAGTGGCGGAGTGCTTGATCGGCGTGGTGCCCGACGCGAACGGTGTGAACAAGCTGATCAACCCGATCGATGGAACCACGATCCTCACGGACGCGTTCGGCGACCCGCGAACGACCGGGGGCTTCGCAACACCGGGGCGGTGGAACTCCGGTCGGTTCCCGAGCCCACCACCATTACCTTTGCCGTTGCCGCGAGCCTGATCGGCCTGCAGCTCCGGAGGCGACGCGCGGGCCAGGCCACGTGAGGCCGTTTGCCACCAGCTGGCCTCACGGTGGATTGCCCACACGCGGCCTGTGGTTGGAACCTTCTCGTCGTGATGCGGCCGGCAGCGTTGTCCGCGTTCAGATCAGTTCGACGACCGTCTGTCCGGAGTCGAAGGCGGCGACGATCGTGTGGTTCGTCTGTTGGGCAGCGTAGGCGAAAAAAGTAGGCCCGGTGTGATTCGAACACACGACCAAGGGATTATGAGTCCCCTGCTCTAACCGCTGAGCTACGGGCCCGAAGGCTTGTCAGGGGAAGGCCCCGACGATCGTCATCGCCCCTCCGCCGGCATCTCTCCCTGCTCCTCGATCGCGAACAGGTTCTTCTGCGAGGCCACGAAGAGCGTGCCGTTGGCGGCCGTCGGCACCGACCAGACCGGCGAGCCGAGGCGGATGTCGGCGAGGTGCTCGCGGTCGCGACCCGCGCGGAGCACCGTGAGGCCCCGCCGCGTGCCCACGTACACCTTGCCGTCCGCGACGAGCGTCGACGACCAGATCTCGTCCCGCGTGTCGTACACCCAGACGAGCTGACCGGTCGCCGCGTCGAGGCAGTGCACCTTGCCGGCGTGCTCCGCGGCATACACCAGCCCGTCCACGACCGACACCGTCGACAAAGAGCGGCCGATGCCGAGATACCGCCAGACGACTCCCGTCTCGCTCACGTCGCCCGCGCCGTCGGCCCGCAGGCAGGTGAGCGCGCCACGGCCGGCGCCGTGCACCGGGTCCTGGCCGATGGTCACGTAGATCTTCCCGTCGTGAAACACGGGGGAGCCGATGATCTCGTTGGGGCTCACGAGCATGCCGTCGCCATCGAGCGTCCGCGGACCGCCACGCACGAGCGCCCAGTAGTCGATCGGCTCGCCGCCCCGGGAACGGTAGCCCGGAGGATTGCAGTCGCACTTCCAGGCCTGGCGGAACACTGCGGTGGCGTCGCCCGCCGGCGGGGCGAGTTCGAAGCCGTAGCAGCAGCCGTCGCCACCACCGTAGACCACGAGCTCGCGGTCACCGGCCGGCGCGAGCGTGGGGGACGACCACTGGCCGTGAAACGTGGCGGCGCTGATCGCGCCGTCGTCGCGGGCGATCAGGCGGCCGGTCTGCTTGTCGAGCGCCACCAGCGACGCCGCCGTGGGGAGCACGATCTTGCCGTCGTAGACGCCGTTGCCCGTGCCCACGTAGGCGCAGTCGCCGGCCACGAGGATCGAGCAGTTGGTGGCGTCGTGCGGAAACACGGGCAGGTCGCGGAGCATGTCGAACCGCCAGATGATGTCGGCGTCGGTGGGGCCGAGCTCGATCGGCTTGGCCGTCGACGGCACCATGAACGAGGCCTCGTCGGTGAACGGTCCGTCGTTGCCGTCGGCCAGACCGTCGGCATCGAGGCAGATCGCCTCGCAGCGGTTGGTGACGAGATACACGCGGTCGCCCTCGACCGTGGCCGTGGAGCAGATCCCAAGCTTCATGGCGTCGAAATCCTCGCTCACCTTGGAGCGGTCGATCTCGAGCTTGGGCGTGACGAGCCGCCAGAGCAGGCCGCCCGTCCGCTCGTCGAGGCACATCAGCACGCCCCCCTCGGTTGTCTCGAAGCGGGGGTCGTCGATCTCCTCGTCGTTGGTGCCCACGTACACGCGGCCGTCGGCGACGACGGCGCTGGAGTAGTTTTCACCGCCGATCCGGGCGACCCAGCGGACGTTCTTCGACGTGGTCGGGTCGATGCCGAGGTGATCGCGGCGCCGCTTGCCCGGATGAAAGGTGGCGGGGAGGCCGGTTTCCGCCGACGCGAGGTTTCGCCGGGAGCCGCCGCCCCACTGGGGCCAGTCGCCGCCGCGAGCCGGGGTGACCGCGAGCGTCGCCGCCACGACAGACAACAGCACAGATCGAACCATGATGGATGCCGTTCCCGAGAGGCCCTGCTCCGGCTCCGCCCGCCGAAGAATCGACCATCGTAGACTCGGTCGCCGGGCCGCACCAATGGCCGCGGCCCACCGCCGTGGATCGGGCGGGGTGCGGGCCGTCAGCGGGCCGGCGCCGCGGGCGGGTCGATCCGCTTGAACAGGCGGAAGAAGTCGCTGTCGGTGGTCAGCACCACCGTCGAATCGCTGCCGAGCGTCTTGGAGTAGGTGTCGAGCGTCTGCAGGAAGGCGTAGAAGTCGGCCGCCGCGGGGCTCGAGGCGTAGGCCCGGGCGGAGACCTCGGAGGCCTTCGCCTCGGCGGTGCCCCTGATCTCCTGCACCTTGCGGTAGGCGTCGGACTGGATCCGCTGGAGGTCCTTCTCGCGACGCCCCTCGATCTTCGCCGCTTCGCCGGCCCCCTCCGAGCGGAACCGCTCCGCGATCTGCATCCGCTCCGAGATCATCCGGTCGTAGATCTTCTCGATCACGCCGTCCTTGTAGTTCACCCGCTTGACGCGGACGTCGAGCAGCTCGATGCCCCAGATCCCCATCTTGGGCTTGGCGGCGGCGAGAATCTCCTGCTCGAGCTCCATGCGGCCGAACTGGATCGGCGGCAGCGTGCCCACCGTCGCCGAGGCTTCGGCGAGCGTCGCATCCTGCTCCGGCTTCCGCGTCTTGTCGGATCGCACCAACTCGATCAGGTCGTGGCGGGCCACGACGTTGCGGGTCTCGCTGCCGATGATGTCGTCGATCCGCGAGAGGGCGCTCCGCTCGTCCCGCAGGCTCTGGAAGTAGACGAGCGGATCGACGATCCGCCAGCGGGCGAACGTGTCCACGACGACGTAGAGCTTGTCGCGGGTGGTCATCTCGCTCGGTGCGCCGTCCCACTCGAGGATCCGCTTCTCGAAGCGGTTGGCCTGCTGCACGAAGGGCACCTTGAAGTGCAGGCCCGCCCCGTCGGTGGCCTCTTTGTTGGAGTTGATCGGCGCGCCGATCGGGCGGCCGAACTGCGTGAGCACCACCTGCTCGGTCTGATCCACCGTGTAGGCACAGCCGAACACGAGCACGCCGAGGGCCAGAGCCGCGACGGCCCCGAGCGGTGAGAACAGCCAGTCGGCGAGCCGCCGCGACCAGGAGAGCAGCGGATGGTTGATCGGCAGCGGGCTCATCGCTCGGTCCTCCGGGCTTCGGCCCGCGGGGCCGGCAGGTTCATCAGCGGCAGGAACTGCTTGGCGTCTTCGTCGAGGATGATCTTGCCGCCGAGCTTCGGAAGCACGTCGGCCATCGTCTCGAGATACAGCCGCCGGCGGGTCACCTCGGGGGCCTTCTCGTATTGCTCGAGGAGCGCCCGGAAGCGGGCCACGTCTCCCTCGGCCTCGTTGACCCGCTTGAGGGCGTAGCCTTCGGCGTCACGGAGCTTCCGCTCGGCCTCGCCACTCGCCCGCGGCACCACCTTGTTGTATTCGCCGTTGGCCTGGTTGATCATCTGCTCGCGCTCCTGCTGGGCGCGGTTGACTTCGTCGAACGACTTCTGCACCGGCGTGGGCGGGTGCACGTTCTTGAGCTGCACCTGCTGGACGCGGAGCCCCATCTGCAGCTCCTGCACCAGCGCCGTGAGCTTGGCGATGGCGTCGGTCTCGATCCCCTGGCGGCCGATCGTGAGCACTTCGTCCACGGTGCGGTCGCCCACCACCTCCCGCATCACGCTCTCGGAGAGGTCGCGGAGCGTCGGGCCGGGCTCCCGCATGTTGAAGAGGTAGGCCTCCGGGTCGGCGATCTCGTACTGCACCACCCACTCGACGTGGGCCGCGTTGAGGTCGCCGGTGACGATGTCGCTCTCCCTCGCCTGCTCGGCCGACACCTGATCGGGGTTCGTCGCCCCCGGTGAGCCGAAGCCAAACTCCATTTTCAGCTGCCGCTTCACCGGGAGGATCGTGACGGTGTCGATGCCGAAGGGAAGCTTGAACCGCAGCCCCGGGCCGACGGTGCCGATCACCTTCCCGAATCGTTGCACGACCCCCACGCTCTCGGGCCCGACGGTGTACACGCCGCGGGCCAGGCCGGCCGCGAGGAACGCGACCACCGCGAGGGCGGCGAGCCCGCGGACGTCGAAGGCGGGGGCCCCGCCGCGGTTGATCGAGAAGGGCTGGCGGGGATCGGCCATGGGGGATGGAGCCCGGATGGGGGTGGATCGGATGCCACTCAGTCTTACCCTCGCCGGCCGGGCGGGTCGAATCGGCGGAAAACCGACTGGCTGAGGGGCAACGATCGTGGGAAAATGCCGG
>Ga0208249_1000686_pt1 | contig 11154 bp, 7 predicted proteins | sample CryBogmetaGMA1M_FD_184546 | JGI IMG/M metagenome (GOLD analysis project Ga0208249, IMG submission 184546) | Freshwater microbial communities from Crystal Bog, Wisconsin, USA - MA1M (SPAdes) | ecosystem: Environmental > Aquatic > Freshwater > Lake | place: Crystal Bog, Wisconsin, USA | collected...
GGACGAGATCGCCCATGTCTGGAGCCGGACCGGCACGCCGGAGGTGGCGACCGACGCCGGGGCGCTCGAGGCGACCGACATGTTCATCGCACTCGAGCCCCGTCCGCAGTGGAAGAAGGCCCGCACGCAGGCCGCGCTGGTCGAGGCCATGAGCCGCACGGTCGAGGAGATTCCCGGGCAGATCGTCTGGTTCACCCAGCCGATCGAGCAGCGGATCAACGAGATGGTGTCCGGCGTCCGGGCCGACATCGCGGTCAAGGTGTTCGGCGACGATCTCGACGCCCTCGTCCGCAAGGCGAACGAGGTCGCGGCCACGATCCGCGGTGTGCCGGGCGCGGCGGACGTGGCGGTCGAGCAGGTGGCGGGCCAGCCGATCCTGCGGATCGCCGTCCGGCAGGACGACATCGCCCGCTACGGGATCGAGGCCCACGATGTGCTCGAGGTGGTGGAGAGCATCGGGGGCAAGGCCGTGGGTGAGCTCGTGGAGGGGCAGGTGCGATTCCCGATCGTCGTCCGTCTGCCGGAGGGTCTGCGGACCGGGCCGGAGGAGATCGCCGCCATCCCGATCCGCGGGCCGGCGGGAGAGAGCGTGCCGCTCGGACGGATCGCCGACGTGGCCACGATCGCGGGTCCGAAGTTCGTGACTCGCGAATGGAGCCAGCGGCGGGTGGTGGTGCAGTGCAACGTCCGCGGCCGCGACGTGGGGGGCTTCGTGGCCGAGGCCCGGGAGCGGATCGCCGCCGAGGTCGATCTGCCGGCGGGCACGTATCGCGTCGCGTGGGGCGGGCAGTTCGAGAACATGCAGCGGGCCCAGCGGCGGCTGGCGATCGTCGTGCCCCTGGCCCTGCTCCTGATCGTGGCCCTGCTCTACGTGACCTACCGCAACGTCGCCGACACGCTCCTGTTGTTCGTGAGCGTGCCCTTCGCCTGCGTGGGGGGCATCTGGGCGCTGGCCTGGCGGGAGATGCCGCTGTCGATCTCGGCGGCGGTCGGCTTCATCACGCTGTCCGGCGTGTCGGTGCTCAACGGGATGGTGCTTGCCAGCGCCCTCCGCGAGCGGCTCGCCCGCGGCACGTCGCGGGACGTCGCCATCGAGGAGACGGCGTCGGCCTCGCTGCGGACGATCATCATGACCGCCCTCGTCGCCAGCCTGGGCTTCATCCCGATGGCGGTCAGCGAGGGCACCGGGGCGGAGGTGCAGCGGCCGCTGGCCACGGTCGTGATCGGCGGCGTGATCACGAGCACGCTGTTCACCCTGTTCGTGCTCCCGGCCCTCTACAGGCTGGTGCTCCGGGTGTCACCGGCGGTCCGGTCGGGCAACGACTGAGCCGGCCAAGAGCGGGGAGAGGGTTTCGGAAGGGGGGAGAGGGATTCAAAGTGGGTGCAGGTTTTTAACCTGCACAAATGCACCGCCGGTGCCTTGTTCCGCAGGTTGCAAACCTGCGGCCACGTTCTGCACCGCAGGTTGCAAACCTGCGGCCACGTTCTGCACCGCAGGCTACAAACCTGCGGCCCTTCTCGCGAATCGGTCCGGCGCGAGGAATGCCGTCGGCAGCGGCGTGGCACCCGTGACCGCCAGATCGGCGAGCGCCTCGCCGATCACGCTGGCAAACTTGAAGCCGTGCCCCGAGAAGCCGGCGGCGACCGCCACCTGGCGGTGCTCCGGATGCAGGCCGACGACGAAGTGGTGGTCGGGCGACATGGTGTAGAGGCAGACTTCGTGCGCGGTGCGCCGGTGGCCGACGCCGGGGAGGTGCGCGGTGAGCCAGCCTTCGATCGTGGCCTGTTCCGCGGGGTCGATCGTCCGATCGACGTGCAGCGGGTCGGACGCGACGCGGCCCCCGGTGTGTTCGGCGACCTTGAGGCCGCGGGAGTCGAGGCTCGGGAATCCGTAGAAGAAGCCCTGCGGCGTGTCGAAGGCGAAGGCCGGCAGGGCGGTTGCGGTGGCCACGTCGAGGCCGCTCGTCGGCGCATACCAGAAGAGCGACTTGCGGAGCACCGCGAACGGGATCGTCGGCAGACGCACGAGGTCCGCAGCCCACGGCCCCGGACAGAGTATGAGGCGGCCGGCGGAGAGCGTCTCGCGGGAGGTCTCCACGAGGACGGCGTCTCCCTCGACCCGCCAGCCGCGGACGTCGTGATCGGCCTCGATCACGGCTCCGTGCCGCGCGGCCACTTCGGCATGGGCCCGCACGCAGGCCTCCACGGCGAGGTGCCCCGCCTCCGGCTCGAACACCGACTCCCAGTCGGCGGGGATCCGGAACGCGGGCCAGCGGGCGACCGCCGCGGCGGCCTGCAGATGCTCGACGGCGAGGCCGTGGTCGCGGGCGGACCGGAGCGTGCCCGCGATCACCGCGCCGGCGGCCGGGCCCGACGAGAGCAGGCCGCAGGCGGTAAGCAGGCTCGTGCCGGTGTCGTGCTCGAGCGACCGCCAGAGGTCGCGGGCCCGCCGCAGCAGCGGCACGTAGTCGGGGTGCTCGAAGTAGGCGAGGCGGAAGAGCCGGGTCTGGCCGTGCGAACTGCCCCGGCCGTGCCCGGGCGGGAAGCGATCGATGGCGAGCACGGAGGCGCCGCGGCGGGCGAGGTGCGCGGCGGCGGCGGTGCCCATGCCCCCGGCGCCCGCCACGATCACGTCGAACCGTCGCATCTGGCTCACTCCCTTCTCGCCGAGGACTCCAGGTGACGCCCTGCGGCGTCGCGGGCCCCGATGTTCCGACCGAGCCGGTTGAAAACCTGCTCCCACGATCGCATCAGACCCGCTCGAGCTTGGTGACGCGGCCCGTGGAGACCCACTCGGCCACGATGATGTCGCCGCTGGCCGTGAAGCAGGCGTCGTGCGGATGCACGAACTGACCGTCGAGCCACTGCTCGGGCTGTGCCCGCAGGTTCTTGATCTCGTCGAGCCGCTCGACCGCCCGGCCGAGCCGCACCACGGGCTTGTCGTCGGGGCCGAGGATCGTGACACAGGCTTTGAGCTCGGGCACGAGCATCAGGTTCTTCCAGGTGTCGATGTTGGCCGGCAGGCCGAAGCCGGTGATCGTCTCCCGGTAGGTGCCGTCGAGGGCGAACCGTTGGAGCGTGTGATGGGCCCGGTCGCAGACCACGATCGACGGCTCCCGCGCGGAGCCGTCGGCGGCGGGGCGGCGGTCGATCCACAGGCCATGCGGCGTGTTGAACGTGCCCTCCCCCTTGCCCTCGCCGCCGAACGACGAGAGCCACGTCGCATCCTTGTCGTAGCGATGGATCTTGAACGAGCCGTAGCCGTCGGCGAGGAGGAAGCCGCCGTCGTCGAGGAAGGCGACGTTGGTGGGCAGGAAGCCCTTGCGGCTCCAGTTTTTCTTCGTGGACACGTCTTCGCCCGGGGCGTAGCAGCCCGCCTCCATCGGCGCCTTGCGGAACCAGACGATCTCACCGGTGGGTGTCAGCTTCGCGAAGCACTTCACGTCTTGGTAGCCGCAGACGTAGAGAAACTCCTCGGAGCCCTCCTGGCGGACCTCGATGCCGTGGCCGCCCCCCTGAAACTCGCTGCCGAAGGCGCGGACGAACTTCCCTTCGGGGTCGAACACGAAGATCGCCGGGTGGTCTTTGTGACCGGCCTTGCCCTCGTGGATCACGTAGAGGTTGCCGGCCTCGTCGAGGGCCACGCCGTGCGTGGTCTGCCACGAGAAGCGGTCCGGCAGCTGCGGGAAGTGATGCTTCACGCGGAAGCGGTGCTCCCCTTCGCCGATGATCGTCTCGGCGGCGAGCCGGCGGGATCGCGCCAGGGCGGGCCCGGCAGCGAGCGTGGCCGCCGCAGCGAGGCCGGCGGTGAAGCCGCGACGGGAGAGCGGGGATCGAAACCCGTGCGTGGCGGTCATGGGGGCCTCCGGGCGGTGGTGCTCGACCGACAGGAGCCTACAGCAGCCCGTTCGCCCGGAACCAGTCGGCCGTCTGCCGGATGCGGTCGTCGAGCGAGGCGGCGGGCGCGAAGCCGATCTGCCGGCGGGCCTTCGCGGCCGAGGCCGCCCAGCTGCGGGCCGTGGCCTCGCGGAGCTTGTCGGGCGACACCAGGCTGGGCTTGCCGGTCGCCTTCGAACAGGCCGAGGCGAGCGTGACGATCGGCCAGGCCACGGGCGTCGCCACCGGCAGGATCATCACCGACCGGCCGAGGGCGCCGGCGATCCGACGGCCGAAGTCTCCGTAGCTGGGGTGCTCGCGGTCGTCGCAGGCGTGATAGACGCCGGAGGAGTCGGCGGCGGCGTCGCTGGTCATCCGCTCGCCGCGTTCGGCGGCGGCGAGCAGCAGCGCAACGAGATCCGCGACGTGGATCAGCGACACGGGCACGGGGCGAAAGCCCATCGGGAGGTGCAGGCGGATGCGGTCGATCATCCAGTAGAGGGTGAGCACCTGGGAATCGTGGGGCCCGAAGACGATGCCCGGCTGGACGCTCGTGATCGGCAGCCGTCCAGCCCGCCGGCGGAGTTCGCCGTCGCCGAGGAGCTTGCTCGCGCCATAGTCGGAGACGGGCGCGAACGGGTCGGATTCGTCGCGCAGGGGCTTGCCGGCCGGCGGTGGTCCGGCCGCCGCCAGCGACGAGACGTGCACGAGCGTGGGGGGCGACTCGACCGCCGCGCAGGCATCGGCCAGCGCGCCGGCGGCCCGGCCGTTGATCGTGAACAGGTCGTCCCGGCGGCAGGCCGCCACGAGCCCGCCGACGTTGAACACCGCGTCGCAGCCGGAGAGCTCGGATCGCCAGGCCGAGACGTCGCCGAGCGATCCCGTGACGGTTCGCACGCCGGCGCGGCGGAGGTGGTCCGCCCGGGACGGCGAGCGGACGAGGCAGCGCACCTCGACGCCGCGGGCGAGCAGGGCGTCGATGAGGTTGCGGCCGATGAATCCGGTGCCGCCGGTGACGAATGCAGCCCGCATGAAACCACCCGAGGACGAGGCCGCGCGCGATGCGGCGGCCGGGAACGCGCGTCCGAGAGAGGATGATCGGTGCCCCGCGGAACGCAAATCGACCGTCGGCGGCCTATCCGGCGCGACCGTCAGGGTCGGTTTCGGGGCTCGACGTCGGTGTAAGGGGGCCGCTCGAACGGCGGCTCGGCCGCGAGCTGGGGTCGCCGGCAGCCGAATGCGGAGTCGGCGAGCCAGCGCCACTCCGGATCGGCGGCCTGCCTGATGAGCCAGGCCTACGTGGGCCCTGCATCCATGTCGGGATCGGCGGCGTAGGGTGTCGTGCTCGAGCACTATAGCGACTCTGCGCCGCCATGCCCGCGAGCCACGTGTCCAAACCAGTGGGCTGTCATCATAATGCCGGGGCGAGATCGCGACGGTTCCTGTGGATCGCCAGCATGGCTATGGAACGGCCCACGTCACCTGCCCCCGCGGAGCGCGTGCGGCCCTACCTGCCCGCCGAGGCGGTGGACCACGTGACACGGCTCCTCGACGGCTACTCAGTGGATCTTCGGGTGGTGCGGCCGCGACGGACGAAGCTCGGCGATCATCGCCCGCCGCAGGGGCTGCTGCGGCCGCACCGGATCACCGTCAACGCCGATCTCAATCCGTACGCCTTCCTGACTACGCTGCTCCACGAGGTGGCGCACGCGGCCACGTGGGAGCGGCATCGGCTGCGGCGCCGCCGACTCCGGCCGCACGGTGCGGAGTGGAAGCAGGAGTTTTCCGCCGTGCTCGCCCCGGTGGTGGCGGCCGGCGTGTTTCCCGACGACGTCGCGGCGGCTGTGGCCCGCTCGCTCACCAACCCCGCCGCGGCCACGTGCAGCGACCGCGGCTTGCTGCTGGCGCTGGCCCGCTACGACCGGCCCCGCGCAGACCGCGTGCGGGTGGAGGATCTCGACGAGGGGACGTGGTTTCGCGTGGACGGGCGGCATGCGTTTCGCGCCGGCCGGCTCGTGCGGACCCGGCGGCAGTGCTTCGCGGCGGGGAGCGGCCGCGAGTATCGCGTGCACGGGCTATTGTTCGTGGAGCCGCTCGCCGCCGAACCCGAAGGCCCGGCCGCGTGAGGGGAGGGATCGTACCGCTTACGCGGTGACGCTTCCTGCGATCGTACCGCTGACGCGGTTACGCTTCCTGGGCACGCTTCCTGCGGTCACTCGTTGGCGGCGATGAGGGCGACGCACGAGAGCCGCCGCGGGCCACGGACGAGGATCCGGTCGCCGATCACCGCGGGATGGGCGTAGGTGGACTGGCCGGGCGGCAGCACCTGCAGCCGGGCGAGAATCGACAGGCTGTCGGCCCGGGCGTCGAGGATCACGATCTCCCCCTTGTCGGTGAACGCGAGCACGCGATCGGGTGTGGCGACGAGCGACACGTGACCCGTCAGCGAGCGGTCGAAGGCGGTCCACAGCGGCTCGAGATCCCGAGCCCTGAGGCAGTGCACCTTGCCCTTCGCGATCCCGAGGATGCGGTTGCCGGCCACCACCGGCGTGTGCATGTCGGGGGCGAGGCCGGCGTAGGTGGCCCCCCGTTCGCCGCCTGCACCCACCAGCCGCGTGCCGTTGTTCTCCGTGGACGCGGCCACGCGGTCGTCGAGCACGAGCGGCGTGGGCACGTTGAAGTCGCCGGCCACCTTGGGTGGGAGTGTCCAGAGCCGCTCGCCGCTCGCGATGTCCCAGCCGCCGAGGCTCGTGGCGTCGAACCCGACGAGCTGGCGGCGGCCGCCGAGCGTGCCGACCACGAACGACGAAAACGCGGCCGCATGTCCCGCCGTCTTCCAGCGCACGTCGCCCGTGGCGGGGTCGAGGGCCACGACCGAGGCCTCGGGGCCGCCGGGATTGACGATCAGCTTGCCGTCGATCACGAGCGGCGATGAGCAGACGCCCCAGACGAGTTCCGACGTGGCGGCGAAGTCGTGCCGCAGGTGCCGCTTCCAGACGATGCGGCCGTCGGCGAGCGCCACGCAGTGGAGGTGGCCGAAGGCTCCCAGCAGGAAGGCGAGACCGTCGTGCACCAGCGGCGTGGCCCGGGGCGAGTTGCCGTAGTCGAGCCGGCCCTCGGCCGGATACTCGAGCGACCAGAGCCGCTTACCGGTCGCGAGGTCGAGCGCGTGGAACACGTCGTTGCGGTCTTCGGTGTCGCGGTCACCGATGAGCACCACGCCGTCGGCCACCGCCACGCCGCCGAGGCCCTCGTTGAACAGCGGCCGCTTCCAGTGCACGGTGGCCTCCGGCGGCAGCGTGTCGGGCAGCCAGGCAACCTGCGCGTCGCGATTCCGGCCCCGCCATCCGGGCCAGTCGGCCGCCGGCGCCGGCCGATCCGGGGCGGGCTCGCCGTCGGCGGGCTCCGCGAGCCGCTGGAATCCGCCCTGCGACTCGATCGCCATCTGGAGGAGCGGGAGCGTGGTCGTTTCCAGCAGCGCCGCGAGGATCGGCACGCGGTCGCCGGGCTCGACGTCCCCGGCCACGAACACCGTGATGAACGGCACCTCCGCGGTCTCGCCGATCACGCGGAGGTCGCCCTTCTTGACGGTGCCGCAGCCCTCGAGCAACGGCTGAGCGTAGCTGGAGATCACGGTGGCCGTCGGCGGGCTCCCCTTCGCGGCCGCCTCGATCACGGCCGCGGCCCCCTTGGTGCACGATCCCGCCGTCGGGCAGTCGGGGGGCAGGTCGATGCCGTGGGCCGCGAAGACCGAGCGGGCGGCCGCGTGCTTTTCGTCGCAGTCGGCCGGCCCGAGCACGATGCGGTGCTGCTTCAGGTCGGCCACGGTCTTCGCCGGATCGTCGCCCCTCACCACCACCAGGCCGCGCTGGGTGGTCAGGCCATCCTTGCCCGCGAGCGCGGCGAGCGGCACCACGTCGAGGCCGAGCCGCGCCGCGTCGGATTCCACCACCGACCGCTTGCCGATCACGACGTCGAAGCCCTCCGTGGCGAAGGCGTCGAGCGACTCGCCGAACGTGACGCTGACGGGGCGACCGAGCGACTCGCCGAGGAAGGTGGCGAGCTTCTCGTAGTCGCGCTGGGCGTAGCCCTGCACGCACGGGCAGGAGAGCTGCTTGGCGAGCGGGTCCATCACCGCGAGGCGGAGCGGCTCGGCGGCGGCGGCGGTCGTGGCGGCGACGGTGGCTGCGACCACCAGCACCGCGCGAAGCCAGGGGCTGGCGGTGCGCGTCATGACTTCTTCTCCAGCACGAGGACGCGGCCCTTCTCGACGTCGAGGTAGTAGAGCGTGGTGCCGTCGGTCGAGAGGCCGATCGACGAGTTCTTGCAGCCCGAGGGCACGTCGGCCGCGCCGAGGATCTCCACGAGCGTGCCATGGGGGGCGAACTGCTTCACCAGCCCGTTCGATTCGGAGAGGAGCATCGTGCCGTCGGGGCCCGGGCAGGCGTTCATCGGATTGCAACAGCCGCCGAACCCCTGGCGAAAGTCGGTCCGGGAGGCCTCCCCGAACGTCCGCCGCAGCCCGCCATCGAAGCCATACACCGCCACGTGATGGCGGCCGTTTTCCGGGACCACGAGCTCGTCGCCCACCACCTGCACGTCCATCTGGCCGCAGCAGCCACGCAGGCCGGCGACGATCTTCTCGGGGGCGGAGAAGTCGCGGCCGCAGCGCCAGATGCCGTAGCCGTAGCCGATCGGCTCCCGGGCGACGAGGAACAGATGCTCGCGGGATGCGGCCACGCGATGGATCGTGCGAGCGTCGGCCAGCGCCGCGGCGACGACGACCTCGGCCGCCTGATGGTTCTCGGTCACGCTCGCTTCGATGTTCATGCTCGCTTCATAGAGGCGAGCGCGGGCCGTGGCCTCGGCGAGTTCCGCGACCTGCCGGGGCGTCCGCTCCGCTTCGGGAATCGCCTCGAGGTCGGCCTTGGCCCGCACGTAGCGGTCGAGCTGTTCCCGCTGCATCTCCATTCGTTCGCGGTGCTGCTCGGCGATCTCCTCGGCGAGCGTCGCCTGTTCCTCCTTGGTGAGCTGGAAGTGGGGCGCCGTCGCCTCGGCGATCGGCTCACCGGTGGCCGAAAAGACCGCCACGCGGTCATCTCCCACGGCGACGATGGCCCCGTCCGGCGCCACCGTCACGCCCTTGCACGAAAAGGGCAGCGGCGCCGACCGCTCTGCCGCGCCCGAGGCATCGAGCCAGACGAGTTGCTTCGTCGGTGACGGCGGCGGCTGCTTGCTCGTGAGGCCCAAGAGCGACGCCATGGTGCCGACCAGCGACCGCTCACCGTACCCGTCGGACGGTCCCGTCGCGATCACGAGGCCACCGGTGGGGAGCGGGGCGAAGGCCAGCACCTTGCCCGCAGTGGCCGGGGCACTGATCGAGCGGACCTCGCGGAAGGCCGCGGTCTCGCGGACGGCGGCGAGGTTGCCTTGCTCGAGCGCCTGCGCCTTGTGAAACTCCTCCATGAGCCGCCGCTGTTCGGCCGAGGCGGCCGATTCCGACGGGTCGGCCGCCGGTTCGTCGATCATTTCCCCCTTGACCCGCGCTGCGGCCACCTCGGCGGCAGGGGCGGGGGACGCAAGCAGCAGGATCCCGACGACGACCCAGACCACGGGGCTTCGGAGCATGGCTGACCCTCCCCAGAGACGGCGACGGCCGAATGGCCGCCCCCTTGGGGGAGTGTACCGCATCGGTCCCGGAAACCCCAAGCGCGTGACCGCCGGGGAACACGGCTCAGTTCGTGGCCTTGGAGACGCCGCGGTTGTGTCGGCGGCGGACGGTATTGCCGTATACGTGGAGCGGACGATTGGGCCGCTGAAGGATCGGCGTGTTTTGGATCTGCTCGCGCGACTCGCCGATGACGACGATGCGGGGATCCATCCGCGCATTGGCGGCATCGACGGGCGACATGGGAACGAGGGCGACCGTGGCGACGGTCGCGATCACGAAGGTGCGCATGGTGCACGATGGGGGGTTGGGGAACCTGGCCTGCCTTCATGCGTATCGTCCGGAGGCGGCGGTGGCTTTCGCGCCCGGCCAGTCGCCCGCGCCCGCGGTCGAACCCGCAGAACGCGACCTTCGGGGGGAGGAAGTCCCCCGGCGTCGGCCGGTTCGGTCCGCTCCCCGCGCCGAACCGTGGGGTATAGTGCGGCCCCGCTGCCCCGGTTTCGGTGCGAGAGGAGCCTGCGATGACGATCATGCTCTGCGGCCTGCTCGCGCTTGCCGCGATCGCGCCCGCCCGCGCTGAGGAATCCCCGCAGCCCTGGTCGCGGTGGCGCGGGGCCGACGGGGCGGGAGACGGCGGCGCGAGGCGGTTTCCGGTCGAATGGTCGCCGGCCGATGCCGCGTGGACCGCCGCCCTGCCGGGCCGGGGGCACGCCTCGCCCGTCGTCCGCGATGGCCGGATCTACACCGCCTCCGCCGACGAGCAGGCGGGCAAGCGGTTCGTCACCTGCCACGCGCTGGCCGATGGGGCGGCGGTGTGGACCCGCGAGATTCCCGGGCCGATCGACCGGCATCACGTGCAGAACAGTTCGGCGTCGGGGTCGGTCGCGGTGGGCGATGCGGGCGTGTGGTGGATGTGGGCCGCCGGTGACGGCCTGCGGGTGGAGGCCTTCACGCTCGCGGGCGAACCAATGTGGCACGCCGACCTCGGGCCCTCTCGCGCCGAGCACGGCTTCGCCGGGTCGGCCGCGCTCTGCGGCGATCTCGTGATCGTGTCGAACGATCAGGAAGGAGAGAGCTTCGTGGTGGCGCTCGACGCGGCGACCGGTCGCGAGCGGTGGCGGCTGCCGCGCGAGAGCGGCAAGGCGGGCTACGCGACGCCGCTGGTGATCCCCGGCGCGGCGGGGCCGCAGATCGTGCTCACGAGCCACGCCCACGGAGTGACGGGCATCGACGCCGCGACGGGCCGCGTGCTCTGGGAACGCGGCTGCCTGCCGAAGCGGGCGGTGTCGTCGCCGATCCTCGCCGGGCCGCTCGTGATCGGCACGTCGGGTGACGGGGGCGGCGACACCACGCTCGTGGCGGTGCGCGTGCCAGCGGCGATCCCGGCGGCCGCCCCGGTCGAGCCCGACCTCGTGTTCCGACTCGACCGCAGCGTCGCCCCCTACGTGCCCACGCCGCTGGCCGTGGGCGAGCGGCTCTACCTTTGGGGCGATCGTGGCGTGGTGACCTGCGTGGACGCCACGACCGGGGAGGTCCGCTGGCGGGGCCGGGTGGGAGGCACCTTCTCCGCGTCGCCCATCGCGGTCGGCGGCACGATCCGCAACGTCTCC
>Ga0208249_1000687_pt1 | contig 11153 bp, 8 predicted proteins | sample CryBogmetaGMA1M_FD_184546 | JGI IMG/M metagenome (GOLD analysis project Ga0208249, IMG submission 184546) | Freshwater microbial communities from Crystal Bog, Wisconsin, USA - MA1M (SPAdes) | ecosystem: Environmental > Aquatic > Freshwater > Lake | place: Crystal Bog, Wisconsin, USA | collected...
CCGCCGTGCCATCCCAGCCAGCCTCCCCACCCCTACGATCTGATCGGCGTCGCCGGCGAACCCTCGTGCGGGCCGATCTACGACGGGCCCTGCGCCCCGCGGACGGGCACCCACGACCATTGCCCGCACCATCGGGCCCGCCGTGCCTACGACCGGTTCTTCGACTGGTTCTACATGTGGAAGTGACGCGGGCCGGCCCCGGCCGCGGTTCTTCGCGCGTGCCGCGCCGGTGGAAATGGCTGCGGACGTGGCGGCCGCCCCGTTGAATCGCGGCGGCCCTGACGCGTCCGCCGGTCGACCGGCGGCAGCCCGCCCGCTGGCACGGCCCGCCTCGTTCGGCCACACTGGCCGCGTTCCCGCCGCCGGTGCGGCGCGGATTCCCCCGGGAGGAAGGCTGGCATGCGGGCGGCAATCATCGGCATCGGGGCGATCGCGCGGCTGCACGCGCGGGCCCTGCGAACGATCCCCGACGTCGAACTCGTGGCCGCGTCGTGCCGCACCGAGGAGAAGGGGCGGGCGTTCGCCGCGGAGTTTTCCTGCCGTTGGTACGACGACACGGCGCGGATGCTCCGCCGCGAGAAGCCCGACTTCGTCACCGTCGCCACGCCCTCCGGCGCGCACCTCGAGGCGGTGCTCGCCTCCGTGCGCCGCGGCGCGCACGTCGTCTGCGAGAAGCCGCTCGAGATCACGCTCAAGCGGATCGACCGGCTGATCGCCGCCGCGGCGAAGGCGGGCGTGACGCTCGGCGCGATCTTCCCGCAGCGGTTCAATCCTGTGGTCGGCGCCGTCCGCGACGCCGCCGCCGCCGGCCGCTTCGGGCCGCTGGCGATCGTCTCCTCCGCCGTGCCCTGGTGGCGCGACGACGCCTATTACGGCCCCGGCCGCTGGCAGGGCACGAAGGCGCTCGACGGCGGCGGGGCGGTCATGAACCAGTCGATCCACGGCGTCGACGCGCTGCAGTGGATCGCCGGCGCCACGATGCCCGACCTGCCGCGCGGGGAGAATCCCGTGGAGAGCGTCGCGGCCATGACGGCCGTGCGGGCGCACGACCCGGCGCGGCTCGAGGTGGAGGACACCTGCGTGGCCATCCTGCGGTTCAAGAACGGTGCGCTCGGCCACCTGCTGGCGGCGACGAGCCTCTACCCCGGGTCGCTGCGCCGTTTCCTCGTCGGCGGCCGCGACGGCACGGCGGAGATCCTCGAGGAGCAGCTCGTGACCTGGCGGTTCCGCGCGGAGGAGTCGGCCGACGCGGCCGTCCGCGAACGCTTCGGCGGCACGAGCGGCACCTCCGGCGGCGCCGCCGACCCGATGGCGATCAACGACGCCTGCCACGCCCGCAACTTCGCCGCCTTCCTCGACGCGGTGAAGGCCGGCCGGCCGCCGGAGCTCGACGGCCTCGAGGGCCGCAAGGCCGTGGCGATCGTGGAGGCCTGCTACCGGTCGGCCCGCACCGGCAAGGTGGTGCGGGTGGAGGATCCGCGGTAGTCCGTCGCCGTCCGTTCCCGTTCGTCCGTCGCCTCCCGTCATCAGGAATCCCGCCATGCGGTTCGCGATCTGCAACGAGACCTTCGGCGACTGGCCGCTGGCGAAGGCCTGCGACTTCGCCGCCGCCTGCGGCTACACGGGCCTCGAGGTGGCGCCGTTCACGCTCTGCGGGCTGGCCACCGACCTCGGCCCCGCCGCCCGCGCCGAGATCGGCCGCACGATCGTGCGGTCGGGGCTCGAGTGCGTCGGGCTCCACTGGCTCCTGGCGAAGACGGAGGGCTTCCACGTCGCCCATCCCGACGAGGCCGTGCGGCGGCGGACCGTGGACTACCTCGGCGAGCTGGCCCGCCTCTGCCGCGACCTCGGCGGCGGCGTGCTCGTGTTCGGGTCGCCGAAGCAGCGGAGCCTGCTGCCCGGCGTGAGTCCCGCGCAGGCGCTCGAGCACCTCCATGAGACCTTCTCGCGGCTCGTGCCGGCGCTCGAGAAGACCGACACGGTGCTGGCGATCGAGCCGCTTTCGCCGGCGGAGACCGACGTGCTCACGACGGCCGCCGAGACCTGCCGGCTCATCGACCGGATCGGCTCGCCCCACGTGCGGCTCCATCTCGACGTCAAGGCGATGGACAGCGAGGAGCCGCCGGTGCCCGAGATCATCCGCGCGAGCGCCCGCCACCTCGAGCACTTCCACGCCAACGACCCGAACCTCCAGGGGCCGGGGTTCGGGGCGGTCGATTTCGAGCCGATCTTCGCGGCGCTGGCGGAGATTTCCTACGCCGGATGGGTGAGCGTGGAGGTTTTCGACTATGCTCCCGGGCCGGAACGCCTCGCCCGGGAGAGCCTCTCCTACATGCAGCGGGTCGAGGCGCAGCTGGGATGAGCCTGCACGCCTGAGGGAGCCCGATCGCCATGGCCGACCTGCCCCACTTCGACTCCCCCGGCTCAGCCGCCGGTCCGGCCGATGGGCCCTGGTATCGCGGGATGACCCGCTACCACTGGTTCGTGCTCGTGGTGGCCGCGCTGGGGTGGCTCTTCGACTGCCTCGACCAGCAGCTCTTCAACCTCGCGCGGAAGCCGGCGATGGAGACGCTGCTGGCGACGGCGCCCGCGGATCCGGCGGCGGGGCCGACGGCCGCGGAACAGGAGAAGTTCAAGAAGAACGTCGACTTCTACGGCGGCCTCTCCACCTGCATCTTCCTCGCCGGCTGGGCGACCGGCGGCCTGATCTTCGGTGTGGTCGGCGACCGCATCGGCCGCGCGAAGACGATGATGATCACGATCGTCATCTACTCGCTGTGTACCGGCCTCTCCGCCTTGTCGCAGGGGTTCTGGGACTTCGCCTTCTACCGCTTCATCACCGGCCTCGGCGTGGGGGGTGAGTTTGCCGTCGGGGTGGCGCTCGTGGCCGAGGTGATGCCCGACCGGGCCCGCCCCTACGCGCTCGGCCTGCTCCAGGCCCTCTCCGCCGTGGGCAACTTCGCCGCCGCCCTCATCGGGATCGGGCTGGGACAGCTGCAGCTCCTCAGCGAGACCGGGCGGCTCGCCGGCTGGGAGCCGTGGCGGTGGAAGTTCGTGATCGGGGCGCTGCCCGCGCTCCTCGCCCTCGTGATCCGGGCGGGGCTCAAGGAGCCGGAACGCTGGACGCAGATGAAGCAGAAGGCCGACCTCGCCGGCGAGGTGCTCGGCGGCTATCAGGCGCTGTTCGCCGACGCCCGCTGGCGGAAGAATGCGATCCTCGGCATGCTCCTCGCCTGCGCGGGCGTGATCGGCCTCTGGGGCATCGGCTTCTTCTCGATCGACCTGCAGCGGAGCGTGTTCAAGAAGACGTTCGAGGCGCAGGGACTCACCGGCCGCGACCTCGCCGGCAAGCTCACGATCTGGTCGGGCATCGCCTCGATGATGATCCAGGTGGGGGCGTTCGTGAGCATGATGCTCGCGGCGCGGATCTGCCAGAAGATCGGCCGCAAGCCCTTCTTCGCCATCGCGCTGGTCGCGGCGATGCTGTCGACGGCGATGGTGTTCCAGTATCTCGACGAGTTCAGCGAGATCTGGTGGATGCTGCCCATCATGGGCTTCTGCCAGCTCTCCCTCTTCGCCGGCTACGCCATCTACCTGCCGGAGCTGTTCCCCACCCGGCTGCGGAGCACGGGCACGAGCTTCTGCTACAACGTCGGCCGGTTCGTCGCGGCGAGTGGTCCCTTCCTGCTGGGCTACCTGTCGAGCGGCGTGTTCTCCGGCTCGTCGGAGCCGATGCGGCCGGCGGGCACGCTCATGTGCCTGGTGTTTCTGCTGGGGCTGGCCGTGCTGCCCTTCCTGCCCGAGACGAAGGGCCAGCCGCTGCCGGACTGACGGGGGATCGCGGCCGGCCGGCGTTTTTCCGCCCGGCGGCCGGCCCCTCGCCACCGTGTTCCCACGCGGGCTCCCCGGGGGCGGACCTCCCGGTGCCGCCGCAACTGCCGCCCGCGCGGCGAAAATCCGCCGCGCCGCTGCTACATTGACGGCTGTGCGATCGAGGCCGGCCGCGGGCCGCCGTTTCCGTCGGGCAATCATCTCCTGGAGTCGTCACGTCCATGCGTTGGGAAGGCCGTCGTGAGAGCGAGAACGTCGAGGATCGTCGCGGCATCGGTGGGCCGGTGCTCGTCGGGGGCGGATTGATCACGCTCCTGCTCATGTTGGCGATGATGTTCCTCGGATTCGACCCGCAGCAGGTGGCGCAGATCGCCCCCGAACTGGCCGGGCCGCCGCAGCAGCAGCAGGGCCGCGCGCAGCCCGCCAACGACGAGATGACGAAGATGGTGAAGGTCGTCCTCGCCGACAACGAGGACGTCTGGGGCCGGCTCTTCCCCAAGCACTTCAAGGGCCGCTACGCGCCCCCCACGCTCGTGCTCTTCTCCGGCCGCGTGCAGAGCGCCTGCGGCATGGCCAGCGCCGCCGCCGGGCCCTTCTACTGCCCGCTCGACCGCAAGGTCTACATCGACCTCGCCTTCTACGACGAGCTGAAGCGGCGGTTCGGCGCGCCGGGCGACTTCGCACAGGCCTACGTGATCGCCCACGAGATCGGCCACCACGTGCAGAACCAGCTCGGCATCTCCAACAAGGTGCAGTCGATGCGGCAACGGCTCTCGGAGCGCGACTACAACAAGCTCTCCGTCCGCATGGAGCTGCAGGCCGACTTCCTCGCCGGCGTCTGGGCGCACCACGTGGCCCGCTACGCCGGCATCCTCGACGAGGAGGACATCCGCGAGGCCGTCAACGCCGCGGCCGCGATCGGCGACGACCGCATCCAGTCGCAGGCGCAGGGCTACATCGTGCCCGACGCCTTCACCCACGGCACCAGCGAACAGCGGGTGCGGTGGTTTCTCTACGGCCTCAAGACCGGCAATCCCGAACTGATGGACCGCGCCTTCGAGGTCGACGAGCCCTGATCCGGCGGCGGCGCGGGCCGGCACCGATACTTCCCCCGCCCACGACGGCCCCATGCACATCCTCCTCACCGGCGCGACGGGCTACGTGGGGGGCGTGCTGCTCCGGGAGCTGGAGTCCCGCGGCCACGACGTGCGCTGCCTGGCCCGCCGGCCGGGCAAGCTCGCCGGCCGCACCGCCCCGGCCACGGAGGTGATGGCGGGCGACGCCTCCGATCCCGAGGCCCTGGCCCGCGCCTGCGCCGGCATCGACGTGGCCTACTGGATGGTCCACTCGATGGAGAGCGGCGTCGACTTCGAGCGGGCCGACCGGCTCGCGGCCGAGCGGTTCGCGGCGGCGGCGGTGGCGGCCGGCGTGCGGCGGATCGTCTACCTCGGCGGACTCGGCAGCGACGACGACCGGCTCTCCGCCCACCTCCGTAGCCGGCACGAGGTGGGGGCGATCCTCCGGTCGAGCGGCCTCGACGTGGTGGAGTTTCGCGCGTCGATCGTGATCGGCGCCGGCAGCTTCTCCTTCGACCTCGTCCGCACGCTCGTCGAGCGGCTGCCGGTGATGATCTGCCCGGCCTGGCTGGCCACGCCCACGCAGCCCATCGCGATCGCCGACGTCGTGGCCTACCTGGCCGCGGCGGCCGAGCTGCCCCCCGGGCCCCCCCGGATCTTCGAAATCGGCGGCCCGGACAGGACGTCGTATGGCGCTATCATGCAGGAATACGCCCGGCAGCGGGGCCTGCACCGGCTGATGATTCCGGTGCCGGTGCTCACGCCCCGCCTGTCGAGCCTGTGGCTGAAACTGGTCACGCCCCGCTACTCGAAGGTGGGCCGCAAATTGATCGACGGGCTCAAGAATCCCACCGTGGTGACGAGCGACGCCGCGCTGCGGGAGTTTCCCCTCCGGCCGCGGTCGCTCGCCGACGCCGTCCGCGAGGCGATGCGGCAGGAGGACGAGGAGTTCGCCGGCAAGCGCTGGGCCGACCTCACCGACCTCGAGGACCTTCCGCGCCGCTACGGCGGCGCCACCTCCGGCACGCGGCTGGTGGACCACCGCCACGCGGTGGTGTCGGTCGCTCCCGAACGGGCCTTCGCGGCCATCGAGCGGATCGGCGGCACGAACGGCTGGTATGCGTTCGACTGGCTCTGGCAGCTGCGCGGCTGGATGGACCGCTGCATCGGCGGACCGGGCATGTCGCGGGGGCGGCGCGATTCCGAGCGGCTCGCGGCCGGCGACACGCTCGACTGCTGGCAGGTGGAGATCTGCGACCCGCCGCGGCGGCTGCGGCTGGCGGCGGAGATGAAGCTGCCGGGACGCGGGTGGCTCGAGTTCGAGGTGATGCCGCGGGACGGCGACGTGACGATCCACCAGACGGCGATCTTCGACCCGCGCGGGCTCTTCGGGCTGGCCTACTGGTATGCGATCTGGCCGCTGCACGAACTGGTCTTCCGGCGGATGCTCGCCGGCATCGCCCGCCGCGCCGTCCGGGGCGGGTGAATGACGCCGTCGGCGGGGCCGTCGGGCTGCCCCTGCCGTCTCGCCCGGACGGTCGCTGCGCCCTGTGTTGCTTGATTCCAGGCCCGAGGAGCCTGGAATGTCGCTCCCGCGAATCGAAGTGAACTCGATTCGCTCCGCTGAGGGCTCCGCTCACTCGAAGCCGGCAGCGCTCCGCCATCCTGGCTCCGCTCGCCGCCTACGCCGGCTCGACGGCAGGGGCAGCCCTCCTCGCATCTCTCGGCCGGGCAGCGGGACCGCCCGTCACCGCGTCGGCCGTGGAAAAAGTCCTGCGGACGTTTACAGATAGCCCGGTCAATGGCACTTCCGCGAGCGTCGCCCGACGGATGAGCGGCTCGTGAGCGGGTTGCTCCCGCCTCCCGAGGCTGCCCCGGCCCGGTAAGCGGCTCCCTGGGTACGGCCCCCTTCCCCCAGAAGTGGCGTTTTTCTCGCGTCGGCGCAGGCCGCGTCCCAGTTCGCAGTCTCCCGACATGCGTGGGTCGCGTCTGGCACCGCTCAGAGGCGGTGGATGTCGATCGCGGGCAGCTTGTCGGGCGACGATTGGAAGACGTCGTGGTCGTCATGGCACTGGACGGGTTCGCCCCAGTCGGTGGGCGGCCCGCGGGCGGGCGAGGCGGCCGTCGGCGTCGCGAATCCCGGAGAGCCGTTCGAGTGCGAAAGGCGGCCGGGCGCAATGCGGCAGTCTGCGCCATCCGCCTCCCGTTGCAGGAGGGGCAGACGCCCCGACCCTTGCAGCAGAAGGCGACGACGAACCCCTGGTCGCAGCCCGTGCACCGGGCGTGGGCGAATCCGAAACAGAGAATGCCGCACTCGAGAGAGCCGCGAAGCTCGTCCTCGACGGAGCCCGGCCCCGGCCGCTCGGCGCGGTCGCGCCACTCGAGCCAGCCTTCGAGGTTCTCCGACACGACCTTGTGGAGCGGTGTTTCCTCGGGGCGACGACGCTCGTAGCGGCGGGCGGGACGACCGGCCCACGGGGTGCGACCGGATGGCCCGATGTCGAGCCGCCCGGCGTGTCGGCCGGCCACCCCCACGTCCTCCCGCACGTCGAATCCCGCCGCGGCGACATTCCGGATGAGCACTTCCGCGTCGGCGGGCATGACGAAGACGATGGCGTCGGCGGCGGCCGTCGTCCGCCACCCGGCGGCCGGTCGTTGCGGCCGCGACCGCGGCCGGGCTATCCTCTGCCCGGGGTAGAGCCGCGCCCGATTCACGCGCGGGGCTTTCCCGTCTTCTCACGGAGCCTCTCGTCATGCAGCTTCCCGTTGAAGTGAGCCCGCGGCTGCACTCGTGCCTGCGGCTGCTGCTCGCGATCGTCGCGATCAGCTGGGGTGTTTCGGCCCGTGCGCAGGCCCCGAGGCTCCCGCAGCCCGTCCGCATGGGGGCGGGGGCGATGACGTTCGACACGGTGCCGGGCTGGGGCCTCGGCGACGACGGCAAGTCGCAGATCGGCTCCACCCACGGCGGCGTCGTCGTGGACAAGGCGGGCAACGTCTACACGAGTTCGAGCCTCGGGATCTTCGTCTTCACGCCGGAGGGGAAGCTGCTGCGGCGGTTTCTCGGCGACAAGTACACCAACTGGCACGACATCGAGATCCGGGTCGAGGGCGACGACGAGTTCCTCTACGGGGCCAGGAACGTCGCCGGCGAGGGGATCAAGGCGCACGCCGAGACCGGCGCCGTCGTCCTCACGCTGGGCATCCCCGCGGAATCGGGACTCGATCTCAAGAAGTGGTCGCCGACCGCGATCACCGTCGCACCGACCGGCGACATTTTTCTTTCGGACGGCTACGCCAGCAACCACGTCTTCAAGTTCGACAAGGCCGGAAAGTATCTGAAGCACTTTGGCACGAAGGGGAACGGGCTCAAGGAGTTCAACACGGCCCACGGGATGACACTCGACACGCGGTACGATCCGCCGCGGCTGCTCATCTGCGACCGCAATCACCAGCCGCGGGGCCGGCTCCTCCACTACGACCTCGACGGCAACTACATCGACGAGGTCGTCACCGGCCTGGGCATGCCGACGTCGGTCTGCGTGCAGGGGGACTACGTGTCGGTGCCCGATCTCCACGGCCGCGTCGTGATCCTCGACAAGAGCAACACGATCATCGCGGTGCTCGGCCACAATCCCGATCCCGCCAAGCGGGCGAACTTCAACGTCCCGCAGGATCAATGGATCGAGGGAATCTTCAGCGGCACGCACGGCTCCTCCTGGGACGCTGCCGGGAATCTCTACGTGCAGGATTGGAACGTCGCCGGCCGGATCATGAAGCTCGCCCGCGTGAAATAGCGGACAGCGGCGGCCGGACGTCGGGAACAAGGGCGGCGGCACGCGGAACAATCTCCGGAATCCAGCGACGGCGCACGCGAGTGACCGCCGGCCGCCCCCCCCCGGAGCGATCCTATGCACGCGTCTTCTGTTCGCCCTTGCGGCACGTGCAGGGGGACGGTGTCACGACGCGGCTGGCGGCCGAGATGGGCGTGATCGGCCTCGCCGGGCCCGTGCTCGTCGTCGCCGGCCGGTCGGCGGCGAAGGAACTGGCTGCCGTCTGGGGGGCCGACCAGGTGCCGGGCTCGCCGGCTGTGCCCTCCTGCGGTGGCGGCGGGCCCGCAGGCGATCCCGTGATTCAAGGGCGATCACGGCTGCCTGACACCATGGCTCCAACCGGCACGTGCCTTCCCCAGCACGCCCCCGCCGGAGCCATGCCGTCCTCTGTCCGGGATCATGACGGCATGGTGCAGGCACCGCCCTCGCAGGCCGTGGACAAAGGCGTCTTCAGAAGCGCACGAGGTTTTTCTGCCACGCCTCTGAATCACGTTTGTTTCGTAGCAGGTGGCGATGGCGCCGGCGCAGAGCGTCAACGATGCCCTCCGCACCGCCCACGCGGATCACGACACGCTCATGAAGCGGCTCCACGGGAGCGCTGACTCCGAGACGAAGTGATTCGCGGCTCGGTTTTTCGGTGGAATGCGATCGGCTCGGGCGTTGGCCCGACGGGGTTGCCCAGGTCGTCACTTCGACAGCATCACGTGGACGCCGTCCCAGTCGGCCGGGGGCGGGGATGCGGCGTAGGCGACGGCACGCTCGCGGAGAATCGCCGCCGCGGTGTCGTCGGGGCGGAGGCGGATCGCTTCGTCGAAGCGTTCCTGGGCGCGGATGAAGTCGCGGGCGAAGTAGGCATCGAGGCCCGCTTCGTACTCGGCCGCCGCGGCAAGAATGGTTTCGGGAACGGAGCCGACGAGCCCGAGCGCCTCGTGGATCTCTGTCGCCAGCCGCTTCCCCTTGACGGCAATCCGATCGAGGCACCGCCAGGCGATCGAATCGCCGGCGAGACGACGGGTGTGGTCGCTGGCGATGATGACCGTGCCGTATTCGTTGTTCACCCGCTCGAGGCGGGCGGCGAGATTCACGCCATCGCCGATGGCGGTGTAATCGAAGCGGTCGGGGGCGCCGAAGTTGCCCACGATCACCCGGTCGGTGTGGATCCCGAAGCGCGTCCGGAGCCGCTCGGCCCGGGGCATCGTGGCGATCGAATCGCGGCAGCGAATCGCCGCGATCACGGCCCGCTCGGCATGGTCGGCGACGGGGCGGGGGGCGTTCCAGAAGGCCATCATCCCGTCGCCGATGTACTTGTCGACCGTGCCCGATTCGTCGGCCACGATCCCGGCGATTCCGGCGAGATAGTCGCCGAGAACCTTCGCGGTGTCGGCCACGCCGATCTCCTCGGCAAAGCCGGTGAAGCCGTGGATGTCGCTGAAGAGGATCGAGAGTTCTTCGGAGCGGCCACCCAGGACAGGCTCGGTGCCGTCGGCCAGCAGTTCCTGCACGAGCTTGAGCGGGACGTATTTCCCGAAGCCGCGGAGACCCGATTTCAGGCTGCCGAACACGCCGTTGACATCGGCGATCTCCTCGAAAACCGTGTGCGGGAGGGGGCGCTGCGAGAAGTCGAAGCGACGCAGATGCTCGGTCTCCACGGCGATCGCATGGAGCGGAGCCGAAATCGACTTGGCGAGGAGTGACGCGCCGGCGAGAAACAGGGCCAGGATTCCCAGGCTGATGAGAATGTTGCGGGTGATGTCGCGCCGGATCGTGCCGAGGAAATCGTCCTCCGCCACGACCGCGCCGGCGATCCATTCACGCCCATGAATGACGATCGGGCGGACGACGGCGAGTTGGCGGGCACCGTCGGCGACGTAGGCGATCGAGGCTTCCGTATCGGTGTCGATCGCTTTTTGAAACTCGGGGGTGCGGGCGAGGGCCCGCAGCACCGGTGGATCGGTATCCGCAAACCTGGGGAGCTTCACGTTCCCGCCGTCGGCTCGCAGCGCCGCCGCCCCGGCGGCTGCCAGCGTCCCCTGCGCGGGATCAAGGACAAAGCCCCGGATCGGCCGGCCGGCCACCCGCAGCCTCGCGAGCATGTCGGCCAGCTCGGTGAGCGTGATCGCCACGGCGACCACGCCGGCATCGGCCCCGTCTTCCGCCGGGAGGGAGACGGCGGCGGTGACGACGATCGTCTGGTCGGGGAAGTGGGCGTAGGCATCGGTGAGGTAGACGCCGGTGGTCCCCTGCGCGCCGGAGTACCAAGGGCGGGTGCGGGGGTCGTAGGCGGATTCCTCCTCGTGCTGCTCGAGGATGTCTTCGCGCTTGGCACCGGGGGCGCGGCGTCTCATGATCGTGCGGGGCGCGGTGGCCTCGGGGCCCGACATGAGACGAAACTGGGACTCGAGGCTCCCATCATCAC
>Ga0208249_1000689_pt1 | contig 11148 bp, 11 predicted proteins | sample CryBogmetaGMA1M_FD_184546 | JGI IMG/M metagenome (GOLD analysis project Ga0208249, IMG submission 184546) | Freshwater microbial communities from Crystal Bog, Wisconsin, USA - MA1M (SPAdes) | ecosystem: Environmental > Aquatic > Freshwater > Lake | place: Crystal Bog, Wisconsin, USA | collected...
CCTGGAGGGCGGCCGTGCGGGCGGCCGTGCGGGCGCGGCGAACCTTGGCTTCGCCCCGCCCGCATCAAGGCCGCCGGGGCCATGGATGGCCCGGCGGCCGTATATCAAGGAATCACGACCTCGTCGGAGATGATGACCGGCTTGCCCGCCGTCACGCCCGCGGGCGTCGGCACCACGACGCCCGTCGCGGGGCCGGGCGCGCCGCCGGGGCCGGCCGGCACCGTCACGCCGGCGGGAACGCCGCCTTCCATCACCGCGCCCCCACCCTCACACGAGTTGCAGCCGCTCGTCGCCACGGGCGCGGAGTCGCAGCACGCCGCCTGCTGGCCGCACACCCGCGGCTGGGCGGCCGGGGCCGCGATCGCGGCGCCCGGCGGCGTGAAGCCGGGGGGCAGGTGGCCGAAGCACTTCTCGTACTTCCAGACCTCGAGCGCGATGTAACGCTCCGTCAGCGACTTGCAGCCGGTCGTCGCCACGGCCGCGACCACCGCCGCCGACACGAGCACCTTCCGACACCACTCGTTCGTCCGCATCGCTCCGTCTCCTCGGGCGGCCTCCGCGGCCCGCCCTCGGGGCCGGCGTCGACCCGCGGCGCGCGGATCGTGTTCGGAAGCCTCGCAACCCTACCCCACGGGGTGGGCGCGGCAAGCCGACGAAGGCGCGAAGTGCGCACGACGAACGCCGCCGGAGGAAACATGTGCCGGTCGTGCCGCGCGGGCGGTCGCACCGGGCGGTCGCCACACCCCGGGGCGGCGGGCGAGCGGAACACGAATGGCGTCGGCGTCAGCCCTTACGGTGTCTGATCCGGGCCCGCATGCGGCGCTTCTTCTGACCGAGCTTGCGCCGTCCCTTGCCCGTTTTCTTGACGCCCATTCAGCTGTTCTCCACGTCGCGGCCGGCCGAGCAGCGGCCGTGCCCGTCGCGGAAGGTTGTAAGATGGCCGGCGGTCGGTTTCAAGCGTCCCGCGCGTGAGCGGCACGCAAACTGTCCGTGGCCAAAGCCCGCCGTGGCCTTTGTCCACGTGGTCGACCACGGGCAACGCCGAGGGTTTCCCGGGTCGACGGCCGCCGCCTCGTGCGGCGGTGAACGTCGGACACGGGCCGCATCGGGACATGATCGTCTGCTTTCCCACCTACGCCCGCCGCGGTCCGACGGGCTGGAAGGCCACGGTGGCCGGCATGGTCACGCAGCCGCTCCCCGAGTGGAGCCGGCGGCGGGTGTGGGCCGTGGCGGTGCTCAAGCGGCTGCTCGAACTCGACGAGGCCCAACTCGAGTCGGACGTCTTCCGCAGGCGGGCCGAGGTGTTCCTGTTCCAGCGTCTGGCGGGACGCCGGGTGACGATCCGCGTCGGCGATCGGACGATCGACGCAGGCGTGTCGGACCGCAGCGGCCACTTCGAGACGCACGTCGAACTCGCCGACGATTTCGTCGGGGCCTGGGGGGGGCCGCTCCGCGTCGACTACGAGGCGACGCTCGCCGACGACGAGGCCGAGACGCCCGCCGCGGGCGCCGTCCATCTCGTCGACGAGACGGGCCTTTCCGTGATCTCCGACATCGACGACACCGTGAAGTTCACGAACGTCGCCGACCGCCGGGAACTCCTCCGCAACACGCTCGTGCGGGAGTTCGTCGCGGTCGAGGGGATGCCGGAGGTCTACCGCCGCTGGCAGGATCTCGGCGCCGCGTTCCATTACGTGTCGAGCAGCCCGTGGCAGCTGTCGGCCTGCCTGTGCCAGTTTCTCGGCGCGGCCGGACTGCCCGCCGGCTCGATGCACTTGAAGCTCTTCCGGCTCAAGGATTCGACGCCGCTCGGCCGCCTGCCGTCACGGAAGCGTTCGAAGCGGCGCAAGATCGAGCAGATCCTGGCCGACTTCCCGGCGCGGCGGTTCGTCCTCGTGGGCGACTCGGGCGAGCGGGATCCCGAGGTGTACGCCGAGGTGGCCCGCCGCCGGCCCGCGCAGGTGGCCGGCATCGTCATCCGCGAGGTGCCCGCCAAGGCGGCTCCCGACAAGGTGCGGGCACGGCTCCTGCGGCTCGCCCGCCGCCTGCCGTCGTCGCCGTTCACCGTGTTTCGCTCCCCCGACGAACTCGCCGATCTCGAGCCCGTGCGGCCCTCACCAGGGTGAGTCGAACGCGTTTTGGTAGTGCTCGACCTCGGGCCGTCCCTCGGCGCCGAATGTCACCGCCACGACGTCGAGCCGCACGCTCGCGTCCTCGAGCCGGTGCCGGCGGATGTAGGCGGCGGCGAGTTCGGCGATCCGCCGCTGCTTGACGAAGCCAACCGTCTCGGCGGGATGGCCGTGCGCGGTGTCGCTCCGCGAGCGGACCTCGACGAACACGACCGTCCGCCCGTCGAGGGCGACGATGTCGATGTCGCCGCGGAGCACCCGCTCGCGCCGCCCCACGATCCGGTAGCCGAGGCCCTTGAGGTACTTCGCCGCCTCGTCCTCGCCGCGGCGGCCGAGTTCGTCACGGGCGGACGGCACGAGAGCCCTCGCTCGTCAGGAGGCGGCGGCCGCTTTCTTGCCCTTCGCGGCCGGCTTGTCCGCCGACTTTCCGGCGGCGGCCGCGACGTCGTCGCGCTTCTCGCGGAGGCGGGTCGACTTGCCGGCCCGGTCGCGGAGGTAGTAGAGCTTCGCCCGCCGCGACACGCCCGACCGCTTGACCTCGATCTTGGCGATCTTCGGCGAATGGAGCGGGAACTTCCGCTCGACGCCCTCGCCCGCCACGATCCGCCGCACGGTGAACATCTCGCGGCTGCCCGCCCCGCTCTTGGCGATCACGACGCCGTTGAAGATCTGCACCCGCTCCTTCTCGCCCTCGAGGATCCGGGTGTGGACGTCGACGGTGTCGCCGATCTCGAACGACGGGACTTCCGACTTGAGGCTCGAGGCCTCGACCGAGGCGAGGATCTTGCGGTTCACGATGCGCTCCTTTGGGGGTGGCTCAGGGAATGGACGGGAGTGGGCTGGCTCCGCCGGGCGGTCGCCGCGACGGCCTGCTCGCGCCGCCACGTGGCGATCCGGCCGTGGTCGCCGGAGAGCAGGATTTCAGGGACGGCGAGACCGCGGAACTCCCGCGGCCGCGTGTACTGCGGGCCCTCGACGAGGCGGTCGGCCCCGGAGAAGGAATCCTGACCGGCACTCTCCTCGTGGCCGAGCACCCCGGGCAGGAGGCGGGCCACGGCGTCGACGATCACCATCGCCGCCACCTCGCCGCCGGAGAGGACGTAGTCGCCGATCGAGATCTCCTCGGCGTCGAGCGTGGCCGCGATCCGCGCGTCGAAGCCCTCGTAGCGGCCGCAGACGAGAATGAGCCGGTCGAGCTTCGCGAGCTCCTCGGCGAGCGGCTGGTCGAGCCGCCGGCCACCGGGCGTGAGCAGGACGGTGCGGCCCGGCGCCGGGCCGTCGGCACGCACCGCCTCGACGCACGACACCACGGGGCCGGGCATCAGGAGCATGCCGGGGCCGCCGCCGTAGGGCCGGTCGTCGACCTGCCGGTGCACGCCCTCGGCGTGGTCGCGGAAGTTCGTCAGCCGGACGTCGACCTTGCCCGCGCGGCGCGCGGCGCCGAGAAGGCTTCCGTCGAGGAAGCCCGCGAACATCTCGGGGAACAAGGTGACGATGTCGATGCGCATGGCGGTGTGACGAACCGTTCGGTCGTGGCGTCGTCCGGACGGACGGTGCCGGCACGGAGGCCGGTCCCGGCGACGATCATTCGGCCTTCGGCTCGGCGGCGGTTTCCGGAGCGGCCTCGGCGGCCGGCTCCGCGGTGGCGGTCTCGACGGCGGCCGCTTCCGGCGCGGGGGCCGATGGATCGGGCTTGGGCGCGGGCACGAACGCCGGCTCGCCAGCCTCGGGGACGATCCGCGGCAGCGCGAGCTTCGCCCGCGCCGCCTCCATCTGCGCGAGGTGCGTGCCCTTCGGCCCGTACTTCTTGATGAGCACGCGGACGGCGTCGCTCGGCTGCGCGCCGACCGAAAGCCAGTATTCCACGCGCGGGCCGTCGAGCGTGCAGCGGGCGTCGGTTTCCGAGACGTGCGGATCGTAGGTGCCGAGCTCCTCGATCACGCGGCCATCGCGGGGGCTGCGGCGGTCGGTCGCGCAGATCCGGTAGTACTCACGGTTCTTGCGGCCCATCCGCTTCATTCGAATTGCCACTGCCACGGTCGGGAATCTCCGAGAAATGCTGGGGACGAATCGAGCCCCTTATCGTAGCCGACGCCCGCCGGAACCCAAGAGCCGGCCCGGAGCCCGGATTTTTCGGGGGTCAGGCCGCGAAATCACGCCGATTGTGCCGCCGGCAGCGGCGTATCGACCCGCTCCTCCTCGTAGCACCAGTCGCCCCCGACGTTCTCGAGGATGCGGCCGCCGGCGCCCCGCTCCGGGGGAAACCGCGCCGCGAGCATGTGGCCGAGCGGGAAGAAGTGGAGGTGGAGATCGAACGTGTAACGGTAGGGCCGCTGCCGGGGCACGACCACGATGAGCCGCCGGCGGGCCACGCGCCGCAGCTCCCGCACCGCCGCGTCGAGGTCCTGCACGTGCTCGAGCGTGTGCGTGCAGACCACCGTGTCGAACGCGCGGTCGGCGAACGAGAGCCGCTCGACGTTCTCCTCGCGGAACGTCACGCGCGGGTGCCGCGCGGGAAGTGCCCGATCGATCGCGATGTCGCAGGCGGTGACGTCGTGCGCCGTCGCGAGCAGGCCGGCGAGGTGGCCGCGGCCGCAGCCCACCTCGAGCACCGTCCGCCCGGCGATCCGCGCGCGGATCCGTCGCAGGCAGGCGGCGTTGAGGTCGGTGGGTCGCTCGAGATGCACCGGGGCGGTCTCCGCGTAGACCCGGCGAAACTCCTCCGGCGAGAGGTCATGCGCCCTGTCCTTGAACGAGCGGAACGTCTCGGCGTGGCGGCCGAAGAGGAGCTGGAACGGGAGCCAGGTGAACCACGCGCGGTCGCGCAGGATCGGTGGCACGCACTCGTCGAGCACGAAATGGATCGCGAGGGCGAGGCTGCGGCTGATCGGCATGGCGCGATGGGGGCCGTCGAGGCCCGCGGTCAGGCGGAGAGACGGGCGGCGGCGGGGCGCGCCGCGGGAACACGTTCCGCGGCGGATACACGCCGGGCCACGAGGTACAGCGGTCGCCCCTTCGCCTCGTCGACGAGTTGGGCGATGTACTCCCCCTGGATCGCGAGCAGGCCGAACTGGGCGGCGGCCACGACCGTCATGAAGAGCACGAGCGTCGTGTAGCCCGACGGCGGCACGCCGGTGAGCCAGCCCACGACGGAAACGGCGGCGACGGCGACGCTCACGAGGAGCATCGCGGCCGCGGCCACGAGCGCCGCCCGCAGCGGCGCCGACGAGAAGGCCACCGACGCGTCACGGGCGAGCGACAGCAGCCGCCAGCCGGAATACTTCGACCGTCCGGCGACCCGCGGCGACGCGACGTAGGAAACGACGGTGCGGCGGAACCCCACCCACTGCACGAACCCGCGGAGGAACCGCGTGCGCTCGCGGAGCTCCTGCTGGAGCACCTCGACGACCGGCCGGGCGATGAGGAAGAAGTCGGAGACGTGGGGCTCGACCGGGAGCGGACCGAGCGCCGCGAGGAGGCGGTAGAAGAGGCCGCCCGCGCCGCGGCGCAGCCGGCCCTCGGCGGCCGACGCCTCCCGCTGCATGAGCACGACGTCGAAGCCCTCGTCGGCGCGGGCGACCGCGCGGGGAATCTCGGCGGGCGGGTGCTGGAGGTCGGCGTCGAGGAACACGACGTGGTCGGCCGTGGCGTGGTCGAGGCCCGCGAGCATCGCGGCCTCGTGGCCGAAGTTGCGGGAGAGATGGATCACCGCCACTCCCGGCGCTGCCGCGAAGGCGTCGAGCATGTCGGCCGAGCCGTCGGTCGAGCCGTCGTCGACGTAGAGGATCCGCGTCGCCACGCCCGCGGCGGCGAGCCCCTGCACGACGCGGGCCGCCTCCGCGTGGAAGAACGGCAGCGCCGCCGCCTCGTTGAACACGGAGACGATGAGATCGAGCGTGCGGTCGGGGTCGTCGCGGGGGCGCATGGCGGGAGGGTAGCGACCGCCGCGGGCCGGCTGAACGCCGGTTTTCGCCCCTTTCAGCCCCCGGGCCCTGCCGTCAGGCCGCGTCAGGCCGGCCGCCGGCGGCCGGCGGCTTGAGCGCGAGGGCCGCCAGCACGATCCCCGCCCCGGCGAGGGCCGCCGTCGGCAGGAAGGCGAGTGTGTAGCTGCCGAAGTAGTCCTTCGCGTGGCCCGACACGAACCCGCCACCGAGCGCCCCGAGCCCGTAGGCGAGGAACACGGTGCCGTAGTTGCGGGCGTAGTGGGCCATGCCGAAGAAGGCCGCCGTCGTCGTCGGCGCGATCGCCAGCCAGCCGCCGAGGCAGAGCCAGAAGCACGCGAACGCCGCGACGTAGAGGGCCGTCGTGCCCTGGCCCGCCCGGAGCATCGCCAGCGACGCCGCCAGGATGACGCCCAGATTGAGCAGCGCAGCGATCCGCGGCGAGAGGCGGTCGGTGAGCCAGCCGAAGAGCGGCCGGCCGACGGCGTTGCACAGGGCGAAGAGGCCGACGAGCGCCGTGCCCGTCTCGGAGGAGATGTGGACGACGTCGCTGCCGACGGGTTTCGAGATCCCGATCGCCATCAGGCCGGCGAGGCAGCCGATGAAGTAGCAGGCGAAGAGCGCCCAGAACGATCCCGTGCCGAGCATCGCGCGGCGATCGACGGCGTGGCGGGCGTCGTCGGCGGCGGCCGGAGCGAAGCCCCGTGGCCGCCATCCCGGCGGCGGAAACCGCAGCGGCAGCGCGAGGAGCGTGAGGAGCACCGCGAAGGCGGCACCGAAGGCGAGGAACGTGCGCGAGAGCGAGTGCGCGAGCATGTCGGCCGGCAGCGCCTTGGGGTCGCCAATCAGGGCGCCGGCGATCCGGCCGGTGAGCAGCGCCGATCCGCCGAAGCCGGCGAGGACGAGGCCCACGGCGATTCCCTTGCGGTCGGGGAACCACCGCGCGGCCAACGCCACCGGGCAGCCGTAGGCGAGACCCACGCCCGACCCCGCCACGACGCCGTAGGTGAGGACGAGCATCCAGATGTTCGTCGCCAGCCCCGAGAGGAGCCAGCCGGCCGCGGCCACGAGTCCCCCGATGATCGCCAGCCGCCGGGGGCCGATCCGCTCCATCATGGAGCCGCCGGCGCACATCGTGACCGCGAACGACGCGAGGAACACCATGAACGGCAGGTTGCCCTGCGTCGCCGAGCAGTCGAGCGCCTTCTCGACGGGCGCCTTGAAGATGCTCCAGGCGTAGACCGATCCCAGGCACAGGTTCATGACCAGGCCGAGGAGCACGAAACCATAGCGGCCCGCCTCGGCCGGCAACCCGAAGACCCGTTCGCTGTTCATGCGGGGTAATGTGCGGCAGGGACGGACGGGTGTCCATCCGGCCGCGATCAGCCCGGGCCGCCGCGCTTCTTGCGGCGGGCATCCTTCTCCCGCTGCTTCTTGAGCTTCCGCCGCTCGTCGGCCGTGAGCCGCTTGCCGGTGTCGCCCTTGGACTTCGCGAGCCGCGCGGCGGGGTTCTGGAGCTGCCCCTGCAGCCGCTGCACCTGCTGCATCCGCTCCCGCATTCCGAGGCCGGCCATCCCCTTCATCATGGAGGCCATGCCGTCGAACTGCTTGACGAGGTCGCTCACCTCGTGAGCCTCCACGCCCGCGCCCCGCGCGATCCGCCGCCGCCGCGACTGGTCGACGATGCCCGAGGGGTTCCGCCGCTCCGCGGGCGTCATCGAGTCGATGATGCCGAAGAGGCGGTTCATGTCGGTCTCGAGGTCGGCGCCGCCGAGCATCTCCTGCATGCCCCCCATGCCCGGGATCATGCCGAGCACCTTCGAGAGCGGCCCGAGGCGGCGGGTCTGGAGGAGCATCTTCTTGAAGTCGTCGAGCGTAAACTCGCCCGCCTTGAGACGCTCCTCCTGCCGTTGCATCTCCTCCTGGTCGAACTTCCGCTGCGCCTCCTCGACGAGCGACACGACGTCGCCCATGCCGAGGATGCGGCCGGCCATCCGCTCGGGGTGGAAGTCCTCGAGGGCCTCGATCTGCTCGCCGGTGCCGATGAACTTGATCGGCACGCCGGTCACGCTCTTGACGGAGAGCGCCGCGCCGCCGCGGGCGTCGCCGTCGAGCTTCGTCATGATGATGCCGTCGAGCTCGAGCGCGTCGTGGAACGCCTTCGCGCTCTTCACGGCGTCCTGGCCGGTCATCGCGTCGACGACGAGGTAGACCTGGTCGGGGCCCACCGTGCGGTCGATCTTCGCGAGCTCCTGCATGAGCGCCTCGTCGATCGCGAGGCGGCCCGCCGTGTCGAGGATGACGACCGACACGTTCTCCTTCTTCGCCCGGGCCACGCCGGCGTTGCAGACGGCGACGGGGTCGGTGCTTCCGCCCGGCACGTCGGCCGGCGTATGCACCGGGATGCCGAGCTGGCGGCCGAGCACGGAGAGCTGCTCGATCGCCGCCGGCCGCTGGAGGTCGGCCGCCACGAGCATCACGCCCCGCCCCTGCTCCTTGATCCTCCGGGCGAGCTTGGCGCACGACGTCGTCTTCCCGGAGCCCTGCAGGCCGCAGAGCATGAGGACGGTCGTCGTGCCCGACTGGAGGTGGAGCGAATGGTCGACCGGCCCCATGAGGCCGACGAGCTCGTGGTGCACGATGCCGACGAGCTGCTGCGCCGGGTCGAGCGAGTCGAGCACCTTCGCGCCCACCGCGCCCTCGACGACCCGCCCGAGGAAGCCCTCGGCCACGTCGTAGGCGACGTCGGCCTCGAGCAGCGCGGTGCGGACCCCCGAAAGGCCCTCCCGCATGTTGGCTTCGGTGAGCTTGCCGCGGCCGCGCAGGGAGGTGAGGGCGGACGAGAGGGACGCGGTCAACGACTCGAACATGGCGGCTCCGGGGCGGCGGAAACCGCGAGTATACCGCCCGGGAAGTCGCGTTCTCCCCCCGGTGACGGGCCGCTCGAATCGGGAGCGGGCACACAGCGTGCCGCTTGCCCGACGCGTGGCCGGCGTGAACGGCGCGTCACCGGAGGGAGCCTGGATTCGCGACGCCGCTGGCCCTCCGGGCGGCGGCGCGGGGCGGGCTCAGCTGAACGTTCCGGGCTGGCCCATGACCGGGCCCGAGGGCATGGAGCCGCCGGCGCCGCCTTCGCAGCACGGGGCCGCCGGGCCGCAGGCCGGCGCACACGCCGGCTCGCACGCCGGGGTGCACACGGGTGCCGCGCACGGCTGGGGCTGCGACCCGCCGCACGGGGAGCGGAACTCCATGAACGAGGGCCGGCGGCAGCTGCTCCCGCCACCGAGGCAGCTGCTGCAGCCCGGCGCCGCCGCCAGGCTCAATACCGTGATCGCCAGACACACAGCACGCGTCATGATGAGGGTCTCCACCGCGGTCGGACGGGGCAGGAGCGGAACGTTGGCCGCGCTCCACTACCGGCGTCGCCTCCGACGCCGACAGAACCCTACCTCACGTTTCCGGCGCGGGCCGCCGGCAAGAGGTGTTTTCCCGCGCCGCGGGGCCGGAGCCGCCGTGTCGTGGGGGGTGGTGCCGGTCGTAGGGCCGCTCCCGGCGTGCGGGGGGCGGCGCGCGGCCACAATCCCGAATGTAGAGTTGCGGCACCGGGCGGCGCGGAGTGGCCAGCGCAGGCCGCGATTCCGATTTCCCCCCGATCCCGCCACGCCGACCGCCGACCATCATGAACCGCCCGACACCCGCCGTGCTGCGTCGCCTTGCCCGGCTCTGCGGCTGTCTCGCCGTGGCCGTGGCCGTGGCCTGCGGTCCACACGCCAACGCCGCCGACCCCGGCGCCTGCTGCCCCGAAGACGTCTGGCTCGTGAGCACGCGGCGGCTGCCAGGCATCTGCCGGATGCCGGCGAGCGCCGACTTTCACGTCGAGCAGCGGATCGCCGGCCGCTGGGAGCGGGCCGACGTCGCCGGCCTCTTCGCCGACCCGGCGCGGCCGCTCGTGGTCTTCATCCACGGCAACCGGTATGAGCCGCACGACGCCAAGGCCCAGGGCGTGATGGTGGCGAGGCAGTTGGCCCGCATCTGCCCGGAGGCCGCGGCCGCCCGGCTCGTCGTCTTCTCGTGGCCGAGCGAGCAGCAGGGCCGGATCATCCCCTCGAGCCGTGACAACTTCCGGCGTTCATACGCCGACGGTCACTATCTCGCCCGCCTGCTCGGCCAGGCCGACCCCGCGCAGCCCGTGGCCATCATCGGCTACAGCTTCGGCGCGACGATCGCCGTGGGCGCGATCGAGGATCTCGTCCACGCCGGCGACGGCGCGGCCCACGGCATCGCTCCCTGGGTCGGCCGGCCCGGTCGCTCGCACCTCGTGCTCGTGGTGCCGGCCGTCCGCTTCGACGCCCTCGCCCCCCGGGGGCCGTTCGCCGCGGCGGCGTCGGGCATCGACCGGCTCACGCTCGTGATGAACTCGCGCGACCTGGCCCTGCGGCTCTTTCCGCACCTCGATCGGGATGAGCGGACCGATGCGCTCGGCGTCGTCGGCATGCCCCGCCGCTGGCTGCCCGGGAGCGTGGAGTTCACCGCCACCGACGCGGCGCCCGTCGTCGGCAAGCGGCACTCGTTCCCGAGCTACCTCGAGGCCCCGTCGCTCGCGCGGCGGATCGCCACCGGTGCCGTCGCGGGGCTCGTCGCCGACTGACCGGCACCGCTCACGCGGCCCGGCGCGTCGCCGGGGTCTCGCCGGCCAGCCGCGCCTCGACCATCATCCGCACCACGTCGGGCATGGCGTGCCGCGCGGTCCACCCGAGCCGCTCGGTGGCCCGCCTCGTGTTGGCGCGGCCGCAAGCGATCTCGGTGGGCCGCACGAGCTTCGGGTCGCGGATCACGTGCCGCCGCCAGTCGAGCCCGACCGCCGCGAAGGCCGCGGCCACGAAGTCCTCGAGGCTCGCGGTGTGGCCGGTCGCGATGACGAAGTCATCGACGGCGTCGAGCTGCAGCATCCTGTGCATCGCGACGACGTATTCGGGCGCCCAGCCCCAGTCGCGGTGCACGGAGAGGTCGCCGAGTGAGAGCGACTGCTGCTCGCCGCGCGCGATCCGGCAGGCCGCTGCCACGATCTTCTGCGTCAC
>Ga0208249_1000693_pt1 | contig 11130 bp, 8 predicted proteins | sample CryBogmetaGMA1M_FD_184546 | JGI IMG/M metagenome (GOLD analysis project Ga0208249, IMG submission 184546) | Freshwater microbial communities from Crystal Bog, Wisconsin, USA - MA1M (SPAdes) | ecosystem: Environmental > Aquatic > Freshwater > Lake | place: Crystal Bog, Wisconsin, USA | collected...
ATCGATGCCCGCGACATCGGAGGCGGAACCAAGAGCTGGGAATGGATCAAGAAGGGAGTGCCGATCCGGATCGAGATCGGCCCGCGTGACATTGAGTCAGGAAATGCGGCCGTGGCCCGTCGTGACAAGGGTCCAAAGGAAAAAGAATTCCTTCCTGCCGACTCCTTGCCGACACGTCTTCCGGAAGTGCTGGCTGAGATCCAGCAGAGTCTACTCGACCGTGCATTCGCATTCCGCAAAGAGCATACCCGCAAGATCAACACCAAAGAGGAGTTCTACGCCTTCTTTACCCCAAAGAATCCCAACAAGCCGGAGATCCATGGCGGCTTTGCCCTGACCCATTGGAACGGCTCAGCTGAAGTGGAGGCCAAGATCAAGGAGGAGCTCAAGGTCACGATCCGCTGCATCCCGGAAGCCAACGGAGATGAGTTCCTTGATGAGCCGGGTATCTGCCCCTTCACCGGCGAGCCGAGTCAACGACGTGTCATCTTCGGCAAAGCCTACTAGACTCACGATCTTGGCGGATAGCTGCATTGGTCAGCGGTTGCCGTAGGTCCACTACGGCCTCCCTTGACCGCCTTGCTCTTTATCCAGACTTTTGAGCCTAGGAGGAGATAAATTTAGTCTTTCCACTGTTCATCGCTACTGCCTTCACTGATCCCATGGACAAGCCTCTCACCCTGCTCTGTGTGGTCGAGGATCCTGCGATCAGTCCCAGCAGTCGATTGAGGATCTATCAGCATCTGGAGATGCTTAGGAAGGAGGGCATTCAGGCGGAAGTGGTGCTGCAACCCAAGGGCGGCGCTGAGTGGACGGCGCTTCTTAAAAGGGCGGGAGGATTTGATGCGTTGCTATGGCAGAAGGTTCTGATGAGCCACTGGAATGCTCTCCGACTTCGGATGGCGAGCAGGTGTCTCCTGTTTGATCTCGATGATGCCGTCTGGATGGGGAAACGAAACCATGTACCCTACCGCAGTGGAAAGCAGGCACGACGGTTCTGGTTTCTCATGAAGTTACTGGATGGAGTCATCTGCGGCAGTCCAGTTCTTGAGCAGAAAGTCCTAAGTCTCGTTCCCAAGCTGCAAACTCATCTTGTTCCCACCAGCGTCCCAGCACTTCCGTTGAAGTCATCAACCTCCAAGGAAGAGTTGCCTGTGTTGGTCTGGGTGGGGATGGGGCCGAATGTTGCGCAAGTCGAGGCGATCGAGGAGGAACTCCTGAGAGCAGCCGCCGTCCACCCCTATCTCCTGCGAATCGTCAGCAACCGTCGCCCCAACTTCCGCGCGTTTCAATCATGGGAGTTCATCGAGTGGAGTGAGGAGTCAGAATACGAGGCCATCAACTCTGCTGATATTGGGATCATGCCCTTGGTTGATGATGGATTCACCCGTGGTAAGTGTGCCTATAAGGCTCTCCAGTACATGTCGTGCGGTCTTCCCGTGGTGGCCAGCGATGTTGGGGTCAATCGGGAATGGATTCAGAAAAGCGCTGCTGGTCTCGTCGTGCCCTCTGGAGGCTGGGACGACGCGCTCGGTGAGCTGCTGGCAGATCCTGAACGCCGCTCCGGCATGGGGAGACGAGGGTGGCAGACAGTTCAGGATCGCTTCACCCATGAGAAGGTCGGCCATCAGTTGGCCTCTTCTATCCGGCAGTTAATCACTGCTCGATAAAGAGGGTGCTGGAACGGCGTCGTGCATGCCGGTTACCTGGCAGATTGACCTTGGCTGGAGCTCCCGTCTCGAGCAGGGAAAGGGTGCGCTCCACCTCGGCAAAACCGGGCTCGGGAATTCCCCGCGCCTTGAGCCAGGCGTGGATCACCCGACGCTGCAGGGCAGGATGCAGCTGGCGTAGGTCTTTCACGGCAAGGGCTTCACACGCGGCCATAGGAAGGGCGAGGCCGGAGAGATAATCCTCTTCCTCCGCGAAGATCCGCGCACTACGTGCCACCGACCCCCTGAACGAGGGCCCCAGAAGCTCCTCGATGAGCGGCAGGACTTTCAGTCGGAGTTTGTTTCGGGAGGCATCGGCGACAGCATTGGAGGCATCTTCCCGGAATCGAATATTTCGCTCCTTGAGGTAGGCAAGAAGGTCATTTTTTTGAATCCCGAGGAGGGGGCGATAGAGATCCAGGGGGATTCTATCAACCGTGCGCTGTGAGAGGGGCTTCATTCCCGAGAGTCCCGCGGCACCGGATCCCCTCAAAAACTGGAAGAGGCATGTCTCGACCTGATCGTCTGCGTGATGAGCCAGAACAAGTGATCGTGTCCGGTGCTTCTTGGCGACCTTTGCCAGAAAGGTATATCGTGATTCACGAGAAGCGGTTTCGAGGGAGAGCTTTTGTTTCTTCGCTACACTTTTCACATCCCCGGCACCGAATTCAAAGGGCAGCTTCAGCTTGGTGGCCAGGCGTTCCACGAAGAGGGCATCGTGACGTGATGCAGATCCGCGCAAGCGGTGGTTAAAGTGGGCGACGACGATGTTCTTCTGGCCGGACTCCAAAAGAAGATGAAGCAGCGCCACCGAGTCAGAGCCTCCCGAGACCGCCAAAATGAGTTTCTTTTTAGGAATCGTGGCAAACGCACGCTTCACCTCAGATGACAGAGACGATATGCTGCTCGCGGTGAGAGGTGTCTTTTTCATGGTCTCTTCTCAGTCCCTACAGCCTAAACTGCTAACAGCCTTTGTGCCCCATGGGCGCAATCAGCCTATTTGGGCGGCGCCGAAGTAGGGTTGAAGTGGCTCCGGAAGAATCAGTGGTCCACCCGGCTTGGTATGGGTTTCAAGCAACGCCACATAGAGACGAGGAAGAGCGGTGCCTGAACCGTTGAGCGTGTGGCAGAACTGGTTTTTGCCATCGGCGTTCTTGTACCTTAGATTCATGCGGCGCGCCTGGTAGTCGCCGAAGTGGGAGCAGCTGGAGACTTCAAGGTAGGCCCCCTGTCCAGGGGCCCAGACCTCAAGGTCATAGGTGCGTGAGGAGGAGAAGCCGATATCCCCTGTGCAAAGCTCGAGGACTCGGTAGGGAAGCTGGAGTAGTTGGAGAACCTTTTCCGCATCAGCGGTCAGGGATTCCAATTCAGCGGCCGCTTGCTCGGGTGTGGTGATCTTGACGAGTTCCACCTTGTCGAACTGGTGCATTCGGATCATGCCGCGAGTCTCGCGTCCTGCAGAGCCGGCTTCGCGACGGAAGCACGGAGTGCAGGCGGTGTACTTGAGCGGGAGTTCCGATTCGGAGAGGATCTCGTCGCGGCGGAAGTTGGTGAGGGAGACCTCTGCCGTCGGTGTGAGGAAGGAAGTTCCTTCGTCAAATCCGTACATGTCATCCTCGAATTTCGGGAGCTGGCCTGTCCCCTCCATGCACTCACGTCGGACCAGCACCGGTGGGGCGATCTCGGTGTAGCCGTGGGAGCGGGTCTGTAAATCGAGGAGGAAGTTGATCAGTGCGCGTTCAAGACGTGCCCCTGCACCCGTGTAGAGGACATATCCACTTCCGCTGATCTTGGTGGCTCGCTCGAGATCAAACAGACCGAGTCGCTCACCGATGGCGACATGATCTTCGGGACTCATCGGGGCGGGTTCACCCCAGTGCTTGATCGCCACATTCCCTTCCGCGTCACTTCCCTCGGGGAGGCCGGGTGCGGGGAGGTTGGGAACTCGGAGAAGCAGGTCGCGCTGCTCTGCATCGAGTTCGGCAGCGACGCGTCCGAGATCCTCCATCTCCGTGGCGAATCCCTTCACCTCGGTCTCAAGCTCGCTGGAGTCACCACCCGACTTCTTCAGGTTTCCAATCTCTTTACTGAGTCGGTTGCGTTCGGCGCGCAGGTGCTGGACGCGCGTTTCGCTCTCTCGGCGACGGGCATCACAGGCAAGGATCTGATCGATGACTTCGGAATACTGGGAGGAACGGGTAGAAAGCCGCGCCTTCACGGCAGGGGCATCTTCACGGATCAGGCGGATATCAAGCATGGATAGAGAAAAGCTGAAAGCTGAAAAACTGAAAGCTGAAACCCTAAAAACTCGCAGCCGGATCAAGCTGCAAGGTCACATCAGGTCAACGCGACTAACGGGATTCAACGTTCTGGATCTCGTAAATGTTGAAGTGCCCTACTGCTTTCTTGATAAACTGAGGTAGGATGGCATCAAGAAATGGGGGGAAGAATGAATAAACCAAGGGGAGGGTAGGTTGTGCATCGCGGCTGTTGGCGTTGAAGGCAATGAGGCAGTTGATTCCCTGAGGGCAGGGCGTTGGATCTCCAACTTTGTACGGGATCAATTGCACGTTGGCCTTCTTGTAATAGAGAAGCTTCTGATTCACGCTTGCATTGAAGTAGACAATGGTCGGCTTCCGGTAGTGGTTATACAGATAACGCCACGCCCCGACGTCAGTTGCGGCAGGTATCAGCAAACTGAAGCAAGCGAGGAGGTTGATGATCCACAAGGCCTTGATGATCGTCCTGAGGTTAGCCTTCAACCAGCCAAAGCGCTCTACCCAATCGGCCATCGACACCATGATCACTACCGGCATGATGCCGAGTATTGGTAAGAGGAAGCGGACCTCTTTATGTCCGATCACCACATGACACAGGACAAAGAAAGCGATGATGCTGCTTAAAATATTCCGAGGGTACTTGATGACGTAGTAAATACTGGCCAGCACGTAGATCGGCCCGAATGGCAGATAGATCGAAACAGTCGCAAGGTAGGCATACCAAGGAGAAACACCGGCGTCTCGATTCATCATGCCTGTCGCGATGTTTTGGTAATAGTAGTTGTAAGTACTGAAAACCAATTGGCCGTAGAAGTAATAATCCGCGACGATGTTAAAGACTGCTATGGAAACCAACATGCTGGTGGTTAACAAAAACCACTCTCCAAGCTTGTTGTTTTTGTAAGCAGCGAAGAGCAGCCACAGCATGAGGCCCGAGATGGCAAAGCCGATCTGGAAACGGCAGGAAAAGGAAAGACCCAGAAGCAGCCCCACGATGATGATTCTGCTCGCGCTGAGAGTTGCAAGTCGGGCATAGAGAACTCCAACAGCCAGTAAGAAGAAGTGCCCGCAGATATTTTCGGAATTAAAGTGCGGGTTTGTGTAAAGAACCAGCCAGCTGAAGAAGCTGAGAAGAATGAAGTAGTTGTGATATTCCGGTTTTACCTTGGGCATAAAAGCCTTGGTAAAAACAACGATGGAGGAAATCCCAAGGACTCCACTTAAAAAATAAATGATGTAATTGACGACAAAGGGACTGACTTGCGTCGTAAACAAGCCAACTGCTTGGTACACCGCCATAACCATCCAAGCTTGGATGGATGGCCTCATATGAGTCTTAAACTCAAAGCGCATGTCACTCAGGCCGAGGTGACCGAGCTTATAAGCTGCAAACTCAAAGATCTGCGAGTACTCGTCTCCCGTGTTATGCCCGAAATTCGTGTAACTGGTGATCGCCGTGATGATCAGCGCGATGCAGACGTAGGGGAGAAAAAATCTCGTGCTGGTGGAGCTATGCATTGGAATTGGTTCCTTAGCTGGTTGACTCGGTAATCCGATTAATGGATCGCTTTATTGGAAGCTTAGAAAGAAGTAACCTAAAGTTAGGAGATGTGTGGGTCACTCTAAAAGACCTTATCCTACGCTTGCGGTATTGCCGTCGAACCTCCAGTGCTCCAAGTCCACCTACTGCATCGCACGCTCAATGAGACGAGTCGCTAAGGTTTGGGTGGCGTTGTCGAGTGCCGCAAGGGCCTCCTTGAGGCGGGCTGTTTCCTTCGACATGAGGGCGGAGGTGACTTCGACGGCACACTGACGTATCTCCTTCGCCTCGGTGTCGGGGAGTTCAGAGGCGAGTTGGGTGAGGGCTGCTTCCACGGCAGGGAGCATCTCCTCGGCTTTGAGCCGAGCCTCGGTAAAGATTCGGGCATCCATGTCCTCGAAGGCATGCTCCAATGATCCTGCGAGCATCGCCTCAACGGCCTCATCGGAGACTTCGACGGCACTCTTGATTTCAGTAATTTGCTCCATCCCGCTCGCTGTGTCGCGGGCAAGTACCTGAAGGATCCCGTCGGCGTCGATGGCGAACTGAACCCCGACGCGGGCTGCTCCCTTGGGTGACGGAGAGAAGGGGATCTCAAAGGTGCCCAGCGTCCAGTTATCTGCAGCCAGTTCACGCTCTCCCTGTAGGACCGTGATCTTCATGCCGCTCTGACCGGCCACGGCATTGGTGAACATCTCGCCGGCTTTGGCCGGGATGGTGGTATTCCTGGGGATGATGACATTCATCAGACCACCGAAGGTCTCGATGCCGAGTGACAGTGGTGTCACGTCGAGGAGGGCGACATTCTGCAGGTTTCCCTCAAGGATCGCTCCCTGCAGGATCGCTCCAAGTGCAACAGCTTCATCCGGGTGCTGGGTGAGGTTTGGCTCTTTGCCGAAGATTTCAGAGGCAAGCTTCCTGACCAAGGGCATCCGGGTTGATCCGCCCACCATGATCACCTCATCAAGCTGAGAAGCGGAGAGTCCGGCATCCTCCAGCGCACGGTTACAGAGATGGAGTGTGCGGCGAATGATCGGTGCGCAGACGGTCTCGATCTCGTGGCGGGTGAGGGGGATTTCTAGGCTTTCCCCGCCCTCGAAAAATGGAAGCCGAACCACGGTGGAGTCTTCATCAGAGAGGGACTCCTTCGCCGTTCGTGCAGCTTCGCGGAGTCTGATCCGGGCGCCAACAGATGGCTCTTTCAGCCCATCAAGCCCAGCCTTGCTTGCGAGTAAATCCGCAATCACCTCGTCGAGGTCATCCCCTCCAAGGTGGGTGTCGCCATGGGTCGAGAGGACTTGGAAAACGCCGTTATCGAGTTGGAGGATGGAGAGGTCGAAGGTGCCGCCACCAAGGTCATAGACGGCTACCTTGGAGTTCTCCGCGAGGCGGTCGAGTCCATAGGCCAACGCTGCTGCGGTGGGTTCACTCAGGATGCGCTCGACGGTGAATCCGGCAAGCTCACCGGCTTTGCGCGTTGCAGCACGCTGTGCATCGTTAAAATAGGCAGGAACGGTGATGACTGCCCGATTGACCAAAGTTCCGAGGCGCTCCTCGGCGATGGCTTTCAGTTTTTTGAGGATTTCCGAGGAGACTTCTTCCGGTGTGAGAACGCGTCCCGCGCATGCAATGGTTACCGTTGCACCTTTAGTTCCCGGTAGCCCTTCAGTTCCCTCCTCGCCATGACGCCTGCCGATGAGACGTTTCACCGAGGAGATGGTCCGCTCGGGGTGAATGGCCTGCATTCTAGAGGCCTCACGCCCAACGAGGACTTGGTCTGGGCCTTCCTTATTCTCACCATAGAAGACGACGGAGGGGGTGAGCCTATTCCCTTCGGTGTCCGCCAGCAGAGTCGCAAAGCCGCTGTCGTAAACTCCGATTAGTGAGTTGGTGGTTCCGAGGTCGATCCCTGCAATCATTGTGAAAGATTAACCGAGTGTCGCCTCGAGGGCCAACTTCCTGTTGCGTAGTTGAAGCTCCCAACGTCCCGCATAGGTGAAAGAGTCACTAAGGAGACCTAGAGCAGTTATGGTGGAAGGAGATGGGGTCCCCTCTGCCGTCCGCTCTGCTGTCCACTCCTGATCCAGACGATGCAGTTCCTGATTGAGGGTGCTCTTCCATGACTCAAGAAGCGAGAGGATGGACTCCAGATCTTCTGCCGCTTTCTTGAGTGGGGTGAGAAGCAGTGCCTTAGCTAACGCATTCGTAGCTGCACCCTGTTTCTCAAGGATGCTATCGGCCTGCTGAAGGACACCCGCAACCTTGGGGAAGAGATCGGCGGCTTCAGGTGGTAACGAGCCACCGCTAGATGAGGCAGATCCACCTGCCAGCTCTCGCAGGCGCCGGGAAGGATCCTTCAGCGTGTCTGCCGCTTCGCTGAGTTCGCGAAATTTCAATGTATCTCCGCTTGCTTGGTCAGGATGAAGTTGTCCGGCGAGCTTTCGGTATGCGGAACCGATTGCCTCGCGATCAAGCAGGGGGCGACGGGCAATGCCTAGAAGTAAAAAGGGATCTGACATAAACAGAGGCAAGAGTAGAATTGGGATTGTTGTGAAGGAGGGGCTGGTGACGCTGGACAGAGAGCGTGAGGAACATTCATTCTCCCGTCATGAACATTCTTGTGATCGGATCAGGTGGGCGTGAGCACGCACTCCTCTGGAAGCTCTCCCAAAGCCCTCGGGTCAACCAACTCCACTGTGCCCCTGGCAACGCTGGAACGGCTAAGCTTGCAACCAATCATGCCGTTGCGGCGATAGATTTGCAGGGACTAGTGACCCTTGCTAAGAGCGAGCAGATCGATCTCACCATAGTCGGCCCCGACGATCCACTGGCCGCCGGCATCGTCGATCTCTTTCAGAAAAATGGGTTGCGAGTTTTTGGTCCTGTGGCTGCAGCGGCGCGCCTTGAGGCGTCCAAGTCGTTTGCCAAGGAGTTCATGGTTCGCCATGGCATCCCAACTGCGGCATCTCACACCTTTGACAACAGCGACGAGGCTCTGGCTCATTGTGCCTCCGCATCGTATCCTTTGGTCGTGAAGGCCGATGGGCTCGCTCTCGGCAAGGGTGTTGTGATCGCGCTCAACCAAGCCGAAGCAGAGGAGGCAGTTCGCCAGTCGATGATTAAGAAGGTTTTCGGTGAGGCCGGTTCCATCGTGGTGATCGAGGAGTTCCTCACCGGGCCTGAGTGCTCCATCCATGCGCTGGTGGATGGTGAGAGCTACACCCTTTTCCCAGATGCCAAGGACCACAAGAGAGCCCTCGATGGTGATCAGGGACTCAATACCGGCGGTATGGGGACGATCAGCCCCTCCCGTGAGGTCGAGGGGGCGATGGCTGAGCGCATCCGTCATGAGGTGATGGAGCCTTTTGTGAAGGGCCTTGCGGCAGATGGCCTTCCCTTCAAAGGGATGCTCTTTCCTGGCCTCATGATGACGCCGAAGGGGCCCATGGTCTTGGAATTCAACTGCCGATTTGGTGACCCTGAGACGCAGGTCCTGATGCGTCGTCTCAAAAGTGATCTTCTCGATCTGATTGAGGCAACCATCGATGGCGGACTCTCCTCAGTGCAACCCATCTGGGATGAGCGTGCCGCTGTCTGCGTCGTGCTGGCTTCCGGTGGCTACCCAGGTCCGATCGAAAAGGGAAAGAGCATCACCGGCATTGAGATTGCCTCGGAAGATCCCGACGTCGTGATCTTCCACGCCGGAACCTCGCTCAAGAATGGTACTGTTGTCACTAGCGGTGGGCGTGTGCTCGGCGTGACGGCACTTGGGGAGACGCTTGAGGAGGCCCGTGCCAAAGCCTACGCCGCCGCCGACAAGATTACCTTTGAGGGCAAGCAGCTCCGCCGCGATATCGGGGCTTAAAAAAGCCCCTCTCCGCTTCCAGCGGGAAGTAGAGATGGAGAAGAGTTCCGCGTAGGCGCGGATGTGAACGGAGAACCACGCAAGTGGTAAACGGGGGGGGCGGCGAACCGGCCAGCAGTTCTGCGTGTCTCCGTTCCGAAACAAAGAAAGCCCTCTTCAAGGTGAACCTTGAGGGAGCTTTGCTCTGAAAAGTATCGGTCTGGAAGCTTTCTTCCAGTCCTGGAAATGCAGCGAACGCTGCTAAATACTAGGACTTGTAACGCAAGCGCTTCTTATGCCGGTTAAGCTTCATGCGCTTACGGCGTTTGTGTTTCGCGATCTTGGCTTTGCGTTTCTTTTTGATTGATCCCATCGTGCTGTTTTTTTTCGGTTCTAGAGAGCTGTCTTAATAGACGACTTTGTTAAGAGGGTATTCGATGATTCCTTCGGCACCTAGTGACTTCAGTTGCGGTATAATCTCCCGGACGATTTTCTCGTCGATGACAGTTTCCACAGCCACCCAGTCGTTTTGGGCCAAAGGCGAAACGGTAGGATTGCGGAGAGCGGGTAGCGCGTCGAGGAGATTCTGCAACTTTGTCCGCGGAAGATTCATCTTCAGGCCGACCTTGTCACGGGCGGTCAAGGCTCCGACGAGCAGGAGGGCGATCCGCTCCATCTTCTCCCGCTTCCACTTATCGGCAAAGGCGGCTTTGCCGGCGACAAAGACCGGATACGACTCAATGATGGTCTCTAGGATGCGAAGCTTGTTAGCGCGGAGGGAGGATCCGGTCTCGGTGATATCAACGATGGCATCGACCAGTTCGGGCACCTTCACCTCGGTCGCTCCCCAGGAAAACTCCACTTCAGCATTCACTCCATGGCTCTCCATGTAGCGTTTGGTGAGTCCGACGGCCTCGGTGGCGATGCGCTTCCCCTCGAGATCCTTGACCGACTTGTAAGGGGAGTCTTCCGGCACGGCGATGACCCAGCGGGTCGGGTTGGCCGTGGCCTTGCTGTAGGGAAGTTCGGCGAGGACCTCGACCTCGGAGCCGTTTTCCTCCACCCAGTCGCGGCCAGTGATACCGCAATCCAGGAATCCTCCCTCCACATAACGGCTGATCTCTTGGGCGCGTAGGAGGCGAAGTCGCAGTTCCGGATCATCCACAACGGGCCGGTAGGAGCGGCTGGCTCCTGAAATGGAGAAGCCTGCGCGCTTGAAGAGCGAAAGAGTCGCCTCCATGAGACTGCCGGAAGGAAGGCCAAAAGTAAGGATAGGATCCGCCATAAAAGTAAGGAGCGAAACTATAGACCCTTGATCCTAGGTCTGAACAAGCCAAAAGGTTGGGGGGACTTCTGATGCCCTGCCTCTCATCAGCCCTACATGAAGATTTAGGGTTGCTCCCAAGCCCTATCAGGAAATTCGGGCTTTTTTTCCAACTTCTTCCTTCGAGCCGCCCTGATCCTCATGATTTGCAGAACCCCTACGTAGCTGATCAAGGTGAAGGGGGTGGCAAAGACCGCACCACCCACGGCGAGAGGGAGGCCGATGTCGACGAAGTTGTCCCATTGGAGAATTGCAGAAAAATGAAAATCCTGCTTCGTGAGTGGGGGTGCAAAATGGTGAGGGTTGCTCATGATCCAGAATCCAACCTGAAACTGGTAACGCAGAATCAGCGGCCAGAGAGGAAGAAAGAGGTCGTGCAGTGAGACGCCGATCACAGAAGCGACCACACTGCAGCGCGTCACCATGGAGAAACC
>Ga0208249_1000697_pt1 | contig 11106 bp, 6 predicted proteins | sample CryBogmetaGMA1M_FD_184546 | JGI IMG/M metagenome (GOLD analysis project Ga0208249, IMG submission 184546) | Freshwater microbial communities from Crystal Bog, Wisconsin, USA - MA1M (SPAdes) | ecosystem: Environmental > Aquatic > Freshwater > Lake | place: Crystal Bog, Wisconsin, USA | collected...
CCTGCCCCTCGAGCATCAGATCGAGATGCCAGACTTCGAGCCGTCGCTCCCCGACGACCAAGCGGTTGTAGGAATGGAACAAGCCGTCCGGGCGACGATTTCTCGCGATCGTCTCGTCCACGACCCGTCGGGCCGACGCGAGCAAATCGCGGATGACGCCGGAGGACACGGTCGTCCGTGTCGCCTCCTCCTCCGCATAGACGGCTGCCCGATGCCGCTCGCCCGCCCTGCCGAGCGCCTCGAACGTGGTGAACGAGTCGGTGCCGGCGGGCATCGTGAGCGCTGCCCCCACGGCTGCCACCAGGTCGGCGGTGGGCCGCGTGAGCCGGAGATCGCCGCCGTGGGCCTCAAACAGCCTCTCGAGCAGGCCGAGATGCCTTCGCAGATGACAGACCGTGACCACCGACAGCCCCCAGCCGGCCAGCGCGTTGTTCGCGTCGTTCCACTCGGGCCGCTGGGTGTTGAGCCAGATGCCTCCGCCAGGAACGAGATTCGTGAGCTTGACGAGCGCCGACACGAGGAGTTTCTCGGCCAGGGAATGGAGCCTCGGCAGTCCGTCCGCATCGGCAACCGCCGCCCCGTCCCCACCGATCTCGGCCATGCGTTCCCTGAGACGCCGGTGGGCGGACGCGTCGAAGTCGATCGAATGCCGCGGGTCCTGCAGAAGATCGTCGAACGGCTTGATCCGATACGGCACGTGCGCCGACGCATAAGCGGGCTCGTCGAGCCGTCGGGCGAGTTCCCCCGGCCATAGCCGTTCGTGCAGTTCGAGCAGCCGCAGCAGGTAGACGATCTGGTGGTCACCCCAGTAACCGATGTGGCTCCAGGGATCGTGTGGATCGGCCACCTCCCAGTCGATCCCGTCGCGGGTGATCCGATAGGGGTTGTAGCCGTCGGCCGTGGACGCATTGAGAAACGCCGCGATCATGGCGGGCAGGCAGGCGGGATGGCTCCACGCCAGCGCCTCCCAGTTTTGGAAGATGTCGCGCCAGTTGCCGGCGTAGCCCAGCATCGGGCGGCCGTCCGGGCCGCGGGTCGCGATCGTGAACCGGTTCCAGGGGCGGCTCGGGTCGCCGTGCCGGCGGCTGAAGCAGATCGGCTGATACTCGCGGATGATCCGCGACAGCTGCGGGTCGTTCCGCCGGGCCGCCGCCGCGACGAGGGCGTCGAGGTCGAGGTCCCCGAGCGTCTCGAGCCAGTCGCGATGACGCGCATGGAGCGGGGCGTTGCGGGCGGCGACGAAGCGGGAAACGTCAGCCCCGGGGCAGAGGTGTCCGGCGAAGGGGATCCCGCCGCGCATGACGTTGAAGAGGGTGTTGGAGAAGTGGTGGGCGGTGGCGGTCCGGTCGGCCGACGCCTGGAGTCCGTCGGCCGCCGCCACCCGCCGCCGGATGCCGTCCGCCTCGGCCCGCACGCTCTCCACGAGGGCCTCGCGGAGGCCATCGCCGCCGCGGATCCGCTCGTGCAGGGCGACCACGGCCGCGTGGTCGAGGCCCGTGTCGGCCACCGTGAACCACTCGATCGATTCGCCGGGCACGATGCTCGCCGAGTCCTCGACGAGATAGCAGCCGAAGGTGCCGCGAATCACGCCGGCGGCCGGCCGCACGGGATCACCGGCCCGGAAGCGGTCGATGCACCGCGGCGATCCCGACCGCGTCGGGCCGCGGTGACCGACTGACCAGGCGACCGCGGCGCGGAGCGACTCGGCCGGCTGGGGGCGGTCGCTGATCGCGGCGTTGAGGCACGACACGAGGAGGCCGCTGCCCTCGAGAAACTCGTGCCGCATGTAGGCGGCGGCGAGGTAGCTGTAACGCTCGTAGGTGTGCTGGCCCACGCCCGGGGTGAGCATCTGGTGCCAGCCGTCGAGCAGGCGGACCGACAGCGGCCGGCGGCCGAGATTCTTGAGCGTGCATCGGCGAACGACCCCGAACACGTCGCTGGTCGCAAGCTGCCAGCGGAGCCTCAGGCCGAGCGGCTCGTGCAGCTCCTCGAAGACCACGCTCGTGCCGCAGACGTGCTTGTGAAGGTGGCGTCCCCCCGCGGCGGCCACGCCGCGGCCCGGCTCCCAGAGCGTGCCCTCCGCTTCGATGACACACACCGGGCCGCTCGCCTCGGGCAAGGCGAGAAGCTTGTCGACGGTCTGGTACGGGAAGATCGCGAGGTCGGGATCCCGACGGCCAGCCGTCATGCCCCCATTGCTGCCGAGGAACATCCACAGATCGCCATTGCCGACGACGTTCATCAGGAATGGGGGCAGGTGATCGACGTCGTGGATGCTGACGTGCGGCTCGCCGGCGATCGACGTGAACGCCATGGCGTCTCGGGCTGCCGGCGATCGCGACGGGGCATGGGAGGGTACGAGTAGCATGGCGACGCTCAGGGTGAGGGGACTACCAGGAAGGGCCAGTTGTCCACCGCGCCCGACCCCTTGCCGTCGGTGACGGTGACGAACAGGCGGTAGGCGCCGGGCTTCGACGGCACGCGGACCTCGGCGGTGCCGCGGTCGTCCGACCGCACGACCGCGTCGGCAACGGGAGGCGGTTGCCGCTCTGCATCGCCTCCCTCGCGGCGATCGCTGCTCTCCTCGCGCACCTCCCAGCGAAAGGTCAGCGGATCGTTCTCGGGGTCGCGGTAGCGGACACGGATCTGCTGCACGCCGCCGCCGGACAGTTCGGCTCCCGCGAACGGCACGTTGGCCGTCTCCACGACTGGTGCCCGGTTCACCGGCCACGAACCCGTCCAGGCCCGGGCCATCGCGTCCACCCGCGCCGTCTTCTCACCGGTCGGCAGAAACATTCCGAACCAGCTCGAAGTCGCCTCCTGTTTCTGCCCCCAAAAAAAGGCATATGTTCCCAGGCAGTGGCCGGTGTCGGCCATGATCGCGGCCTGCGCGGCGGCCGTGGCCTCGGCCTTCGCGGCCCCCGACGGTTCGATCGGCGCCTTCCAGTTCGTGACGGGCGACTCCCACGGCCCCGGCAGGCCGAACTCCGTGATGCAGTAGGGCTTCGTCCAGTGCTCGGCGCGAAGCCTGGCGGCCATCTCCGTGACGCCCGCGTAGGCGTTGATGCCGAGGATGTCGATGTCGGGCGCATGCTCGGTGATGGCGGCGAGCTTCGCAGGGCTGACGTTGGCCACCACCGTCATCACGGGATGATGCGGATCGAGTTCCTTGATTCGTCGCGCGAGCCAGTTCACCTCGCGCCAGATGACCGGATTGTCGCCGACGCCTTCCATCTCGTTGCCAAGCCCCCAGGAGAGCAGCGCGGGATGGTCCCGGTAGGTGACCACGGCCTGTTCGACCATCTGCCGCTGGCGGGTGATGGCCGCGGAATCGTTCCAGTCGAACCCGTGGCGTTCGTGGCCGAGCCACAGCCCGACCGTCACCGCGATCCCGAGGCGATGGCCGCGGTCGATCATCCGCTCCCCATCCACCTGCTTCTCGACGTCCTCGACGCCCCAGGTGCGGATCGCGTTGCCGCCGCAGGCCACGAGGGTCTCGAGCGACCCAGGCCCGCCTACCCCGTGGATCGAAAATGGCGCGCCGTTTCGCACCAGCCGCCAGCCGGTGGCCGCGTCCCCTTCGATCGCCACCACCGAGCCCGCGGAATCCGCGGCTGGCGTCGGGGCGGCGGCACAGACGACCGCCATCACGGCGCAGGCCATCCGAAAAACGATGCCCATGAATGCCTCGCTCGTCGGCAGGGAAACACGCTTCACTACGGCACGTTCACGGCCTGGCCATCTTCGCGGTGCCCGAGGCAGTTGAATGTCTCGGCGTCGATGTCGTAGCCGATCGAGCGTACGGAGCCGTCGGCGAACACGGTGTTGATGCCGGCCGCATGGGCGGACCCCGGCGTCCGATAGGAGGCCATCTTCGGATCGGTGCCGGGGCCGGTGCTGGCAATCAGGTCCTTCGAGTCCTGCGTGGGCAGGCAGTAGGTCGTCCGCACCGTGTCGTAATCCCAGCCCGCGGCCCAGCCCTCGTCGTCATCGGAGCCGCTCCCGGGCACATAGGGTGAGAGGAGGCGCTTCTCGAACACCATCATCGTCTTGCTCGTGCCGTCGGGGATGTCCTTGATCTTGCAGTTGCCCTTGTAGCCGAGCTGGGTCGCGGAGCCGCTCTTCACGAGATACGCGCTGCGAACGATCACACCCTTGAAGTCGGTGTAGGAAGAGCCCATGGCCTGCACGGTCAAGGGCGTGAAGTCCATCACCGACGCCCCCTTGCCCCAGAACCCATAACCGTTCGCACAGCCCACGGTATTGGCGATCTCACCGGTCTTCGGCGTGGACGGCCCGATCGCCGTGGCGAACAGGTTCGACTCGTTGCGGCTCGGGCCCGGATGCACCGAGGCGTAGTCGGAAAGCCAGTAGGTGACGGGCCCGCTGATCCCCTGATTCGTCACACGGGCACTATCCGTGTTGGCATAGCTCGTTGGTCCACGGCGCGACGGGCAGTTGTACGTCGGCACCGACGAGTTCGCGATCTGCTGCGTGTTGGTGATCGTCGCGATACTCCCGCCTTCCATGTAGGGGAGGATTTGGTAGCCCCACGAGAGCCCCTGCTTGTTGGGCCCGAACGGCTTGCCGTTCGAGGAGTAGTCCTCGATCTTCACGTATGGACTGATCCCGCCGCTGGGAAAAAGCCGCGCCGCGCTCTCCGTCTGCAGGATGGCGAGCCCGGTCTGTTTGAGCTGGTTCGAACACTGCGTCCGCCGGGCCGCCTCGCGGGCCGACTGCACGGCCGGAAGGAGAAGGCCGATCAGCGTCGCGATGATCGCGATGACCACCAGCAACTCGACGAGCGTGAAGGCCGCGCGTCGAGAGCGTGGCCGCAGCGCTGTCTGGGAGTCACGAATCCGCCCGTTCATGGTGTCGCTCCGAAAGTGAAAAGACTCAGGGACGAGATGGAAGTGTCGATTGTTTCGCATCCCCGTGCCCGGCCCGCGCCGGGCACGGGGGATGCATGACCACGTTAGCCACGCCGCCGCCCACGAAGGGCCGTCAGGCCGAGACCGCAGACGACCGCCGTCGCCCAGAGCGAGGGTTCCGGTACGGCCGCCACGGTCCCCGCGGCCCCGGCCGGCGGGTTGTAGACGCCCGCGTCGAACAGGCCGTTGGAGAGGAAGCTCGCCGCGTCGAGGATGTCCACGACGCCGTCGTAGGTGAAGTCGCCCTGGTTCCAGGTCGCCGGTGTTCCCGAGTCGAACTTGCCGGCGGCCAGGAAGTTGGCCGCGTCGATGATGTCCACCTGCCAGTCGAGGTTCGTGTCGCCGGCCGCGGCGAACGCGAACGTGACCGAGCCGTCGCCGTTGTCGACCCAGCCGACCGTCCGGTCACCGCCGCTGGCGGCGGCCGCCGACGAGGTGATGCCGGCGGTCCCGTTCCAGCTGCCGTCGCCCAACCCGGTGACGATCTCCGCCACCAGGTCGGTCGCCGAGAGCCCCGAGGCCACGGTCACCATGCCGCGGCCCACGTCCACCAGGCCCCCCTGCGCGGGCGTCGGGACGGAGTTGATCACCACGGTGCCCTTCGCAGCCAGATCGGTGACCCACACGTCGGGGCCCTTCGTCACCAGCCCCCATTGCACGTGCCGGGTCGGGTCCTTGGCGGTGTCGAGCGTCACGGAGAAGTCGCCCGTCGCCGACACCGGCACCGTCGACTCGTTGAAGGAGCTGTAGTCCGCGGCGAAGTCGCGGACGAACGCCTTCACAGTCCAGTTGCCCGAACCGCTCAGCAGCGTGTAGTTGGCAACGTGGCCGCTGAACTGCACAGGCTTGCCGGCGAGCGTGCCGTCGGCCTGTCCGTAGACAGCTGCCTCCATGATCTTGTTGCCGGTGGCCCCCGGCTGGCCGCTGGGCGTGTACCAGTAGGAGGCGGTGTCGCTCACGAAGCAGGGGGCGAGCGTCACGCTCGTGCCGCTGGTGAAGGTGGCCCGGAGATCGGGGACCTCCCACTTGCTGCCGAACTGGTAGGCCCCACCGTTGGCCGGCAGGTCGAACACGTTCATGAAGCCGTTCGTCATCGAGCCGCTGTTGATCGTGAGCGACACGACGGAATCGACCGACAGCGAGTTCACGCTCACCGTCTGGGTGATGTCGCTCCGCAGTGTCATCGCACCTCCCGTCCTGACCGTGACGTCGGCCAGCCCAGTGGCTCCCGGCGCGGCGATGGCGAGCGTGCCCCCCGACTTCACCGTGACCGGACTGGCCGTCAGGCCGGCGGTGTTCGAAACGCGCAAAGTGCCGGCGTCGATCGACGTCGGCGCGGTGTAGGGATTCGCGGCGTCGAACACCACGGTGCCCCCGCCGGTCTTCGAGACCAGGATCGCGTTCTGGATCGAGGGATACCCCGCCTGCGCCTGGGTTCGCGTCGTGCCTGAACCCACGTTGATGAGCACGATGCTGCCGGACGACGGCTGCGTGATCACCTCGAGCGAGCCGAGCGCGGCAGCGTTGGCAGGGTTGGCGTTCACGCCCGAAACCGAGAATCCGTACTGCAGCAACTGCCCCGGAAAGAAGGCGGTGTCGGTGAGGAGCGAGAAGTTGCCTTTCCCGGTGAGGGGCTGGCTGGTGTAGGACGTCGTGCTGTAGCCGGCCTGCGGATCGAGCACCTTGATGAAGGCGACGGCGCTGTACTGGGACGACAGCGAGAACGTATTCACCGTGCCGGAGAACACGGCCGTGGGCGCCGACACCGTGGTTTCCACGAAGGTGTTCGCCTCCATCCACTTGTTGCCGCCGCCCGAGCCGTTGGACCAGAAAGGATCAGTGGCGTTGTAGGTGTTGTAGTTCGGATACAGATCGAGCACGTTGTTGGTGATCGAGGTGCCCGTGCCGCTGCCGTTGACGACGACCGTCTTGAGGTCGGGCACTCCCCACGGGTTCCCGAAGACGTAACTCCCCTGGCCACCGCTCGGGTTCAAGTTGAACACGTTCATGTATCCCCGCCAGTCACCGGCCGTGGCCAACGACGCCGAAACGCTGGCCATCGCCAGCAATGCCCACGCAACACGACCTGCACGCATGACCGCCTCCTTTGTCAGAGTTATTGAAGACACACTTGATCTCTCGACCATGAACCCTTGAGCGATTGGGCGACAGCCACGGGACACGTGGTGCCATTCACCTCGAACGTCGTCGCGATCGTCCGGCGACAGACCGCCTCGCGATCCCCGCGGGCGATCATCCCCGTCAGCCAGTGCGCCGCCTCGAGCCCCAAGGCCGACGCGTCCTGTGTCACGGCCGTGAGCCGCGGCCAGACGTGAAGCCGAACGTCACTGTCGTCCACCCCGACGAGCGATAGGTCGCGGGGCACCATGATGCCCCGCTCCTGAGCCCGCCGCATGATGCCGAGCGTGGTCATCGGATTGGTCGCGAAGATCGCGGTCACGGGCTCAGGCAGCCCGAGCATGGCATCGAGCACCTGCTCGCCGGCAGAGAAGCCCGAGGGCAATTCCATCACCAGCGAGTGATCGAGAGCCAACCCGGCGGCGGCGAGCGCGTCGGTGTAGCCGCGGCGACGATCGGCGTGGTCGCTGTCGGGCACGTTGTGCATCGCCAGCCCGATGCGACGGTGGCCGAGGCCGATCAGATGCTCCACCGCCCGGCGGCTGCTGGGATAGGAGTCAGCGCGGAGGAAGTTGACCTCGGGCTCGTCGAACCGCTCCGCGATCACGATGCTGGGAAACCGCTCGGCGGCGATGCTCGTGATCATTGAGCGGTGGTGGCGGAAGCAACGGAGCACCACGCCGCGAATGCCCTTTCGCATGAAAAACTGCGTGTAGCTCTCGTCGGGCGACTTGTCGCGCCGGATGCTGAGGAGCTTGAGGTCGAAGTGGTGCTCGCCAAGGCCGCGCATGATCCCGCTGAGCAGCGCGGGCTCGAACGAGCCATACTCGTTGCGCACTGGCTCGTCGGGGTAGGCCAGCGCGATCACGTTGGTGAGACGCCGCCCGAACCGCGGCACGTAGCCGACCTCGTTGATGCGGGCGAGCACCCGCTCGCGGGTGGCCTCATCGACGTCGGGATGGTTGTTGAGCACCCGCGACACCGTGGCCGGCGACAGATTCAACTGCTTCGCGATGGCTCGAACGCTCGGCATCACCCCACCCCCCGTCGTCCGGGACGCCCAGCAGCGAAAACGCCGCCGGAACGCATCCGCAACTGTTCCAGGATTGATCATAGGTCTGTGGCTGACTGCCGTCAACATCCAGAATCGGCCCGGGAGGGAAATAATTCGTTCCAGCGATGTCCACGCTCAACGAAACCTGGATTCCGCAAAAAACGCGGTGAATCCACGGCCAAGCCAAACCGCCCCATGAGTGCGGCAGGCCCTCAGGCGACTGCCGTAACAGTTCCGGCACACAACCGGATGGCCACGGCACGGGACACGCCACGCCCACCAAAACAAAAACGCCTCGCCGAGACTCGGCGAGGCGTTTCGGTGTGGACCGGCCTGGCTTGCGGAAACCGCCCGTTCCTTGCCCTGGGCCAGGGGGATCGTGGCCCAGGGGCAAGGAACCGAGACAGGTTCAGGCGTTGCTGCGGCGAATCCGCCGACGCAGGGCCGTGGCAGCGCAGCCACCGAAAGCGAGCAGAGCGTAGGTCGAGGGCTCAGGCACAGCACTGATCGAGACAGCGACCGATCCGTACGAGACGGCATCGAGAGGATTGGCATTCAGGCCGTTCATGCTGAAGCCCACCTGCAGGAGCTTGCCCTGATACGGCGTCAGATCCGACGTCACCACGAACGGCCCCGATGCCGGTAGGGTGACGGAGTCGTTCAGCACGGTGGCATAGCCTGCCCCGGGATCCAGAACCTTGATGAAGGCCTTCGCGGTGTAGAGGCCCGTGTTGAGCGAGTTCGCGGTCACGTTGCCGCTGAGCGTGTAACTCGGGACGGCCAGATTGGGCGTTTCCGCATAGGTGTTGGCGTCCATCCACTTGTTTCCATTCGGACCAGGCGTCACGCCACCATCGGAACTGTTCGTCCAAAAGGCACGGTCGCCATTGGTGCCCGCCAGCGAGTCGGTGTAGCAGTTGAAGTTCGGCTGCAGCACGAGTTGATCGCCGCTAATCGTGCCCGCATTCGAGTTGGAGATCGTGGTCTTGAGGTCGCTCACGCCCCAGCCGCTTCCGAAGATGTACGAACCCTGTGATCCCGATGCGTTGTTGAACACGTTCATATACCCGACCCAGTCTCCGGCAGACGCGGTGGTGGCAGCGATCGCGAGGACCGCGGCGCCGGCGAGACATGCAGCCGATCGAAAGAACCGAGCAGACGGAGCAGCCATGAGAGAAACCCCTTCCAAACGACAGTGAATGCCAGAGTGGCGGCGTGCCGCGAGGCACGATCCCCCGACCACCCGACGCGGACACAAACCAGCAAATCGCATGCCGGATATCACCAAAAGAGTGTGGCCGGGTTCGCCCCGGGACCGCGAGCATCGCGTAAGTGGTTTCTCGCAATCGGCTTGCGAACTCCTTGGAAACTCCGCCCCACAGCCCGCCACGACGTAACGACTGGAACTGTTTCACGAACTGTCTCGCAAATGCTGTGAAATGCTTCCCCAAATTTGCGAAACGTTTCGCAGCCTTTGCGAGAAACGATTCGCAGTCTTTGCGAAAACGGCGTCGCACATTCCGTATATGCCGAGGCCGCCTCCACGGATCGACTCGCTCGCCATATTCCCGGGGAAAACTCCCCGAAGCCCGAAACCTCGCCCCATTCCGGCCGTTGAACGGTCATGCCCACATCCGTTTGTTCCACCCACCGCCCACTCGCTCGGCACCTCGCGGCCCTGATCGTTGTCGCCGTGGTCCTGACGTCCCCGCCCGCGCGGGGTCAGGCGTCCCGCCCGCGGAAGCCGTCGATGGCCGACACGATCCGGGCCACGATGTACGCCGACAACACGTTTTCGCTGTACGTGAACGGAGAGCTCGTGGCGGTCGATTCGATCGCCTTCATCCCCCACAACGTGATCTCGGTGGACATCCTGCCGGCCTATCCGATGACGATCGCCGTCATGGCGAAAGACAACGCCGACCCAAAAACCGGCATGGAATACGCCAACACGAACATCGGTGACGCCGGCTTCATCCTCAAGTTTGGGGACGGCACCGTCACCAACGGTTCCTGGAAGGCAAAGTGCTTCTCCCGCGGCCCCGTAAACGGCGACACGCGAAACCCGCGGGTCGAGAACGTGCCCATCCCGAACGACTGGTTCGCGGTGAACTTCGACGACCGCACCTGGGCCCGGGCCCGGGAATACTCCGAGGCCGACGTCGATCCCAAGCAGCCCTACTTCGACGCCGACTTCGCCGGGGCGAAGTTCATCTGGACCGACGACCTCAGGCTCGACAACACGGTCATCTTCCGCACCACCGTGGCTTCGCCCCCCGACGGCACGCCGCGGCCCGACTTCCGCGGCCTGAACGACGTGGTGCCCGAGGGGCCACCCAAGGGAGCCGGTCGCCGGCCACGGGGTCCGCCTCCACCGGATCGACGCCCGCAGCGATGACGTCAGCATTCGCAATCGCCGCCGCCCTCGTCACGCTGCTCGCAACCACCGCGACGGCGGCCGACCGCGACCCACGGCCCAACATCGTCTTCATGCTCGCCGACGACCAGGGCTGGAATGGCCTCTCGGTGGCGATGCACCCCGAGATCGCGGCCTCGCGGGGTGAACTCTTCCAGACTCCCAACCTCGAGAAACTCGCCGCCGCGGGCATGCGGTTTTCCAACGCCTATGCGCCGGCGCCGGTCTGCTCGCCCACGAGAATCAGTCTGCAGACGGGAAAGAGCCCGGCCCGCCTTCACTGGACGAAGGCGGCCCCGCCCGAGGCCGGGCACCCGCTGCTCGAGCCGCAGCTCGTGAAGCAGATCTCGGACGACCAGACCACCATCGGCGAGCTGCTCCGCAAGGCCGGCTACGCGACCGCCCACTACGGCAAGTGGCACATCGCCGGCGGCGGCCCGGGCCGGCACGGCTACGACGAGCACGATGGCGACACGGGCAACGAGCAGGCCTACCAGTTCACCGATCCGAATCCCGTGGACATCTTCGGAATGGCCGAGCGGGCGGAGGGCTTCATGGCGAAGCAC
>Ga0208249_1000699_pt1 | contig 11083 bp, 11 predicted proteins | sample CryBogmetaGMA1M_FD_184546 | JGI IMG/M metagenome (GOLD analysis project Ga0208249, IMG submission 184546) | Freshwater microbial communities from Crystal Bog, Wisconsin, USA - MA1M (SPAdes) | ecosystem: Environmental > Aquatic > Freshwater > Lake | place: Crystal Bog, Wisconsin, USA | collected...
ACCCCTCCGCGACCGCCTCGACGGCCGTGTCGGCGCCGGTCGATCCCGGGGCCGGGGCCGAGGACGCGGCGGCCCAGGCCGAACGGATCGTGGCCAGTTCCCTCGCCGTGATCGCCCGTGCGGAGTCGGTGTCGCTCAAGTTCCGGCAGAAGGCCCGCGTCGGCGACCGCGTGCTCGTGGGCACGGGGCGGTACGTGCAGTCGGGGCAGGGGGAGGACCAGCGGTTCCGGTTCGACACGATCCTCGAGTGCGACACCGAGACGTTCGAGCTCACGGAGGTCTCCGACGGCCTCTTCTGCTGGACCCACCGCCACTCCGCCGAGGAGCCCGCGCACCTCGAGCGGGTCGACGTGCGGCGGGTGCGGGCGCGACTGGCCCAACTCGGCGCCCCCGACGCGGCCGACGGCGCCGCCTACCTCGGCGGCCTGCAGCGCACGCTGCGGCTCCTGCGGCACTGGTTCCGCTTCACGCGGGCCACGGCGGGCGATCTCGACGGCGTGCCGGTGTGGTTCGTCGATGGCGGCTGGGCCGCCGACTACCTCGGCATCGTGCTGCCGGACCTCAAGGATCGCCTCACCCGGCCCGGCGCGGTCACGCCGGCCGACCTGCCCGACGGCGTGCCGTGGAGCATCCGGCTCGCGATCAGCCGCGGCGACCTCGTGCTCCACCGCATCGAGTGGCTCGCGATCCCGGGGAGGCGGCCGGTCGCCGAAGCGCCCCCCGAGCCGATCGCCGTCATGGAGCTCTTCGACGTGGAGTTCGGCCGCCCGGTCGATGCGACGGCCTTCTTCTACCAGCCGGCAGCGGAGGGCCTCATCGACGTCACCGACATGTACGTCTCCGCCGTGAGCCTCATGCGGTAGCGCCGGCGGCCTCCACCAGACGGACGGCCGCATCGATCGCCGCCAGCATGCTCGACGGATCGGCCCGACCGCGGCCCACGATGTCGAACGCCGTCCCGTGCGCGACGCTCGTGCGCACGAGCGGCAGCCCGAGCGTGATGTTCACGGCGCGGTGCATGCCCAGGAGCTTGATCGGGATGTGGCCCTGATCGTGGTACAGGGCGACGACCCCGTCGAACTCGCCGCGGCTGGCTCTCAGGAACAGCGTATCCGCCGGGAGCGGCCCGGTGACCGCGAGCCCCGCCCCGGCGAGCCGGCCCACGGCCGGGGCCACGATCCGCGCCTCCTCGTCGCCGAACAGGCCCCCTTCGCCCCCGTGCGGATTGAGCGCGGCGACCGCGATCCGCGGGGGGCGGCCGACGAGCGGCCGCAGCACCGCCGCCAGCCGCAGCCCCGCCGCCTCGATGCCCGAGGCCGACAGCCTCGCCACGGCCGACCGCAGCGACTCGTGCAGCGTCGCGTGGACCACGCCGAGGCCCCGCTGGCTCGTGTCGTCGGCCGCCGCCATCGGCAGCCAGAGCATCATCGACGCCGCCGCATCCGGCAGGCCGCAGGCCCGCGCGAGAAACTCCGTATGCCCCGGCACGTCGTAGCCGGCCATGTGGAGCGCCTCCTTGTGGAGCGGGCCGGTGACGATCGCGTGCGCCGACCCGCACCGGGTCGCGGCGAATGCCGCCTCGACCGCCACCGCCGCCGCCCGGCCTCCCGCGGCGGAGATCACGCCGGGGGCGACCGCTCCGGCCGGGGTCACGGCCGGCTCCACCACGAGGAGCGTACCGGCCTCGGAAGGGCGGGGATCGGCGGCCGCGACCGTCTCGACCGCCAGCACCGGCATGCCGCGCCTGTGGGCGAGGACGTCCGCGAGGATCGATCGCTCCGCGAACACGCGCAGGCGAGCCCGCGCGTGCGGACCGGCGGCCCACGCGAGGCAGACGACCTCGGGCCCGATGCCGGCGGGGTCGCCGCAGGTGAGGGCGATCACGGGCGGGAGCGTGGTGTGCGTCATGCCAGCGGGGTCCATGGCGTCTCGGACCCTCACCAGCCTATAACGAGGAGTCGGCTGTCGCATCGTGCCCGGGCTTTCCGGATCCCGGCCGGCGTTGCCTGAAGCGAGGGGCCGGAGAGACGGGCCAGCATGGAACAGGTCTTCACGCGGGCGGCGCTGTTCGCCCTCACGCTCCTGGCGGCCACCGCCGGCCTCGGCCTGTGGCTGGGCGATCTGCACGGCGTGACCGACCCGGCGGTGCTCCGCTGGGGCACCGTGCACCGGCTCACCGGCGTGCTCACCGCGCTCGTGGTCGTGCTCGTCAACAGCCTCACGGTGACCTACTTCATCGGCACCGGCCGGTGGTGTCGCGAGGTGGTCGAGGCGTACGGTCTCGACGACGCGATCATCGCCCGCGGCGCGAAGATCAAGCGGGGGGCGTTTCCGTTCGCCCTCGGCGGCATGCTCGCGGTGGTCGCGATCGTGGCGCTCGGGGGCGCGGCCGATCCGGCGTCGGGCCGGCGGGGGAGCAGCGACTGGGTGACGCCGCACCTCATCGGCGGCATCGGGCTGGCGGCGGCGATCGCATGGTGTTTCCAGGCCCAGCTCCCGGCGATCCGCCGGCAGCACGGGCTCATCGACGAGGTGATGGACCTCGTCCGCAGGGAACGGCTCGCGCGGGGGCTCGACGTGGAGCGGCCTTCCGCCCCGGGTCAGCGGGCCTGAACGGCCGCCGGCGCGGCCCCGTGTCCATGCGTGCGGTGCGCGTCGGACGACCGCTCGAGCGCCGTGATGCCCCAGGCGAGCGCCAGGCCGAGCGCGAGGGCCGTGGTGAGCAGCAGCCGGTCGTGGCTGTGGAACTGCACCTCGGGGAGGAGGTCCGCCGCGGCGATGCACACGAACGCGCCCGCCGCCATCGCCATCGCGATCCCGAGCGCCGCATCCTGCCCGCCGCCGAACAGCGGCAGGCTGAGGAGGAAGCCGACCGCCCCGAGCGGCACGACGGCCGCGTAGAGGGCGTTGACGAGCGCCCGCATCCGGGGCGGTGCGGCGGAATCGATCATGAGCGTGGCGATCATCCCGGCGTCGAACGGCTTGTGGAGCACGATCGCGAGGAACGTGGCGAAGCCGGCGAGATAGCCGGCGCCGTGCCGCGCGTCGGCCCCCACCGCCGCGGCGAGCGCGGCGCCGTCCGCGAGGCTGTGGAGGGCGAGCCCCACGAACGCCCCGCACCACGCCCACTGCCGCGGTCCGGGGTGTCCGCCGCCGGCGTCGTGATGATGGTGGACGTGCTCCGCGCCGTGGTCGTGACCACAGCCGTCGTCGGCCGCGTGATGCGCGTGGCCGTGGAACGCCCGCTCGAGCAGGAACATCACGAAGAAGCCGACGAGCACCCAGGCCATGGTGGTTTCCAGGTCGCGGCCGAGCTGGACGTAGGCGTGGGGCAGGAGGTGGAGCATCCCGACCCCGAGCAGCACGCCACCCGTCAGCGACAGGAGCACCTGCATGGGCCGGTGGCCCAGCGAGAGGAAGGAGATCGACGACCCGCCCGCGTACGCCGCCGCCGCGATCGCCGCGAGATAGACCGCGAGGCCGGCGAGCGCCGCCGTGTCGGGCAGCGGAATGGCGAGGATGGGGGGGCACATGGCGGCGGCGTCCGAGGGCGAATCGGCCATGATCGGGCCGCCGCCGAGGCGAGACAAGGGCCGGAGCGTCCCACGGGTGGGACAGGGTCGCCCCGCGTGGCGACGGGCCCCGTCCGTCAGCGCCGCAACTGCCACTGCGGGGGCTGCTGGTACTGCTGATACTGCGGAGGCATCGGCTGCTGGTAGGTGCGGGTGGCGTGTTCCATGTGCTGCCGCATGTTCGCCGACCGCTCGGTCCACGACGCATCCGCCGCGGCCAGGCCGCCGAGGACCAAGGCCAGCGCGTAGGTGAGCAGGTTCGGCCACAGGTCGGGCCCATTGAGCTTGAGCGCCGTGCCGAACGACTTCTTCACCTTCGGGCCGAACCATCCCATCCGCACGGCCCAGATCTCGTCGAGGATGAGGTGCGACAGGAACCCGAGAACCACGGCGCTGCAGACGAAGTAGCGCCGCAGCGGCTCCTCCGAGCCGTACGCGAGGAACGTCACCTGGCCCGCGACGGCCGCCGCGGGCAGGCTGTGGAACATCCCGCGCTGGTGCGCGTAGTGGTCGAGGAGCCACGTCAGTCCGAACCGGATCGACGCGTAGATGGCTGCCCCCGCCAGGATCATGCCCTCGAGCGGCAGGCCCATCTGCTGGAACCGGTGGATCATGAGCATCGGGACCACGGCCGCCGCGAAGGCCACACTCTCGCGCAGCGGGACGCCGGGTCCGCTGTCGAGGTCGGGCAGCATTCCCGACATCGAACAGAGGCCCGCGCCGAGCGCGCAGGTCGCGGGGTGCATGTCGCCGAAGTACCATGCGGCCGCGCCGTAGCTCACGCCCACGATGGACGAGCCGGTGATGTGCACCTGGAACCCGGGCACGGCGATCCCCCCAGAAAGCGGCCGCGAACCGCGGGCCTGAGCCCGGGCACCGCGACCGGCCTGCAGCGACCCGGACTCCCTTCCGGACAGCGCAGACTGTCGTTTCCTATCGTCAGTTGCGGACCGAACCGTCAGCCGACCCGCCGCCGTACCCCCTGCACTGCCGAAAGCGAACGGTCGGAACCGGGCTCACGCGCGAGGAACGAGGAGATTTCACGACGATCAGGAAGGCTGCGCAGCATGGGAAGCATGGGGCGCCGAAAATGCCTGCCATGAAATCACGATGGTGATCATGGGTTATATGGGGGCTCTGCGTCGACAATAGCGTTCGCGGCGTGATGCCGGCGCGATTGCCTGACTGGCCTCGTTCGGAACCGCCCGCGTCCCTACACTCCGCGGCCCTCGGGACCGTCAGGAGACGTCGATGGCGATCGAAGGCTACGACCTTGTCATGCTCGGCATCCTCGCCGCCGCGGCGGTGCTCGGCTACTTCAAGGGCATCGTCTGGCAGCTCGCATGGATCGCGGGAATCGCGGCGAGCAGTTTCCTGGCCCTGCGGTTCGGCACCGCGCTTGCCCCCTTCTTCGGCCAGCAGGCCCCGTGGAACCGGCTCATCGCGATGCTCGCGATCTACGTGGGCACGTCGCTCGCGGTGTGGCTCGTATTCAGGGTCGTATCGGGAGCCATCAACGCGGTGCACCTTTCGGCGTTCGACCACCAGCTCGGGCTGGTGTTCGGGCTCGCCAAGGGGGCGCTGATCTGCATCGTGGTGACGTTCTTCGCCGTCACCCTGGCTCCGGCCTACCGGCACCAGATCGTGAGCAGCCGCAGCGGCCGGCTCGTCGCGGAGATCATCGTGCGGGCCGACGAGATGCTGCCGCCCACGATCGCCGAACCCGTGCAGCCGTTCGTCAAGCAGTTCGAGGACCAGTTCACCGCGACCGGCATGGGCGCGGCGGCCCCGATGCCGGGAGGGGTCGCGCAGCCGTCGGCACTCAAGGCGATGTGGGACGGCGTCACGTCGGCGACCGCCTGGACGGGCGGCGGCGCTCCCGCCGCAGCGGCGCCGGGGCAGGGGATCGGATCCGCATCCCCGGCCGGGTTCGCCGCGCCCGCGTCGTGGGCCGGCCAGCCTGTGGGCGCCGTGCCGCCACGGCCGTCACAACCGGCCCGGCCGGCAGCGAGTGGCTTTCCCAACCGCGGTCCGTTCCCGCCACCGCCGGGCCCTCCGGGCCAGTTCCCGATCGGCGCGCAGACACCGATCCCGATCCGCTGACCCGCGATGGCGACCGCGGCGCGCCACCGGCGCCGTGGGCAGGCCGGCGAGCCACGAGCCGCACCGACAACGACCGCGTGCCGGCGCTGGCGGACGGTCAGCCGCACGCAGGGCAGGAGTGTGATCGGGCCTGAAAACAGGGGCCAAACGCCTAGCCCGAACCGGACATAAGAGACATTATCGGACGTTGGGGAGAGGGGTGATTCCGGGGCGTCCGATATGCTTTCCTGCATGCATCCCGTCTCCTCCGCCGCCGCAACCGACCGCTCTCATCTCGACGCCATGCAGCGCGAGATCTGGCTGACCAAGATCGCCCGCGCCCGGGCCATGACGCCCGAGGAGCGGTTCGCGGAGGTCTCCTCGCTCACGACCCAGGCCTTCGCACGGATGCATGCCGCCGCCATGGCCGATCTCGGCACCACCGACGCGGAAGCCGGCTGGGCCGAGGTTCGCCGCCGGCTCGACAGGATCCGGGCCGCCCGCGACGCCGGCCGCTTCATCCCGATGCCATCCGCCGCCGCCCCCGCCGCACGATGACCATCGACGATCTCGCCGACGCCGTGGCCACGGCGTGCCTCGCCGAGAGCGTGCCCCACATGTTCACGGGTGCCCTGGCGACCGGCCTCTACGGAAGCCCGCGATCCACGGCCGACGTCGATGTCGTGGTGGACGTGGCCGACCCGACCGCCATGCCTCGGCTGGTCGCCCGGCTGGCGTCCGTCGCCACCTTCGATGCCCAGGTCCAGTTCGACACGCTCACGCTCGGCGGCCGGCGCGTCGGCACGACCCGCGGCCTACCGCCGCTGATCGTCGAGCTCTTCACGCTGTTCGACGATCCGTTCGTTCAGGAGCAGTTCGCCCGCCGCCGGGAACATTTCATGCCCACGGTCGGCCGATCGGTGCCCGTCCCGACCCCGGAAGACGTGATCGTTCAGAAGCTTCGCTGGGGCCGGGCCAAGGATCTCGACGACGCCCGCGACGTTCTGGCCGTTCAGACCGCGGCCGGGCTCGACATGGATTACATCCGAGGCTGGTGCTCGCGGCACGGAACAACTGCCGCGCTCGACGCGATCCTCGCGGTGCTCCCGCCGGAGGGCTGACGTCTCGCGGGCCCGGGGCTGCCCGTGCCACGTCGCCGGACGTTCGCGGCGGCCCTCCAGGCCTTTGCTCACTCGCGGGAGCCCTCGCTTCGCCATCCTGGCTCCGCTCGGCCTCCCAACGCCGGCTCCATGGCACGGGCGGCCCCGGGCCGCCCAGGAACGATCGCGGTACGCTATTCCTGGAACACGCCCATGCGGCGGAACTTCGCGTAGCGCTCCGCCACGAGCTGGTCGCGGGGCCGCGTCAGGAGCTCCCGGAGGCTCCGCGTCAGGAACATCTTCAGCCGGGCCGCCATCCGCCGCGGATGCCGATGGGCGCCGCCGGCCGGCTCCTCGATCACGGCGTCGATCACGCCGAACTCCTTGAGATCGCCCGAGCGGAACCGCAGCGCCCGGGCCGCGTCGGCCTTGTACTCGACGCTCTTCCAGAGGATGCCGGCGCAGCCCTCGGGGCTGATCACGCTGTAGTAGGCATGCTCGAGCACCGCCACCCGGTCGCCCACGCCGATCCCGAGCGCGCCGCCCGAGCCCCCCTCTCCGATCACCACGCACACGATCGGCACCGGGAGCGTGGCCATCAGGAACATGCTCTCCGCGATCACCTGGGCCTGGCCCCGCTCCTCGGCACCCACGCCCGGATAGGCGCCCGGCGTGTCGATCAGGCAGATCACCGGCAGGCCGTACTTGGCCGCGAGCCGCATCTTGCCCATCGCCTTGCGGTACCCCTCGGGATGGGCGCACCCGAAGTGGCAGGCCTGCCGCTCGGCGAGCGTCTTGCCCTTCTGGTGCCCGATCACCATCACCTTGTGCTGATCGAGCTTGGCGAATCCCGTGAGCATGGCCCGGTCGTCGCCGAACGACTTGTCGCCGTGGAGCTCCACGAACTCGTCGAACACGAGATCGAGGTAGTCGCTCGTCTTCGGCCGGTCGGGATGCCGGGCCACCTCGACGGTCTGCCACGGGTCGAGGCCGCCGAAGATCCGCTTCTGGACCTCGACGAGCTCCCGCTTCAGCCGGCGGAGATCCTCCTGCTGACCACCGCCGAAGGGCGCGGCCTCGAGGGAGGCGATCCGGTCCTCGATCTCGTAGATCGGCTTTTCGAGGGGAAGTCGATGCAGGCCGGCGGCCATCGGCGGGGCTCTCCGGAGTCGGGCTGGCGGACGCGAAAGTTTCCCCGGCCGGGAAACCCGCCGTCAACCGCGAAAAATCGCCGTTTCGCCAGGCCGCCGCCCGCCGTCAGACGAGCGCCCGCTCGAGGAGCCTGATCGAGCGGAGGTGCTGGAGCACGGCCTTCATCGAGGCGGGCCGCTCGGAGGGTTTCTTGGCGAGCAGCTGCCGGAGGTACTTCGACACGCTCGTCGTGGCGTTCGGGTTGAAGGCGTCGACCGCGGGCACCACGGCGGAGACGTGCTTGTTGAGGAGGTCGTTCGTGTCGGCCCCCGTGTAGGGAGGCCGGCCCGCGAGCAGCTCGAAGAGCACGCAGCCGAACGAGTAGATGTCGGATCGCGCGTCGAGCGGCTCGCCACGGATCTGCTCGGGCGACATGTAGCTCGGCGACCCCTGCGGAGGCGTCTTCGCCCCGAGGAGTTTGCCGATCAGCCCGGAGGCCTTGGCGGCGATGGCGAGGTCGATGAGCTTGACCTGACCGTCGGCGGCGGCGAGCACATTCTCGGGCTTCACGTCGCGATGCACCCAGCCCCGGGCGTGCATGTGGTCGAGGGCGAGCGCCGTCTCGGTCACGATCCGCTGCAGCCGCGGCGCGAGGGCATCGACGCCCGCCGCGATCTGCTTCTTCAGGTTCGGGGCGGGAAAGAACTCCATCACGAGGTGCGGCAGGCCGCCCTCCTCGGAGAGGCGGTCGATCTTGATCACGGTCGGGTGATCGAGCGACTTGGCGACCTTGAGCTCGTGCTCGAGGAGCTTGCGCTGCCCCGGGTCTTTCGCCATGTCCGGAACGATCACCTTGACCGCGACCGTGCGGCGGGCCGCGGCGTCGCGAGCCTCCCACACCTGGCAGTGCCGGCCCACGCCGATCTGCTGCACGAGCTTCAGGGAGCCGAGTTGTTCGGGAACTTTGGCCATGATCCACCATCCGCTGCGCCGGCGACGGAGTCGCCCGTGTCGACACGGATCTCCACCAGCACCAGCCCCTGCGGCGGCGCCGTGGGCCCGGCGGCTGGCCGGCTGCGGGCCGCGAGCGCCTTCCCGAGCCAGTCGGGCCCGCGCTTCCCCGCGCCGACCATCACCAGCGACCCGGCGATGATCCGGACCATGTTGTACAGGAATCCGTTTCCCTCGACCTCCACCCAGACCTCGGCTCCGGGGGCGTCGTCGCCCACCTCGGGCCGGACCACGGTGAGCGTGTGGATGGTGCGGACCTTCGACCGCCGGGTCGAGGGGGTGCTCTCGAAGCTCGTGAAGTCGTGCTCCCCCACGAGGCTGGCGGCCGCCTCCCGCATCCGCCCGCAGTCCAGTCGGCCCCGCCAGTGCCAGACCAGATGCCGCTGGAGCACCGGTCGCCACGCCGCGTCGTGGATCCGGTAGCGGTAGCGCTTGCGGACGGCCGCCGCCACCGGGTCGAAGTCGGCGGTGACCTCGCAGCCCTCGCGCACCGTGATGTCGGGTGGGAGCCGGGCGTTGAGCGCCCGCACCCACGTGTCGGCATCCAGGTCGCCCTCGGTGGTGAACGCCGCCAGCTGGTCGAGCGCGTGAACGCCGGCATCGGTGCGGCTCGCGCCGTGGGGGAGGACGTCCTCACCCGAGATCGACCGGATCGCCTCCGCGAGCGTGCCCTGCACGGTCGTCCTCCCGGGCTGGACCTGCCAGCCGGAGTAGCGCGTGCCCTCGTAGGCCAGCCGCACGGCGATCCGCCTGCCGCCCGCAGGTGGCACGGCGCCACCGGGCGGCACGGTCATGCCCGCACCGTGCGGCCGCCCCCCGCCGCCGCGGCCCGCAGGCCGTGCCTGGCGAGATGCTCGGCGATCTGCACCGCGTTGGTTGCCGCGCCCTTGCGGAGATTGTCCGACACGCACCACAAGGCGATGCCGTTCGGGCAGGAGATGTCCTCGCGGATCCGGCCGACGAAGACGTCGTCACGGCCGGTCGCGGTCCGCGGCGTGGGATACCGCTTCGTGGCGAGGTCGTCGTCGACGACGATCCCCGGAAAGCCGGCGAGCAGCCGCCGCGCCTCGTCCGCCGAGAGCTTCCGTTCGGTCTCGATGAGGATCGATTCGCTGTGGCCGTTGGCCACCGGAACCCGGACGCACGTGGCGCTCACCGCGATCGACTCGTCGCCGAGGATCTTCCGGGTCTCGAGCACCATCTTCATCTCCTCGCTCGTGAAACCGTTCGGCCGGGGCGAGCCGATCTGCGGAATGAGGTTGGCGGCGATCGGGTGCGGAAACACCTCGCGCGGCTCCGGCTCCCGCTTGAGCCACGCCTCCGTGGCTTGCTCGAGTTCGCGCGTGGCCGAGAGCCCGGCGCCGCTCACCGCCTGATACGTGCTGACCACCACGCGCTTCACGCGGGCCGCGTCGTGCAGCGGCTTCATCACCATCACCATCTGCGTCGTGGAGCAGTTGGGGCTCGCGATGATCCCCTTGTGCGACGCGATGGCCTCGGGGTTGACCTCGGGGATCACGAGCGGCACGTCGGGGTTCATGCGGAAGAACGCGCTCTCGTCGACGACGACGGTCCCCTGCTCCACCGCCCACGGCACGAACTCGGCGGCCACCTCGTCGGGCGTGCTGCCGATGGCGACGTCGACGCCCTTGAACGAGTCGGGGCCGAGGACCTCGACGTCGAACGTGGTGGCGCCGACCTGCACCGGCCGGCCCGCCGAACGGGCCGACGCGAGCAGCCTGATGCGGCGCGCGGGAAACTGCCGCGCGACGAGCATGTCGACGATGATGCGGCCCACGGCGCCGGTGGCGCCGACCACTGCGAGCGTGTCGATCATGGGATTCCGGGGAGGGCTCCTAGGGTGTGCGGGAGGGGGGTGCGACGCGGGACGGGAACGGACGCGCGAGCCACCGGAACGCGTCGGCCGGGACGAACGCGAGGTTGGCCGTGATCATGGCCAGGCCGAACTCCATCATGCCCATCGCCATGCCGATTCCCAAGTGGACCGCCACGGCCATCGCCAGAAACAGGCGTCGCGTGAGGCGGGACCAGATCAGGGCGGGATAGGCGAACTCCCAGAAGAAGGTGGCGAGCGTGAGCGCGTTCACGACGAGGGGGTGGTGGGCCAGCCAGCGGAGGTCGAGCGTGCGGTAGCGGTCGTTCGCCACGGCGCCCCACAGGGCAGTT
>Ga0208249_1000700_pt1 | contig 11078 bp, 5 predicted proteins | sample CryBogmetaGMA1M_FD_184546 | JGI IMG/M metagenome (GOLD analysis project Ga0208249, IMG submission 184546) | Freshwater microbial communities from Crystal Bog, Wisconsin, USA - MA1M (SPAdes) | ecosystem: Environmental > Aquatic > Freshwater > Lake | place: Crystal Bog, Wisconsin, USA | collected...
CCACCTCAAGCAGCGCCGTAGCCGTTCTCTGCCGGTGGTGTTGGCTCCCGAGGAACGGGAGTTTCTCGAGGCGACGACCGGCGCGGTGATCCAGGGGCGGACCGCGGGGCATTACCCGGCGCCGCCGGCGATCCTCGAGGCGGTCCTGGCCACGTCGATCGTGCCGGCCATCGAGGCGGGCGCCATCGAAGGGAAGGCATTCGCCACGCTTGCCCGCTCTTCTGTGGCCCGGCAACTGGTGCGGGTGTTCCGCCTCGGGGAACAAAACCGGCGCGACCGGGGGGTCGAAGCGGATCGCGGCACTCCTGATGCGTCGCCCCGCGATGCCGACGAAACCGCCTTCCAACGCTCGGCGGTCGTCGGCGCGGGGATCATGGGTGCGGGGATCGCCGCGGCCCACCTCCGGGCCGGATGTGCCGTGACGCTTGCCGACGTGCAGGTGGAGGCGCTGGCCCGCAGTGTGCCGGAGATCCTCCAGGAAGCGGCCTGGGATCGGAGCCGCCGGGCCACCGATCAGGCCCGGGCCGTCCGGCTTGCAGGGCAGTTGCGCACCGTCACTCATACCACGGCGCTGGCCGATGCCGATCTCGTCATCGAGAGCGTTCTCGAGCGGACAGACATCAAGCGGAAGGTGCTCGCGGAGATCGAAGCGGTCGTCGGGCCGGATGCCGTCATCGCCACCAACACTTCCACCAACCCGATCGCGAAGCTCGCCGAGGCGCTCCACGATCCGTCGCGATTCTGTGGCCTCCATTTTTTCAATCCTGTCCGGAGGATGATGCTCGTCGAGGTGGTGCGCGGACCGGCCACCTCCGACGCCACCGTCGCTCGGGCTGTTGCCCACGCCAAGCGGCTGGGGAAGTGTCCGATCGTCGTCCGTGACAGTCCGGGGTTTCTCGTCAACAGGATGCTCATGCCCTATCTCCACGAATCGGTGGAGATGCTTCGGGCCGGAGTCGATCCGCGGAAAATCGATCGGGCCGCCAGGGCCTTCGGCATGCCGATGGGGCCCCTCGAGCTTTACGACATGATCGGCCTCGACACGGCGTTCTATGCCGGCCTCGTTCTCAACGATGCCTACGGCGATCGGATCGAGCCCTCGCCGGTGATCCCGGCGATGGTCAAGTCCGGGCGCCTGGGGCGGAAGAGCGGAGGGGGATTTTATCGCTATCGAGGCACCGGTCCCCGGGCCAGGATCGAGCGGCCCGACGACGGCGTGGCGACGGTAGTCGCCCCCTATGCGCTCTCCCCTTGTGCCAGCGACGAGCGAGCCATCATCGACCGGCTCGTCCTCCCGATGGTGCTCGAGGCGACGAGAGTTCTCGACGAGGGGATCGTCCGCGACGGCTGCGACGTCGATCTGGCGGTCATCCATGCCCTCGGATTCCCGCCGTTCCGTGGCGGGCTTCTGGCCTGGGCCGACTCCCTCGGAGCGGCCGAGATCGTCCGCCGACTCGGAGCCCTCGCCGAACTCGGCATCCGCATGCGACCGACGCCCCGCCTCGAATCCCTCGCCCGTGACGGGGGCCGGTTCACCGGCTGACCGCCACGATCCCTTCACGCCACGCCGCTTCCCCCATGCCCGCCACGCTTCTTCCCCGCCCGCCCGAACTCACTCCCGTGATCGTTGCCTGTTGCCGCACGGCGATCGGGCGGTCGCACGCCGAGCGTGGCCTGTTTCGGCAGGTGCGCGGCGACGAGTTGGCCACGGCCGCAGTCGTGGCGGCCGTCGAGCGGAGCGGTGTCGATCCGGCGACGATCGAGGATCTCCTTCTCGGGGCGACGCAGCAGCGTGGCGAACTTGGCGGCAACGTCGCCAAAGCGGTGGCACTGATGGCCGGCCTGCCGCTCTCCACCGCCGGTGTGACGATCAATCGGCTGTGCGGATCGGGCCTCGAGGCGATCCTTCAGGCAAGCCGCGCGATCATTGCGGGGGCCGAGAATGTCCAGGTCGTGGCTGGCGTCGAGCACATGCACCACCAGCCGATGGACGAGGGGGTCGACTTCCATCCCCGGGTCGTGGCCCGTTCCAGCCGGGGCATGCTCTCGATGGGGCTGACCGCCGAGCATCTGGCGGCGTCGCGTGGCATCGACCGGCGACGGCAAGAGGACTGGGCTCTCGAGAGCCACGCCCGGGCCGTGCGCGCGATCGACGCCGGGGCCTTCGCCGCCGAGGTTGTGCCGGTCTTCGGACACGACGAGGCCGGGGCGCTGATCGAGGCGACGATCGATCAGTCGGTGCGGCGCGACACCAGCCGCGAGGTGATGGCCCGCCTCGAGCCGGCGTTCCTTCCCAAGCTCGGGACGGTGACTGCCGCCACGAGCGCCCCGCTCAGCGACGGGGCTGCGGCGCTGGTGATCATGTCGTTGGCCGAAGCCGGGCGGCAGGGGCTCGAGCCGCTGGCGCGGGTCGTGGCCGGTGCCGTGGTCGGTGTGCCACCGGCCGTGATGGGAACCGGCCCGGTGGCCGCCACCGCCAAGCTTCTCCGCCGGTTGTCGATCGACCTCGCGGCGATCGATCTCATCGAGCTCAACGAGGCCTTCGCGGCCCAGACGCTGTGGTGCGTCGACGAGCTCGGACTCGACGCGACAAAAGTCAATGTCCGCGGCGGGGCGCTCGCCATTGGCCATCCGCTCGGTGCCAGTGGTGTCCGCATCGTCACCACGCTCGTTCACGCCATGCGCGACCGCGGCGACCGGCTCGGCCTGGCGACGATGTGTATCGGACTCGGCCAGGGGATCGCGCTGGTCGTGGAGAGGATCGCGACGTGACGACCCGCACGGAGTCGGCTCAGGGTGTCTTCGATGCTTCGGGGCAGGCCCGCGACACGACCCTCGTCGATCTCCTCGCCGCCCGCCTCGACGACGCCGCCACCCGGCCTGCCTTGGCCACGCAGTCGTCGGCCGATGAAGCGACGACGACCTGGACTTGGCTCGAGGTGGCAGCGGCCGCCGTCGATCTCGCCGCGGCTCTCGAGGCGACCGGCCTGCGACGTGGCGACCGGGTCGTCCATGTCGGCACGCACTCGGTCGATTGGGTTGTCGTCGATCTCGCCTGTCTTCTGGCCGGCTTCGTCCATGCGGCGCTCCATGCCGATGCCCCGCGTTCCGAGCTCCTCGACCAGATCGGCTGGCTTGCCCCGGGCGGCATCGTCCTCAGTGGGGAGGAAGGGCCATTCCCACCCGGCGATGCCTCACGGTTGCTCGGGGGACTTTCTGATCCGCGGCGCGCACTGGATCTGCGCTGTCCGACGCCGCGTCGGGGGCAGCGTTTGCCGCCGCCGTCGGCGGGGCTCTGCTCGGAAGCTTGGCGGAGCCGGGCGGCCGATCCGGAGGCGGTTGGCCACGAGGTGGCTCGGCGCGCAGCGGCCATCGATCCCGACGCGCCGGCGCGGATCTTCCTCTCCTCGGGGACGACCGGACGACCGCGCGGCTATGTCCACTCGCAGCGGTCGCTCGCCACCAACGCGTTGGCCGCCGCGGCGATCTTTCTCGACGAACCGGCCGACGTTCGGCTCTCCTGGCTGCCGATGAGCCACGCCTTGGCCTGCACGGGGGATCTCTCCACGGCGCTGGTCCGCGGCGGCTGTCTCAATGTCGTTCCAGACCGGCGGCGCCTCCTCGACGCCTGCCGCTTCCTGCCGCCGACGGTGATCCTCGGCGTGCCGGCTTTCTATGAGCGGCTCGAACGGGGCGTGCGGTCGGGGGCGATCCCCAATCTCGCCGCCGCGCTTGGCGGTCGGGTGCGCGTCTGCATCTCCGGCGGCGCGGCGCTGCGGGAGCGGACGCAGACGCTGTTTGCCGCGAGCGGGGTGCCGCTCGTCGAGGGCTACGGACTCGCCGAGGCAGGTCCTGTAGTGGCGCTCGACAACCCGCGCGGCTGTCGGCCGGGATGGGTCGGCAAGCCGCTTGCTGGCATCGATGTCCGGCTCGATTCGGTCGGTCAACTTCACGTCCGCACCCCCTCGCGGGCGCTCGAGCAGGTCCTTCCGCCCGACGCCGAGCTCGCTGCCGTTGGTCAGCCCGGCGACCACGCCGACGGATGGATCGCCACCGGCGACACCGCCGAGATCGCCGCCGACGGCCGGATGCGCATCACCGGACGCGTTGTCGATACGATCGTCCTCTCCACCGGCACGAAGCTTCCGCCGGCCGAGGTGGAGCGCGTTCTTGCCGATGACGCCATCGTCGCGCAGGTGTGTGTGTGCGGGGATCGGCTTCCGGCGCCGGTCGCGCTGATCGTGCCCGAGCCTGCCGTTGTCCGGGCGACGCTCCGGTCGCTCGGCATTCGCGTCGCGTCGCGACGGGCGGCCCTCCGTCATCCGCGTCTCCTCCGCTTTCTGGCCCGCAGGCTCGCCAGACGGCAAGCGTCGCTCCCCCGACTCTGGCAGGTGCGTCGCATCGTGCTCGTCAACCGCCCCTTCGACATTGACCGCGGGGAGATGACCCACTCCATGAAACTGAAGCGCCCCTCGATCGCCAATCACTTCGCGGCCACGCTCGACGCCGCTTCCGCCCCCTCCCCGTCCCCGGGCGTGGCCGTCGTGCCCCGCGGTGACGCCCCGATTGAGTCCCACGCCACCGCCGGCATCACCGCGGCGCTGTGGGGGCTTCCGCGCGGGGATGACGGTGGGTTTGCCACCGCCGCCGCCCTCGCCGTGCAACCGCTCCCCGACGAAATCGCCGGGGTGATCGAAGCAGCGCAGCGGCGGCTGGGTGCGCTGCGCGCCGAGGGCCTGCTCTATGCCCCTCGACAAGCCACGGAGCTGCCGCCGGCCCCCCTCGGCGACGCGCCGCCGCCGCCGGAGGGGCTGTTCACCCCTGCCGCCGAGGCCGCCGTGGGGAAGACGGGGCTGTGGGGCGTGCATGTTCCGGTCGCCCACGGCGGTTGCGGGGGGACGGTCGTCGACTTGGTGAAGAGCGTGACGAGGATCGCTGGCGTCGTGCCTTCCGCGGCAGGGATCCTCGCCGTCCACTCCGCGATCGGGGCGGTGTCGGCGCTCGTCGCCTACGGGACACCGTCGCAGCAGGCCCGTCACCTGCCCGGCTTGGCGGCGGGGAGGCCGTTGTCGGTGTTCGGTGCCACCGAGCCGGAAGTGGGATGCGACCTCGGAGCGGTACGGACGACGATGGCCCGGCGGGATGGCCGGCTCGTCATCGACGGCACGAAGATGTTCATCACCAATGCCACGTACGGCCGGCTCGTGAAGCTTCTTGTCGTCGCCGATGGCAAGCCGGCCGTGGTGCTCGCCCGCCTTCCCGACCGCGACACGTCCACCTTCCGGCTCTTGTCCTACGCCCTCCACCCGCTCCGCCACACGTCCAACCACGCCCTCGAGTTTCGTGGGTTCACCGTCGACGAGCAGGACGTCATCAACGGCCCGGGAGGGGATGCGATGGCGGTCGTCTGGCACGGTCTCAATCGCGGTCGCAGCACGCTCGCCGCCCAGGCAGCCGGCACCCTCGGTCTCCTCCGGGCCCATGCCCGCGAGCACGCCCTCCGCCGTGCTACCTGGGGCCAGCCGATCGCGTCGCGGCAACTCGTCCAGGGAAGGCTCGCCCGAATCGCGGCCGGCAGCCTTGCCTGCGAAGCGCTCTCGATCTGGGCAGCGGCGTCAATCGACACCTCTGGGGGCACAGGGGGCGAGCTCGAAGCGATCACCGCCAAGGTGGTGGCCAGTCAGGCCGTCCGCGAGGGAGCGATCGATGCCCTGGGGATCCATGGTGGTCGGGCCTTCCTTGTCGGCCATCCGCTCGGCGACTCCTTCCACGATCATCTTGCCGTCGGCGTCTACGAAGGGGAGAGCGATCTCCTGGGGCTGGCGCTCTTCAAGGGGCTCTCCCGGCGTCATCCGCTCGCCGAACGTCTCCGCCAGGGGAGTCGGTTTGGCACCGCCGTCGGTTGGCTCGGCTGGCGCGTGGCCCGGTTGGCGGGTGCCGGACATGACGCGGGGATCCTCGACCGCCGTCTCCGGGAGCATGCGGCGGCGGCCCGCAAGGTGCTGGCCACGAGCGCCTTGGCGATCGACCGGGCGATCCGCCGGCACGGCCGTGGTCTGGCGGAGCGGCAATTGGAGGTCGGAAGCTTGTCGGCGGTGGTCAGGGATGCGGCCAGCGCCCTTGCCGTCGCCCATCATGCCGATGTCAGCTGCGACGACGTGGTGACGGCAACGGCCGATGTCTGGTGCCGGATAGCCCTGTCCCGGGCCACCGGTCGCCGGCTCACGCCGGCAGATCATGCGGCGATCGGCGTGCTGGGGCGGAGGGTGGTCGAGGGCTAGCGGCCGCTTGTCACCATCGCCGGCCAGGAACTGCACAGATACCAGGCTCGCGGTGTGGTCCATTCGACGACGGCATCGAGCACCGACCTGGAAAGGGTGGCCCCGGCGACGGACCTTCCGGCCGGATCGCCGTCGCTGCGGGCCGCGATGTCGATGCCGAGCAGTCCGTCGAGGACCCCGCGGGGACGGATGTAACGGACGACTCTGGCGGTGTCTTTCGTGAGGCCAGCCAGTTCGACGGCCCGGTCGACGGCGTCCTCGAGGAAGCCGATCCGGTCGACGAGTCCGGCGGCCTGGGCCTGTCTGGCCGTGAACACCTGGCCGGTGGCCACGGCATCGACTGCCGCCTCGTCGAGCTTCGGTCGCCCTTCTCGGACGACCTCCTTGAAGCGGGCGAACATGTCGTCGACGAGGGCTTGGAGCACCTTCCGCTCCCGCTCCGCAAGCTCCGGCGCCCTTTCCTTCGTGGGGGAGAGCATTTCCTTGAGCGGGCCGCTGGTGATCGAATCGTCGGTGATGTCGAACTTCCGCAGGGCCTTGGAGAAGTCGTAGTGGGGGATGATGACGCCGATCGAGCCGGTGAGCGTGGCCGGCTCGGCAAAGATCACATCCTCGCGGCCACCGTTGGCCATGGCCACGTAGTAGCCGCCGCTGGCAGCGATGGAGCCCATGCTGACGACGACCGGAAGATCACGCTTCTTCACGACCGTCGAGAGCCGGTGGAAAATCTCATCGCTGCCGGCCACCGTGCCCCCCGGGGATTCGACCCGGAGGACGATCGCCTTGACCGACTCGTCCTCGGCAATCCGATCGATCTGCTGGCGGGCGAATCCCGATCCCCCCATGATCGCTCCGACCACGTCGACAATCGCCACCCGGCTGGGGGCATCCTTGGAGAGCGAGTGCCAGCGTTCCTCGACCTGCCCCGCCTTCTGGAAGTAGCTGGCGTTGGCCCCGAAGCTGGCCACGGCCACCACGGCTGACAGTCCGGCGATCACCCAAGGAAGCCACGAGAATCGCCCCCGACGCGGGGGAGGCGTGTGGGCCGACGGGGCGGGGAGGGAAGGAGGATTCATCGCGGCAGACTCCCTTGTTGCGACCTGTCTCCGGCTCCGGCATGGAGGCCGGTGCCAGGGTGGAACGGAGGATCATGTTGCCATCCGGAGACGGGGACCGCTACCCTTGCTGCGGGGCTGTCCGTGGACAAGTGCATCCGAGTCCATTGTCCACGCTCTCCAAAGCCTGCTCGGCGGCGACTCCGCCGCAGGCCGCAACCCATCAGGAGCGACGCAGCGTGATCGTCAGCGTGAGCACGGAGTGTTTCCCGGAACTTTCCCTGGCCAAGTCCATGGAGCGGTTGGCGGAGCTCGAGTACACCGCCGTCGAGATCGACGTCCACGAGCATGGCGGTCACCTCCAGCCCGCCCGTGTCGCCGCCAATCCCGACCTCGCCATCCGCGAGTGCAGCGATCTGCAGCGGCTCCGCCCCGTGGCCGTGTCGTTCGTGGCGGCCGAGTCGCCGACGATGTACGACCAGTTCGAATCGTGCTGCCGGTTGGCGAAGTCGCTCGGCGTGGTGACGATGGTCGTGGAATCGTCGGAGCTGGGCACGCCGTTCAATGGCGAGATCGAGCGGCTCCGAAAGCTCGTCGCGATCGCGGCCGGACTCGATGCCCTCGTAGGCGTGAAGACCGAGGCCGGACGGATGACGCAGGATGCCGAGACAACGGCCTCCCTCTGCCGCAACGTGCCGGGGTTGTGGGTGACGCTCGACCCGAGTCACTTCATCTTCGGCCACAAGAAGATGGCCAGCTGGGAATCGATCCTCAAGTATGTCTGTCACGTCCACCTTCGTGACACCAAGCCCGACACCTTCCAGGTGCGGATCGGCCAGGGGAGCGTGGAGTATGGCAAGCTCTTCAATCAGCTCGAGCGGGTCGGCTACAAGCGCGCCCTGAGCGTGCACCTGCCTCCGCTGGAGAACGTCGATCAGGTGGGGGAGCTCCGCAAGATGCGACTCCTCCTCGAAAGTCTGCTGTGACGGCGGCTGTCGCGGTTGTGTGCCGGTCGCCGAGCACGGCAGCCCTTCGTTTCCACTCTTCCCGCCCCCGGAAATGACGGAGGGACGCGTCCTTCCCTGGACGCGTCCCTCCCACTCGGTTCATGGGCCCCATCCATGGAGCCAGGCGAACCGGATGCTCACTTCCGCTGTGCCGAAGCCTCGGCGCGGCTGGCCATCTCGGCGTAGGTCTTGCTCCGCTCGTCCTCGCCCTGCTCGGCGTACATCATCGAGAGGTTGCCGTAGGCGAGCGCCAGGGCCGGCTCGTCGAGGAGGCGATTGTCGACCGCCGTCACCATGCAATCGATGCCGCGCCGGCAGAGATCGAGGGCGTCGTCGCGACGATCGACCTGCCAGTACGACACGGCCATGCTCACGTACGACTCTCCGAGACGGCCCACCTCGCCATGCGATTCGAACGAGCCGTTGCGGTCCCAGTAGGACTGCGCTTTGTCGAACCAGGTGACTGCCGTGGCGTGATCGCCGTTTTGGAGGCTGTGGAGCACGCCGATCCGGAAGAGGAGATCCCCCACCGAGGCCCGCTCGGCGTCGGTGAGTTCCCGATTCTCGGCACCACGTTCGAGGTAGGCCACCGTCAGAGTGGCGTTGTCGAGCAGATCGGAAGCCTCACCACGCTTCTGACTGGCCGAGAGGGCGTCGGCGAGGCCGAGCCCCACCTCCCAGTCGACCTGCCGGCGCTGCCAGGCATCGGTGAGATCGTCATTGATCCGGTCGCGGGTCACCAGGAGCCGCTTCACCCACGGGAGTGGATCGACCACATCGCTCCCCGCAGCGGCAGCGAGGGCCCCCCGGCAGAGCTGAATCTCGAGGAGGGAGCGATCGACTTCGTCGGGATTGACGTCGTCGACCATCTTCGATGCGGCGGCGAGCCACTTGGCCACCACCTCTCCCTTCCGCTGCCACTCTCCCTTGGCGATCGCCACCGCCATGCCGAGGTTGGCATCGAGGAGGACGTCGCGGGAGGCTTCGCGGATCGATTTCGAACGTGCCTGTCGGAGTTGCATCGCGGCCCGAATCGCGGTGTCGAAGTGCTTGACGGCGGCTTTGTTGTCCGGCGTGCCGCATTCGACATCGATCCGCCCGAGCATCCGTTCGACCTGAGCCGGAGCCACCCCTTCGAGACGGGGCATGACCTTGACGGCGAGCACGCGCTCCCTCGCCTCGTCATGGCGTCCCAACGCCATCAGCACGCTGGCATTCTTGAGACGGGTCCAGACATCCTCGGGGTCGAGTTCCTCGGTGACCGTTCCCAGCGCCAGGGCCTGCTGCCACTTCCCCTGTTCGCAGAGGAGGGCCAGGAGCATCCTGCGGGCGCGGAGGTGCTGGGGGTCGAGTTCGACGGCAAACTTCAGGTCGATGATCGCCAGGTCGGTGTCGGTTTCGATCTCCCCCTCGGCGCGGAGCACGAAGGCCTCGGGATCGAGCGGCTCGATCATCACCGCCAGGGCCGAGCGCGTGCCGGCTTTGAGGCTGAAGATCAGGCCGCACTCCGGGTAAACCTCGCCAATCGACACGCCCGATTCGTCGAGGATCGAGACCGAATTGAGATCGCCGATCTCGAAGAACGTCGACAGCTCATCCACCGACAGTGGATCGGAGAGCTTGATGCGGATCGAATCGACGATGTCGCCGTCGAGCGTCGCCTCGGCCCGCTCCAGCGGCCCTTCCTCGAGGGCCCAGGCGTAGCCCTTGGCGCCGTCCTCGCGGATGAACGCCTCACCGAGCCCGAACTTCGGTTCCATCTTGGCCCGCAGTTCATTGCGGGTCGTCTTTCCGGGGCAGATCCCGTTGAATGTCACTGGGTCGACGGCGAGCGTCGGTTCGCTGCGGGAGTCGGGCAGCGGCGGGCCTTCGGGCGCAGGCTGCGCCCGGGCGGAGGGCACCCTGGCCAAGGGGGCCAGGGTCGGCTCCGGGGCGGCCTCGGCTGGAAGGGCGGCGGTCGTTTCGGATGAGGGATCGGCCGGAGTCGATTCGTCGCTGACGGTGAGAACGCTCGTCTCAGGGCCGAGCTCAGCGGCCCGGAGTGGCGTTGTCGCCTCGTCGTCGGCGGTGAACTCGGCCGCCTGCTGGGGCCCGAGGGGAGCCTCGTCGCCGAGGGCACCCCAGCCACTGACGAGCCGGACCTGGGGATTGAGTTCGGAGGGGGTCCGCGAGCGGAGCAGGGCCCGGCCCGGCTTCCCTGCGCTGTCGGCCGTCGGCGTGGCAGCGATGGTCAGCGGGGTGGCGGAAACCTGCGGCAGCGCTTGGGGAACGGCGCCTGGCAGCGGCGCCGGCGAGCTGATGACTTGGGAAGGGGCTTTCCCGGGGGATTTCACCCGGGGCTGCACCCTCCGCGGCGTGGCGGGCTTCTCCGCCTCACCGATCTCCTCGATCCACCGCGGCACACGGTAGCCTCCGCGCGCCGGAGCGTTCTCGGCCCCTTCGGCCCCCGACGCCCCGATCAGCGGAAGCGCCGTGCCGAGCAGGACGAGGGCGAGCCCCTTCATTCCCCGAGCCCGTGAGTCGCAATGCATGGCCACGACAGATTCCTCCTTGAACGTTCGGACGGCCTCCGGCGGAGGAAGCCCGTGATCCAAGGCGGGACAGTAGGCTTCCCTGCTTTTCTGGTCCAGACCAGCTTTCCAAGGCTGTTTTCCCGTCCGAATCAAGCGGCCGTTCCGTGTCCTCCTGCGGTAGAATGGGGGATATGAACCGAACCAGGGAATCGAGATCTCCCA
>Ga0208249_1000701_pt1 | contig 11077 bp, 6 predicted proteins | sample CryBogmetaGMA1M_FD_184546 | JGI IMG/M metagenome (GOLD analysis project Ga0208249, IMG submission 184546) | Freshwater microbial communities from Crystal Bog, Wisconsin, USA - MA1M (SPAdes) | ecosystem: Environmental > Aquatic > Freshwater > Lake | place: Crystal Bog, Wisconsin, USA | collected...
CCCGGCATCAGGAGCCGCCGTATCGTCTCGCCATGATGGCCGACCGGCACCGGCCGCAGCGTGGCCGGGCGATTGGCCGCGTAGAGCCGCCAGTTCTCCTTCAGCTCCCAGGCGAGGAACCCAAACACGCCCGGAATGCAGGTCGACACGAACGTGACGGCCGTCAGCGCCAGCCCCTTCTCCATGCCGGTCGTCTCGACCAGCTGCGATGCCACCATCGGGATCATCGGCACGAGCAGTTTGTGCGAGACGGTGACCACGGGAAAGTGCTTGATCGGATTGAGCTGCGGCTCGATCAGCAGCGTGATGCAGAACCGCACGCCGGCTTCGATGACCGACCAGACGGCCCCGAGCACCGCCTTGATCGCGAGCATGAGCCCCGATTCATCGGAGCGAAACCGGAGGCTTTCATCGACGGCATAGAGCAGGCCCTCCACGAAGTCCATCGCTCGCCGAAAGGTGTCGACGATCCACGAGAGCAAACCAACGATCACGTGCAGGTGAAACTGGTGGAGCGCCCGCCCCGCGGCCTCGACCACCCACTCCTGGAGTTGGCGGCCGGTACGGGAATTGAGCACGAGGGCACTCGTCGCGAACACCGCGGGCGGGAGCCAGGGCGTGCCGCGGGAGAGCCAGCGGCCGTGGTGCGGCAAGAGCAGCCATGTGAGCAGCGTGACCACGAGAGGGCCCGCGGCGTGGACCGCAAGCCACCGCACAGGACGACTGCGGAGCAGCTGCTCGACGACCGGCAACTGGAGGAACCGGCCGGGTAACGTGACCGCCAGGAAGTATGCCGCAGCCGCCGCGCCACGGACTGCCTGCCAGGCCGCGGTGCGGACGACCGGCAGGTGGAGCAGCGCCCAGAGGCCGCAGCCGATCGCGAGCATGCGGGTCCGGGTGTACACATGCCACATCTCGCCGAACGAGTATTCCGTGATCGGCTCGATGATGTGCTCGAGGCCGCGGAGGATGATCCAGGCCCCACCGAAGGGCAGGAGCACGTGCGTGGTCAGCAAACGGCCGGCCGCCACGCCGAAGAACGGCGCACTGATCCGCTGCATGAGCGTGAGGTAGAGCGGCGCGGGGCGATAGACGCCGTCGAGCGTCGCGGCCAGCCGGTCGTCGAGCCGCAGCAGTTCATCGCCGGCCAGCCACTCCTTCGGCCCCTGCAGGTCGGGGAGCTTGAGTTGGTTGCCGGAGACCGCATCGCGGACGCTGCCGAAAGAGACGAAACCCCGCTCCATGATCGCGTCGAGCAGTTCGTCAACGAGCTTGGCCCGCGCAGCCTCCTCCACGAGGAAGCGCGGCGAGAGGCCCGCCGCGTCGATGGCGGCCTCGACCTTCTGACGCAGCGGCTCGCGGGCCGCCGCGTCGGTCGTGGCGACGGCCGTGGCCAGCAGCCTGCCGCCGAGACGCCGCATCGCTGCCGGCAGGTCGATCGCCGCCAGCCGCGCGGCGGCAGCCACGGCGTGCCGGTGGATCAGCACCATCCGCTGGCAGGGCAGCGGAACGGCGAGCGGCCGCCGCCCGGCGGAGAACAGCCAGCTGAGCAGCTGCGTGCGAAAGCTCTCTCGCTCCGAGTCGACGCAGATCTTCTGCAAGTCGTAGAGGAGCCTTGCCTGCGGGGTCCACGAAGATCCCCGCGATCCATCCACAAGGTGACGAAGAAGCGTGGCCGCGTCATCGACCTGCGGCGCATCGAGGTCGAGCGCCCAGCCGAGCCGCCGCGCGAAGGCCTCGACCTGTCGCTCGAGCCGGCCGGTCGCCGGCCGGGCTTGCTCCGGGCGTGCTGTCGCCGCCCGCCACTCATCGAGTGCCGCGCGGACGAAGTTGCCCTTGAGAGCGGTGCGATCGGCCTGCCGCCGGAGGGCGGCGGCGCGAGGCCTCAGCCACGCTGGCCAACGGAAAGGCGCGGTCGCCACCCCAGGTGGGTGAGCGTGGGGTGGCTCGGTCTCCGGATCGAGCATGGGCGGCAGCGCTCGGGTCAGCAGATCTTCCGCGCCGACGAGTGCGGCCAGCCGTTCCGCCAAGGCGTCGGGATCGTCGACCGCCGGAAACCACGCCGCCACGGCCGCCGGTGCGAAGCACCGCAGTTCGAGAAACACCGCGACGAACTCGGCAAGCAGTTCGCGGTCGCTTGCCTCGCGGTCGAGAAGCCCTTCCTGCACGAGCACCTCGCGGGCCTCCGTGGCCACGTCGGGTGGGAGTAGATCCGCGGCCGTGGCACCAGCCCGGGCCATGGCCGCAGGCGTTTCCAGGTCGAGCAGTGCGTGGAACACGAGCCGCCAATACTCCCGCAGCGTTTCCGCATCGCCCGCGGCGTCGCCGCGGTCTGCGGCGGGCCGGGCCACCACGGCCACGCGGCTGGCAAGATCCGCGGGCAGGGCGAGCACATCGTCGGCCACCTCGGCGAGCCGTCGCGAGTCGAGTACGGCAATCTCGCGGTGTGGCGTCCGCGCCATCGCCAGGGAGAGATCGCGGTCGGCCCGGATGATCCGGCGGACGAGACGCGGCGAAGCGAACAGCACCGCTGGAGCAGCAGCCTGGATCGCCCGCTCGACCGCGAAGGCGTCGAATGGCGTGGAGGGTTCACCCATCCGCCGTCACTCCGCCTCGAGCAGGCGGCGAGCTTCGTCGATCTGCCGCCGCTTGGCGTCGTCGATCTTCGGCCATTCGAGCCCGAGGTTGCGGATCGTGCCGGCGAGCACCGCCGCCACCACCGCGCGGCTGACCCACTTCTTGTCGGCTGGCACCACGTACCACGGCGCGTGGGCGGTGCTGGTGGCCGAAATCGCCTCTTCGTAGGCCGCCATGTAGTCGTCCCAGTGCTGCCGTTCGGCGACGTCCGACGGCGAGAACTTCCAGTGCTTGTCAGACTCGTCGATGCGCGACAGGAACCGCTTCTTCTGCTCCTTCTTCGAGACATTGAGGAAGAACTTCACGACTGCCGTCCCATTGCGGGTGAGGTGCCGCTCGAAGGCGTTGATGTCGTCGAAGCGGTCGTTCCACGTCCGCGGGCGATTCGTCACCCCGGGAATCCGCTGGGCCGCGAGCAGGGCCTCGTGCACCCGAACGACCAGCACCTCCTCGTAGTAGGAGCGGTTGAAGATTCCGATCCGGCCCCGCTCGGGCACCCGCTTCATGCACCGCCAGAGGAACGTGTGGTCGAGTTCCTCGTCGGACGGCTTCTTGAAACTCGTCACCTCCACGCCCTGCGGGTTGACCCCGGACATCACGTTCTTGATCGCACCGTCCTTCCCTGCCGCATCCATGGCTTGGAAGATCACCAGCACGCTCCAGGTGTCGCTCGCCCAGAGGAGTTCTTGCATCCGCGCGAGATCGCCGACATCGGAGGCGAGGATCCCCTCGGCCATCTCCTTGCGTTCCTTTTCCGGAATGTCGCCGTCACCCGCCCAGCCGGGGTCGCAGTCAGCAAGCCGGAACTTCGTGCCCGGCGGCACTTGGAACGTTTTCTGGATCTTCGCGAAGTCGATGGGCACAAACGGTCTCCTAGGCGGGCCACCATCATACCCCCTCCCCGCCGCAGCCCGGGCGGCAGACAATGGGACGATCGCATCCTTCCCCCGGCGGAGACGTATCCATGGCGGCAGTTCAGGTTGGCGACCAGGCTCCGACGTTCACGGCGCCCCTGCAGGACGGCGGCTCGTTCGATTCGGCCACGTTCCTCGGGCAGAAGTGGCTGGTGCTGTTCTTCTATCCCAAAGACAACACGCCGGTCTGCACCAAGGAGGCCTGCGCGTTTCGCGACTCCTACGAGGCGTTTGCGGCTGCGGGGGCGGAGGTGGTTGGGGTGAGCAGCGACTCCGCGGCCAGCCATGCCCGATTCGCGGAGAAGCACCGCCTCCCCTTCCCGATCGTCGCCGACACCGACCGCCGGGTCAGAAAGCTCTTTGGCGTGCCGAATCCGCTGGGCGTGATTCCGGGCCGCGTGACCTACGTGATCGATCGCGAAGGCGTGGTGCGGCTGGCCTACAGTGCGCTCTTTGCCTCCGACGAGCACGTCCGCAAGGCGCTCGACGCCGTCGGGGCGAAGGGTGGGCAGTAGCGTAGGTTTTCAACCTGCGTTGTTCAGGCACAGGTTGAAAACCTGTGCTACGAGTTGGGCAGTAGCGTAGATTTTTAACCTGCGCATTTCAGGCACAGGTTGAAAACCTGTGCTACATCGTGGGGCGATAACTCGCGAAATCCGTGTACCCCTTCGCGCCCGTCGGCGAATACCAGTCGGCCATGCTGGCCATTGGCGCCAGCGGCCAGCCGTTCGCAAACCGCTCGACGAGATCGGGATTGCTGATGTAGGGCCGGCCAAACGCGATCAGGTCGGCGAGCCCCTCCTGCACCGCGGCCTCGGCCGTTTCGAGCGTGTAGCCGCAGTTGCCGACGAGCGGCCCGCGAAACACGCCGCGGAAATCGGCGAGCGTCATCGGCTCGCCGAGCTTGTGGAACCCAAACCCCAGCCCGTCCACGACGTGGAGGTAGCCGAGGTCCATGCGGTCGAGCGCAGTCGCCGCGTGCAAAAACTGCTCGCGGTAGTTGGGCGACCCCATGTCGTTGAACACGCCGTTCGGGGAGATCCGCACGCCCACGCGGCAGCTGGGCCAGACCTTCGCGACCGCTGTGACCACGTCGAGCAGGAAGCGACACCGCTTCTCGATGCTGCCGCCGTAGTCGTCGGTGCGGAGGTTGGTCTTCGATTGCAGAAACTGGTCGACGAGATAGCCGTTGGCGGCGTGGATCTCCACGCCGTCGAAGCCAGCGGCCCTGGCCCGGGCCGCGGCCGCGGCGTAATCGGCCACAATGGTGGACACCTCGTGGGTCTCGAGAGCCCGGGGCGTGTCGTACGGCTTTTTGCCGACCGGAGTGTGGATGCCGTCGCCGTTGATCTTCACCGCTGAGGCCGAGACGGGCGGTCGTCCGTCGTGGAAATCGCTGTGCGACGCCCGCCCCATGTGCCAGAGCTGCAGGAAGATTCGGCCGCCGCGAGCGTGCACCGTGTCGGTGATCATCCTCCAGCCGGCCTCCATGGCGTCGGTGTAGATCCCCGGCGATTCCAGCCAGCCGTTGGCCTGCGGAGAGATGGTGGTCGCTTCGGAGACGATCAGGCCGGCCGACGCACGCTGCGCGTAGTATTCCGCCATCGTGGCGTTTGGAATGCGGTCCGGTCCCGAGCGGCTTCGCGTCAACGGCGCCATCACCACCCGGTTGGGAAGATCGAGGTCGTGGAGCCGGTAGGGCTCGAGCAGTCGGTGGTTCACGGCAGCAGCCTTATTCGGGGAGATGGAAGAACCCGATCGCGAGGATCAGGTAGACGCCAAGCAGGAGGACGCCCTCGAACCAGTTGGCCTTGCCGTCGGAGATCAGAGCGCGGGTGACGATCGTAGCGAGCACGATCGCCACTACCTCGAAGGCCGTGAAGGCGAGGTCCATGGGCTGTCCCATGATAGAGCCCGCGAACACCAGCAGCGGCGCCACGAGGAGCACAAGCTGGATCGTCGATCCGACGGTGGCGGCCATCACCAACGACGGCTTACCGCGGCGGGCGAAGTGGAACCCGGACAGCACCTCGCCCAGGCTGCCCACGCCGCCGAGCAGCACGAGACCGCTAAACGTCTTCGACAGTCCGAGCTGGCTGGCCGTCGGCTCAAGCGCGTGCGAGAGTACCTCGGTGATGACGCCGAGAAAGCCCGCGGCGACGACGAGCACCAGCAGGTTCTGCCAGATCGGAGTGTCGGCATGCTCATCGTCGAGTCCGTTCTCCTCCGGTAGATTCGTGCCACCCCCGCCACCGCCGAACAGCGTGACGGCGACGTTTGCCGCGTACATCCCGATGAGCACGAACGACATCTCGAAGGACAGGTCACGGGTGCCGTCGGGCGTGCCGATGTTGAACATCGCCGGCACGATGAAGGAGAACGCGCAGATGATCAGCATCGACCCGTTCACCGCGAGCCGCCGGGGATCGAACTTCTGCTCGCCGTAGCGGATGCCGCCGGCGATCAACGCCACCCCGAGGCTCACGAGCAGGTTGGCGAGGATCGCCCCCGTAAGTGAAGCCTTCACGACCGACGTGAGGCCGTTGGAGAGGGCGACCCCGCCGATGATCAGTTCCGGGAGGTTGTTGAGCGTGGAGTTGAAGAGCCCGCCGAGCGTCGGTCCCAGTCGGGCCGCGAGCCGTTCCGTGGCATCGCCGATCAACTGGACGAGCGGCACGATCGACACGAGCGATGCGGCAAACACCGCCATCGGCGGTGCCCCTTGCCACGCCAGGCCGAGCGCCACGGGAACGGCGACGAGCAGCCAGCGGCGGCTCATCGCTGGCACGCGTGCGACGGGCGGGATACGGAGGTGACAAATCGGTGCATGTGGGACAGATTCTTGGTCATCGGCGGCGTCTTGCCAACACCCCAGGCCTGATACGGGTGCCGTACAAGCCCAACGCCGTGAGGCGTGGGGCGAACCGCCACCAGACGCCGCGTTCAGCGTGGGGGACGCCCGCGGCCTTACGGCCGGTCGGCTTATGCGGGTGCCGTACAAGCCCAACGCCGTGAGGCGTGGGGCAGAACCAGCACCAGACGCCGCGTTCAGCGTGGGGGGGCACCCGCGGCCTTACGGCCGGTCGGCTTACACGGCAGCCGTACAAGCCCAACGCCGTGAGGCGTGGGGCGAACCGCCACCAGACGCCGCCTTCAGCGTGAGGGGGGCACCCGCGGCCTTACGGCCGGTCGGCTTACACTCGCATCTGGTTGTTCACCGCCTTGAACGCGACAGAGCCTGAGGCCCCGCCACCGATGACTGCGTTTTCCGACGACCGCCGGCCCGCCGATCTCGAGCGGCTGCTCGACATCGCCCGCCGGCTTGGGGCGACCGTCGATCTCGACCAGATGCTCGCCGCGATCGTCGATGCAGCCACCTCGCTCCTCGATTGCGAGCGGGCCACTGTCTTTCTCTACGACGAGCCGCGCGACGAGCTCTGCAGCCGGATCGCGACCGGGATTGCCGATTCGCCCATCTCCGAGATCCGGTTTCCGGCGAGCCGCGGGATCGCGGGCGACGTGGCGAAGACCGGAAGGCTCGTGAACCTGCCCGACGCCTATGCCGATCCGCGGTTCAATCAGGACTTCGACCGGGCGAGCGGATTCCGCACGCGGAGCATGCTCGCGGTGCGACTGACCGACCACGACGATGCCACGGTCGGCGTGCTCCAACTCCTCAACAAACGCGGCGGGGCGTTCGACCGTCGGGACGAGGAGATCACCGGGTTTCTCGGGAGCCAGGCGGGAGTCGCCATCCAGCGGCAGCGACTCCTCGACCACTTCGCAGAGAAGCAGCGGATCCAGCGTGATCTCAACATCGCCTGCGCGATCCAGCAGGGTCTCCTGCCGCGATCGAATCCGGTGCTGCAAGGGTTCGACATCGCCGGCTGGAACCGTCCTGCCGACGAGACGGGGGGAGACTTTTTCGACTTCCTGCCGCTTGAGGATGGCCGCATCGCGCTGGCCATCGCCGACGCGACCGGCCACGGGATCGGACCGGCGCTGGTGATGGCGGAGGCACGGGCGCTGTTTCGGGCGCTGGTGGGCGGGTCGGCCGGGCTCGAGAAGGCGGTCAACGACATGCACCGGCTTCTCTGCCTCGACCTCCCCGACAACCGGTTCGTGACGGCGTTCTGCGGCATTCTCGATCCTCGAACAACTGAGATCGAGTTTCTGAGTGCGGGCCAGGGACCGATCCTGCTCTATGAGGCGTCGACGGGAACCGTCCGCGACCTGCCAGCCCAGGGTCTGCCGCTGGCGTTCTTTCCGGAGGCAACCTACGAGGGGGTCACGCGGATTCAGATGGCGGATGGCGACGTGCTGGTGCTGCTGACCGACGGCTTCTACGAATGGGCAAGAGAGGATGGCGAGGCCTTCGGCGAGGAACGCATCGGGGATCTCATCCGCCGGCTGCATGCGGCGCCCGCCGCCGAGATGATCGACGCGTTCTACCGGGCTGTTCTCAACTTCACCGGCGGAACCCGTCAGGGCGACGACCTCACGGCGGTGATCGTGAAGAGGATCGCGGTAGGCGAACAAGCTAGAGAGAGCCCACCCGCGTGAGCGGGGCCGCTCGGGTCCGGAAGGCACGAACGGACGTGACGATGCACCCCCCACTAGGGTGAGCTATTTTGCCCCAGCGCGGGCCCGGGGGTGGAGCGATTCGCACCACCCACTGGAGCGAATCGCTCCACCCCCCGCCGGTCTCCGGTTGTCCTTGGCGAGTCGCGTGGCCGTCCCAAAATGGCCGGCCAAAAGGAAAAACAGCAATTATTCCGGACGATTTCTATCGCTCGGACCTTGACCTTGGAGTCCCGCACATCCTGTGTGAACCGTAAGGGTCCCTGTGGGGCTTGTGGCACGCTGTTTGCACTCTCATCCGGCGGTCAGGGGCGGTTGTCGCCGACAGCGAAGTCCACAGTCACGTTGGGGGAATGGAATCATGAAAAACGCTCTCGTCATCGTCGTTTCCACGCTCATTCTTGCCTCGTTCGGTGCCGGAAGTGCCGATGCCCAGTTCACGTGGGCGACCGACAACGCGGGCAACTACGGCGGAAGTTGGACCAACGGCAGCGATGGCGGAACGGGCTTCGGGGCGTGGGGCTTAGGCGCCGGCGCTAACTCAGGCAACTTCCTCGGGAATCCGGCGAATAACGGCATGGGCACCTCCGGTATCGGCACCAACGCCTTTGGTCTGTATGCCAACGGCAGTGCGTACTTCAACGGCGGTCGTGCGTTCGACAGCGCCATGCAACTCGGCGATTCGTTCACCTTTTATTGGGCAATGAACTGGGATGCCAACGGGGGCAACAAGGGCATTGACCTCAAGGCGAACAACACGACGATCTTCAACATCAACAACGGCGGAGTAACGGCCGCCATCACCACCTCGAGCGGCACGGCCGATCCCAACTACGGCACGACCCCCATGTTCGTCACGGCGAAGCGAACGAGCGGCAGCCAGTACGCCTTTTCGATGACGTCTCGAAGCGCAGGAGCCACATACTCGACGACCTTCAGCTCGACTGCGGCGATCGACAGCTTCAATCTCTACATCGGCAACCAAAATGATTTTGGTGCTACGAATGGCAATCGAAACATCTACTTCAACAACTTCCAGGTGGCGAACTCCGGCACCTACAACTTCGGAGGCACCGTCACCGAATCGCGGGCCTTGACCGGCGGCGGAGCGCTGTCGGTGAGCGGGAATACGACGCTCGTCCTGACTAACGCCAGCAACACGTTCACCGGCGGTTCGACCGTAGCGGCAGGGAGCGAACTCCAGGTTGGCAATGGAAGCAGCCTCCCAGGATCGGTGTCGAATAGCGGGCGGCTTGCGTTCAACAACGCCAGCTCACTGACCTACGACGGCTCGCTCACTGGGAGCGGCACGTTCACGAAGACCGGTTCCGGGGTCCTGACCGTCGCTGGTAACTCTTCATCGTACGCGGGTGCCACGCAGGTGCAGGCGGGCACTGTTGCGGTGAACGGGAGCCTCGGCGGCACGGTGGATGTGTCGCTCAACGCGATCCTCAGCGGCACCGGAACGATCGGCGGCAACGTTTCGATCGCCGGCACGCAGACGCCGGGCGGGACGGGGGCGGTCGGCACGCAGGCCGTCAATGGCAACCTCACCTATGCCGCCGGCTCGATCCTCAACTGGGATCTGTTCGCGAACAACGCCAGCATCGGCAGCTACGACCAGATCTCGGTCCCGAACGGAAACCTCACGTTCTCCGGCTCGACGGCGGTGGCCATGTCGTTCAACGGGGCCGGCAGTGCGGTGGCCTGGTCCAACTCGTTCTGGAACGTCAGCCGCAGCTGGCTGGTGCAGGACCTCGGCACGGGCGTGACGAACAACTTCAGCAACCTTTCGATCTCGAACCAGAACTGGCTCGACAGCACGGGGGCGGCATTCAACACGGCTCGGCCGGGTAGCAGCTTCACCCTCACCCAGCAGGGCCAGGACGTGCTGATCACCTACGTGCCGGAGCCGTCCACGATCGTGGCCCTGATCGGCGGACTCGCGGGCGTCGCCGGCTTCAGCATCCGCCGTCGCCGCGGCTGCTGAGTGATCGCGGGCGGGTTGAAGCCTCGCCCTCGTCGCCCCAGGTCGAGCTAGATCTCCGAACCAGATCGTCGCAATCAGCGGGTGATATCAAGGAGGGGCACGTGGATCGTTGTCGTTGGAGTGCTCACGTAGGACGGGCATCTCGCGGCGTGGCGGCACATTGCCTGCTGATCGTGATCGCGCTGGTCGCGGCCTCCGCGGCATCGGCCCAGACCGTCACCTATACGACGCAGACCGGCAACTTCAACTCGCTGCTGACGGAGAAGAACAACATCCCGCCGTATGCCGGCACCTACAACCCCAGCGCCACGGAACTGGCCAACTACGCCAACGGCGGATCGTTTGGCAACACCCCTGGGGCGGCAGCCTTTCAGACATTCACTACGACGGGCAACGGCAACACCGGCGCGGTGCGCGCCCTGCAGGTGGGCGATGCCTTCACGATCACGGGCTTCACCAGCGCCAACCCGAGTGCCGGCGGCTACCTTGGCGTCTCCTTCCGCGATAGCACGACCTACGCCACCTTCTTCTCGGCCACCGACAACACCACCGAGGCCCGCTTTCAACTCGACAACACGGGGGGCTGGAAGGTCTACAACGCCGGCACGGCGATCGACTCCGGGCTGGGTGCGAACGCGGATCGGACGTTCACGATCACGGTGACGTCGGGGAGCACGTTCAACGCGTCGGTCGGTGCCAACACCTTTTACAATCTTGGGATGGCGGCCGGGGGTGGCACGATCGATAGCTTTGCGATCTACACCTTCGGCGATTCCAACCAAAACTCCTTCTGGAAGAACGCCTCGCTGACCGCGACCGGCACGGTGCAGCTCGGCTACGCGGCTGCGAGCGGGGTGACGTTCGTGCCGGGTCTGGTGTCTGACGGCCTGCTTGCCAACAGCACGTCGTCGACGAAGGCCAACGCGGTGTTCGTCGGTGGCGATGCCGGCTCGCC
>Ga0208249_1000703_pt1 | contig 11073 bp, 9 predicted proteins | sample CryBogmetaGMA1M_FD_184546 | JGI IMG/M metagenome (GOLD analysis project Ga0208249, IMG submission 184546) | Freshwater microbial communities from Crystal Bog, Wisconsin, USA - MA1M (SPAdes) | ecosystem: Environmental > Aquatic > Freshwater > Lake | place: Crystal Bog, Wisconsin, USA | collected...
CAAACAGCGTCACGACCTAAAACTCATTGTTATTGACTACCTACAGCTGATGTCTAGCGGTAAAAAGGTTGAAAATCGTCAGCAGGAAGTTTCAGAGTTCTCGCGTCACCTTAAGTTGATGGCAAAAGAGTTAAACATTCCCGTTATTGCAATCTCACAGCTCAACCGTGGTCCAGAGCAACGCACAGATAAGAAGCCAATGCTGTCCGATCTTCGTGAATCTGGTTCTATTGAACAGGATGCCGACGTAGTTATCTTGTTGCACCGCGATGATATGTACGATTCTCAAAACCGTACCGGTGAAGCAGATCTAATTGTTGCTAAGCACCGTAACGGACCGACCCGCACAATTACAGTTTCTGCGCAGCTTCACTACGCACGGTTCTATGACATGCCACAGAACCCAGGTGGCGGAACTGATTGGACGCAACAACGTGAAGCTACAAATACTCCACCAGAGGATTCCTTCGAAGCTTAAATAGCTTTCTCGCGTGCTTGATCTGCCATATAAATTCCAGCGATAACAATCACTCCACCAATTAGTTGAATCACTGTCCAGGATTCGCTAAACCAAAACCATGCGATACCGCCAACAAAGATCGGCTCAAGCATTCCAAATGCACTTGTTGTTGATGCGCTTAGATTTTTCAGAGCAGCGATGGTGCACAGGTAAGGTCCAATTGTTCCAATACAAATAACATACAAAATTAAAACCCAACCTCGCACATTGGTGGAGTCAAAGGGTCCACCTAATGGAATTGAAACGGTAAAGACATCAGTAGGAAATTGCCAGATTGGAAAGATTAAACACCAGGTAAGGGCGGCAAAGAAAAATCCCCACATCGTTAGCGAAACACCATCACGTGAGTGTGAGATTCCCTCACCGATAACAAAGTAGAAGGCAACTGCAAAAGCTGAAGCAAAGGCTGCGATCACACCGATTCCATCAAGTGTTAACCCTTGCCAGACCTGTGCTACAAAAGCTAAACCGGTAAGGGCTAAGACCAATGCGATCCACATCTGGTTAGGTACAAATCTGCGTTTAATAAAGCGCAGGTAGAGCACGATCCAGACCGGTGCAGTGAATTCAATAAGCAGGGCAATGCTTACATGCATGCGGGAGATCGCTAAAAAGTAGGTGCCATTAACCGCTGCGATACCGAGTGCGCCCATAGCTGCCAGGCGTGGGATTTCCGCCTTGGTAAGGCGCAATTTGTGGCGTGCTTTAACAAATAGGTAGAGCGCAAGGATTGTTGTTGCACCAATTGCTCGCACCTGAGCCAAACGCCAAGCGCTGATGTGACCTGACAACAGTAACTTTGAGGAAACACCGTTGCTAGCAAACATCAACGCCGAAAGAATGAGCAGTAACTCATTGCGGCGGTGCTTAAGCATTCAATAAGGGTAACTTATTAAAAGGCGCTTTCAGCCTAAAACGCTGATTCAGAAAGCTCCATGATTGATCCATCGGTAGCTTCAACGATCTTACGATCTGCGGTGATGTGAGGCAGATAGTTATGAACGAAGAACTTCGCCGCTGCAATCTTTCCTGTGTAGAAATCTGTGTCCTTGCCAGCGTTAGGCAGTTTTTCAACTGCGATATCTGCTTGGCGTAGTAACAACCATGCTGTGATGATGTCACCAACGGCCATTAAGCAACGAGAGGTATTAAGTCCAACCTGATAAATCTTTACTGGATCTGTTTGTGACTCCATTGCATGTCCAACAAGTACGCCAACGATTCCATTGAGATCGCCAAGGGCTTTCACAAGTGCCTGCTTCTCTTCAGCGTTTGCACCACCAGCTTCTGCAAACTTCTGAATCTCTTTTCCAAGTAGACCAAGTGCACGTCCACCATCCTTAACAACCTTGCGGAAGAAGAAATCCAAACCTTGAATAGCTGTTGTGCCTTCATACAAGGTATCGATCTTTGCATCGCGAACATACTGCTCTAATGGCCAATCTTGTGTGAAACCAGAACCACCAAATGTTTGTAGTGATTCAGTTCCAAGAAGAGTCCAAGATTTTTCAGATCCGTAACCCTTAACAACTGGAAGGAGTAGATCATTCAAAGCAACCATGTCAGCAACGCGATCCTTGTCGCCAGCCTTTTCAGCAAGCTCAATCTCATCCTGAATCGATGCGGTGTAGAGCACCAGTGCGCGCATACCTTCGCTATAAGACTTCTGAACCATCAGAGAACGACGGACATCTGGGTGCTTAATGATGGTGACACGAGGTGAAGCCTTGTCATTCATTACCTTCATATCGCCGCCCTGCACGCGCTGCTTGGCATATGAAAGTGCTTGCTGATATCCAGCAGAAAGTGTTGCAATCGCCTTTGTTCCCACCATCATGCGCGCGAACTCAATAACCTTAAACATCTGCGCAATACCTTCATGAACATCACCAAGCAGGTAACCAACTGCAGGCTCGTGCTCTCCCAAATTCATTTCACATGTTGATGAAACATTAAGTCCCATCTTGTGTTCAACATTTGTTACATAGACACCATTGCGCTTACCAAGTTCACCTGTTTCCAAATCAAACATGAACTTAGGAATTAAAAATAGTGAAAGACCCTTTGTTCCGGGTCCCCCACCTTCACGACGTGCAAGTGTGAAGTGAACAATGTTGTCGTATAGATCAGCATCTCCTGAAGTAATAAAACGCTTTGTTCCGGTGATGTGCCACGTTCCATCTGCTTGTTGAACTGCCTTGCTGCGACCTGCACCAACATCTGAACCTGCATCAGGTTCAGTTAGCTGCATCGTTGCACCCCAGTGCTTATCAACCATTAACTTTGCAATCTTCTTTTGTTGTTCTGTTCCAAGAACATATGCAACATGTGCAAAGGCATAACCAGATGCGTAGATGTGAATCGCAGGGTTTGAACCTAAAACCATTTCAGCCATCGCCCAACGAACTGATGGAGGAACCTTCATTCCACCAAGATCAGTTGGTGCATCAAGACGCCACCACTCACCATCTACATATGCCTTGTATGACTTCTTAAAACTTTCAGGCAGCTTTACATCGCCAGTTGCCTTATTGAAATCTGTTCCGATGCGATCGCCTTCAACAAAGGATGCAGCAAGATCGTTTTCGCACAAACGTTTCATCTCTTCCAGCATTCCCATCGCGGTATCGCGATCGACCTCTCCATAGGGATCGGCGCCCATAACTTTTTCGCGACCCAATAGGTCAAAGAGGCAGAATTCAATGTCACGGAGGTTTGCTTTGTAATGGCTCATGGGGCAATAGTGCTACCCGCCAGTAACTTACGCAAGATCTACGGGCAGGGTTTGCTTAACCTTCTCCTCGGCGCTATCTCCCGTTCAGATCCTGCTCCAATACTGCTCGCATGAAGATCGTGATCATCGGCGGCGGGATCATTGGAACCGCCCACGCCTTTGAAGCTCTGAAGGCTGGCCACGAAGTCATCCAGCTAGAACGGGATGAGGTCGCCCGTAGCGCATCGGTTCGAAACTTTGGTTTGGTGTGGGTCAGCGGTAGAAAAAGTGGGGTCGAGCTGCAAGCAGGTATTCGCGCTCGCGAACTATGGGAAGAGATTCATCAAGCAATCCCAGAAATGATCTTTCGTGGAAATGGTTCATTAACACTTGCAGTTAACGCCGAAGAAGTTGCGGTGATGGAGGAGTGTTTAAAGAAAGAGGATGCAGCTCTTCGAAAGTGGCAGATCTTAGATCGAGATGAAACTCAAAAAATCAATCCAGCTCTGCGCGGAAATTTCCTAGCATCCTTGTGGTGTCCATTAGATGCAACCGTTGAACCTGGTTCAGTTCTTCGCTCATTTCGCGAGCATTTGATTAGAAATGAAAAGTACATTTGGCGAAATAATATTGATGTTGTAGATGTTCGAAGTGATGGAAGTAGAGCCACCGCTATAGCGCGCAACGGTGAGATCTTTGAGGCAGATGTTGTGATTTTATGTCCAGGGGCCGATCACACATCTCTATTCAAAGAACAGTATGACACCGCACCAATTCGTAGAGTTCGTTTACAGATGATGAGTACTGCGCCTCTTGATGAAGTATTAACTACCTCAATTGCCGATGGTGATTCAATGCGTTATTACCCAGGATATGAGGTTCCAACCTTAGAAAAACTACCTGCGCAACACCCAATCGCAGCTGAGAATCACATGCAATTACTAATGGTGCAGCGAGCAGATGGAACATTAACTATTGGCGATACCCATGAATACGCAGAACCATTTGAATTTAAGTTAGAGGAAGATCCATATACATACCTACATGAGGTTGCTAGTAATTTGTTAGGCAAGAAACTACCTCCCATTGTGAACCGCTGGGATGGTGTTTATAGCCAGCGCACAGATGGTGCGGTTTGTGATCGCCGAAAGATTGCACACAACATAATTTCAGTAACTGGACCGGGAGGGCGAGGAAATACCTTGGCCCCAGCGATTGCCGAAGAAACGATAAAGGGGCTGTAATGAGCGTAGAAATGGTGGCTTTTGATGTTGCCGGAACAGTTCTCAATGATGATGGATTAGTTATCTCAGCCTTTAGAAATGCTTTTGAAGCTACACAACCTGATTTGTGGCCTACACATGGCGAACAATGGACTCAGTATGCAATCGACACGATGGGTCAATCAAAGATTCATGTCTTTACCGAACTTTTAGGAGATGCTGAAAAGGCATATCAAGCAAATCTTGCATTTGAAGAGTCATATGTAACTGAGATTGCTGAAGTTGGTGCAGTGCCCATTGCAGGTGCAGAAGATTTATTTAAGTACTTAAAGGCTAAAGGAATTGCTGTTGCATTAACGACTGGCTTCAGCCGATCGACATTAGATACTTTGTTGATCGAATTAGGCTGGAAGGATCTTATCGATCTTTCAGTAACACCAAGTGAAGCTGGTCGCGGTCGGCCACATCCAGATATGTTAAATATGGCGGTAGAGGTTTTAGGAATTACAAACTCCGAAAATGTTGTTGTTTGTGGAGACACGGCGGCAGACATGCAAGCAGCGGTTGCATTTGGCGCTGGACAGGTAATTGGAGTTTTGACAGGTGCACACAATGAGCAAACTTTGCATGATGCTGGCGCGACATCTGTTATTAACTCTGTGGCCGATTTAAAGTCACTTATTTAATACCTGCATGTCGGTGAGTGTTCACCACTTCATCTTTGATTGGTCACCTTCAGGTTGCGCACTGTTTGCATCTTCAGACGAGAGTGCACCCACAATCCTTAGGAAGGGATCCCATACATGCGCAATTCGCGTCTCGTTGCAGCGACAATCGCTGCAGTCACAGCAATTTCAGGTTTAATTGCAGTTACAACACCTGCGCAAGCAGCTGTTAACTTCTGCAACGTACAAAATCTTCAGCAGGCAGGCGGCTTAGATGCCCTTGTTAAGGCTGCAAAGGCAGAAAAAGAACTTAACATCATCACAGTTCCTCGCGACTGGGCTAACTACGGTGAAGCAATTGACCTATTCACAAAGGCTTTTGGCATCAAGATCAATGATGACAATCCTGAAGGTTCATCTGCATATGAAATCCAAACTATCAAGACAGCTCCTGCTTCAAAGCAGCCAGATGTTGTAGATATCGGTGTTTCTGTTCTTCCAGATGCACTTGGAATTGGACGCAAGGCTCTATTTGCTCCATACAAGGTTGCAACATGGAATGACATTCCTGCAGAGTGGAAAGATTCAACAGGACTTTGGTACGGCGATTACTACGGCGTACTTGCAATCTCATACGATGCTTCACTTCCAAAGGCACCTACATCAATCAAGGCGCTTTTAACTGATCCAGCATTTAAGGGTGCATTCGCACTTTCAGGAGATCCAACATCTTCACAGCAAGCACTAATGGGTCTATTTGCTGTTGCAGCTGCTAACGGTGGAAGCGCAACAAACATTCTTCCAGGAATCGAAGCAATCAAGGCAGCCAAGGCAAATGGAAACTTTGTTTCTGTAATCGGAAACTCAGCTAACTACGCAGCTGGCGCTTACAAGGCAACAATCACTTGGGACTTTAACGGTCCAGGAGCGATCGCATCTTCAACAGCAGCAGGTAAGCCATTGAAGTTTGTAATGCCTTCAGATGTAGCACTACAAGGAACACCATACCTACAGGCAATCAACACAAAGGCTCCACACTGTGCAGCTGCTCGCCTATGGGAAGAGTTCTTGTACTCACAGAACAATGGAAAGCTAACTAAGGATCTAACATCAGCAGATCTAAAGCTTTCTGGTTCAAAGTTGATGAAGGTAATCATGGGCGGACAAAACATCTGGGTATCAGGTGCTGCTCACCCAATTACTGAAGCTGCAATGATCAAGAAGAAGACAATCGTTGCTGCTCCAGAAGGTTTTGCAATTCCAAAGACAGCAAAGCGAATTGCACCATCACCAGATCAGCAGACAGACCAGAAGGCTGTTGTTGTAACTGAATGGCCAAAGCTCTAAAAATATGAAACAAGCAACGAATCCCAACGTTGACATGAAGGGCGCCCTTTCCAAGGGGGGCGCCTTTCATGGTTTTATGTCGAAATTTCCCCTGCCCTTGGTTCCGCTATTCCTATTTCTTTTAATCTTTTTCATGTGGCCGATTGGCGCGTTAACCGGCAATGCTTTTAAAAGCAATGAAGGCGCCTTAACACTTTCAAATATCTCTCTACTTTTTCAAGATCCATACCGATTAGCATTTAAGAACAGCATCACTCTTGGATTTATATCTGCACTAGTTGGCGCAATACCGGGGCTTGTAATTGCGATGGCCATTGAAAAACAAGGTAGCCAAACTCTCAAAAAATTTGTTGCATCAATAAGTGGAGTTCTTGCAAATACAGGTGGCGTTCCACTTGCATTTATGTTTCTTGCAGCCTTTGGACCAGCTGGACTTGTGATCTCAGCGCTTAAATCTGTTGGACTTGATTTATATGGCTTGGGTTTTACCTTATTTTCTTTTACAGGCTTAGTAATTGTGTATGCATACTTTCAGATACCGATCATGGTAATTGTTGTAACACCTGCGCTTTCAGCATTGCGTACCGAATGGAAAGATAGCGCCGCAAACCTGGGTGCCTCAAAGATTCAATACTGGGTTCGAGTTGGAATTCCAATTTTGTTGCCTTCATTTATCGCCTGCTTTTTGCTTCTATTTGCAAGTGCTTTTTCTGCATTTGCTACAGCTAGAGCATTAACTGTTGGTAACATCGCATTGGTTCCACTTCAAATTGGTTCCCTTGTTGATGGAAATGTCACCGTCAATCAAGCAAACCTCGGCTACGCCTTAGCCTTTGGCATGATCATAATTTCTCTACTTGCAATGATCCCTTACATCTGGATTCAATCCCGAACCTCAAAGTGGCAACGATGATGAAGAACCTTGGATCAAAGCTAGTTCTCATCATCACTGGAATCTTTATCTTTTTTCCATTGTATGCAGCTACCGAGTTTTCGATGCGCAATGGTGCAGAACATACCCACGGCCTAACCGCCTACCGATGGATTTTTGAGCAATCCGGTTTCTTCGAAAACCTAGCAATAACAGCCAGAATCACAGTGTTAGCGGTCATTTTGAACCTACTCATTATGGTTCCAACCGTTACCTGGTTACATCTGAGTGGACAACGTTATAAGCGCTTAGTCGAAATTCTCACTATTTTGCCCCTCATTATTCCCGTCGTCGCATTAGCTACCGGTGCTCAATTGGCATTGCCCTCAATACTTCAAAACACAGTGTATGAACTCTCATTTATGTATGTCGTTGTAGCTATGCCATACACATATAGAGCGCTTGATATTGGGTTATCGGGTCATCCACTTGCAACCCTAACCAATGCAGCGCGTAACTTAGGTGCATCATGGGTTCGAGTACTAACAAATGTAATTGTCCCAACTATTCGTCCATCAATTCTTGCAGCATTATTTTTGATGGTTGCGCTTTCGCTTGGTGAATTCACTTTGGCTCAACTACTTCATTGGTCCACATTCCCTGTTTGGGTAACAAATACATCCCAACAAAACATTATTGGCGCTACAGCATTAGCTGTCGGATCCTTGTTCTTTGCATGGATCTTGCTCTTCGGATTTACATTTTTTGGCGGAAAGAAATCAAATACAGTTCAGGAAGAGGCATAAATGGCTAACAACTCATTGGTCGTTGCTGGTTTAACACGACAATTCGGAGCGGTTACCGCTTTAGATGATTTCAATTTAGATGTAGCCAAAGGCGAGCTTGTAGCCCTGCTTGGACCATCGGGATGCGGAAAGACAACAGCACTTCGAATTATTGCCGGATTAGAGAAATCAAATTCAGGACAGGTCCAACTAAATGGCAAGAACATCACAAATGATCCTGCCCATGTGCGAAATATGGGAATGGTTTTTCAGGCATATAGCTTGTTCCCACACCTGAATGTCACTGAAAATGTTGCCTTTGGTTTAAAGATGCGCAAGATCTCTAAATCGGTACGTGAAAAAAAGATTAATGCGATCTTGGAGTTAGTTGGACTAGATCACCACCACAAACGTTTTGCACACCAACTGTCAGGTGGCCAACAGCAGCGAGTAGCACTGGCTAGAGCCCTTGTAATTGAGCCTGAGGTGCTTTTACTCGATGAGCCACTATCAGCGTTGGATGCACAGGTTCGCACCAATCTCCGTGAAGAGATTCGACGACTTCAGTTAGAACTCGGTACGACAACCCTTTTTGTTACTCACGATCAAGAAGAGGCGATGGCAATTTCAGATCGCGTTGGTGTCATGAATAAGGGAAAGCTAGAACAGATCGATACCCCTGACACTTTGTACAACAAGCCAGCTACTGAATTTGTTGGAACATTTGTGGGCACTATGAATCATCTACACACCAAGTTATCCGATGGAAAGATCAACTTATTTGGACAAAGCTTAGATGCGATGAAATCAGGAAATGAATCTGGAAATGTAATTGCTCTTATACGACCAGAAGCGATTACCGTAAAAACTGATGGCGAAGCAAATGCAACAGTTGTCACACGTTCATTCTTAGGAGCATCATCGCGTGTAACCTGCCGCACCTTAGATGGAACATTGGTTGAGGCGCTTATGACAAGTGCTGCAACAGGAGATTTACATCCTGGCTCACAAGTTCAACTACAAGTTCTTAGTAAGGAAGTATTGGTTGCAAATGTCTAGCACTTCAACTAATCGAATTGTTCGCTCTAAAGTTTCACCAGATTCTAATTGGAGAGAATTACTTTTAGATAAAGGCGAGAACGTCATTGGTGATGAACCACTAAATGCAAAGGTAGTTGGTGCATTTATTCATTTAAGCGATCTACATATCTGCGACGCAGCATCACCTGCACGACTTGAGTTCTTAGATCGAATTGCAGATCCTGACAACCCTTTGTCGCAACTGGTGCCATACATCGGTACTTACCGCGCACAAGAGTTTTTAACTACTCAAGTTCTAGAAGCCATGGTTACAGCAGCAAATGAAATTAAACGATCACCACTAACTGGTGCACCAATCGATGCGGTTGTCATCACCGGAGATGTGACTGACAACGCGCAAAGCAATGAGCTTGATTGGTATAAGAGAATTCTGGATGGCGGAGTTGTAACCCCTAAAAGCGGTGATCCACAGCGTTCTGAGGGCTCTCATTCATCAAATGCAGATCTTTACGACACCCATTACTACCACCCAGATGGTCCTCCAGCGGGTCTTCCAGCAGATCGCCCACACCTTTTACATGACTTTCCGCATTTCAAAGGTGCGCTCGAAGCATCGGAACGTCAATTTATTGCAAAGGGATTAACCCATAAGTGGTTAGCGGTTCATGGAAATCATGATGCGTTGCTACAAGGAACTGCAGCACCTACTCCAGAATTAGATTCATTGGCTCAAGGTTCAGAAAAACTAGCTGCATTAAAAAGTATGAATGATCTTGCAGATCTATTTTCAGGTTTTGGAGAAGTGGGACCTGCTGTTTATCCGGGTTTAGATCATATGGAAACAAATGAGGTCACCGCAGATTCACGTCGCGCTTTGGTAAAGATGCAAGATTGGGTAACGACCCACACCAATTGCGAACATGATCATGGCTTAGATGCAGAGCAACCAGAGACCGCATACTGGTATCGCAACATCGGAACCCAGCTTCGATTGATTGCATTAGATACAGTTAATCGTTTTGGTGGATGGCAAGGATGTATTCATCGCGAACAGTTTGAATGGTTATCGCACCTATTGGATGAATCTAAAGATAAGTACGTAGTATTAACATCACATCATCCGCTAGAAAATCTTTTCAATGGATATGTACCTGAAGAGGAAAGTGCTCCAGCACTTGAAGAAGAGGTTCGTAGACTTCTAGAAAAACACCCTAATGTTGTTTTGTGGTTCTCGGGACACGTACATGATCACAAAATCACACAAAGTCGAAACAGTGACGGGTCTCATGCATTTTGGGAGATCCGCACTGGTTCGCACATTGATTGGCCACAACAATCCAGAACAATTGAAATTGTTAAGACCAACAATGGAAAGATTGCAATCGGTACCGTGGTCTTTGATCACGCCGGACCAGTTGTATTCAACGGAACCCCCGATGAGTTAGCTGATCCTGTGGCACTTGCTGGTCTCTCACGACTTTTGGCCGCCAATGATTGGCAGCGCCAGAACGGTGGCCCATTTGCTCTGGAGCTAATGGAGGGCCAACCAGAGGATCGAAATATCTGGCTCTGGGCCAACGATCCCCTGATTTAAGCGTCAATTCCTATAGGCTCACGCCGTGTTACTTAGCGATCGCGATATCCGCGCAGAGATAGAGGCAGGCCGAGTCGGCTGCGAGCCATTCCATGAAGCGATGATCCAGCCATCATCAGTTGATGTGCGCCTGGATAAGTTCTTCCGCGTCTTTGAAAACCATAAGTACAGCGTCATCGATCCTTCTATTGAGCAACCAGAGCTAACACGCGAGGTTGTTGCCGAAGGGGATGAACCATTTATCTTGCACCCAGGTGAGTTTGTTTTGGCAAGCACCTATGAAGTGATCACACTTCCTGATGACATCGCAGGAC
>Ga0208249_1000704_pt1 | contig 11072 bp, 7 predicted proteins | sample CryBogmetaGMA1M_FD_184546 | JGI IMG/M metagenome (GOLD analysis project Ga0208249, IMG submission 184546) | Freshwater microbial communities from Crystal Bog, Wisconsin, USA - MA1M (SPAdes) | ecosystem: Environmental > Aquatic > Freshwater > Lake | place: Crystal Bog, Wisconsin, USA | collected...
GGCGCTCTCGAGCATCGATTCTGCGGTGAAGTCGACGCCGAACGACACCGTGCTCCATGAGGTGCGGGCGCTTGCGCTGTTTGCCCTTGGTCGCTATCCAGAGGCAGCGGCGACGCTCAACGCGGTGCTCGCCGTGGCCCCAGGGATGGACTGGACGACGATGAGCGGCCTCTATGGCTCGGTCGACACCTACACCGGGCAGCTGCGGAAGCTCGAAGACTTCTGCCGCTCGAATCCCGGCAGCGCCGCCGGGCATTTTGTCTTGGCCTATCACTACCTCGTCGGCGGCCATGCCGATCTGGCGGCCGAAGCCCTCAAGGTGGTGGTGGCGAAGCAGCCGGGCGACATCGTCTCCAAGCGCTTGCTTGAGTCGCTCGAGCCGCCGGCGGAGGCGAAGGCGGAAGCGGTGGCTGCTGCGGAAGCGACCAAGCCGGCCGCGGCGCCAGCTGCCAATCCGCCGGCGGCACAAACCCCAGCGCAGGCCGAGGCTCCGGCCGAGGCAGAGCCAGCTGGCCCGGAGACCGACCTCGTCGGCACCTGGAAGGCCACCGAGGGGAAGAACTCCGTCACGCTCACGATCGGCGAGGATTCGTCGTTCACCTGGAAGGCGGAGCCGGAAGGGAAGCCGGCGGTTGAGCTGAAGGGGGCTCTCGACAGCAATGCCGATCAGATCGCCCTTCAGACGGAGGCCCAAGGGACGATGGTCGCCAACGTGAAGTCGAAGGGCCCGGATGCCTTCGATTTCCTCGTCGAAGGGGCCCCGAAGGACGCCAAGCCGCTCCAGTTCACCAGGCAGAAATAGGCCAGCGGAGGCCGAACGTCTGGCTTCTCTGTACCACTCAAGTCCCTGCCGAGTCACTCTAAATGGGGGTGCCGGCAGGGGTTTTTGGTAGGGCGGTGTGCTTGGGTGATTTGGGAGGTTTTTGCCCCCCGGGGCGGAAAATGAAGATTTTGTGAGTGGCGAGAGAACTGTTTGACACGTTTGGCGATATGGAATACCCTGCGAAGCGTCAGGGCAGTTGATGAATGGTCTGGGGTCGGTTTTTCACGAGTTTTCAGAAACGTTTTCCCAAGGAATAAAGGCATGAAACTATCTTTCATGGGGCGCTTCGCAACGGGCTTTTTGGCCGTTGTGATCGCGGCCTCAACTGGTTCGTCCGCATTTGCGGGGACCAAGACGTGGGTTGGCGCGGCCAACACTACCACGGGCAACAAGTGGGGTACGTCGGCCATCGCCCTTACGAATAACCAGTTCGCGTCCAACTGGAGCGGTAACACCAATCCCAGCGACGTCGCCCCCGGTGACAACCTGATTTTCGGCACCTCAAACCAGTACTCTGTCCAGATTGTTGCTCCGACCGCCAAGGTCGCGAATAACATGACGTTTTCGACCGCTCCGACGGCCTACAGCATCGCCGGTGGCGGCATCACGTTGAAGGCCGGCATCGTCAATAACTCGGGCAACACCGCGACGATCTCCAGCGCTGTCGTGTTGAGCGGCAATCAGTCGTTCGGCGGCAACAGCGGTTTGAGCTTCGGATCCCTCGACCTCAAGGGTTTCTCTCTTTCGGAGAGTGTTGATGCGACGGTTTCCTCTCTGTCGGCCGGTGCGGGCAGTTCCTACACGACGACCGGCGGCACCACCAACCTCGTGGCTGGTACCGGTCCGGAAACGATGACGGTGAGCGGCGGCACGCTCAAGACTGGTGTTGGGCTTGATACCAGCAACACCACGCTGGCTGTTCAGGGCGGTACCTTTGACAACGGGAACGTGTACAACTCGTTCCTGAACGTCAGTCAGTCTGGCGGCGTGCTCGAGCTTGGTGGTTTGGGCGGAAGCGTCAATTCCTCCCAAGACTTCGTCATGTCTGGCGGTTCGGTGAAGATGTATGTCGATGGTAACACGGGTGCGGCCCACTCCACCGTCGCGGCTGCTGGTCTGATCAGCTTTGCCGGCGCGACGGATGTCAAGATGATCACGGGGCCGACTCCCGGGTTGGCTGCGGTCGGTACCACCTTCAACCTGTTCCAGGGCTCAACCTACGCTGGCAACTTCTCCACGTTTACCCTTTCTGGTTCGGCAGCCAGCCCGTGGGGCACAATGGTCAAGAACGGCTCGGAGTGGACCACGGGTGGCACGCCTGTCGGGGGTCAGTATCTTGTTTTCCAGGCTCAGACGGGTAACCTCGTCGTGGTGCCTGAGCCCTCGACGATCGTCTTCGCCGGCCTCGGCGTGGCGATGTCTGGCTGGACGATGTGGAAGAAGCGTCGCCTCAGCAAGCTTCTTGCTGCCAAGGCTGGCTGATTCGGCGGATTCTTTTGGGTGAAAACTCTGGCCTGACACCAGATCATCTGTGAATAAAGTCCTGCGGCGGGCGCTCCGGTGCCCGCCGCAGGCTTTTTTATGCGCTGTGGGTGGCGTGAGCGCCGTGCCCTGGGCCCCGTCGATGGGAGCGGGCGGCGGTTGCGGCCACTGCGCGAGCATGAAGAGCCCGGAGGGCGCAATCCTCGTCGCCTCGGCCCCTTTTCCTTGCGTGCGCAAGGCCACGCTGAGCCGTGGCGAGCGGACGGCCTCGGGGCCTTTTATGAAGCGGCGTGGCGGTGGAGCAGTTCCGCCGGGATGACGTCGAGGGCCGATTCGTGCGTGGCTGCCAAGACCACCGGCGGGGCATGACCCGCCCGGGCGGCCTCGAGCCAGCGGAGGGCGCACAGGCACCAACGATCCCCGGCCACGAGCCCGGGGAAGCCCCACTGCGGCTGCGGCGTGACGAGATCATTGCCGACCGAGACCGTGAAGGCGAGGAAGTCGGCGGTCATCACGGCGCAGACGGTGTGGGCCCCCGGATCGGAGGCCACCGATCGGCAGCAGCCGTCGCGGAGAAATCCGGTGAGGGGCGCGTGAGAGCAGGCCACGAGCGCCTCGCCGAGGACGTTGCGATCAGCGGAGCGTTCGGCTGGGGCCGGAGGACGGTCGAAGGCGATCATCGGTGGAGAAGCCAAAGGAGTCGCGGGCGCGGGTGATCGATCGGCGATCGATCGCCCCTCGAGGGCTATGATGCACCCTGAGGCTGCCAGGGGGCAAGCCGCGGGATGTGCCGATAGGATCGGCACGGGAAAAGTCTTCGGCCGGAGGGCGCGATGCTGTCTTTGGAGGAGCCGACGTCTGGACGCTGGCTGAAGCAAGTGGAGGGGCACCTCGACGAGCTTCTCATCGACCACGCCCATTGCGAGAAGAAGGCTGCCGGCGTGGCCATGAATCTCCTCTTCTCGTATGTCGACTGCGTCCCCTTGGCACGGGCGATGACCGAGATCGTCGAGGAGGAGCTGCAACACTTTCGGATGGTGCTCGATCTCCTCGAACGCCGCGGGATCCCCTTTCGGAAGCTCTCCCCCTCGGGCTACGGCGCCAGGCTCCAGGCGCTCGTGCGCCGGGAGGAGCCGGCGAGGGCCGTCGATCGGCTCCTCGTGGGGGGGCTGATCGAGGCCCGCAGCTGCGAGCGCTTCGCCCTCCTCCGCGACCATGTCGCCGACGCCGAGCTCCGCGCTTTCTGGGGAGGGCTGTTTGAATCGGAGGCCCGGCACCACGCCACGTATGTCCGCTTGGCGAAGGAATTCCAGGGGGAAGCGGAGGTGGTGGCAAGGCTGAGGGAATTGGCCGCCGCCGAGGCAGCGATCATGCGCGAGGGAGAATCGCAGCCGCGGATGCACTCCTGATCCGTACGATGTCGGCAGGCACGCATGACGAGCGCTTGCCGAAGGCGGGGGCCGTCGCAATCAGCCGGCGATGAAAAAGAGGCCCAAAGCGATGAGCAGCGCCTCTCCGACCGCCGCCGCGGCCAGCAAGCCACCTCCCGGCGGCGGTGCGGCCGGGACTTTCGCCATCCATGAGGCGATCGCCGGCGGCGTGCTTGTGGCCCTGGCGATCCATGGTGTGCTCCGGTTGGCGGGCGCGGTCGGAGCGGTGCCGGGCTTGGCGGCGCTGTGGGAGATGCTGCCGGTCTGGCGGCCCTTGCCGCCGACGGTTGCCGATCTCCCCCTCCTGGCGATGCTGCTGATCGGCGGGGCGATCCTCGTGGCCGAGCTTGTCGGGCAGGTGATGGCGGGGGTATTCGGGGCCGATCTCCTCGCCGGCGTGGCGATCCTCACGAGTCTCTGCCTCGGCGAGTGGCTCGCCGGTGTGCTCGTCGTCCTCATGCTCTCCGGGGGGAAGGCGCTCGAGGCCCGCGCGGTGAGCCGGGCGGGAAGTGTGCTTGAGGCACTGGCCCGGAGGATGCCGACGCTCGCCCACCGCCGCGAGGCGGGAGGGATCGTCGAGGTGCCGCTTGCTGAGGTGGCCGTGGGGGATGTCGTTGTCGTCTTCCCCCACGAGATCTGCCCGGTCGACGGCGAGGTGGTGGCCGGGCACGGGACGATGGACGAGAGCTATCTCACCGGTGAGCCGTGGCAGATGCAGAAGGCGCCGGGGGTGGCGGTGTTATCGGGGGCGATCAATGGCCAGGGAGCGCTCGAGATCCGCGCTGCGCGCGTGGCGGGCGACAGCCGCTATGCCAGGATCGTCGATGTCCTCCGCTCAAGCGAGGAGCATCGCCCCCGCCTCCGCCGGCTCGCCGACTCCCTCGGGGCGCTCTCCACACCGTTGGCGCTGGCCTTGGCCGGCGCGGCGTGGTGGGGGAGTGGTGAGGCGACCAGATTCCTCGCCGTGCTCGTTGTCGCCACCCCTTGCCCGCTCCTGATCGGGATTCCGGTGGCGATCATCGGCGCGGTGTCGCTGGCGGCCCGGCGCGGGATCGTGATCCGCGATCCGGCGATCCTCGAACGGCTCGCCACCTGCCGGACGGGGATCTTCGACAAGACCGGCACGCTCACCTACGGCACGCCCCATCTCACCGAGGTCGTCGCGCTCGGGGACATCGACCGCGACGAGATCCTCCGCCTCGCCGCCGCCCTCGAGGCCTATTCCAAGCATCCCCTCGCCGCGGCGGTGACGGCGGCAGCGGCCGATCTCGGCGGGCCGCTTCCGGTGGAGGAGGTCTCGGAGCGGCCGGGGCAGGGGCTCACGGGGCGCGTGGGCCCCGCCGGAGCGACCCGCGAGGTGGCGATCACGAGCCGGACGAAGCTCGCCGCGGCCGCCGGTGTTGACGGGCTGCCGGCGGCCGCCGGAGGGCTCGAGTGTGTCGTCGTCGTCGACGGCCGGCCGGTTGGCCTGCTCCGCTTCCGCGACCGACCGCGGCAGGATGGCGCCACGTTCGTCGAGCACCTCGGGCCGGCCCACGGGCTCACGCGCGTGATGCTCGTCTCGGGCGACCGCGAGAGCGAGGTGAAGTGGCTCGCTGACCATGTCGGGATCACGGAGGTCCACGCCGGCATCTCACCGGAGGGGAAGCTGCGGATCGTGGAGGAAGCGACCAGGGAAGCGCCGACGCTGTTTGTCGGCGATGGCATCAACGACGCGCCGGCGCTCGCGGCGGCCACCGTCGGGATCGCGATGGGGACGGCCAACGACGTCACCGGCGAGGCCGCCGGGGCCGTCGTCATGGATTCGGCGCTCGAGCGGGTCGACGAGCTTTTCCACATCGGCAAGCGTCTCCGCACGATCGCGCTGCAAAGCGCCGTCGGCGGCATGGCCGCGAGCCTCGTGGGGATGGGATTCGCGGCCGCGGGGCTCCTCTCGCCGGCAGCCGGGGCGCTCGTCCAGGAGGCGATCGATGTCGTCGCTGTCCTCAATGCGCTCAGGGTGGCAAGCGACAACGGGCAGCTCACCGATTACGGCAACGGCCCCGACCGCCGCGGTGACTGACGCGACGCATCAGTCAATCCGCTGCCCCGCCTTCGCATCACGGAACGGTGCTCCCGGACGGAGGGCCCGCTCGGCAACCCCTGCCGCTGCCGATCCGCCGAGCCACAGCGCCATCCCGGCGAGTGCCCCGGTCACGATCGCCGCCGGCCCAGCGGCGGCCGCGGCCGCGGCACAGACCGCGGCGCTCGTCGCCATACCGGCCGATTCGCCCGCCCGACGGCTGCGCTCGGGGGAGTGGCCCGCCTGATGGGCGCTCCACTCGGCGGCGATCGCCGCCCCCTCGGCAACGAGCGTGGCGGGAAGGAGCGTACGAAGGCCGAAGCGGACGGTCGTGCCGAGGGCCGTGCGGATCGCCACCCGTTCGGCGGCCCCCGCCACGGCCCGCGCGGCCACCACGGCCGCCACCCGGGCTGTGGCACTGCCAACCCGCGAGGCGAGGAGATCGACCTGCCGGCTCTCGCGCGCGCCGGTGGCGCACCAGGTGGCGAAGTGCTCGCAGTTTTCCACCACCGGGCAATAGCCGTCGCGGCCGACAAACGAGAGAGCGCGCGCTGCGATCTCGTCGGGGGCGTAGCGGGGGGGCGGATCGGTGATCACGCGAATCGGAGCGCCGGCGGCAAACTCCGCGGCGCTTGTCCGGGCGACCCTACCGCCGTCGAAGATCCGCTCCGGATCGTCGGGCCGGGCGTGGACGACGGTGCCGTCGCCCACGTCGATGCCGTGGTGCGTGTAGGTGACCGTCGAGCCGGCGAACCGGCGTTCTGCCGCGAGTCTGTCGCCCCGTGCCATCGTTGCTTCCTGGAGGATTTCCGAAAGGCCGCCGCCGACAGGAGGAGCGCTTGCGACGCACCTCGGGCCTGCGGAAGTCTACGGCTCCGGCCTCGGGCCGGTTCGTCAAAGGCATTATCCGGCCGTGCGGCGCGGGTTTGGCCGGCCTGGCACGTGGCGTCAGTCGGCCCGCATCCGCTGGCGGAAGTACTTCAGCCCGGGGAAGAAGAAGCAGGCCGCGCTCACCAACCCGAAGACGATGTGGGCATGTTCGGGGAGCTTGCACATCACCAGCGCCGTCGCGAACAGCGCCGCGGCCTGGACGTAAAACGCCCCGGAGAGGATCCCGGCCTTTGCAAAGAACACCAGCCCCGCCACGAGCGCCAACACCGGCGAGAGCGTGAGCACCGGGAGGTGCATGAGATCCTCGACCCAGAACAGGAGCACGCTGCAGATCACGCTCCCCCCCCAGATGTGGGCGATCTGCCGCTCGACGGCCGTCACCGGGCCTGCACGTTGACGCAGCGCCCAAAAGATCGGCGCCCACAGGGCAAGGCCGCCGGCCCAGAGGACGAAATAGGGCCAGCGTGTCGTCACCCCCTGCCAGGCGAGGATGTCGGTGGTCACCGAGAGCGCGAGGAGGACCACCGAATGCCACATCCAGAGGAGGCCCCAATTTTCGAGGACGACCGCGTGATGGGTCTCGCGGAAGAGCCGCGAGACGATGTCGGCGAGCCCGCCGCGACGGGCGGCGACCGGCTCGCCGGCGAGATAGGCGCGGAGATCGGCGGCGAGGTCGCCGGCGGAGGCATAGCGGAGGTCGACCGGCTTTTGCAGGCTCTTCAGCGCGATCAATTCGAGGTCGCGGTCGACGCGCCGGTCGATCGAGCGCGGCACCGGCGGGTCGGATTCGAGCACCGCCAGGAGCGTGTCCATCGGGCTCGAGCCCTGGAACGGCGGGCGGCCGATGAGCATCTGATAGAGGATCGCCCCGAGGCTCCAGACGTCGCTGGCCGGGCCGACATCGCCGCGGCTGCCGGCCGCCTGCTCCGGCGACATGTAGCAGGGGGTGCCGATGATGGCGCCGGTGTGGGTGACCGAGGCGTCGGCCTCGAGCCGCTTGGCGAGCCCGAAGTCGGAGACGTGTGGAAAGCCGTCGAGATCGATGAGGATGTTCGACGGCTTGAGGTCGCGGTGGAGGACGCCGCGCGAATGGGCCACCTGAATGGCTTCGGCCACCTGGGCCAGGAGCGTGGCGGTCTCGCGGGCGGGGATCGGCCCGGCGGCGAGGCGGCGGGCGAGCGTCGTCCCCTCGACATACTGCATCGAATAGAAGGGATGGCCATCGTGCTGCCCGACCTCGAAGACCGACACGATACCGGGATGATCGAGGCGGGCCGCCGCCTCGGCCTCGCTGCGGAAGCGGGCCAGATCGGCGGCCGAGGCGAGCTCGCGGCGGAGCAGCATCTTCACCGCCACGATCCGCCCGAGGCTCTGCTGCCGCGCCCGGTAAACGACCCCCATCCCGCCGCGGCCGATCTCCTCGAGGAGCTCGTAATCGCCAAACAGGGCAGGCAGCGCCATCGCCCCCGGCGCCACCGCGTCGTCGGCCGCCGGGAGAGCGGGCGCGGCGCTCGTGCGGGTGGAGCCGGCGCCGCGATCGATCGGTGGGGTGAAGATCGCCGACTCCCGCGCCACCGCATCGGTAACCATCATCGCCGCGAACAGCTCGCGAAGCTGCGGGGCGAGATCGGGGTGGGCGCGGAGGAGAGAGTCGAGGCGGCCGGGATCGTCGCCGTGGTCGGCCAACTCGTCGAGGAGCTCGGCAAGGCGGGTCTCTTGGGCGGCCGAGAGGGGCTCTTCGACGGCGCGGCGCCGCCCTTGAAGGCGATCCTGGCGGATCGCCCCCCCTGCCGTGCCCCATTCCCCGCGTGCCGTCATCGTCGTCTTCCGTTGCTGGTGATCCCGAGCTGAAACCCTGCTCGTCGCGGCCCTGCATGGTAGGAGGGCGGCCGGGGCTGGCCACGGCGGCCGCTTCAGGCCCCGTCGATGGAAACGTCTTCTCCGCCGTCGAGGAGCACCCGGAGCCGGCGCATGGCGCGGAGGTAACGCATCCCGGCGGCGGGCTTGGACAGCCCCAGCACGTCGGCCGCCTCGGCGGTGGAGAGGTGCTCGAAGTGCCGGAGGAGGACGATCCGCCGATCGCCGTCGTCGAGTTGTTCGACAGCAGCGGCGAAGCGACGCTCGAGTTCGTGCCAGGTGGCCGCGGCGGCAGGGGTCAGTTCGCGGTCGGCGAGCCCCGCGACCCCGTCGGGGGAGGAGTGGTCGTTGTCCGGGGGGCCGGCGAGCGAGACCTCCCGATCGAGGCTCCGCGACGCGGCGACGCGATGGCGGCGGTGGGCATCGATGAGGCGGTCGCGGGCCATGTGCCGCAGCCAGAGTTGGAACGGCATCGTCGGGTTGGCGAGGTAGTCGCCAAGCCGGCGGTTGGCCTCGAGCATGACGTCCTGAACGATGTCGCTGGCATCGACGCGCCGCTGCATGACCCGGTCCATCCGCCGATCGACCATCCGCCGGATGGCGTCGCGGTGGCGGGCGAGGAGGCCGTTGACGGCGTCGTCGTCCCCCTCGCGGACGCGGTCGAGGAGGATCTGCGTCGGTGGGCCATCCCGCCAAGGTGTGGCGCCGGGCGGAATGGTCGGCGCGGCCTGATCGCGGACTTCGTCGGCCCCGCGGCCCGCGGCGGCATCCTCGTTGTCCGGTTTGCGGCCGGGATTGCCTGACGGCACGTTCATGCGGTTCCTCTACTCCTCTTCAATAGTACCAATGTGTCGCGGGGGCGGGGGCTGCGGATCGCCAGAGGTTTTTTTGACCGGGTGGGTTCCGTGATCCATAATCGCCGGCGGTTCAAGGACAGACCGCTGCCTGCCGCCAACGGACGCGGCAATCCGTCAACGGACTGTTATTCGTGGACGTCGCCCTGCTCGAGGCATGTTCGACCCGCGGTCTGGGGCTTTGTTGCTCCAGGTCCCGCTCCTCCTCGACGGGGAGTGGACGGTCGGCTCGTGCCGGTCACGGCGACCTTTCCATGGCGCTCCCCCGCCGCGACCTTCCCAGCCGTCGCCCCGGTCGGCTCAGTCGTCTCGCCGCCCTGCTTGCGGCGCTCGCCGTCGCGCCGGCCGTGTCGGTGGCGCAGGTCGTGCCGGTGGTCGTGCCGGTGTACGGTCAGGACGATGTGGACGCGGGAATCGCCCCCGAGCCCGATCCCTCGATGCTCCCGGCGGTCGTGGCGTTCCCTGGGGTACCGGCCGTCGCCCTCCCTGCCGCGCCACGGGCCGTCCCGGCCTCCCTGCCGGTCGCCGCCGACGTTTCCGCCTCAGGGGTCGCTGACGAGCTCGCCGGCCGGCTGGCGGCGCTCGAGGGGCAGCAGCGGTGGGGCGACATCGTCGCCGCCTGCGAGCCGCACGTTCGCCAGGGAACGCTGCCGCCGGCCGTTGCTGACCGGTACGATCTGGCCCGGATCCACTGCGACCTCGTCCGGAGGCACTCCGAGGCAGCTTTCCGTCAACGGCTCACCGGCCTTTCCGAGGCCGAAGGGCGGCGTCTCCACGCCGAGGTGCTCTCGCGGATCCGCAGCCACCACGTCGATGCCCCCGACTTCCATCGCCTCACGCTCCGCGGCCTGAGGGCGATGGACGTGGCGATCGACCATCCGGTGTTCACGTCGTGGTATGCCCCCCACGCCACCGCCGAGCGCCGTGCCGCGTACCGCGAGCAGGTGGCCCGGCTCGTCGGTGGGCGGATGGTCAACTCCCAGGCCGATGCCGAGACGGTGGTGGCGTGGGTCGCCCGGATTGGCCATTCGACCCTCGGCATCCCCCCCTCAGTCACGCTCCTGGAGATGACGGCCGCATCGATGGGGGGCCTCGACGAATATTCCGCGTTCCTCACCAACGGCCAACTCGACGACCTTTACGCCCAGATCGAAGGCAACTTCGTCGGGCTCGGCGTCGAACTGAAGACGGCCCCCGACGGCCTCCTGCTTGTCCATGTCATCGCCGGGAGCCCCGCCGAACGGGGCGGCCTCCGCGACGGCGACCACATCGTCGCCATCGATGGTCGGGCGATCGGCGGGATGTCGGTCGACGAATCGGCCCAGCTTCTCCAAGGGCCGGAGGGCTCTGCTGTCAGCCTCGACGTCGTCCGTGGCAAGGCCGCGGCGGGGCGGGTGTCGCTGCGGCGCGAGCATGTCGAAGTGCCGAGCGTCGAGGATGTGCGGATGGTCGATGCGGCAGCGGGCGTCGGCCACCTCAAGATCTCCTCCTTCCAGAAGACGACGGCTGCCGATCTGGAATCGGCCCTCCGCCGGCTCGATGCCGCTGGGATGCGTTCGCTCGTCGTCGACCTCCGTGGCAATCCCGGTGGCCTCCTCTCTGCCGCCGTCGATGTCGCCGATCTGTTCCTCGAACGGGGGCTCGTCGTGGCGACCCGGGGACGCAGCCCGGAG
>Ga0208249_1000708_pt1 | contig 11048 bp, 10 predicted proteins | sample CryBogmetaGMA1M_FD_184546 | JGI IMG/M metagenome (GOLD analysis project Ga0208249, IMG submission 184546) | Freshwater microbial communities from Crystal Bog, Wisconsin, USA - MA1M (SPAdes) | ecosystem: Environmental > Aquatic > Freshwater > Lake | place: Crystal Bog, Wisconsin, USA | collected...
CCAGCTGTGCAATGCGCAACCCTGCTTCGCCCTGCCGGGCGAGCGGGCGCGCTTCTGCAAGTCCCATCGCGCAGTGGGCATGGTGAACGTCAAAGACAAGACGTGCCAGCTGTGCGATGCTAGACCCTGCTTCGCCCTGCCGGGCGAGCGGGCGCGCTTCTGCAAGTCCCATCGCGCAGTGGGCATGGTGAACGTCAAAGACAAGACGTGCCAGCTGTGCAATGCGCAACCCTGCTTCGCCCTGCCGGGCGAGCGGGCGCGCTTCTGCAAGTCCCATCGCGCAGTGGGCATGGTGAACGTCAAAGGCAAGACGTGCGAGCTGTGCAATGCGCAACCCTGCTTTGCCCTGCCGGGCGAGCGGGCGCGCTTCTGCAAGTCCCATCGCGCAGTGGGCATGGTGGACGTCAATCACAAGACGTGCCAGCTGTGCGATGCTAGACCCAGCTTTGCCCTGCCGGGCGAGCGGGCGCGCTTCTGCAAGTCCCATCGCGCAGTGGGCATGGTGGACGTCAATCACAAGACGTGCCAGCTGTGCGATGCTATACCCAGCTTTGCCCTGCCGGGCGAGCGGGCGCGCTTCTGCAAGTCCCATCGCGAGGTCGGCATGGTGAACGTCAATGACAAGACGTGCCAGCTGTGCTCCGAGCGCGCTTATTACGGCATTCCTGGGCGGCCGGTGGCTCGTTGCTCGGAGCACAAGCGCGACGGAGACATAAAGAACTCCAATAAACGTTGTTCTGATTTGTCCTGCAGAGAACCGGCGCTGTACGGAAAGACGGCCGCTGAGCGCTGCGAGTTGCATAAGCTCTCGGACGACTCCAACTTCGTGGAGCATCCATGCAAGAGCTGCAATCTGACGTGCAGGTTGTCCGAAAAAGGCCTTTGTTCGCCATGCGGCGAATTCGCCGTGGTGAAGCTCGCGAAGCAGCGCGAAATCAAGGACGTTCTCGCTGCGCGGCTGCCTGAGTTCCCTCCGGACTGCTACGACCGAATCACACCCGCTTTGAAAAGGCTCGGCGACCGGGAGAGGCCCGACTTCTTCTGGGACCGCGGGTCATACTGCGTCGTCCTCGAAAACGACGAGCACGGTCACAATCGCAACCCGGAAGAGTGTGAGTGCATTCGGATGGTGAACATCTGCCAAGCGGAGCAGCGACCCACATACGTCTTGCGGTACAACCCGGACGCATACCAGCCCGGAGACGGCCGCAAATTCACCAAGAACCGCAGACACAATCTGCTGGTGCGCTGCCTGAGAGAAGTGCTGACGTCTCAGCCGGAAGTGGGGCCTTTGGCTTTCAAGCGGCTCTTCTTCGATGGCTTTACGGAGGCAGATGCAGCTCTGTGGATTCCCATCGAACAAGTGTGATGGAAAGGTTTTTGCTTAATGACCGCAATTGGACAGGCGGATCTGCGATGAAAAAAAGAAGTAGTAAGGAAGAGGTTGCCATGCGTTGGTTAGGACAAAAGGATTTGCGATGAGAAAAAAGAAGTAATAAGACCGGCCTTGAAAATCGTGGCGTAGTGTATGGCCTCAAACACGGGCGCAGACCTCCGGTGGCTGCTAGTCGTCCGGCCGTAGCTGCCAATCTTCCGATCCTCGGAAAGATGAGTGGGTGCCTCCCCTAAAACAGAAATTTCTCAGAGCGCCCTGGCTCGGAGGCCACGCAGGGCTGCCCGCGTCGTCGCTGTAGCGGCCGGCCGGGCGAAACCCCATTAAAACAGCCTGCAAAGTCTGAGCGGTGAGCGTCTTGTCGGGCGAGCTGCTCTCGTAGGGGAGGGTCTCTGGCCATGACTAGCTGCTGCGAAGTATTCTGGGACACCGAGTTCGCGGAGGCGGTCGATGGCGACGAGGAGCGGGCCCGTGCTCGCCCACATGCTGCGCGATGCCGAAGTAGAGCAGCGCCTGCATGCTGCGCCGAGCAGCGATCGGTTTGGAGCGGCCCTACAACCTGCCTGGTGGCATGACCGAGCGGCCTCGGCGCAGTGTGCCAGCTACGACCTCAATGTATTATTCGCAATATTTTTTGTAAATCGGTCATAAATGCCTCCCCCCGCGCCCAGCCACGATGGCAAAACCTGCGTAGCCACCAAAGATTGTCCTAATCCACAGGTATGTTGGAATGGCTGGTGTGTGGACAAGTGGTGCACCGGCCCCTCCCAGCAATGGCAGACGGACGGGGCTGCAGGTTCGCCATGCGACCCGGCCAATGACAGTGATTTGACCAGCGACTGTTTGGGTGACGACCCTGTAAACAATCCGGGATATCCGGCCCACAATGGCTGGCCGACCGGCGGGGCTCCGCGGCAAAAAATGGCATGTGTGAAAATCCCCACCGATATCGCCATGGCCAGCTATTCTTTGTGCGTGCCGCAATGGAAGGACTCTGCCTACAAGTGCAACAACGACGCGACGCTGGTGTTCGGTGGCGGTCACAACTACTGCATCCCAGATGACTTGGTTGGCAAAAAGGGATCCTACTGCACTCCGTCACAACCGTGCAAAACCGACGATCTGAGATGTACCACGTCCACGAGCAGCTACGACAACCCTGGTGTGTGCATGGATAAAATATTTCCAGGCTGCGACAGCAAGGTCCAAAGCGCATGACCAGCGACTGAAACAGAAAATTCTCAGAGCACCCTGACTCGGAGGTCGTGCAGGGCTGCCTGCGCTGTAGCGGCCGGCCGGGCCAATCGGGCGCTGCAATACGTCGCGCCCTCGCTGTTAGCCACGTGGCGGTTGAGAGAAGGCGACGCGGCCATCATCGGACGGAGCACGGCGCCTGCGCTGGCGAGTGAAAGCGGCGCTCGTCAGCCGGGGTTCTCGCATGGCAGGCCGTCGGCGGGCCCCGAGAGCCCCGCATCAGGCGCCGCAACGCCCGTTGCGCCGCGCGGTGACCTGGCAGGGCGCCGGGCCCGAGAGGCCGTGCATTAAAAGGTCGTCGATAAAGAGGAGCTGGCCGTTGTCGGCGCTGACGGCCTCGGCCAGGACGGGCGCGGCGTTGACGAAGAGCAGCGTGCCGCAGGCGTCGCGGGTCAGGGTCAGCTCGAAGCCATCCGAGGCCGTGGCGCGTGGGCACGCGCCTAGGAGGCCTGGCACTAGGTAGTAGCCCTGCAGGCAGGCCAGCGGGCCGGCGAGCATCTCCGGCACGCTGAGGCCCAGGTAGGCGGCCTGGCGCTCGAGCGCCGCGTCCGAGGGCGCGAACACGGTGAGGCTGCCCTGGCCGGCGAGGGTGCTCAGCAGGTCGGCTTCGTAGAGCCACTGCTGGAAGAGGCCCACGCCGGGCGTGGCGGCCAGCGCGGCGGCCAGCGTCGTCAGGGGCACGGCCGTGGCGTCGAGCAGCGCGTCGCGCAGCAGCAGGGCGGCGACGCCGCAGCTCAGGCTCTTGGGAATCTCGACCACGGGCAGGCACACGCCGTTGCTGCAGCCGCCGCCCGGGATGATGAAGCCCGCCTTCGTGGCCAGCACCGAGAGCTGGAAGCCCTGGTTGAGCGTCGGCAGCGTCACGTAGCCCGGGCTGATCTCGGGCCAGCCCTCGGGCAGCACCACGAAGAGCGAGAGCACCGCCGCCGGCGCGGCCGCCGCCCAGGCGGCGCCGGAGAGGATGCCGGCGGCCAGGCAGGCCGCGTCGCTGGGCGCCAAGATGAGCACGCGCTGCCAGGTGCTCGAGGTGAGCACGTCCGTCAGCGCCCGGACGGCGTCGCGGAAGATGCGGTAGGTGCGGCTCAGGAGCGGTGTACCGAACTTGAGCCAGTCCAGCAGCTCCGCGAGGGTCGCGGCCAGCACCATGGGCGCGTCTTTCTTTCCTGCCGGCGCGCCCAAGCGCGCCCGGCCCTCGGCGTCGGCGTCGACAAATGGCGCCGCCGGCCTTCGCGCACCACGGCCCGCGGGACTTCGCCGTGGCGCTCGTGTCGCGCGGGCGCGTGCGCGGCTGCTACCTGCAGACGTACCGCAAGCTCATCTACCGCTATGGCCTCGAGGCGGTGACGACGCTCTTCGTGCAGACGCCCGAGGACGCCGAGGACTACGGCCTCGCCTTCCCGCGCCTGGCGCTCGTGCACGCGCCGGGCAGCGGCCTGGCCGCGCAGCACGCGGCGATGCTGCGCCACTACCCGGTCGGCCAGCGGCTGGTGGTTTTGCATGACGACGTGACGCGCGTCGTGCGCTTCCGCGGCGGCCGCGCCCGGCGCTTCGACGACGTCGTGCGCCTCTTCCACGCCGTGTTCGCCGTCATGGAGCGCTGCGGCGCGACGCTCGGCGGCCTGACGCCGACGGACAGCCCGCTGCACGCCGCCGCGCTGGGCGCCGACCGGGACCGGGCGCTGACGCTCGGGCTGCGCTACGTCTACGACCCGCTGCACTTCGAGCTCGTGGGCGCCGAGCCCGTGCCGCACGTGGCGACGTCCAAGGACGACGTCGAGCGCTCGATCTGGGCGTACCGCCGGGCGGGCTGCGTGGTGCGCCTGACCCAGTTTGCGGCGGGCACGCGCCACCGCCCGGCCATGACGGAGTCGCGCCGGGCCTTCGACGCGGAGGAGACGGCGCGGCTCGTCGCGGCCTACCCCGAGGTAGGCAAGGCGACGCAGCACGCCAAGGGCTACCTGGCGGTGCGGCTGCGGCAGCTGCCGCCGCGCCCGGACCTGGACGAGGCCGCCGCCGGCGCGCTCTTCCAGGCCCTGCTGGGCAACTTCGACGTCGTGCCGAGCTTGGCGCTGCCGGGCGGCCGGCTGCTGCAGCTCCTGCAGACGCGCAAGTGGAGCATCAACGAGCTGCGGCTGCCGGTGGTGGCGCCCGAGTGGCGCGTGCGCTGCCGCTCCAAGCGCGGGAGCTGGACGGTGCGCGCGGGCCTGCCGGTCTTCACGGAGGCCTTCCACGAGGGCCCGGTCTACGAGGCCTGCCAGGCCGTGCTGCCCGGCGGGCTGCGCAGCGACTTCGTGACGGTGAACCGCGACCTCTGCTGCTATCCGCACCGGGACGGCGGCGACGCCGGCACCGCCCTGATTCTCTTCCTCGGCGCCTACGAGGGGGGCGCGCTCTGCTTCGAGGACGGCCGCCGCTGCGAGGCGCGCGGCGTGCTGCACGCCTTCGACGGCTCGGTGCTGCACTGGAATGAGCCGCTCCTGGGCGGCACGAAGTACAGCGTGGTCTTCTACAACCGCACCAGCGGCAGCGTGCGTTCCGGCGTGGCGCCGCTGGCGCTGCCGGGCCGGCACGACCTGCTGCCGGCGCAGGACGCCCCCGTGCCGTTCGTGTGAGCTCGGGCGGGGGCCGGGCCGGACGTAAATGCGGGATGGAGTTCGTCGGCGCGTGGTTCGGCTCGCTGCTGGCGGCCGAGAACCTCTACTGCACCCTGGCCGCCGCCGTGGCCTTTCTGGGCGCGGCGGGGGCGACGCTGCTGTGGCGCAACGAGGCGTGCTGCGCCGGGCGGCCGCGCCGCGCGGCCTGCGCCGCGGCCCTGTCGCCCGGCGGCTCGACGCACGCCTCGTCGGCCAGCCTCTGGGACAACGACCCGCACCTGGTGTCCTGGGAGCGGCTCTCCACGCCGGAGCAGCTGCCGGCCGAGCCGCCCACGCCGCCGCGCGGGCGCCGGGCCGAGTTCTTCTTCGCGCCCGTTGAAAATCACGGATTGGCTGGCTCCGCGCCGTGCCTCTACTAACAAAATGGCTCGCAACGCGCCGCAGCTGCTGGGCGCGGCCGGCCAGCCGTTCTGCCGCGACTTCGACGTCTGCCCGGCGCCGCTGGACGGGGCCGGCCTGCCGCTGCTGCCGTTCCTGTGGGGCGGCAACGCCGCCAACTCCGGCCTCTACCGCAGCCTCGTCGGGAGCGCCGCCGCGCCCCTGGCGGTCGGCGGCGCCTGGAGCGTGCTGCCGCCCGACCAGACGCTGCGCAACAGCGTGTTCGGGCCGAGCACCCCGTTGCTGCGCGGCGTCTGGGAGTAGCGGCCGGCCGTGCGGTCGCCACGCCGGCGCCCCGAGCGACCAGTACGTGTGGACGGTGGAAAAGTGGACGACCGCGGCCCGCAACGACTCTTCGCCTTGGAGATCTACGAGAGCGCCCAGCTGACCCCGCCCGACGGCGCCGCCAGCGCGTTCTCGCTGGCGTGCAAAGGCGGCCTGAGACCCTGGAGCACCCTCGCGCCCTGCCCATAGGCGCTTGGCCGTCCTCTCGCAAGGAAACGCACCGGCATGGATCAGATGATGATGCAAGCGAAGCCAGGCGCCATGAAGGATGTCGAGGTCGTCAAGCAGATGATGGCCGCCAAGGGCGCCGGCAAGGGCGCCGACGCGCACGTCATGCCTGACGGCACGGTCATGAAAAATTCCATGATGCCTGCCCACATGGGCAAGGGCGCCGGCAAGGGCGGCATGGGCATGCCCGTGGACTCCATGATGCCCTTCCTGCAGGGCATGCAGGCTGACGTGAGCGCCAGCGTGTGCATCGACGCCTCCGCGTCGATCTGCAGCATGGCCGAGCAGGTCTGTGCCAACCCGGCGAACAAGGCGCACATGGACTTCTGCTCCAAAGTCACGCCGCTCTGTGGCGCGCAGAAGGCCCTCGACGGCTGGCAGGTCAGCGCCGCCGTGTGCATGGAGAAGTCGATGCCGGCCTGCGAGGCCATCATGCAGCACTGCTCCGCGGAGAACGCGATGTGTCCACCGCAGCTGATGCAGCTCTGCAAGGAGCGCGTGCGCAAGTGAGCGCCGGCTCACGGGGCGCGCCGGGGGCGCCGGAGCTGCGGCGCCTCGAAGCGCCCGGCGGCACAGGCGAGCAGCACCTGCAGCAGCATGCGGGCGGTCTCGTCGTGCGGCGCCGCCAGGGCCAGCGCCGTGGCGCGCGGCAGCCAGGCCGGCAGCGGCTGGAAGCGCGGGATGTCGGCCAGGAGCCGGTCGCAGAAGAGCAGCGTCGCCCGGGCGGCGTCGGCCAGCGCGGGCGGCGCTGGGGCCTCCGCCGCGCCGCGCGGCAGCGGCGGGCCGGCCGTGGCGTAGAGGTGCTGCAGGCGCCCGCTGCTGCCCGGGCACGCGCGGGCGGCGTGCGCGGCGCAGGCCGCGTCGATGCAGGTGCTGAGGACCCGGCGGGCGCAGCGCGCCGGGGCGTCGTCGAGCGCGGCGAGCGGCGCCCAGCTGGCGTCCTGACACGCGGCCCAGCGCTGCCACGCTGCCGAGTCCGCGGCGCCGGCCTCGAGGAGCGCCGACCACGGCGGCACGGCCGCGCCGGCCTGCAGCAGGGCCCGGCGCGCGGGCGGCTCCGCGGCGCCGAGGGCCCGGCGGCGCCAGCGGCGCAGCACGGCCGTCAGCCCCAGCAGGGCGCGCAGGCAAGCCAGGACGGCCCGCCGCAGCATCGCGGGCGACGGGCGTCCCTGGGGACTGCTTTTCCGGCGGGCGCCCCGGCCCGCGCGGCCGCGCGGCCGCGGTTCAGAGCGCCCAGATGATGGCCACGAGCATGACGAAGAGAAAGAGGGCGTTGATGACGATCAACGTCAGCTGCTCGTTCAGGTCCTGAGCGACGATCTCCGCGCACGTGGTCACGTAGCCGGGCGTTCGGGCGTCGCCGACGGTCACGCGGAGGAGGTCCACCATGGCCCGGTAGGTGTCGGCATCGACCACGAGGGTCGCGCCCAGGGCCCGCGACGTGGCCACCTGCAGGTCTTCCTGCGCGGCGGCGACGGCGGCCGCGTTCGTCGGCTCCGGCAAGATGAGCGCCGCCAGCGTGCTCCCGACGAAGGGCACGGCGTTCAACAGCCAGCGCCCGATGGTGAAGCGGGGGACTCCGAAGCTGCCCAGGCCGCCGCCGGTCAGCCGGCCGGCGTCCGGCGGGCACTTGGCCGGCTCCTGCGCGTTGTACTGGGGGACGGGGCCCAGGTTGGGATCTACGGGGAGCTCGGACATCCGCACTGGCTGCCGGCGCTTTCCTGGAAGAGGGCTCGCGCGGGGTAGGCCGGCAGCAGCGGACCGCAGCCGGCGGGCCCGCACAGGGCGTCGCGCACCACCATGGGCACGCGCGGGTCCGGGTAGGTCACCAGCCCCCCGGCCAGCGACGGCGGCGGATTTTCGAGGTCGTCGCGCACGACCCGCGGCCAGCAGCCGTTGCTGCCGCAGTAGACGTTGTAGCGATCGAAGCCGAGCATCCGGGCGCTTTTGAAAGAGGCCGTTCTTGCAAAAGCATGTCGGCCTGTCCGGACGCGCCGGCGCCCGTGCCGTGGCGGCGGCCCGCGCCAGGGCACGGCTGCGCGACGACGGACGCGGCCTGCTCCAATGCGCGCTTCGCCGACCGGTGCGTGACGGAGGTCGCCCAGACCGGGCTCCTTCGTTTTTTCCCGCCCACGACCCACCTCATGGCGGAGGGAGCCGCCCTGGAGACCGTGTGCGTGGGCCGCCGCGCTTATCTGCTCGCGCTGGGGCTCAAGCACGCCCACCGCAGTCTTCCGGACTGGGCGGCGACCTGGCCCCCGGGCACGCCGCCCGAGGCCGCCGTCGCCCCGCTGCTCGCGGGCTTGCCGCGCACGGACGTCTGGTGCCTCGAGCACGGCGACGCGCTGTTTTTCCTGGTCGAGCCCTCGGCCGCCGACGCGGGCCACCTCCGGGGCGTGCTGGCTCGCCTGCTACCGAGCAGCCTGACGGCCCTCTTCTCGCAGCGGGCGGCCGCCCTGACGGCGGCGGGCCTCAGCATCGTCGTCACGCGCCTGGCGGTGGCGCTGGTCAGCACCTCGCTGGTGTCGATCGCGGCGCATGTCACGTCGAGCTACTGGGACCTCCTGCAGCGGTCCCAGCTGCTGCCTCCCGACATGGTGCAGCTGTTGAGCGGGGGCTCGAATCGCAGCTTCAAGCAGCTCCTGGACCTTTTCTCGCAGCTGAGCTTCGGGGTCAGCAGCGACCTCGTCTCGGTCATCACGCAGCTGCTGCTGCGCGTGCTGCTGCCGTGCGTCATCTCGACGCTCGCCTGGTCCCTGGACTTCGTGCGGGGCGTGGCCGAGGCGCGGCGCTGGGCGCTGCTGGAGTCCGTCGTCGCGGTCGCCCGCGAGAATCTGCACGCCGGCTACGCGCTGACGCTGCCCGTGCCCTTCCTCACCGACGTGACGCACCTCGTCGACCGGCAGCTCCAGAGCACGAAGACGGCGCTAGGGCTGCACGGTGCGCCCCCGCCGGGGCGTCTCGACCAGCGCGTCGTCCTGGAGCTCCAGAAGATCGCCGCCCCGCCGGCGGAAGGCGCCCTCCTGTCGCAGCTCAGCTTTCGCCTGGCCAACGCCATCCCCGCCCTCGTCACGTGGGCCTTCGGCACGACGAGCGGCACGGCCAAGATCCTCAACCTGGTGACGGTCGTGCCGCTGCTGCTGCTCGACGTCCGGAAGCAGACGCGGGACGCCTTCACGCCGGAGACCATCCTGATGCGCGCGGCGCAGGCCCCGCGGGCCCAGGAGGACATGGCGGCCGTGCGGCGAGCGGCGCTCCTGGCGCGGGCCGACCTCCGGGTGGCCCTGACGGCCATCCTGGCGCGCCGGGGCGCGGCCGGGGCGTTGCAGGCCGACGTCGCTTGTCTCTACGCCGCGGCCGTGCAGCGGCTGAAGGCGGCCCTGGCGGCCGGCACGGAGGAGGGCTTTGACCTGGGTTTCCTGGACGAGCCCGGCGGCGAGGCGGCGGCCGCCAAGCCGGCGGACGACGCCTCCGGGCTCGTGCGGGAATTCGGCCGGGCCGGGGCCGGCGCCGCGGCGTGGCCGACGCTGCACGAGGTCGAAGAGGCGGAGCGCGTGCTGGCCCGAGGGCCGACCCATCTTCCGACGCTCCTCGCAGGCGTTGCTACTGGGGCTGGATTTGCGGCCGGACCAAAGTCAAAAGTGGGATAGTCAAAAAACGCCGCCAGGAATGGGCAAAACCATGTGCTCCTGTGACGACGCCACAGCCGCCCTGCCGCTCTACCCTTGCGCTGCCTGCGCCCCACGCCTGCCGGTCTGCTGTCCTCGGCCGTGCATACCGTACCAAGCCGGGTACTGGTACGGCTACGGGCCCTACTACTGGTAGCGCGGTGGCCGCCGACCGAAACAGAAAATTCTGGGCCCCTCGGCTCTTGGCCTAAGGGCCGTGGCGGGGCCCGCCGCGGCTGTCGTCCGCGGGGCCTGCCGCCCACGGCCTGGCCGCCGCGGCCCGCGAGGCGGCGGCGCACCTCCGACGCCGCGGGAGCTCCGCTCCGCTCCGAGCCGAACGAGCTCAAAACAGAAATTCTGCTGGGGCGGGCCGGCCTAGCTCCATGGCGTGCGCCTTGGCGGCGCACCGCTGCACGGAGCTCTGCGCCCGGACGCCCGCGCAAGCGCAGGCCTACCTCGACGGCCTCCGGGCGCTGGAAGCCATCTGCGCGGGGGCCGGCGGCGCGGCGGCCGCGCCCCTCGCCGGCCGGCTGGACGCGGCCGAGCGCGCGCTGGGCGCGGCGCACGCGGCAGCCCAGCGGCAGGAGGCGGCGCTGCCGGCGCTGCTGGCCGAGGCCGCCGCGACGGAGCGGCGGCGCGGCGACGAGGCCGCGGACCGGCTGAGAGCGCAGGTGGGAGAGCTCGAGGCCGCGCTGCGCGCCCGGGCCGAGACCGTGGAGGCGCAGGCGGCCGCCCACCGGCAGGAGCTCGGGGAGCTCCACGCGCAGCAGGCGGCGCTGCACGAGCGCCATCGCCAGGACCTGGCCCAGGAGCGGGCGGCGGTCTTCGTGCGGCTGGCCGCGGCCGAGGCCGATCTCCGGACGCACCACGCTCAGGAGCTGGCGCTCCGCGAGGCGGCCGCGGAGCGGCTGCGCGCCGCCCAGGCCCGCGAGCTCGAGGAGGCCCGGCAGGCGGCGGCCTCCGGCAACGTGCGGGGCCGCGTGGCGGAGCTCGGCGTGCACGCCTTCTGTGAGCGCCTGGGCAAGGTCGTGGACATCAAGCGCGACGGCGTCCGGGGCGACCTGCTCCTCGTCTTCGGCAACAAGCTGGCCGTGAAGCTGGAGGTGAAGTGCGTGGAGACGTACCAGGCGCAGTATCAGGAGGCCGCGTTCGCGCACCTCGACGTCCTGGAGCGCCTCTACGGCGTCT
>Ga0208249_1000712_pt1 | contig 11032 bp, 8 predicted proteins | sample CryBogmetaGMA1M_FD_184546 | JGI IMG/M metagenome (GOLD analysis project Ga0208249, IMG submission 184546) | Freshwater microbial communities from Crystal Bog, Wisconsin, USA - MA1M (SPAdes) | ecosystem: Environmental > Aquatic > Freshwater > Lake | place: Crystal Bog, Wisconsin, USA | collected...
GGATCATAATAGGTGCATAATTTGAGAATACCACGTGAACTCACGATAATACATGTGTTCTCAGCCATTTCTTTCTGCTATAAGATACCCATTTCTTAAAGTTAGATCCTTCTTTATAATTTTCCACAACGGCGATGCCTCAATTTCTGCTGCAATCAACTTACATTTATCTGTAGCAATGTCGTCTAACATAATGATCTTGCATCTGTCTTTGAGCAACTGGTATTCAAAATAAGTAGTAAATTCACCGCCATCTAAAAGGACAACATCAAATCTATCGGGAAGATTTGGTCGTGACAAAAAAAGGTTACATCTTTTCATGTTATCTACATCAAAAAAGTTCCAATAAAGGGCTGTATTGTCGTTTTTGATATGTGGGAATACCTTGACTATATCGGGCTCTTGATTAAATAAGACCTCGTTGAGAATATGAACTTTGGGATAGTCTTTGTAGAGTTTTGCAGCATCGGCGCATTTATCCGAGTTACATTCCAAACTATAAAACACATAATCATCTGTTCTCTTCTTTAGAGACTCAACAAAAGCACGTGTGCTCCCCAAGCCATTCCATGTTCCGATCTCTAAGAATGTTTTGTTTGATTTATCTGCCGCAAGTCGCATGATCTCTTTTGCCATACCATCTCCTGAAATCTGTCCAATATTAGAAGAAGTCAGTATATTATATTCCCATCTATCTAGCCGTTCCCAAGCTGCCGCGCCTGGGCGCGGGGCCACCTCCGGCGCCGCTGCGCGCTGTTCCCAGGTCATTTGTAATGACAAATAAAAAATTAAAGTTGATCGTGTCGCGGTCTATACATAGGATCCTTTCTCCATTCAACATGTTGTAGAGTTGAACCAAAAACACCAAAGTCACTTCCACCGCATAAAAAGGTTGGTTCTGTCCAATAGACGCGGAGATTCAGAGCCCTTGCAGATTGATTGAACCACTCGTCAAATCCAAGTGCGATAACCTTGTATCCACTTTTAAACATGCTTAGCAATTTCTTCGCACACTGTTTTGTCATAATAAATCCCATTCCACGAGAAGATCCTGCCGCAAGAACTGAACCTCGTCCACCAGTCCAAACTCTCCCAATCTCATTGGATTTCAAGAACACATTTGACGTGGATCGTTTGGGACGTTCAATATGAAGTTCGCATGCATCTCCAATCCAACAAGCATCCCAATCAGGTGGTAGATTCTCAAGGGTTTTTTTCATTTCTTCATTGAATGTCTTTGCAAGACATGCGTCATCGTCCAAATACAAAGCATAGTCATCATCGCTGTGAATAAGACGCTTCATACCCTCAACATTCTTGACCAAGTTTGAGATGCAAGGAAGATTGATCTTTGATCGATCAAAATAAGAAAGTTCAAAGTCTGTAAGAAACTCACGATCGTAGACCTCAATAAATGTACCAGTTAATCCATGGTCGGCTAATTGGCGGTTCATATGAATCTTTCGTTCCTTGTTCGGAGTATAGTGAACGATATAGATAGGCAAATGAAGTTTAATTAGTTTATCAGGATTATCAAATTCATCGGAAGGCAAATAGATCGGATCACCTCTGAGACTAATTGGAAGCATTACCAATATGGTGTAGTAAGCACGTAAGTAGAAAACAAACTATATGTCAGTTTTGACGAATAGTTTGTTTTTTGAGTTGTTGTTGAGTTGTTGCTACTAAACGTATTTAGTTGGAGTACGCGAGGCCACCCATGCCGCTCATGACGCGCAGCACGTTGTAGTTGACGGCGTACACGCGGACCTGCGCCGTGCGGCCACCGCGCACCGTGTTGACGGACACCGTGAGCTGGAGCGTGGCCTTGTCGATACGCGAGAAGTTGCACGTGCCGGACGGCTGGTGCTCCTCGGGCTTGAGGGCAAACGAGTACACGTTGATGCCCACCGCCGGCGTGCGCGTGTGGTGCTGGAACGGCTGAACGATGCTGAAGTAGCGTCCCTCGCGCTCCGTGAAGCGGTCCTGGCCGTTGAGCTGCAGCTTGGCAACCTCCACCGGGTTCTTGCCCTCGCACTTGACTCCGGAGGAGAGGATGACCTTGGCGAGCAGGTAGTTCGTCGTGTCCTCGAAGACGAACTGCTGGTCGTTACCGCTGGGGTTGAGGTTGGAGTCCAGCCAGGAGGCACCACCCAGCGACGGGCCCTGGGAGAGACCCAGGCCAGGCAGGTAAGGGCCCGAAGGACCGTCGAACGAGCCAGTGGGAACCGCGAATGTTGCACCGGTGATGGGCAAGTTGGCGCCGCCAAGGCCAGTGCCGAGCGAGCCGCGCGCGAGGACGTCCATCACGATGCCCTCCGTGGTGAAGTCGTCCGTGTAGTTGAACGGCTGCATGCCGTTGACCTCCTGGATGGTCACCAGGTTAGGCGTGCAGTCAACGTACGAGTCACGCTGAACGACCCACACCAGCTCCTTCACCGGGTGGTTGAAGTTCAGCTGGATCTTGTTCGACGAGGACGTGATCGACTCGGCGCCCGTGAACTGCAGCTGCTCGATGAGGTACTCGTGCGTCTGCTGGGCAAAGCGGCGACGCTCCTCCGTGTCCAGGTAGATGTAGTCAATGTACAGCGACGCGGCCGTGAGCGACTGGATCGCCGTCGGCGCGACCTGAGACGCAACAAGCTCGTAGTACACGCAGTTCAGCCACTGCTCAAACTCCACGTTGATGCGCACCTCGTGGTACTGGAGCGCGATGAGCGGGATCGCCAGGCCCGGGTTACGGCAGAACCAAAACTGCAGCGGGATGTAGAGCGTACGCGCCGGCGTGCCCGCGCGGGGGGCGCACGAGTTCGTCAGCTCAGAGCCAGCGCACGAGGCGTCCAGCTGGTAGCCCTTGGAGTCCTTCATCAGCACCAGGTCGTGGGTGTTGCCGATCATGTCGTTCAGCGCCTGGATCGTGCCCGCATCCTGGGAGAGCTGAGTCCAGATCTGCATCCAGTCGCCATACTGACGGTCAATGCGCTGGCCGCCGATCTCGAGCTCAACCGTCTTGATGAGACGGTGGCCGATGAAGTTGAGCCAGCGGAAGCGGCGCATGGACGACGTGTACGTGATCAGGTCCACCGCCGGCAGAACCACCTGGACGTACGTGCGGTACATCAGATCAGCGTTACGGTTGATGATCGCCGTAACACGCTTGTTGAAGTCCGCCTGGCCGTTGAAGGTCACCTCAATGGACTCCATAGCGAAGTTCGTGTGGCGCTTGTACAGCACCTTCCAGAACGTGATCTGCGGGTTTCCCGAGATGTAGATGTCCTGCGCACCATAGCTAACGAGCTGAAGAAGACCGCCACCCATATCGTTTGTATGATACTAGGCGAGAAAAATTATTCTGCCGCCTCACCCGCACGGCTATTCGTAAAATCCCCGCAGATACGTTTCATAGAGAGGAGGCAAATTGGTCCTTCTACGATCACAAATAGGTCCACAGTGTCATTCATGACTTTGAACCGATATGTGAGCATAGTAATTGGAATGCTCTGATTGTATTTTTTACTTGCGGTTACGACGTGTCTTACGAGCCTGTCCACGAATTACCTTTCCAAACACATCTCGTGGTCTTAGCGGAGGAGCAGGACGCAGGTTCTTTTTTGCATCGGCAAGAACAGCAGTAATATTCTCGTCGTTCACCTCATCGCCACCACGGGTACGCCGAGTGCGACCACCGTTAGGCCTATTAGGATTCTTCCTTCTCTTTAACTCGTCCCAAGCTCTATCCATGTCGTCAAAAGACGATTCGCTTCTGCCATCATCTTTCGCGTACTTCCTAGCAAGAAGAGCGATTTGAACCATCTCGCGTTCTGTCGCATGATGACGTTCGCGAAACTGAGTAACAAGGGGTTTGTTTCGGTTTGTGTTCCTCGGCATTACTTAGAGCAGAGATTTAAGCCTTGGAGAGGATGTGGGCCTTCTTGGCGCGAGCACGGAGAGTCGCCTTCTTACCGGACGACTTCAGACCATGCGCCTTGAGAACGCGCTTAAGGGCCTTGGCAGACGGGCCACGGCGGGTGCGGCCACGACCGCCCATCGGAGGCGCAACAGCATTTCCAGCGGGAGTAGTTTCGGGCATTTTGTTTATTGGATGAGAGAAACTTTCATGTTGAACGCAGAAAAGTTAAAAATGGAGCCCCTTGGAATTATCGCAATTGTAGGTATTGCTGCCACTGCTTTGGTTCTTGTGTATTACTGTAAGCGTAAGGGTGATTTTGGTGGTATTAGAATGGTGAAGTCTTCATCAAACGAGAGATTATCTGAGATTGTTCATCAAGAAGATCCTATTCAAGTATCATCCTAGGTGTAATGTGCATTGCTTCCAACTCCTGCATCCACAACTTCATCGCATATGGGATCGTCTTCATAACAAAGTCGGTCTTGTTTCCACATGCGCCACATGAGTAGATTCCTTCAACCGGATTGACAACCGCAAGTGTGCCACATGACTTACAAATACCTGTACTAAACGGGTCGGATACATCCATCAGACGCTCCTTGGTAAACACCGAGGCACCGTGTGAAATCATACAATCACGTTCCATCTCTCCAACACGCAGACCACCATCACGTGACCTGCCCTCGCAAGGCTGACGTGTCAGGGAGACAATCGGACCACGAGCTCGAGAGTTTCCTGTCCACACGGGCTTGCCGTTACGCCTCACATAGAAGACGTGTCCTGGTACCTCCAAGCAATAGACCTTTCCATTGAAGGGGACCATCTCTTCGCGCTGTCCGTACTGAGTCTTGTGGTGACCGTGGTTCATTGCGGGTCGGTTCTTGGATTGAATGAACGCCAGCAACCATAAATCCTGTGTCGTGACACCGGAATGAGACCCAATCGTATAAGGAGTACCTGCAACTGTGTGGAGCCGCTTGTTCGCAGACCACCCTGCGTGAAGTGCGAGACGCTGAATGTCGTCTGCGAGCCTGGTAGATGAAGTGGAGTAGAGTAGAGATGAATTACATGTATGACCATCGCTGAGAAGTAATCCTGAAATTAGCGTCAACGACTGTTCCTTGTTCAACTCCCAAACCCAATCGGGCAAGTACTTATTCGTTGCACCCACACTCAGTGGACGCATATATGCACGAAGGTTCTTGTCGGAGATATCCAGCTTGCATGAGTTCGGACAGTAACGGTATGCCATATTGAGACGCGGTAGACAGGCTTCCAGCGCAGCCTTGACACGTGGCTTGTTGGCTGCAATCGTTACACGACTATCCGTACACCACCCATCTCCAATCCAAATTCCAAAGAAGGTCAGCCAGGCGTCCATATCAACTTCACCTAGACCCGGGAGACTGAGTTGGTATGCTGGCACAGACCAGTCACCGTCCTTTTGATACTTTACATGCTTGCCCATGATGTCTGCAGCCTCGTGAAACCCATATCTCCACTCTTGCTTACGAGTATACGGTTTAGCAACCCACATCTGATGGTTTGGAGTCACCTTCAAACTGAGCTGGTTTGCTTCCAGCTCGTACATATCTCCTTCGTAATCATACTCAAATGTTTGGATGGGATTCTCATAGATAACCTTTCCATCTTGCAGTGTAGCCACTTTATCCTCTAGTGTAACCTCATTAATGGGTTTCCAACCACTTGTCGTCAAGACGTCGTGGTCATCGGTCATACAGTGCTTCTTATCAATCACCATGTGCTTCAGGCGCTGGTAGAAAGTCGGCCCCATGAAGATCTCGGCCTGCATCATCTCACCAGTCTGTCCATTGTAGAGGATCTCATTTCCATACGGATGCATACCAAGCTCAATCATATGTGCCTTCAGATCCTCGACCTTCAGATGATTGTAAGGAGTTCCATCACCTAGAGTACCCTTGCGAACACCGATCTTTCCGAAGATGTTCTCCATCAGCTGTGCGATCGTCATGCGGGATGGAACAGCGTGGGGGTTCATGATAATATCGGGACGCAGACCACTCGCAGTGAACGGCATGTCCTCTTCATTCATCATCATCCCGATCGTACCCTTCTGTCCATGGCGAGAGGACACCTTGTCACCCACCTGAGGAATACGTTCAGATACAGTGCGTACCTTGATGAATGGATAGCCATCCGAGTTCTTGTCCTGCCAAACACCATCAATACGACACTTCTCCGAGTTCTTGTGGGTTGTAGATGCATCGCGATATGCGTATCCAGCTGCGTCGTTTCGGAGATTGACAACCTTGCCAATTACAACGTCGTTCTCTTCAAGAACAGAATTCAGAATGGGAAGACCGTTCTCAGAGATTGCAGCATAGCTTGTATTCTTGTACTTTCGTGTATTGTGCTTCTGAGGACGCATGAACTTCTCCTCGCGACCCGAGGTCACGTTCCGGTGCTCCTCATCCTTGTACATTCCATAGTACAGTCCTCGGAAGAACCCACGCTGAACAGCAGACTTGTTCATGATGACAGAGTCCTCTTGATTGTAACCGCCATAGCAAGCAATCGCAACAATCGCATTCATTCCAAATGGCATCTCATGCATCTTGAGAATGTTCATTGCACGGGTCTCCACAATCGGTCGGCCGATCGAGCAGAGAACATAAGCGTTCTTGTCAAGTCGTTTTGCGTAGTTTCCAGCATAGATACACATAGCCTGCTTACCCATAGCTGACTGATAGGTATTACGAGGTGACTGATTATGATCTGATAGCGGAATCGTAGATGCCATATGTCCGACAATCAGAGATGGATGAACCTCGTAGTGAGTGTGGGCATCTGTAACAGCCTCCTTACTCATTGCGATTCGCAGTGTCTCGGTCTCTGATGCATCAATGTAGTCAATGCAAGACTTGACCCACTCATTCCACTCATTCTTCTCAGGAGGAGGAGCACCGACTCGGAATACAGGGCGAACACAGCGACCGCCATCTGTCTCAATCATGATGGTGTTCATGAGAGTAAACCAAGCAACTGAGATATGCGGATGAAGACGCTGGGTCCGTCGTGCAGCCCGCATGTCAGTAACAAGTGTATGCGGATCATCGGTGTATCCAACAACAACGCCATTCAGCGAGATGCTTGTTCCAACGTAGACTTTCGGAATATCAATCCATGTGATTCTAGCCTGATCTTTGAGGAAATGAAGGACTGTATTTGACGGAACATGTTGAGAGATCGATGTCAACAGACTCATGTTCTTGACAATGCCTACCGAGTGACCTTCCGGAGTCTCAACTGGGCAGACAAATCCCCACGAAGTACCGTGTAGCTTACGAGGTGCCAACAGCTTACCCGACTTTTCAACGGGAGTCTGAATGCGACGAAGATGGCTGAGAGTGGAAGCATAGGACATGCGAGCCAATACCTGAGATACACCAACCTTTGTTGCGTTTGATAGAGAAGTTGAGGATGAGCTACCAAGACCCTGAACTGTGAAGTTTCCAGTAGCCAAAGCCTGCTTTAGCTTACCCTCAATTGTGGAAAGCTTGAGGATCTTGTAGAGATTGTTGATATTCAGAATCTCCATTGGGCGAGGTGTCTCACCCTTCTTCCAATTGTCATTGTTGACCTCCTGAACGAACTCATTGCGAGTATCATTGCACACCTTCTGAAACAGCTGGCGGAACAAATGGGTCAGCAGAGCGCCTGTAGTCACGACACGCTTATTTGGATATGCGTCTCGGTCATCCAAGGGAATCTGCTTACAATAGGTTAGCAGAAGCCGGCGAATCATAGAACCCATGAGAACACACTTGCGAGCATTGTGTACTGAGAGAGGCGCATTCTCACCTGCGAGCTTGACGTGAGGTAGAAACTCGGTATTCAGAAGCTGGCGGACATAAGCGCACTTGTTCTCCTGATTTGTTGCATACTGCAAGTGGTTAGACAGATAGGAAATCGCATCGTCCTGAGAGAATACACCTGTCTCTGCTGCGTCACGAAACGAAGCTGCCAGCATCTCTGCATGAACCTCATCTTCGGAGCCCCAAATGAGACGAACAATGTCACGATCTGTGACAACTCCCATTGCGCGGAAGTAGATCACAACTGGAATGTCTTCGCGGAACCGAGGAACGCATGCAGTCAGAGGATTGCCAAATCCATTGAACTTTGAACTCAGTCGTATCTCTAGCTTCTTAGGAGGCATTGTGAAAGACTCGTGAAGAGACTTGATCTCAACTGAATAGAGATGCTTGGAAGCAGACTTCTTGTTTTGGAAAATCATGATTCGGTTGTCTGCAACCTTCTCCTGACATAGAATCGTTCTCTCTGATCCGTGAATAATAAAGTATCCGAGAGGATCGTGAGCACATTCACCGTACTCTGCAAGGCTCATTGGATAGTCCTTCAGAAGACAAAGGCTAGAACCGAGCATGACCGGAAGCTTACCTAGAGAGATTCCCTCAAAGACGCGAAACTCCTCGTCGTATGTATCAAGGTTCTCTCCCTTGTAGGTCCTAGCGATGAACCTGATGTCAGCATACATCTGTGATGCGTATGTAAAGTTGCGAATACGGGCCTCCATTGGAAGCATTGGCTTGACACGACCTGTTGCTTCCTGAATCCGCGGCTTGATGTAGGAAACGTTCTCAAATGAAAGCCTGAACTCATACTTGTATTTCTTGATTCTCTCATCTTGTTCATGCCAAACTGTGATCGGTGCCGTAGATTGAATGATGAGGGGGATTTTGTTACGAATGAAGTCTTCAAATGAATCAACTTGATGATCTACGAGGCGGCGCACACCATTTGCGAAATATGCATTAACTGCTTGCCACTCCATCGTGCCTATACTGGGGAACGTTATGCCTAAATACTATTTGTCCATTTTCTTATAAGTATGCCACAGTTCAAAATTACGAAAGTGGACAAGGAACACGAGGTTCCGGCACCTAGACGCACTCGCCGCCGGTCGATGCGAACATACCCAAAGGGTGTTCTTAAAGGTGGGGAAGCTGCAATTGTAGGTGTCAAAGATCCTGCCAAGCCCCCGCCACTCCGTACCTCCGCAAAGGGGACTCTTACTATTTTAACACCCTCAGGTATGAGGAAACGCCGAGAGACGATTAAGTCAAAGGTCCGTTCCTTATCAGACAGCGAGGTTCGCGATGCACTCCGCAAGAACAAAATGACTCTTAATTCAAAAACTCCATCACATATCGCCAGGGAGATACTTGAAAGCGGGACAGAGGCAGGAATGATTGTCCTAAAGTAAAGTAATGACGTCCATATGGGGACCCCTTGGTTGGATGACTTTACATTCGGCAGCATCATGTTATCCCGATAACCCTACATATACAGAACAACAGCTGATGCAAACATGGCTTGATATGTTTCAAGCGACGATAACTTGTCCAAGCTGCAGGGAGCATTTTGAAACAGCCGTGAGGGCATATCGTGGACATTACCCAAGCATGTTAAACTCGCGGAAAGACTTCTTGTTATTCACGTTTCGTGTACATAATTCTGTGAACCGTCGTATCAACAAGATACTCTACCCAACGGTAGCAGAATGTTTTAGTGCTCTACAGCTCAACGTAAAGACAAGATCTGCACGAGAATATAGGAAAGCCTATCTTAGCCATATACAGCGTTTTTGGAGAACGATGCAGGATGTGAACGGTATGGTTGCAAGTAAAAAGATTATTGAAATGGTTAAAATTGAAGTAGATTATTTCCAAAAACGTGATAATAATTTTGAAGTTGTCATTGATGAAGATAGTGTACTTTTACATCCCGCTGTGATGAATAGATCTGAACCAAGTGAGATTCCTCAGTTTCATATTGAACAACAGACTCTTCCAAGGCCTGTTTTTTTTGGCGGCAGGTTTAGGTTCCGCCGATAATATTCACAGTTGTTAGTTTTTGTGACGGATTCCAAGGCAATGAGATCAATGGATCAGCTTCCCATGCATACGCCTTCATCCACGGATAGCGCGAATCGGGTCCTTCTTCATACATCTCATCGGGATAGACATTCTTCCCTGGCATGATGAAGGCGATCTGATCTTCAATTCCGAAAGGAGGTTCGGGGTATTCCCATTCAAACTTGTAGGTTACCTTCAGTTCTGACAATGTCCGCATGAGTGGAGCCTCTGCGTATGGATAATACCAACACCAATCTAGAACCTCTGATGTCTTGAAATAGTGCATAGTCCACTCAAATGTCTTCCAGTATGCGAACACTACCTTTTCCCAATCAATGACACCGTCCATGAGATGGATTCCCATACGGGCCTCTATCGCAAGGGCATCTTTTGAGACAATGAAGACATGCTTCCCTTTTGACCGTTTGACAAGAACAGCCTCCTCGTCATCTCCTGCCTTGTCCAGGTCACGAAGCTTCATGTAGTGCAGTGCCCGATTGTATCCATCTTCTCGCAGAGAGAACATTGCAATGGTTGGCATGAAGTCGTTGCCGAAACACATGACGCACATCTGAACCCACTCGTATGGGTCAATCGGTAGCGCAGCCTTCAAAGCCTCAATGGAGAAGGTTGAGAATCCTTCAAGTTCCCTCTCTCGCAGAAGACGGATGTTACCAAGACTGGATTGTGCTACAGAAATCAGAACCAAGTCTGCATCCAGTCCGTAGATTACGATATCCTTTCGTTCGTTCTCCGGCATCGCCCGAAGCCATGTGAAGATCTTGTGCTCTCCCTCTCCACGTTCACGAGTTCCTGAGAGTTCGCATTCAGGAAAGACCATTCGCAGAGCCTCCTCTAAGTCATCCATAAACTTGGTTCCGGGTGAAATCTGATTCTTGTCAAAGGCAGCTGGTTCCGACTTCTTCATACGGCGATACCTCTGTTGAACAATCTTCGCATAGGGGACTAGTCCATCAAATGCGATCAATACCTTCTTCGCGCGAACAATGTCGCGAAGAAAGTTTCGCAGTGCAATCACGATGCTTCCCACAGGATTCTCTGCTTTGAGATACGTGTGGATGAAGCAGTTAAAATCAAGTCCAAGAACATCTACTTCGAGTGGTGCATTACCTACAGACTGCTGAATGTGCTTATGAGTCCTCAAAAGCGACGCGACGTAGTACGGGATCCCCATTTTGCT
>Ga0208249_1000716_pt1 | contig 11008 bp, 8 predicted proteins | sample CryBogmetaGMA1M_FD_184546 | JGI IMG/M metagenome (GOLD analysis project Ga0208249, IMG submission 184546) | Freshwater microbial communities from Crystal Bog, Wisconsin, USA - MA1M (SPAdes) | ecosystem: Environmental > Aquatic > Freshwater > Lake | place: Crystal Bog, Wisconsin, USA | collected...
TTCAAAGACAATTAAAAACTTCACATCTCCAAAGTGGACAGAACGCGATGCTGATTTAAAGAAGCGCAGCGATGATTACTTCCACGGCAAGTTCTGGGATGGAAAGATTCCTGCCGATGCCAAGGCTGCCATTATGGAAAATGAGCCCTGGCCACATGGAAAGGTGATCCTAGAAACCCGAATTCCTAAGGTAAATCCTTGGTCTGCGGAGGCTCCACACCTTTACACGCTACATATTGAATTAGTTGATCCAAGCGGTGCTGTGATTGAAGTTTCACAACAGCGTATTGGATTCCGTTCGATCGTAATCAAGGGTCAGGATTTCTTAGTCAATGGTCAGCCAATTACTTTTTACGGAATTAACCGCCACGACTTTAACCGCTTTACAGGTCGCGCATTAACACGTGATGACATGCGTCAAGATTTACTGGAATTAAAGCGTTGGAACTTCAACGCAGTTCGCACCTCGCACTATCCAAATGATGCAGCGTTTTTGGATCTCTGCGATGAACTAGGTTTCTATGTAATCGGTGAAGCAAACATCGAATCACACGCCTTTATCTCATCGATCTGCAATGACACCAAATATCTAACAGCATTTGTAGATCGTGTAGGCCGCATGGTTCAGCGCGATATTCATCATCCATCAGTTGTTATGTGGTCCCTGGGCAATGAATCAGGTGCTGGCACAAATCATGAAGCAGCTGCTGCATTTGCACGAAGCTTTGATCCATCACGCCCATTGCATTACGAAGGCGGAATCCGCGGTAATTGGATGGGTAGCCATTCTTTAACTGATGTGATTGCTCCAATGTATCCAACGATCCATGCGATCAAGGAGTACGCAAAGTCTCCAAAGGCAGATCGTCCATTAATCATGTGCGAGTACTCGCATGCAATGGGTAATAGCAATGGAACCATTGCTGAATATTGGGAGGTAATTGAAGCAACTCGGGGCTTGCAAGGTGGATTTATCTGGGAGATGTGGGATCACGGTCCTGTTCAGACAATGCCAGATGGTTCTAAGCGCAACGCATACGGCGGCGATTACGGCGAAACAAAGCATGATGGAAACTTCTGCTGCGATGGAATGGTCTTCCCAGATCGCACAGCTAAGCCTGCAATGCATGAATTTAAGGCACTTGCGGCCCCTGCAACCGTTACTGGAGTAAAGCCAGCAACCGGTCAGTTCAAGATTTTCAACAAAAACTTCTTTACCGATCTCAGTCAATATCAATTGCAGTGGTCAATCACCTGCGATGGAGTGATTCAAGATGGTGGAGTTGTAAAACTTCCAAAGGTTGCACCTCGTAAAAGCGTTAACTTCAAGGTCAGTTCCAAGAAGTTGGCTAAGGGAACATCTCGCGGTGAACGTTTCATCACCTTCACCCTTGTTCGCGTTGCAAGCACTCCTTGGGCATTGCCAATGTCTGAGGTTGGTTGGAACCAAATCGCCCTACCTTCAACTGTATTAACAGCACCGAAGAAGATTAAAGAACTTGGTGATGTGGTTGATGAACACGGTCAAATCATTTTGCCGTACGGAATCGTTGCACCATCTGTTTCTTTGTGGCGCGCACCTACAGATAATGATCGCATCGGACATATTGCAACTAAGTGGAACAACTATGGAATCCGTGAAATCTCACGTACCGATTGTGTAGTTACCCAAACTCCGACATCGATCAAGGTTGTTAACAACTGGCAGACAAGCACCGGAGTTAACTTCAAACACACACAGATGATTACTCCAGTTGATGGTGGATTTACAGTTAAGGAATCTGTAACTGTTCCAAAGGCATTTGATGATCTTGCACGTGTTGGAACCTTGTTTGAATTAGATGGTTCGTTGAATGAACTTACCTACTTTGGAACAGGTGCACACGAGTCATACCCAGATCGCAAGATCGGACGCATCGGTCGTTATGTCTCATCAGTTGCAGCTCAGTACATTCCATATGTGCGACCACAAGAAAATGGTGGCCATGCTGCGGTTCGCTGGTTTGAGGTAACAAACGCCGCAGGAAATGGTCTGCGCTTTGCGATGTCTAAGCCTGCTCAGGTGTCTGTAACCCCTAACAGAGATGCCGATTTAGCTGATGCGACCCATGATGTTGAGGTTCATCCATGTGGAAATACAGTGGTTCACATTGATGCCGCACACCGTGGAGTTGGAACCGCTTCATGTGGTCCAGATACTTTAGATAAGTACATTATTAATACTGGTGTTCATACCTGGGAGTGGACAGTTACCCAGCTCTAATTGGATTTAATCTAAGTGTGACAGCGGCCAGGTAATTGCAATGGGATATTTGCAGGTACGGCCATCTCCTGATGATTTACCACGCGCACGTCGCCACATCCATGGCAGTGCAAAGGTTGCAAACCAAACAGCTGTAATTGCAGCGCGCACAAACTTTGGTGTTGGCTCTGCAGCAGCTAGTGGACGACGCCATGACGGATCAAATGGAAGCTCTAAAGTTTCTTGAACAGCTTGTGCGACTCGATCATGCCCCATTGGGTTTAAGTGCAAACGATCAAAAGCTAAAAAGCGCGGATCTTTAAATGCTGGCTCTTCATTAGCATCACACAAGATTGCACCAACCTCTTCAGCAATTGCGCGCACATTGTTGTTGAAATCTCTAAAGCGTATCTTCCAGCTTTCAGCAAGTCGACCTTCGCTGCCACTGTCTTCTAGAACTGTAAACAACATAACTGTGGCACCTGATGCGGCAACTCTGCGTACCGCTTCGGCGTACAACGGCAAAGTTACATTTGGGTTGTACTTGGGGCGAATAACATCATTTGCACCAGCGTGAAATGAAATCAATGTTTCTTTTCCAGTTACTTGAGCAAGTGCCGGCTCGATCTGCTCATCAATAACTTGTTTGAGCAACTTGCCACGAATTGAAAGGTTTGCATACTTAAAATCTGGGTAGTTAGCCGCCATCACATCTGCGACGCGATCTGCCCAGCCACGGTATTGGCCGTATCTTTTCTCATCACACATGCCCTCGGTGAAGGAGTCACCAACTGCGATAAAACGATTGAATTTCAAGGCTTTTCCCTACTTTGTACGGCGCTGCTGATCTACGTGGAAGAGTGCGATTGAGGTCGCAACGCTTGCGTTAAGGGATTCAGTTGTTGCACTGATTGGAATTGAAACAACAAGGTCGCACTTTTCCTTAGTCAAACGTGCAAGACCCTTGCCTTCTGAACCAACAATGATCATCAACGGCTCAGTTGCAACCTTCATCGCACTGATGGTGTCATCAGATTCTCCATCAAGACCAACAACAAACATGCCAGCTTTTTTAGCTGCATCGATTGTGCGAGCAAGGTTTGTAATTTGTGCGATTGGTAAACGTGCTGCAGCACCTGCAGATGATTTCCAAGCAGATGCTGTCATTGTTGCTGCGCGACGTTCAGTCATGATGACACCTGCTGCACCAAATGCTGCGGCTGAACGAATAATCGCACCAAGGTTTCGAGGATCTGTAACACCATCAAGGGCAACGATCAACGATGGATACTTTGCACGTTCCATAATCTCTTCAAAGCTTGAATACTGGAAAGGCTTGATTGCAAGAATAATTCCTTGGCTGTTTGGTGAAATACCTTCTACCTCGGCACGGTGTGCTTCGCGGATTGGAAGTCCATGGTGAAGAGCAAGCTTTAAGCTTTCGGCAACGCGATCATCAACATCGATACTGCGTGCAACTAATAATTCAGTTGATGGAACATTCTCACGAAGTGCTTCCAAAACTGCGTTACGTCCTGCAACGATCTCACCACGTGGGCGATCTCCCTTTGGCATGCGAGGAGAGCGTGACTCTTTCTTCTCTGCAGCCTTCTTGCGCTTTGCAGCTGCGTGGTAAGGACGATCTTCAGCCTTAGGAGTTGGTCCCTTGCCTTCAAGACGACGCTTATTGTTTCCACCAGTACCGGCAGATGGTCCCTTTTTTGATTGGCGAATAGCGCCTTTACGGGATGAATTGCCAGCCATTGTGAGTCTCGTTTCGTTGCGTGCGTTGTTTTAAGAGATGGACCAGCGAGGCCCTTGAGCAGTGTCCTCAATTGTAATTCCTAAAGCAGCAAGGCCATCACGGATGGCATCTGAAGCAGCGAAATCCTTGCGTTCACGCGCAGATGCACGCTCTGCAAGAGCTAATTTAATGGTTCCATCAAGTGCTGCAGATAGATCTGAACCACCAGATGATGCAAATGCCGCATCAAATGGATCGCAACCGAGAACTTCGAGCGCGCCACGGATTTCGTCAGCGTTCTTTGAAACCGCAGCTTTGTCATTATCTGTAATCGCTTGATTTCCAAGACGAAGATTTTCACTGATTGTTGCAAGTGCTGCAGGTACAGCTAAATCATCATTCATGGCAGCTGCAAATTCTGTGCTGATTCGCGCAGTTGGTTGCGCACCAACAATTTCAGTTGCACGCGTTAAGAAGTTTTCAATGCGTTTAAAGTTTGTTGCTGCCTCTTGCAAAGCTTCCGGTGAGTATTCAAGCATCGAACGGTAATGCGCTCCACCTAAGTACCAACGAAGTTCAATTCCACGAACACTCTTTAAAATTTCATGAACCTGCAAGGTATTACCAAGTGACTTGGACATCTTTTCACCAGATTGTGTAACCCATGCGTTGTGCAACCAACGCTTAGCAAATCCGTAACCTGCAGCTTCTGATTGTGCGATCTCATTTTCATGGTGTGGGAAAACTAAATCTAAGCCGCCTCCGTGAATATCAAATGATTCACCAAGGTATGCATATGCCATTGCAGAACATTCCAAGTGCCACCCTGGACGACCTGGTCCCCATGGTGTTGGCCATGATGGCTCTCCTGGCTTTGCAGCTTTCCATAATGCAAAATCGCGGACATCTTTTTTATATGTTTCATCTGCGTCTTGAGCAGGTTGTAAATCATCGATGTGCTGACGAGACAAAGTGAGGTACCGATCTAGTTTGCGAACTTCAAGGTACACATCGCCATTGCCTGGTGCATATGCAGCACCTGTTTCGATTAACTGATCCATCAATTCAATCATCTGTGTAATGTGGCCAGTTGCCCGTGGTTCATAGGTTGGTGGCATCACATTTAATGATGCATAGGCAGCGGTGAAAATACGCTCATACTTCATAGCTAGCGCCCACCATGGCATATCTTCAACAACAGCCTTTTGCAGGATTTTGTCATCAATATCGGTGACATTGCGAATAAAAGTGACCTTGTATCCGCTCTTTAGTAACCAACGGCGCAAGATATCGAAGTTAACACCGCTTCGAACATGGCCAATGTGTGGTGCTGCTTGAACAGTTGCACCACAGACATACATGGAAACTTCACCTGTAACTAATGGTTTGAACTCACTAACTTCGCGGCTTGCTGTGTCATACAAATTTAAACTCATGGAGTTTGCACCAATGCATTTGCAATTACATAAATGCCTTCACCGCGACCAGTAAATCCCATTTGATCAGAAGTTGTTGCAGAAACAGATACCGGTGCACCCAGTGCAGCACTTAAAACGCTTTGTGCTTCATCGCGTCGTGGCGTGATCTTTGGTTGGTTACCAACAATTGTTAAGGCAACATTATTAATGACAAAACCTTTGCCGGTTACAAACTCGCGCACCTTTTCAATCATTGCAACACCTGATGCGCCTGCCATTTCAGGCAGATCAACACCAAAAAATGTTCCAACATCACCTAGCTGGCAGGCAGATAAAACCGCATCACATAATGCATGTGCTGCAGCATCTCCATCTGAATGTCCCACTAATCGTGGAGCATCGGCCCATGACAAACCTGCGAGCGCACATGGTCCGCTATCGCCAAATTGGTGGGCATCGACTCCAACGCCGGTGCGTAATTTAGAAATCAATGATCGTTACTTTCCACGATCTCTTGCAGCTTTGCGATTGTTTCCTCTTCGGTATCGCCTTCAACTGTCACAACGACCTCATCGCCACACTTAACGCCAAGGGTCATCACACGAAGCACGCTTGCACCATCAACAGCGGCGGTTGCCTGGCCATCAACGATCTTTGCCAAGCGAACGGTGTTTCCTGAACCCTTTGCCGTTGATGCAAAGAGTGCTGCTGGACGAGCGTGCAGGCCGACGGCGGATGCGACTACTGAGCGAAATTCCTTCATACCCCCTAGCGTAACGGCACTGGCAGTAGTGTTTAATAGGAACATCTATTCAAGCCTCTGCACAAATGTGAAAGTTGGATTATGAGCGTCAATCCTTTGCTTATGGGTCACCCACTGTCATCTCCTGAGCATGCTCGTCATGCTTTGTTATACATGTGGCGCATCCGCAAATTTGAAGAGGCTGTTGAAGATCTCTTTGGTCGCGGAATGATGCACGGCACCATGCACCTTTCAATTGGTCAGGAAGCATCACCAACTGGAATGTGTATGGCGATGACATTGCAGGATCAGATCACCTCTACTCACCGTGGACATGGTCACTGCATCGCAAAGGGTGCTGATTTAACCCGCATGATCGCTGAATTACTTGGCAAGAAGATTGGTTACTGCGGTGGTCGCGGTGGTTCGATGCACATTGCAGATGTTGAAACTGGAAACCTTGGTGCAAATGGTGTTGTTGGTGGCGGATTACCAATTGCAGCTGGTGCTGCTCTTGCTTCAAAGATGATGAACCGTGGAACAGTTGCGGTTTCATTCTTTGGAGATGGTGCAATGAATGAAGGTGCATTCCATGAAGCTGCAAATATGGCAGCGATCTGGAAGCTGCCAATGATTTTGTTTTGTGAAAACAATGGTTATGGAATGTCATCATCTACTGCAAAGGCTTTTGCAATTGATAACTTGGCAGATCGTGGCAAGGGATATGGCATCCCAGGAGTTAATGTTGATGGAAATGATGTTGTTGCCGTCTACGAGGTTGCACAAGCTGCAGTTGATCGTGCAAAGGCAGGCGAAGGTCCAACTTTGATCATCGCTGAGACCTATCGTTGGAAGGGTCACTCACGTTCAGATAAGAATTTGTACCGCACTAAGGAAGAGATTGAAGAGTGGCGTACAAAGGATCCGATTCCACGTTTCATTTCACGTGCAATCGAAGCGGGCTTGTTAAATCAAAAGCAGTGCGATGCGATTCAAAATGAGGCAATTGAGGCTATAAAAGCTGCGGTAAATGAGGCTGTAAAGGCTGAATCTGCTGAACCTTCAGGGCTATTAGATGCAGTATTTAAGGCGGTGTCAGCATGAGCGATCGCATGTTAACTATGGCTGAAGCTGTTCGCGAAGCAATGTCTATTGCCTTTGAAGAGCGTCCAGAGGTTTTCTTACTGGGTGAAGATGTTGGTATTTACGGCGGCGCATTTGGTGTTTCCGGCGATATGTACCACAAGTACGGTGCAGATCGAGTTTTAGATACACCTATTGCAGAGCTTGGAATTGTTGGAGCTGCTGTTGGTGCTGCGCTTTCTGGCATGCGACCAATTGTTGAAATTCAATTTTCAGATTTCACCGCGCAAGCAATGGATCAGATTGCAAACCAAGCAGCAAAGATTCACTTCATGTTAGGTGGTGCATTGCATGTGCCGATGGTTCTGCGTACACCGCAAGGTTCAGGTACAGGAGCTGCAGCACAGCATTCACAAAACTTAGAGCCATGGTTTGCATCGGTTCCTGGATTAAAGGTTGTTGTTCCATCAAACCCTGCAGATGCGAAGGGCTTACTTCTTTCTGCGATTGATGATCCCAACCCAGTGATCTTCTTGGAGCACAAGTTGCTGTACAAGATTCCTGGGCGTGATCCAGTACCAGAGGGTGCAACACGAATTCCGCTGGGAGTTTCAAAGGTTGTGCGCGAAGGTAAGGATCTAACGATCGTTGCAACTGGAATCATGGTTAACAAGTCTTACGAAGTTGCTGAAAAGTTAGCAGCTGAAGGAATCACTATTACCTTGATCGATCCCCGCACAATTTCACCACTAGATATGAACCCAGTATTTGAATCAGTTGAAAAAACTGGTCGTCTAATGGTTGTGCAAGAAGGTCCAGCACAAGCAGGCTTTATCAACGAAGTTATTGCGCAATTGGCTGGCTCGTCATCATTTGGCTCATTAATAGCGCCAATTAAGCGTCTTGCAGGTATGAATATTCCGATCCCTTACGCACCACAGCTAGAAAAGGCTGCGGTTCCACAGATTGAGGATATTGAAATCGCTGCACGAGAGATTGTTAAGAACTGGCGATGAGTTTCAAATATCCAGTTGTCATGCCGAAGATGAGCATGACTATGGAAACTGGTGAGTTAATCAACTTCCATGTTGCAGTTGGCGATCAGGTAAAAAGTGGCGATGTCTTGTTTGAGGTAATGACAGACAAGATCGACATGGAGGTTGAAGCACCGGCAGATGGTGTCATTGAATCTTTAGTTGCAAACCCAGGTGATGTTGTAGAAATTGGTAAGCCGGTTTTGATCATGCTTACTGAAACTGAGGTTATGGCCTTTGATTTTGGTGCAACAGAGGATGAGGAAAGCACCATAGTTGCAGCAGTTGAAGTTGCAGCACCCGCTCCCGTAGTTGAAGCACCTGTAATTGCACCAGTTGTTGCAGCACCTGCAATTGTGAATGAAACAGTTAAAGCTGTTCCCAAGGCACGGGTAGAGGCGGCAAATCGCGGAATAGATCTGCGCACTGTTCGAGCAACTGGACCAGATCGCACAATCACCATGGAAGATGTTAACGGTGCCCAGTTAGATCCAGCGATCATTAAGCGCCAAGAGGCAAACAAGGCTTTGATTGCCAAGGGCATTGAAATGACCCGCGCAATTGCACAGGCCTCATTTACTCGCAGCGTTAATGCAAACTTTGATCACGCGCAGTTCATTGCAGCATGGGCCAAGGTTTTACGTAACCGCCCAGATTTAGCAGCACATGAACATATTGGCGTTGCCCTGATTATTGAATCTAAGTACGGAAGTGCACTACCTGTATTTAGAGATCCAGATCGATCAAATCACGCCGATTTAGTAGCGCTGGTTGCATCGACAACCGATGCGGCAAAGAACGGAAAGGTGCCTGTAGCAATGCTTTCAGGGGCCACAACCACTGTTTTTGATCTGACCACTTATTCAATGAGCTCTGCAACCCCATTGCTATTTCCTAACCAAGTGACATCGGTGACGATTGGATATGAAAGCGCAACAACAAAGATTGTTTCCTTGACTATTGATCTTAACTTCTGCGACTTTTATGATGGTGCACTACTTCTGGATGCTCTCGTCGCTTCTTTGTAGAAGCACCTAACTAAAGGACAAGCGGTGACAACACTTACTGGCATACCTGCAAGTTCAGGAGCCGCTGTTGGTCCATTCTTTTTGCTCAACACAAATATCCCGGTAGCAAATGGACAACCATCTGATAAAGGTTTTGAGGCAGAAGGTCATGCACTCAACCTTGCGATTAAAAGAGTTGGTGCAGATCTAGAGGCGCGTGCTGCACGAACAACTGGTGAGCTACAAGAAATTTTGTTAGCAACTGCTGAGATTGCAACAGATCCAGCAATTGCCGAAGAGGCGGCGGGATTTATCGCAAGTGGTCACACCGCAAGTTATGCAATGGTCAAGGCCACAGAAGTTTTTCAAGAGTTACTGGCAGCATCTGGTGGTTATCTGGCAGAACGCGTGAGTGATGTGGCAAATATCCGCGATCGCGTGCTGTGTGAAATCGCAGGCATTGCCTACCCTGAAATTCCACACTTTGATGTGCCAACGGTTTTGATTGCCCAAGATCTATCCCCTGCAGATACCGCCGATTTAGAAACTGACAAGATCCTTGCCATTGTTACAGCAGGTGGCGGACCAACTAGTCACACCGCAATTATCGCCAGATCAAATGGAATTGCAGCAATCGTTGCCTGCCCAGGTGTTGTTGATGCAGCATCGGTAAATGCAGGTGCAACAGTTGCTGTAGATGCCACAACAGGACAGATCACCTTTAATCCAGATTTAGCGTTAAAGGCAGAGATTGCCAGCAAAATAGAGAAGATAAAGGCCCGTAAATCAAGGGTTATTACCCGTTCTGCCGATGGTTATGTAACAACCGATGGCAAGGTAATTCCGATCTATGCAAACATCGGTCGAGTTGAAGACACAGTTGCTGCTGTTACTGCAGGGGCAGATGGCGTTGGATTACTACGCACCGAGCTTTTGTACTTAGATCGCAATGATGCACCAACCTTGCAGGAACAAACCGCGATCTATACCGAATTGTTTACTCCCTTTAATGGCAAGAAGGTTGTTATCCGCACATTAGATGCTGGTGCAGATAAGCCAATGGCATTTATCAACTTTGCACATGAACCAAACCCAGCATTAGGTGTGCGCGGATATCGCACCATTGATGGCCATGAAGACTTACTGCGCACTCAGTTACAAGCAATTGCTGCAGCTGCAAAGGCAACAACTGCAGAGGTGTGGGTAATGGCACCAATGGTTACCTTGCCAGGAGAAGCTGCTGCATTTGTTTCGATGGCACGTGAATATGGTTTAGATAAAGCAGGTGTGATGATTGAAGTTCCTGCTGCGATCTTCCACGCCGATGAAATTACAAAGGTATGTGACTTTGTTTCAATCGGCACCAATGATTTAGGACAGTACTTGCATGCTGCAGATCGAGAATCTGCACCGTTAGCCGGCTTTAACGATCCTTGGCAACCAGCCTTGCTTCGTGCGGTGCACCTTGTTGCTCAAGCTGGAATTAAAAACAACTGTCCTGTTGGTGTGTGCGGAGAAGCAGCATCTGATGCAGCGTTGGGTTCAGTATTAGTGGGCTTGGGCGTATCTTCACTTTCGTGCAGCGTTGCCACACTTACAGATGTTGCGCAAGCGGTTACCGCGCATTCTCTACAACAATTGGTACTGGCCGGTAATGTCGCAATTGCCGCAAACACAGCGCAGGACGCTAAGAATTCCGCCCGTGCGCAACTTTCTGAACTAGTAAATCTCGGCCTTT
>Ga0208249_1000717_pt1 | contig 11003 bp, 9 predicted proteins | sample CryBogmetaGMA1M_FD_184546 | JGI IMG/M metagenome (GOLD analysis project Ga0208249, IMG submission 184546) | Freshwater microbial communities from Crystal Bog, Wisconsin, USA - MA1M (SPAdes) | ecosystem: Environmental > Aquatic > Freshwater > Lake | place: Crystal Bog, Wisconsin, USA | collected...
GGGGGCGGTGAGCCGCGGTGCGGTCGCCTCGTCGACGACGAACGCCTCCGTCACGGGATCGGCGAAGAGTTCGGCGGCGAGCCGCTCCACCTCGGCACGGGTGAGCCCCGCCTCGATGAGCCAGCCCGCCGCGGTGCGGGCGCGGTCGCAGCCGGCGATCCCGAGTTCGGCGGCCGCGGCCACGACGTCGCGGGCCGCGTGGTCGCCGGCCGCGTCGACGAGGGCGACGTCAACTTCCCACAGCATCGCGGTTGTCCTTGGCACGCTTGAGCAGGGTCACCAGCCGGCGGCGGTCGCCGGCCTCGATCGCCGAGAGGAGCCGCTCGACCTGCCCCGCGAACCGCTTCAGGGCGTTGGCGGTCTCGGCGGCGTTGTCGAGGAGGATGTCGGCCCAGAGATCGGGGTCGCCGGCGGCGATGCGGGTGGTGTCGCGCCAGCCGCCGGCGGTGAAGGCCCGGGAGGCGGGAGGCGTCGCCGCGGCGACGGCGGCCGCCACGAGATGCGGCGCGTGGCTCGTCGTCGCGAGCATCCGGTCGTGCTCGCGGGGCGGCATCATGTAGACGGTGGAGCCGAGTGCCGCCCAGAGGCCGCCGACCTCCTCCGCATCGCGGCCGGGCGTGGCGGCGACGGGGGTGACGACGGTCACGCGACCGGCGAAGAGCTCCGCGTTGGCGGCCGCGGGGCCGCGGCGGTGGCTGCCGGCGATCGGGTGGCTGCCCACGAACCGGCCGTGTCGGCTGCGTCGCCTCCGCTCCCAGGCCGCGACGATCGACGCCTTCGTGCTGCCCGTGTCGGTGACGAGCGTGCCGGGCCGCACCGCGACGTCGACCTCCTCGAGCAGATCCGGGATCGCGGCGACGCCGGCCGCCACGACGACGAGATCGGCCCCGGCGACGGCCGCCATGTCGAGCGATGTGTCTGTCACGGCGCCGGCCTTCTTCGCCGCCGCGAGCGACGCTGCCGACCGGCCGATGCCGATCACCCGCGTCGCGAGCCGCCGCGACAGGAGCGCCTGGCCCACCGAGCCGCCGATCATCCCCACCCCCACGATCGCGACGGAGGGCCACTGGGCTTTCATGGGCATGGGCGCGACGGGTGGACGGGCGGAGGAGGCGTTTTTACCAGATGCCGGAAGCCTGTGTTAGAACCTGCCGGCAGCCCGGCTGGTGGTCGTGAAGACGCGCTGCGGAGCGGACGATGGCGGGCCGCCGACCGATCCCCGACACGGTGCTCGCCGACCTCTTCGGCCGGCTCTCGATCGCCCTCGCGGCGGGCGTGGATCTCCGTCGGGCATGGCGCTCGGAAACGTCCCGCGTGCCGCGTCGCTGGCGAGCCGCCATGGACGCTGCGGGCAACGGTCTGCGGGCCGGCGACGACCTCGCGGCGGCCCTCGCGCGGACCGACGGGGCGTTTCCGGCGGGCGTGTGCGGCATGGTCGGTGTCGGCGACCGCACCGGCCGGCTCGCGGAGGTGCTCGGCGACACGGCGCGGCATCTCGAATGCACGATCCGCGGACGGCGGGCGCTGCGAGGGGCGCTCGTCGGTCCTGCCGTGCAACTCGGAGTGGCGACGCTCGCGGTCGCCGCGATCATCCTCGCGTCGGGAGCGTCCGGCGGTCGCGGCGACGGGGGCGTCGACTTCCTCGGCCTCGGGCTCACCGGGCCGGGGGGCGCCGTCGCGTTCCTGGCGGCGGTGCTCGCCGTGGCGGTGACGGCGGCGGCACTCGTGCCCGTCGTGCTCCGCAGCTGGCGGGGCCGCGGCTGGGCGCGGGTGATCGGCGCGCGGATTCCGTGGCTCGGCGGTGCGGCGCGGGACGCGGAGGCGGCGGCCTGGTGCCGCGCCGCGTCGCTCGGCGCCCATGCGGGTGTGGGCGTTGGCGAGGCGGTGAGCCTCGCGGCGGTGGCGGCACCCGGGCTCGCGATCGATCCGGCGGCGGTCGAGGCGCGGCTCCGTCGGGGGGACGACCTCGCCGCGGCGCTCGCGGCCTGCGGCCATCTGCCCCGCGAGGTGATCGAGGCGGTCGCGGTGGGCGAGGTCACGGGCACGACCGCCGAGACCCTCGATCGCGTGTCGGACCGGCTCGACGAGGCCGCCCGCCGCGGCTTCGCGGCCGTCATCCAGGCGGTGGGATACGGGGTCTGGGCCGCCGTTGCCGCCCTCGTGGCGGTGCTCGTGATCCGCGTGATGACGGCCTATGCCGGTATCATTCAGGCTGCCGCCGGGTCGCCGTGAACGGAAGCGTCAAGCGGCGGCCGCGCCCGTGTCGACGAGAGGGGTGTCATGGTCGTGTCGCCACATCGCCGTCATGGTCCGTCCGCCGGATGGTTCGTCGTCGCCGCGGTCGCGGTGGTCGCCGCCGCGCGGGGGGCGGAGGAGGGCGTGATCGAGCCGTCCAGGCCCACGCAGCAGGAGCTCATGGCGGAGCGCGGGTTCGTGCGCTACCGCGGCGCGTGGCGGACGGTGCAGGAGATCGAGCTCATCGAGCGGGCGGAGCGGGCCACGCTCGCGCAGAAGGAGTGGAACGCGAAGCTCGAAAGGCTCCGCCGGCAGGTCGATCAGCCGTCGCTCGCCGACCGGGCGGCGGAGGAGATCCGCGAGATTTCCGACCCCTTCGCCGTGCCGGCGCTCACCGCCGCGTTGGGAAAGGAACGGGTGTTCCGCATCCGCGGCTGGTACGTCGAGGCGCTCTCGCGCATCCGGTCGCCCGACGCGATCGCCGCGCTCGTGGCGGTGGCGCTCGACCACGCCGATCCCGAGACGCGGATCGCGGCGGTCGAGCGGCTCGTGGTGATCGGCCCGCACATCGCCGTCCCCACGCTCGTGTCGGCGCTCAGCAGTGCCGACAACGCCCAGGTGAACCGGGCCGCCGAGGCGCTCGGCCGGCTGGGGGTGCCCTCGGCGGTGGGCCCGCTGATCGACGCGCTCGAGACCACGCACATCGTCATGACGGGGCAGGGGGGGCCCGAGGGCTCGACGACGGCCACGTTCACGCCGGGCGGTGGCGGCCTGTCGATGGGGAGCGGACCCAAGCGGAGAACCATGGCCGTGCGCAACGAGCGGGTGCTCGAGGCCCTCGTCGCGCTCACGGGCGTCAACTTCGAATGGGACGCCCACGCCTGGCGGGCCTGGTTCGCCAATCGCCAGTCGCCGCCCGCCGGGTTCGACCCGCGCCGCGGGGAAAGCCAAAGGCGACGGCCACCCCATGCGGTCAGGCTTGGAGGATCGGTCGGCCTCGCCTGCCCAGATGTGGTGGCCGTCACCCTTTTCACGCCGCGCGGCGCCGCGGGAACCATTCGGGCGTGAGCATCAGGATCGCCACGCGGTTCTCGAGGTTCGGCCGGAAGACCACGAGCAGCAGCAAGGGCAGATACCAGGCCATGAACAGGCCGCCATCGTGCGCCTTCCAGAACTGGCTGCCGAGGAGCACGGCCGCCGTGCAACTCATGAGGGTGCCGAGATTCTTGGGGGCCGGCCAGATCGCGAGCGTAGCCATCATCGCCACGAAGGCCGCGAGCACGGGCAGCCGGAACACGGCGTCCTGAGCCGGCAGGGCCCAGAAGCCCTCGAGCGAGACTTCGTTGGGGAAGATCCAGCCGAACATCTGCCGGAGCTGACCGAGGAACACCGTCGTGTCGGGCGACGTGAACCAGAGCGCCACGACGAGCGCGGTGAGCGACGAGGCCACCCCCAGTGCGAAGCGGCGGACGCCCCGCTCCCAGTAGAAGCTGCACCACAGCGGCAGGAGGAAGACGGGATAGTAGATCGTGCCGATCGCCAGCCCGATGAGCGCCCCGGCGATGAACGGCCGGCGGTAGGCCGCGACGGCCCAGAGCATGAGGGCCCCCGGCATCACGTGATCCACGCGGCCCGTCATCGTCGCGGTGTACGGCAGCATCAGGTAGAGGACGGCCGCCGCGATGCCCAGCCGCGCGTTCTCGAAGTGCCGCCAGCCGATCACCACCATGCCGATCACGATGGCCAGCTGCGAGACGATCGCCATGATCCGCGCGGTCGTCTCGTGCACGACGCGACGGCTGGCCTCGCCCGGCTCGGGCGGCTCGTCGGCGGCATCTGGGGCGAAGAAGATCCGCTGCGTCGAGATCTGCGGCAGGAGGAAGAGGAGGGGATAGCCGGGGCCGAGCCTGGCGAGCTGGTCGGCGTCGACCTTCGCCTCGCGGGCCTCGAGCCGGTCGGCCGCCGCGGCGCCGGCCACGTCGTCTCGCTGGGGCCGCGTCGTCACGACGTGCGCGATCAGGAAGACGAGGAGCGACGCTCCGAGGAAGACGAGGCCCCCCGTGGTGAGGTTCGGCTCGAGCATCGGCCGGCGGACCATCATCGAGTCGCAGAGCATGCGCACGAGGAACCAGCCCGAGACCGCGAAGACCCACACGAAGCCGAGCTGCTGGTCGGCGACGTTGGCCTTGTAGCCCCCGTACTCCACCGCCAGAAGGCCCGGGGCGAGCAACACGAGCCCGAGGACGTCGAGGTTCCGGACGCTCAGGAGCCGGTTGAACTTGAAGAACAGCGCGATCGACAGGAGCGAGGCGAAGTAGAACCACGTCGTGGGGTTGACGCGGTGGTACTGGAAGAGGATGTCGCTCATGCCGGTCCGTTCCGGAACCACCTGCGCCGCAAAGCCTTAGCGTATGGCCGGCGGGTTCGAAAGGAAAGCGCCGGCGGCGCCTGCTCTACGGCCGGAACGGCCAGATCAGCGGGGCCAGCGCGATCGTGACGGCCATCACGATCACGTTCAGCGGACCGCCGAACCGCACGTAGTCGCTGAACTTGTAGCCTCCGGGGCCGTAGATCATGAGATTCGTCTGGTAGCCCATCGGCGTGGCGAAACCGCAGCTCGCCGCCACGGTCACCGCCATGACGAACGGCATGGGGTTGACACCCAGGTCCTGCGCGGTCTGCCAGGCGATGGGGAAGGTGAGGACCGCCGCGGCGTTGTTGCTCATGAGCTCCGTGAAGAGCATCGTCACCAGGTAGATCGCGGCGAGCACGACGTGCGGCTGGTCGCCGGCGGCACCGATCGTCGAGCGTGCCACCGCCTCGGCGAGACCGGTCTTCTCCATCGCGCGGGCAAGGCCGAAGCTCGCGGCGATCAGGAGGAGCGACTCCCACTCGATCGCCCGCCGGGCCTCGGTCGACGAGATGCACCGCAGCGCCACCACGGCGCAGGCCGCCACGAGGGCCGCCGCCACCATCGGGACCAGTTCCAGGGCCGCGGCCAGCACCATCGCCGCCAGCACCGTGCAGGCGATCCAGGCCTTGTCGTGCCGCGGAGGGGTGGCGCCGCTCACCTCGCTCACGAGGTAGAAGTGTCGGCTCGACCGCTGCCGCTCGACGAAGGCCGGCCCCGCCTCCAGGAGCAGCGTGTCTCCGGGCAGAAGCTCGATGTCGCCGATCTTCTGCCGCAGCCGTTCGCCATCGCGGGCCACCGCGATCACGACCGCGCCGTATGTCGAGCGGAAGTTCCCGTCCCGGATCGTCCGGCCCGCGAGCGGGCAGGACGGGGAAACCACGGCCTCCACGAGCATCCGCTCGCTCCGTGGCGCGTCGAGCTTGAAGAGCTGGTCGGTCGCGGGCCGCAGGCCGCGGATCTTCTGGAGTTCCACCACGGAGTCGATGACGCCCACGAACACGAGCCGGTCGCCGGCCTCGAGCCGTTCGGTCGGTGCGACCGCCGCCATCACGTGGCCACCGCGGTCGATCTCCATGAGGAACAGCCCGTCGAGGTGCCGCAGCCCGGCGGCCTCGATCGACCGGCCGACGAGCGGGCTGCCCGTCTCGACCACCATCTCCAGGGAGTACTGCCGCGGGTCGTCGCTCGTGCTCATCGCCGGCCGGCGATCCTTGAGGAGAAACCGGCTGGCGAACACGAGGTAGACGAGGCCGACGGCGAAGAGCGGCACGCCCAGCCAGGTGATGTCGAACATGCCGAGGGGGTGGCCTCGCTTCGCAGCAACCAGGCCGCTCACCACGACGTTCGTGCTCGTGCCGATGAGCGTGCACAGCCCGCCGAGCACGACCGCGTCGTTCATCGGCATGAGGAGCTTCGAGACACTGAGCCGGTGCTTCCTGGCCCAGTCGCGGATCGCCGGCACCATCAACGCGACGACCGGCGTGTTGTTGACGAAGGCCGAGAGCACGCCCGGACCCACCATGGTGCGGAGTTGAGCGGCGGCCAGCGACGCCGGCCGGCCGAGGGCCTTGTCGACGAGTGAGGCCAGGGCTCCCGTTCGCTCGATCGCTGCCGCCACCACGAACAAGCCGGCCACCGTCACCATGCCCTCGTTGCTCATCCCGACGAGCGACTCTTCCGGCGTGATCACGCCGGCGGCGAGGAGCAGCACGACGCCCCCAATCATCACCATGTCGGGGGCCCGCTGCACGAACAGGAGCGCTGCCAGTGTGGCGATGACGACGGCGGCGGTGAGCAGCGCCTGCCAGGTGCCGAACAGCGTGTCGGGGTTCATCTCTGCGGGCTCCGGCGGCCGGCGGAATCCCGGCTGTCGGGAAGCACTTTCACCCTGCCGCGGCGGCGACGCAAGCCCAATCGGGGCGGCCTGCCGGGACGTTGGCAGCGGAGCGTGGTAGCCTTGCGGCCCCATTCGTCACGCATCCGGAGGAATCGCCCGATGATCGACCAACTGCTCGCGGGAAACGCCGAGTTCGTCGCCGGTGAGTTCAAGCCCCACGAGGATTACTACCGGTCGATCGCGGCCCGGCAGTCGCCGAAGGTGCTCTGGATCGGCTGTTCCGACTCCCGCGTCAGCGAGGACGTGATCACGGGCTCCAAGCCCGGCACGATGTTCGTGCACCGCAACGTCGCCAACATCGTCGCCTTCAACGACGTCAACATCTCGTCGATCCTGGAATACGGCGTGGTGCACCTCAAGATCGAGGACATCATCGTCTGCGGGCACACGCGGTGCGGTGGCATCGCGGCGATCGAGGACGGCGTCCACGAGAACTACATCGCCGACTGGCTGTGCATCGCGACCGGTGCCAAGGAGGCGGCCGACCGGGCCGCCCGCGAGCGGAAGCTCTCGCGGGAGGAGAAACTCGAGGTCCTGACGGCCGAGAACGTGAAACTCCAGATCAAGCACCTGCAGAATCTCGCCCTGATCCGCAACATGCACGAGAAGGGTTCGCGGCCGCGGATCCACGGCTGGCTCTACCGGGTGGAGAACGGCACGATCGAGGTCCTCGTCGACGGTCGAATGGGCAAGGAAGCCAAACGCGGCCGCAAGGCCACCCCGCGGAAGCGTCCGCGCAGCGGGTGAGCGTGCCGCGCCGCTGCGGACGTTGGCGACGAACGGGGCGGCGCGTCCGCCACCGAGTTCCCGCATGGAGTGGCCCCCTTGCAAGGGGATGGAAGGTGGACTTCGCGGCGCACGGCGCGTATCGTCACTCACAGTCAGCCGGGGCGCTTCTCCGGCCATCGACCGCTGTTCGATTCGACTTCGGACCCACGCACGTACCCGCTGCCGTGGACTGAAACACGGCAGAGCGATCGACGCAGGGTTGCCGAAAAGTCGCGGCAGACCTCCGTCGCCGGTCGAACGCCCGGGCGCGACGCCGGTCGATTCCTCCGCACCCCGAACCCGTGTTCCGGAGCTTCGGGGGTGGTGCGCGAGGGCCGCCGTGAGGCATCGTGATGATTCGGGAGAGTCGACTCAGGCTGGTTCTCGCGGTCGCGTGCGTCGCATACGCCGCAGGTCCGGCGCCGGCGCTCGACGTCATCGGCTACTCGTCGGCCGCCAACGACCGGTTCTCGAGCGGATACCCGTCCAGCCCGGTCACGAACAGCGGCACCCCGTTCGTGGGCCGGAACGACTCGTGGCTGGGGGTGGGCTGGGCGTCCACCGACGCCACCAAGAGTTTCGGCTTCATCGATCCCCAGCACTACCTGGTGGCCCGGCACTACGGCGGCGCCTCCACGATCGACCTCCTCGGCGGCGATGGTCTCGTCTTCTCCGCCGCCCAGTCGTCGGTCGCTGAAACCGGATACGGCTTCATCATCAGCGGCAGCATCGGCGACATTTCGATCGGCAGGCTCACGGCCCCGGTCTCCCCGTGGCTCGGCATGCCGCGTTACGGGGTCCTCGACCTCAATGCCACGTCGAGCGTCAACTCGACCTACACGGGCCAGCCGCTTCTGGTCTACGGCAGGGGGCCGGATGGCACCCAGAGCCCCCGGATCGGCACCGCGACGATCAACGGCACGAATCTCACCGGCGGCGACTCCTTCATCACGACGAACGCCGCCAGCGTGATCCTCCAGTCGGGAGATTCTGGCAGCCCGGACTTCATCCCCTGGACGAACCCGAACGGTGCGGCCGAGCTCACGATCGTTGGCCTCAACACGGCGACCGACTTCGCCACGGTCAACGTGCTGAGCTTCTTCGCCAACGCCCCGGCGATGGCGGCGGTCAACGCGATCGTCACGCCCGACGGCTTCGCCCTGCGTGTCGTCGGCAACCCCTCTGGGACGTGGTCGGGCGATGCCAGCACCTCCATCGGAGCGACGGCGGCCTGGGGCGGGGCCGTGCCGGCGGACACCTACGCCCTGTTCGACGGGACGACCGCCGGCAACGGCCGGTCGGTGGGCGTGGACACGGCAGCCGACCTCCGCGGCGTGTACTTCAAGGCGACCGGCACCGGAACCGACGGCCTCACGTTCTCCGGCCCGGACACACTGACCATTGGCCGTGGTGGCGTCACGAACTACGACGCCTCGCGGCAGACGATCTCGGCCACGATCGCCCTCGGCGATCATCAGTACTGGGATGTCGGCCCGGGCGGAGTGACCGCCGGGAGCATCGTCACCAACGGCAAGGTCCTCGAGATCGCCGGCAGCGGCACCGCCCGGATCACGGGCGTGGTGTCGGGCCCGGGCGGCCTCGCCCTCTCCGGCCAGCGGCTCGAGTTGCCAGGATCGAGCGGTTACACGGGTCGCACCTGGGTGCACGACGGCACGCTCGTGGTCGACGGCACGATCGCCGCGTCGAGCGGGGTTTCGGTCGACGCGGGGGCCGCCGTCGCCGGGTCGGGCCTCGTGGCGGCGCTCTCCGGGGCCGGGTCGGTCGATCCGGGCAACGGCCCCGGCATCCTCACGACACCGGGCGTCGATCCCACCGGCGGGCTCGACTTCAACTTCGAGTTCACCAAGACGGGCGCCCCGAACTGGGCCACCGGGACCTCCAGCGGCAACGACCTGCTCCGCCTCACGTCGGGCGCGTCTCCGCTCACCGCCTCCCTGGCGACGGCCAACGTCGTGAGCGTGTTTCTCGACATGGCCTCGATCGCCCCCTGGGACATCTTCGAGGGGGGCTTCTTCACCGACCGCGACCTGGCGTTCCTGACGACGGTGCAGAGCGCCACCTGGCGGTACTACCTCATCGACGCCGGCGGCACGACCTCGTACGGCGGCCACGCCTACAACCTCTATGCCGGCCCCTTGACGTTCGCCCTCGCGACCACGGCGGTGACGGCCACGTTTGCAGGCGGCGACGAGTCCGGCTACGTGACGCAGTTCACGGCAGTGCCCGAGCCCGCGGGCCTGATGCTGGCGGCCGCGGTCGCTGCGGGGGCCTGGGCGGCGGTCCGGCGAGGTCGGCGAGGCTGCCTGGAGCGGTCGTGCGGTGCACCCCCGGCTTGTTTCGCTGGACACCGGCGGCGATAATTTGGATGAGAGTCATGGGGCGATGCGTCGCCCCCCTTCTGGAGACATGATCATGAAGCGGATTGCCATCTGCGTGCTGGTGCTGACCGTGGTCGGCGCCGGTGTGTCCTACGGCCAGCAGGTTCGCCAAGTGCGGCCTCAGGCCACCCGTTCCTACCGCAGCTACTCGGTCACCCCCGCGGCGCGGGCGCGCACGAAGCTCGCCACCGACGCCACGTGGCGGCACGCCGAGGCCAAGCCGTCGGGGCAGTTCCACACCGGCCGCTGATCGAAGGCCGGTTCCGCATGGTGAACGCCGTCGTGCGGCACTCCGCACGGCGGCGTTTCCTTTTTCAGCCGCGGTGTCAGTCGATGCCGACGTCGCTGCCGGCCGGGCCGCCGAGCCACGCCCGATCGAGGGCCTCGGTGGACGCGAATCCGTAGTGCCGTTCGAGCGCCACCGCGGCTCCATCGACCGGGAGGTCCTCGATGAACGCGACGAACGTGCCCGCGTCACGGCGGGCGATGAGCCACCTCACGAGCGCCGCGCTCTGCCCGTAGAACACGCGTTGGCGGCCGGTTTCTTCAGGGTATTCCTCCATCTCGAGGAGGTGGGCGGCCGACCAGACCATGCCGTCGCGCCGTGCGGCCTCGAAGTCGGCGGCGTGGCCCGCCTGTTTCTCGGCGGGGTCGAAGAGAACGGCCAGCCCCTCGTCGGCCCAGCGCGGCGGCGGTGCCAGCGGGAACCGTTCCACCAGAACGACGTGCACGAGTTCGTGGGCCAGGGCGTCGGGCAGGCCGTCCGGCCCGTCACCCATGACGTCGATGCGGCGCAGCGACACATCATCCCCGGCGAACTCGATCGACGTGGCCCCACTGGCCGCCGCAGGCGGACCGCCCACGGCCTCCTCGAACGACGCGGCCGACTGGTGCACGTGGACATGGCAGGGCACTCTCCACGGCCGGGGGGCATACGTGCCGAGCAGTTCTGCATAGACCCGGCGACGCATCTCCTCGGCACGAAGCCGAACGACCTCGGAACGCGCGGCCGTGAGGCCGTGAATCTCGACGTTGCGAGCGGGGGCGACCCGCGAAGGCAGGATGATCCTGCCCGGCCAGGCGGCGGAGGTTGGCGGTGCCACGGCGGCGGCGAGGGTGATGGCCGCGACGAGAAACTCGGCGAGCCTGTGCGGGCCGAATACTTTCGGCGACGCCGCCCCGGCGGGGCGGCGCACGGGCTTCGAGCCAGCCTGGATGAACAACACTCGATCCATGGCGTCCCTCCGCCGGGCGCGAAACGTCTTTCACCCAACGAGAGCGGTGAAAATGC